>Ga0153915_10003117_pt1 | contig 15134 bp, 14 predicted proteins | sample Opewatmetagenome_2_FD_107003 | JGI IMG/M metagenome (GOLD analysis project Ga0153915, IMG submission 107003) | Freshwater wetland microbial communities from Ohio, USA - Open water 3 Core 3 Depth 3 metaG | ecosystem: Environmental > Aquatic > Freshwater > Wetlands | place: USA: Ohio, Lake Erie...
TGAGCGCCCCAAAAGTGCCCTCGAGATGATGCAGGCTGACCAGGGAGGTCTGGTCTACCAGCCCCTGATCGGTTTACATCGTGACGTGGCTGAGGTGGACTTCATTTCGATGTACCCGAGCATCATGCGCCACTTTAATATCTCTCCCGAGACGGTGGCCGACCCGAACACTCAAGGCAGGGACAAGTACGCCCGGCTAGAGCGGGTTTCGGAACTGGGCTTATGGATCGACCAGGAAACCTCCGGCTTGATTCCTCAGACGCTGGCCCCGCTGCTGGATAAGCGCCTGGAACTCAAGCTACGCCTGGCTGAGCTGCCTGCCTGGGACCCGCGCCGCCAGACTTACCAGGCACAGGCTACGGCGCACAAATGGCTGCTGGTGACCTGTTTTGGTTACCTGGGTTACAAGAATGCCCGCTTTGGGCGCATCGAAGCCCACGAGGCGGTCACTGCCTACGGCCGCGAGATGCTGCTGCGTGCCAAGGAAGCCGCTGAAGACCTGGGCTTTACCGTGCTGCACATGTACGTGGATGGTTTGTGGGTGAAAAAGAAGGGGTTGGCGGATGTACCCTCGTTCCAGCCGCTGCTGGAGGAAATCACCACCCGCACCGGGTTGCCGATTGCCCTGGATGGGATCTACCGCTGGGTGGCATTCCTGCCCTCGCGCCTGGATGAGCGTGTGCCGGTACCCAACCGCTATTTTGGTGTTTTTCAAGATGGCAGCCTGAAGATGCGCGGCATTGAGATTCGCCGCCATGACACGCCCACCTGGGTATCGAAGGTGCAAATGGAGATCATCGACACCCTGGTGCATGCGTCGAATGTGGATGATCACTCCACCTATTTACCCAAGATTTTGCGCCTGTTACGCAAGGCATTGACCAGGTTGCGCACGGGCACGGTCCCTGTGGAGGATCTGTTGGTCTCGCAGACGCTGAGCCGCCAGCTATCGGAATACCGCACCCCCTCACCAGCCGCACGAGCGGCAGCGCAGCTGGCGGCGGTGGGGAAAAAATTGCGCCCCGGGCAGCGCGTGCGCTTTGTGTACACCCTGGGCGAGCCAGGTGTGTGTGCCTGGGACTTGCCGCAACCTCCGGACGTGCGCAGCATCGACCAGGAACGCTACCGCGTGCTGCTGCTGCGCGCCGCAGCAGCCATCCTGCAATCGTTTGGGTTGCAGGAGGAGGATTTGAAAACAAGGGTGTTTGCCCATGCCGTGGATGTAACCTTTTTTGCTCCGGCATATCTAAAAGGCTAAACGTACAAGCAAGCATCGAAAAAATTATCACTTGAGTGTCAAAAAAGGAGAAAACTATGGGCTTTGCGCGCTTCATGTCCTCAATGTCCAGCCGTCTGCTTCGTATCGTGGCGGGGATTGCACTGATCATCATTGGTTTGGCAGGGGTTCATGGCACAGGTGGAATCATTCTATCGATCGTTGGGTTGGTACCTCTGGTGGGAGGAATTTTTAATGTTTGTGTATTTGCACCCGTGTTTGGAGGGCCATTCCTGGCAAAAGACATTAAATAACATTAATCGATTTACACCCGGTGGACAGCCTTTACTGTCCACTTTTCAATTAAAATTAGGGTAAAATAGCTCACCAGTAAGGAGGCAAACTATGAAGCTATACGTCGGACAGGCAGCCCCAGATTTTACTCTGCCATCCCATTTGGATAAAGACATCAAGTTAAGCGATTACCTTGGCAAGAACGTTGTGCTGGTATTCTTCCCTCAAGCCTGGACACCCGTCTGAACGGGCCAGATCCCGTCGTATGAAGCCGACACTGGCAAGTTCGCGGGATTGGATGCCCAGGTCCTGGGCGTAAGTGTTGATCATGTTCCCTGCCTGAAAGCATGGGCAGAAAGTTTGGGTGGGATAAACTATCCATTAATGAGTGATTTTTGGCCGCACGGCAGGGTGGCGAAGATGTACGGAGTGTTCCGCGAGCCGGATGGATATTCTGAGCGCGCCATTTTTGTCATCGATAAGCGCGGCTACATTCGTTATATCGATATCCACGATATCGACCACCAACCCGATAATGACGTCGTGCTGGAGGTATTGCGGCGTGTTGACCCGGAAGCTGCATTGCGCAGTCCGGCACCTCCTTCAGTCAAACCGGAAGATATCCGTTTACCCCACGGGGGTGTGGTGATGTACTGCACACGCTGGTGCCCTGGTTGCCGTAGAGCACGTGCCTGGTTCCAGGCAAATAATATTGAATACACTGAAGTGGATATTGATGTGACACCCGGCGCAGCAGACCAGGTGAAGAAGTGGGCCAATGGCACACGCACGACTCCAACTTTCGATATCGAGGGGACTATCCTGGTGAACTTCGACGAGAAGAAAGTGGAAGAAGTCATCAAGGAGAAAATTACCAAGTAATCTCAAAACCCGGAAGGAAAATACTTCCGGGTCTTTTTATATTACAGGAAAACAATATATGGCAATAGAATTTGTTGTATCAGCGGTATTTCCAGCTACACCTCAGGAAGTCTATACTGCCTGGCTGAGCTCTAAAGGGCATAGTGGCATGACGGGTAGCCCTGCATCCATCTCGTCAAAGGTCGGAGATAAATTCGATGCCTGGGATGGCTACATTCAAGGAAAAAACCTTGAGTTGGTACCTGGTAAGCGCATTGTGCAGTCCTGGCGGACATCAGAATTCAGCAAAGATGAGCCAGACTCACGCATAGAAATCACCTTGGAGCCCGTCGGTGACCAGACGAGACTCACCTTGCGACACACTGGGCTTCCTCCCCATGGGACGCAATATGAGCGAGGATGGGTGGAATCTTACTTCGAGCCGATGAAGGAATATTTTGCGGAACGCAAAGCGGAACGCAAAGCGGAACGCAAAGCGGAACGCAAAAAGTGACCCAAAGAAGGACGAAAATCCCGCTGATTGCAATCTAATTATTGGATTTTCTTACCAACAGACTGGGCAGCCTCGACACCAGCATTAGGCGTGAATACATACCCACACCCGGCCAGGGCACTTTCGATAGCGCTGATCGTCGCCAACACGTCACCAAGGGTGACCGCACCCATATGACCTATGCGGAAGTACTCATTGCGGATGGCTGGTAGCAATCCACCTGCCAGCGTCACGCCGGCATGCAAAACCCGCCCCAGGAATTCCGATCCATTTACCCCGATTGGGTAGCGCGGTGCAGTGAGGGTGTGGGCGGCATATTCTGGTCGTATAGGCACTTGACTCAGTCCAAGCGCTTGCAAGCCTATTTTGCAGACCTGGCTGATGGTGATATGACGGGCGAACCGTGCTTGCATCCCCTCTGCCAGGATTTGCCCGAGGCTGACATTGAGCGCAAAGATCAGATTCACGGGCGGGGTGCCGAAATAGCTCGTCTTGCGGGCTTCATATGCTTGCATAATGGGTAGCCAGTTAGACCAATCGGCATAATAGTTCAGCACGGGAGTGGCACGCTTTTGATAGGCTTCTATGGCACGTGGTCCGATCATCAATAGAGCCAGCCCGGGAGGCACGCCAATCGCCTTCTGTGAAGCAGTCAGAGCAAGGTCGACTCCCCACGTGTCCATATGCAGCTCCTCACCCGCTACTGAACAGACACCATCCACGATGACCAACACCCCATATTGTCTACCTAGTGTAGCTAGCTCCTTCACCTCCGCAATCACTGCCGTTGAAGTATCCACATGCGTGATGGTCATCAGCTTATATGAATCAGATTCCAAAGCGGATTTTATCAATCCCAAATCAGGGCGGCTGCCAGGTGAGGTGGAGATACGTGTCACCTGAGCGCCATAGCGCTGCAGGATCACGGCAAAGCGCTCGGAGAAATAGCCTGTATCGACCACCAGAGCTTTATCCCCGGGTTCGACCAGGTTTGTCCCGGCACAGTCCATTGCCAGGGTGCCTGAGCCGGCCAGCACGAGTGGCTGTCCAGTGGGGCTTGCAAAGACCTGGCGCATATCCTGCAAGGATTGCCCGAAAGCCTCAATAAAAGTTGGTGCCAGGTGGCTAGTGGTGGGTTCCCCCATTGCAGCCATCACGGCTGGTTCAAATTCAACGGGACCCGGGATCATAAGTAAGGTTCGGTTTTTCATGCAAGTTCTCCAGAATTATCAATGATCGTCGGTAGCTCAATACTAACCAAATTATTATCAATCTTCACCAAGCTGCTGGGGAGAATATTATGAATGGGTAGCTGATCCACACATACAATTTCAGCAATGATACAGCCCACCGCAATGATGGTCTCACATTCGGCATTGAGGATGGCGAGGGGGGCATGACCATTGTGCTTGAGTCGGTACAGAGTGTAGGAACCAACTGTGGAACCCTTCCCCCTGGGGAAAACCAACACCCTCCCGGCGATGCACTGTCCTTCAAGCTCATGCCCGCGCTCAACAACGATGCCCGTCTCGGGATCGATACCTCCGAAAAACGAGATGGCTTGCGAAGTGACCAGGGCTTCCCCCAGCGCCGTCCCAGAATATATACTGCGACCTTGAAGTTTCATTTCAATGCCAACCGTATCACATCATCAAATGGCAGGAAGACCGTCTTGAATTTGTTCTTGGTGTAAGCATAATAACACGCTTTGGCACTGTCCGTTGCCATGGCTGAGAAGCGACCACGGATTGGGGCAACGACGCAGCAGGTATCGGCCGCAAATTTGGCTCCCGCCTCTTCGATGATGCGGGTATAACCCATTCGGTCAGCAGAGTGCTTGGTTGTGCGGGCGGTAGTGATACAAAATTCCTTATTTACCTGCCTGCCTACCAACAGGTGAGCAATACGGGCAATTTCGGTCAAGCTCAGATGCGGGCAACCCAGGCTGACGAAATCCACCTCTGCTTAAGTTGCATCGTTAAGAGAGTGAATGGCAATCTCCAGATCAGACTGGCTGATGGTCAGCGGTTCCCCTGGAGGGTTAATTTTATTTGCTTCTGGGGTGATGCCACGCATGTGAAAGAGTGCAGACCCACCATAGGTGGCAAGACTGGCGCAAAAAGATTTCAGATTCTCTTGTGTGACGGATTGCATTCCCAGGATATACGGGATGGCTTTCGATGCTTCAATCTTCTCCCCGATCAACTTTCCCAAAGCCCCAAAATCGCTATTCTCTACCAGACGGGCATCTACTTTGAATGAGGCTGTTGGAACGCGATTCTCAGGTAGATGCAAACCGTATTCGGGTGTACGCCCAATGATGGCAGCAGCCAGGGCGGATGGACCTCCCTCGCGGTTCGACCGGGCACCAATGATCGAATTGGCATAGCAGACTGCAGAGCTTTCAGACCAAGCCAGGTGTTCGCCGTAATGAGGAAGGTTGCCGATGAGATAAGGAGTGCAAGTGCAGGCGGTGGTAATACCCATGCGATTGAACGTTTCGAGGACTCGCATCTGTTTTTCAGCAAAGTCAGGCGATATGCCCAAAGCTTGCCAATTTTCGATATCCATTCCAGCTGGGTTAAGTGTAGTCAGCACGCACGCTTTGCCGCCCCCCTCTGCCATCTCCGAAAGGAACTGTAAGCCGGCCTCCCCCAGGTTGTCATAACTCACCCCGGCAATTTGCACAGAAGAAACCGGGATCAGGCGCTTAGCTCCGTAAATATCGCCCAGGGCAACCAGGATTTGCATAGCTTTCTGCGTTGCCAGTCCCATTACCCCGGCATGCATTTCCATCTCTTCCAAAGTCAGCTGCATCTTAAACGCACCAAGAAGCGGGTTGAATCTCCGTACTTATCAAAAGGCAACCCACTCTCTCATCCTTTGATATATTGGTCCATATCCACCACAGGGAAACGGGCTTTTTCGAAGTCCTTGCCGTGGGTGGCTAGGGGCTTGGTCAGGTCGAAACCAAGCTTGGTGGTGAGGTAAGTACCGGCTTCACTACGCTCACTGGATGGGTCGAGGCTCGAGCCCGGTTCTTTGGGCTTGATCACCAGGTCAGCCTCCCCCTGGAAGCGCGTCGCCAAAGCCCATTCCACCTCCTGAGGGTTATAGATATCAATATCCTTATCGACCACGAAGACATGCTTACACGAGCGATGCCCGGTAAAAGCTGCTTGAATGGCCTTTTTACCATCATCCTCCGTTTGCTTTTCTATCTGCACGATGGCATGTAACCAAGAGCAGCCGCCCGGGTTGACATTGACATCCAGGCACCTGACGACCTGATTAACTTTCTTGAAGATGGTGGGCTCACGCGGCATGCCCATCAGCAGCTTGTGCTCAAGCGCCCCAGGAAGTAATGCATGCCAGATGGCATCCTTGCGGTGGGTGATGGTTTTAACCTCAAACACTGGCTCATTGCGGACGATATCATACGTCCCGGTTAAATCGACGAATGGTCCTTCTGCATTACGACGGTCACCATAGACCGTGCCTTCGAGGACAAACTCGGCCTCGGAAGGAACAACCAGATCGACCGTTTTGGCATGCACGAGGTTAAGAGGCTCATTCCAGCAAAGACTCGAAAGTGCATTGGCGATTTCCAACTCGTCGACGCCAAGCTCGACAGAGGTGGCAGCAGCCACTAACACGTGTGGTGGCACACTAATACACACCGCGACATCCAGGCTGCCCAATTCCTCCAGAAACCGATGAAAATGACGTCCGTGCACCACCCTTATAGCCATCTCGGTCTTGGAGAACTGCATGGCGCGGTGGAAATCCAGGTTTTGACCATATTTGGGATGGCGGGCGATGAAAACACCCGAGCTGATGTAGTTGCCTCCATCCAGGGCACAATGGCGAAGGATAGGTAAGGCATCCAGATCAGGGTGTTCGATGACCACTTCCTGGCAGGGTGCTGAACGGACAACCGGGCAGGGAGTGCGTGACTCGATCGAATTGATGAGGGTGGGGATGATATCGTTTACCTGGATTCCGAGGTAATTTGCAAAGGCTGCTTTCGAGCACATCAGGTTGCCAACAATGTGAAACGGGCTCTCTTTCACATTTTCAAATAGCACTGGTTGTGGCTCGGTTCTTTTAAGGATCCCAGCCATTTCGTACATCTTGGATACTGGTGCACTCACGGTGAGGATTTCACCCGATTTAGCCAATTGATGCAGATAGGAACGCAAGGTCATGTGTTACCTTTCGCGTAGACTGATTATTAGTGCTTATACCACTAAATTAATTAATTATGGGAGTATTTAATACTTTGTAGGCAATCCGTTGGGTAGATGAACTTCTTCCCAAGTCTTACCACCATCTTGGGTCTGCCTGAGAACAGTGTTTATCTGACAGCTAAAGTCGGGGGAGGATTTTTCACTAGTACAGGATCCATTGGATATCACTGCCCAACCAAGACCGTTCACCTGCCATCCTGATAAAGTAGTCCCTTCTGGTAGGAAAGGCTGGGAAAGAGCATATTGGTTGAGTTGAGCAATCTGCCAGGTGAGACCGCCGTCTGTAGTTTGGAAGAGCTCATTATTAGTGGGATTTAGGAGCCAACCCTCAGATTGAGAAGTAAAGTTGATTTTTTCGGCTGTAGGCAGATCGGAGGATTGCCAGGTGAGTCCACCATCAGTGGTTTTTATAAGAATGCCAACGTCGAATGCCTGACTGGTCTCTTTTTGCATCACGACCCAGCCCGTGGTGGGTGAGGTAAATTGAAGCTGGAGTGGCCGCCAGGAATCGGATGGGAGAGCCAGGTCAAGGCTTTCCCAGGTTGCACCCCAGTTGGAGGAATGATACAGGCTCACCTGCTCCTGATTTTGGGTTGAGAGAGCCCATGCTTGGCCGGAGGGCAGGAAATAAGCCAACTGAACGGGTGCAGGTGAGATATCCGCCCAGTTATTACCCCGGTCATTCGTCCAATACAAGCGATTATCTGAGACCAGCCAGCCTTGCTCGAATGACAGCCAGCCGACATCCTCGATAGATGGTCCTGCTATGATGGTTGAAATGGCGAGCGGGCTGGAGGGTGGCATGGCCACCATACCGTCTGCAACATCGCTATCGATGGCGATCCCAATACCTCCCCAACTTTCATGGTGGTCACCTGCATACTGACGGATGCGCTGGTGGTAGGTCCACAAGCCTTCAAGCCAGGGGATACCAAGCACAGAGGCATAAGGATCAAAGGTATCTGCATACCACGAAGCTACCCAAACATCATCAGGAATATTCGCCAGCCTCGCCCAATCTTCAACATATGAGTTGTGTGCACCGTAGCCTCCAGCTATATTGCCCAACTCGTGGAGGCGCTCCACCCAACCGTTCAAAAAAGAGGAGGCTGCGAGACGGCATTCCGTGCTAGCTCCTCCAAAAACTTCCATGTCGTAATAGATGACTGTGCCTCCCGAGCCATAATTGGTAAGACCCAGAGAGGCCGCCCTAGTTGAGGCAGCATCAGCTTCGGAGCGGCCTTGCTGATAAGAGACTGCTGGATCCGAGCTCATTTTTTGAGACCACGGCGAACAGGGTGCCTGTGGACCCACCCAAGTGGGGATGAAGCTCCAACCTTGCTGGTGAACCGCCTTCACCCAGGCCGCGTCCACCCCAGCACACATGGATGGCAGTTGAACTCCACCAAGATAGAGACCATAGACTGAATAGGGGCTCTCGATCCACCAGGTCTGCATTTTGGTTATAGAGGGCAGCCCGCAAACATCGAACCCTTGCGCCTGGATCACACCCGCATCGGGTGGTGGTCTACCGGAAGGGTCAGCATAGCCGACCAGGGGCAGAAAAATTAATGATCCGGCGGGGCGCGTGAATGTGAAACGCATAGCGCTGAACGAGACGGTGGTGCTATACTCTGTCTCGCCATTCAAATCGATAAGGCTTACATAACCACTATTCCCTGTATTGAAATAATATTCCCCCAAGTCTAGCCACTGGTTACTGAGTGGGTACTGGCTCAGTGCACGGGTGGTAACCCCATGAGCGTGATGGATGGAATAATGGGCATCGCTGGAATCATGATTGATTGTTCGCCCCCCACCGGTGCACCAGGTGATGGAATCGTGACCAGCGATATAGGCTTCCACCCGGTAGTATCCAACCTGTGGAATGACCGGATGCCATTCCCCATGGTTGGTGGAGTGCAAGGGGTTATCAGTATTCAAGGTGAGATAGGCAATATAACCACGATCGTTATTAAAGGGATACCAATAGGTTTGTGGGCAGGTGGTATATGCGGGGTTTAGCTGAGGCTCTTCGACGATCACCTCAATTGATTGGGCTGCTGGGGACTTGGAAACTGGTATGAGCAAGCTAAAAACAAGGCTGAGCAAAGGCAGGTATCGAACCAATCCACTGTGTGGAAGAAGTCTGAAATTCATAGGTCACTTGGAAGCATGATAATTGGTGTATGTCGATGAGGCACTCTATTGCCAGGGATATTTCTCCTAGTTGCAATAATGTTGCCTAATTACCAAGTATACCGTATCGGAACTTCCTGGTTGGATTGGGATCGAGATTTAAGATTTGGTTTCGAGCATAAATATTTTCAAGAAATACCAAATATATTGCAAATAAATCCAATTTGCTTATTTTAATTGCCGATTCTATGGTATATTACTGATGAACATTGATATTTTCAATGCATAACCAGTGGGGAAACTTGGGTTACATTTCGTTGGTTTAATTTTCCACAAGAAGTCCTAGGTTTTGTTGGACAATGGACTGAAAATTGCAACTAATTGAATGACTACTGGTATAGACAGTTTTTTAGTCGCTTGGATGAACATTCTCCACAGCGCTCCCATGCAATCGGGATGGTTTACAACTGTAAATATTCCCGATGCAGCAGTTATTTGATTAGGAGGCAGTTATGAGAATGAAACTTAAAAAGGCGATCCAATTAATCGCCATAATCATGATCGGAATATTCATGGTTGCGACGGTAGTGGTTTTCGCCCATAAGTCCGCTGACAGGGTGCTTGCTATTAGCCCGATTCCACCCCCAGCAGGATACCCCAAGCTGACGCTTTCCACCAAGGTGGTTACCCCTACCCTTGCTGATACAGATGGTACGGTATTGGAATACAGCCTGGAGATCCTAAATACAGGTGCATATCCCGCCTTAGATGTGACCCTGGTAGATGCCGTCCCCAATCAGACGACCCTTAAAGGTGATGTACAGTCGTCAATGCTGCCTAAACCGGTGGTCAGATATGGGGTCATATATTGGGAGCATGGAGAGGTCGGTTTTGACACTTCCGTGAACATCACCTTCAGTGTCACCGTCCTACCAGGATATGAGGGGATCGTTTCCAATACTGCTGTGATCAGTGATCCGTTGATATCTGAACCGGTCGCCGTCACGGCTGAGACGCGCGTCACTGACCACCCCATATTTGAGATTGCTAAGACCGCCACCCCAGCCCTGCCTGGCAAGAACAAGCCACTCACTTATGAATTGGTGGTCACCAATGTAGGGCAAGCAGCAGAAGATACACCCATCAACGTGACCGACTTTGTCCCTGCGGACACGACCTTTCTTAGTGGGAGTCCGGGCTTCTCCTATGACTCACTAGGCAAAGCAGTGTCGTGGAACCCTTTAGTTAATCTGGGGTTTGGAGAGACGACTGCATTCACCTTCAGCGTGATGATCGGGGATGTGCCTAGTGGCACTGTCATCCATAACGATACGTATAGTGTAAACAGCGCGGATGAGTTTGGTATTGGGGAACCGTACACGACTACGGTGATTGACCCGATCTTTATCCTTTCCAAGGGTAGCTTCCCAGACCCGCCCGGCTCGAACAATGAGATGACCTACACGATAACGGTCTTCAATTTGGGCTCAATGGCGACTGATCTGGTAATCACAGATACCGTCCCAACTGACGTGGAGTACTTACGCGGGGGTGATTCGTATGAGGATGGCATAGTCACCTGGCACCTGCCCGATTTGGATACGCGCGAATCTGCACAGGTGACCTTCACAGTTTATATCGCCGATATTGCCGATATCATCGTGCTGAATGACGATTATGCCGTATGCAGTGCGGAAGGAGTGTGTGCCCCTGGAATCTCTGTTCCGAGCTTGATCGTCGGGCCGACTTTTGATGCAACTGCTACGTTGGATCCCCTGGTTGCGCACAAGCCCGGTGGCGGCACTGCAACTGTGACACCCACTTTGACGATCCGCAACTTGGGTCCCGGAAATGCCCTGGATGCTACTGCACTGCTTACCTTCGGGCGCATCAGTGTAAGTCAGGTGGATGCTTTGGAAGTGATACCTTCTGCGGGTAAACCAGCTGGTGTACTAGCCCCTGGCCCAACATGCACTATTTGGCAAAAATGTGTAAATTATGTCTGGAATGGTGATCTGGCTGTAGGCGATATGATTACGATTACCACCGACGAGGGTCAGAGCACGATTGGCGGTGCAGAATGGACACCTTATACCGCCACGGTGGTTGTCACGGATGAGCTTGAGATTAATGGTTACGTCACGGAGCCTATTACCGCTACGGCAGTTGGGCATATTACACATTTAGCCCATCTGATCCCGACCAAATCCGCCCCACCCCAAATTGGACCCGGGCAGACCATGACCTATACGATCCAGGTGTTCAACAGTGGCTTGAGCACTTCTGTACCTCCATATCCGGTCTTGACTGAAACCGTTCCAGCCAATGTAACTTTGGACGAAGGTAGCATCAGTGATGGAGGAAAGTCAGAAATTATCGGTGGGCATACGGTGATATCGTGGACTTTACCGGCTATGAGCCCGGGAGATGACCTCAATCGCACCTTTAAAGTCCAGACAGACCCAGACCTGGTCAGTGGTACGTTGATCATCAACGATGATTACCGTACCACATGGTATGAAAATGGGTCCAACTCACTTTCAATCCTTGGCGAGCCCGTCACGACAACCGTGCACGAAGTGGGATTGATCGACTCTTATAAGACCGTTACCCCCACCTGGGCGCCGCCAGGGGAAGGGACAGTTCTGACTTATGTAATACATGTGGTGAACTCAGGTCCCAACGATCTCGATGGAGTGCAGGTGGATGATATTTTCCCCTGGCAGAATAGCACTTACCAGCGAGATGCGGTGGCGAGTCCAGGCAGCCTGATTAGCGATATCGTCAGTCTTGAATGGATTGGTGATATTGCCCCTTATTCCGAGAAGCTGATCACGTTCACTGCAATGGTGGATGATTTCTTCGAGGGTGTGCTGACCAACACTGCCACCATCACGCATACCAGCTTGAAGCAACCGGTGAATGTCACGGCTGTAGCGTATATCACTGATAAACCTGTATTACGTATCTCTAAAATCGCCACACCCGATCCGGTGCTGGTGGGTACTTCACTACTGTATCAAATCCATGTGACCAACCTGGGGCAACAAGCGACGCGTCTGGTGGTTACCGATACCATCCCAGCGAATACTTCCCCTATCTCCGGGAGTGCCAGCTCCGGTGGGCAAGTGGTAGGTGATGTGGTCCTGTGGAGTTTACCGGTACTCGACCCTGGTGAGACACTGAATTTAACCTTCCAGGTGAACGTTCAAGGTGGGAATAAAATCGTTAATGATAGTTACGCAGTCCGCTGTGATGAAGGTGTATTTGCCTATGGCGAGCCGGTCACCACACGGGTAAAGTATCTGACGAGACCGTTGCTCCTGCCAATCGTGCTTAGAAACTAAGTATTATCATAAAGGCAATGCACCCCAGCTGAATGTGCCGGGGTGCATTTATTTTTATGGAACTATCATAGTGTGCGAAAGCCCATCGAGATCGATCATAAGCTGCTATTACTACGAGGCTGGTCTATGCTGCCAGGATTTTCCTTTGACAATCTGGTTAATCCTGCTATAATTTCCGCATCCGAACGGTCGTGATATTTGACCGATTTATTTTTAATTCTGCTAGTATCACTTTCTCATTGATATTAACTTTTCTGGTGAGATAAAAGTTTGGGATGGCATAACAGGCAGAGTAAACCTACTTCGCTCAAGGAGGACGAGGCATGATTTCAATTGAACTACTTAGAAGGTATCCGTTTTTTGGTCGGTTGGAATATGAGCAATTAAAAGCCCTGGCAATGATTGCAGAGGAAATTAAATTAGAGAATGGGCAAGTGGTTATCAAAGAGGGTAAGCCTGCCGATGCCCTTTATTTTCTGGTAGAAGGAAGCGTTGTCCTTTACCACCCGATTGGCAGCCCGCAGACAGAAGGAGGCAGCTCGGAAGTGCCGGTTTGCGAGATCAACCCGGGTGAGCCATTCAGTATCTCTGCCCTCATCGAACCACATGTATTGACTTCAACCGCACGCAGCTCAGGTGTCAGCCGGGTGATCCGCCTAATGGTTGAGGATTTAAAAACCGCTTTCGCACGGGATGCACGCCTGGAGTGCATGATGATTCGCTGTGTAGCTGAAGCGGCTATGGGTCGATTGAACTCCACCCGTGTGCAATTGGCCGCAGCCTACGCCTGAGAGAAATTTATTTTATACAGCCTTGGTTATACCAAAGCGAAGCACAAAATGTGGAATCAAAATAGCCCCGAAAAGGGGCTATTTTGATTAGTGGGCCCAGTAGGGATCGAACCTACGGCCAAACGGTTATGAGCCGTCCGCTCTGCCGCTGAGCTATGGGCCCATGTTAAGGTGCTAAGTTCCATGTTTATCAGAACTTATAGAGCGGGCGACGGGATTCGGACCCGCGAATATCAGCTTGGAAGGCTGATGCCTTACCACTTGGCCACGCCCGCAACTTTTCAAGCCACACATGAGGGTTCAACGCTCATCCACCTCAAATGGGGGTACGAGAAATCCACAAAACTACTCAAAGCTACCCAGGCTTATGTCTTTTACCGCCACTATTACTCGCGGAGTGAGTGACATTTTACCACAATTGAATATGGGAAGTACAATAGACAATAATTAGCTCCACAATTATTAAAACGGTTAAAAAGTCATACTTACCCACTGAAAATAATATCAACCGCAGGAGAATAAAAGAATCACTACACCCCTGTATAATTCTTATCAAATTTTGTGCTCGTACGTGAGAAGATCTGAATATCCTCTCTATCTCAAAATTTGGAACAGGTTGTTAAAATCATCCGTCCATAGCGGGATATTCGTGCTGTAATCCTTCATCGAAAAAACTCGTTCGGCGATCGCCGGAATCTGAAACTGCTTTGGGGAATGTGTCATCAATACCCAGAGAGACGGAAACACGATTCTACCATCGCCTTCAGTTGGAATAACAACCATTGTTAGGCTGTAGTATTTTGAAAGCTTCCACATCACGGGTATCAGGTCTATGTAACGGGTGGAAATGTTAGCGGCCAGGACGCCATCGACGGCAAGGTGTTTTAGATAGATGTCGAAGGCTTCCTTTGTAAGCAGATGCACAGGCACAGAATCGCTGTTGAAAACATCCAGTACTAATAAATCGAAATTGTTTGAGCCGCGCGTTGTCACCTCATTCTCCAATGAAAGACGCGCATCTCCTAAGATAATGGTTTTATTTACTGGATTATCTGCCAGATAAGTGAAAAAGTCATTCTGGCCTTCAGCCAGATCCACCATAACCGGGTTAATTTCATATAAACGGAAATCATCCCCGGGTTGACCGTAAGCGATCAGTGTTCCTATTCCCAGCCCAAGAATCCCCACGCGCATCCCATGGCCGTACTTGGGATGATTCAGCATCGCCAGGCCAATTCCACTTTGCCTGGCAAAATACGTAGTTGGTAGGTAACGCTTATCAGGTGCGGTGAATTGTAAGCCGTGGATGGTGATACCATGCGACACGTTGTAACCATGCCATTCGGGATCATTTGGATAGATTTCCTTCACGCGAACCACGCCAAAAAAATTGCGGGCTTGATAAACATCGCTAGATGCTTTCCCGCCAAGCAGGCCGTAGATGCTTAATGCACCTACCAGTAAAATGGTTACACTAATCATCACGTTATAAATGAAGCGGATCTGCAATTCCCGTTGGGTGCTTTTGCGGGTCACGAACACCGCCAAGGCTAACGCCAGTACCAGACCATAACCGATCGGCAGTTCCCAATAGCCTTTGAACACGATCGGAGCGATCAAGGTCACAAAAATCCCACCTAATGCACCGCCGATGGATGTCATCAGGTAAAAGCGAGTCAGACGCGACGGATCAGGACGCAGGCGGTAGGTTTCACCGTTACA
>Ga0153915_10003118_pt1 | contig 15134 bp, 15 predicted proteins | sample Opewatmetagenome_2_FD_107003 | JGI IMG/M metagenome (GOLD analysis project Ga0153915, IMG submission 107003) | Freshwater wetland microbial communities from Ohio, USA - Open water 3 Core 3 Depth 3 metaG | ecosystem: Environmental > Aquatic > Freshwater > Wetlands | place: USA: Ohio, Lake Erie...
GCGCCGCGGTCAGTCTTCGCCTCGTTCCCTACACTCGCACCGACGGTATCTCCCTCCCATCGCGGTGCTGGGGCGGGATCGCCATTCGCTGAGGGTCTAGACCCAGCCGAGACTGCTGAACTGGGGAAAGCCCCGGTGCCACAGTGCCCAGACAAGGAAGAGGAGCAGCGCAAACGACGCCGCGACCGCACAGAATGCCATGACGGGATTCGTGCGGATCGTCCGGGTGTGATCCCTCCACCACCAGACCAGCCCCAACAAGGTCACCGCCGCGGGTAGCATGAGCGGAACCGTCTGCCCTTCGACGCCGTCCGCAAACCAGGTGAAGCCGAACAGCAGCCCACCCACTGCCAGCGGCACGGTGCGGCGCACGGGCGTCGCCGGAGCATGCCAGGCGGCGAGCACCATACTGAGAACCAGAGAGACGATGCCCGCGTGCCAGACGAGGTGCCCGATCCGCTCGTCGAGCAGATAGGTGAGTCGGCCGATCAGCGTCGCTTCCTGGCCCACGAGATATCGATCGATCGCGTTCGCACCGATGTTGACGCCGACCCCCTCGGCGTACCAGATCGCCCCCAGCCCGAGCAGCACCGGGGCAAAGCGGCTCCCCGACGCGTCACCAGCGGTGGCGCTACGCAGCGTGCGCCAGATGGCCCAGGCGAAGCCCGGGACGACGAGCGGTGCACAGAGGAGGGTCAGGGCGTCGCCCAGCTGGAATCCGGCGGTGAGGTCGGTGCGGACGAAGATCGTTCCAATCTCGAGGCCAGCAATGACGGTCCCGAGTCCGAGGAGCAAGTACTCGAGCGGACGCTTCATGGTCCACCACCCATCGATGTGAAATTGCCTGCGGCAACGCAGTATTGTGCCTTGATCGTGGCCCAGTCTTGAAGCGAAGGTGAAGAACGGCAGCCCGCGCTTGACATGCGCTTGAAGGGTCAGGGGGAGCGTAGAGAGGCAGCGAATGTCCTTCTATCGGAGTTCCGGGAGGCGACAGATGATCCTCGTGAGGAAACCCCACGAATCAGTGCGCACAGTCACTCTGCTGGTGGCAGGCACGATTGCCAGCGCCTGCACCGCGTGGCACACGACCTCGCTGCAACCGCAGAAGTTCAGTGCCGAGCAAAGCTTCGAGCAGGTCCGTCTAACACTCACCGACGGTAGGCAATTGACCGCCGGGCATCCCGTGATGGTGGGGGACAGCCTGGTGTGGATGGTCCGGTCGGGCGAGTCTGCGCGCGATTCGACGCGGAGCGCCGTCCTCGTCAGCGGTATTCGCCGGATCAAGGTGCATGAGGTGGACACGGGGCTGACGATCGCCCTACTCGCGTTTTTGGGCGGTGCGGCGGCCCTGTCCGTCGTCGCGGTGAAGGGTATCGCAGCCGGCCAGTAGAGCGCTATGCAGCCGAGCCAGGGGCAGCACGAGCAAACCGCAGGAACCGCTCCGTGATGCGCCGCACCGTTCTGCGGGACCATCGGGCCGACACGACGTGGCCGGCGGTCAACAGCATGAGCGTGAAGGCCGAGCGGGGTCCCGGCCAGGCGACCCGGTCGACCTTCCTGGCGCACGACCGGTAGTACCGATCCGTGAACTGCAGCATCAACACCCCGGACGCTCGCGTCAGGCTGATCGCCCGGAACGGCATCGCGCCCATCATCCGCTCGTAGGCCGGGGCCATGCCCAGCGCGCGCACGAGGAGCTCCTCCCGCACCCGCCGGATCCGCTCGCGCAGGGCGGGGTCGTCCAGATCGGACCGGCCAAGGTCCCCCCGGAGGGCAGGGTGGTACGCAACGCCCCGGCTCAGGTCCTTCTCGATGTCCCGGGTGATATTGGCGAGCTGCACCATTTCGCCGGCCCGCAGGCAGTCCTCGCGCAGGGCGTCGGGTAGGGAGGGCTCCCCTGTGCGCTGCTGGTGCAGCAGGCGGACGGCGAAGAAGAACGGGAGTCCGATGACGTTGCGACAGTATCGGCTCAGCTGCTCGGCATCGCGCAGCGCGCCGCCCTGATCCCCGAACGTCCGGGACGACCAGATCATCCCCGATGCCATCGACTCCACCAACTCTACGATGTCACGGCGGGTGTGAGACGAGAGGGTGCGGAAGACCTCGTCGACGAGGTGGCACCGGTTCACCAGCACGACGTGCGTCCGGTCCCGCGGGTCGTGCGCGCGCGCCGCGTCGAGGTGAACCGCCGCTGTCATCGGCGCGCCGTCGGATACCTGGAACCGGCGTCCGAAATCCGCCAGGGCCGCCTCCCGCTCCGCGGGCGCGGAGATCAGGTCTTCATAGGTGTCGAGGATGCGGCAGTACAGATAGGCCACTGCCGCAGCCCGGGCCGACTCCGCCGGCAGCAGCGTGATGCACGCCGCGAAGGTCCGGGCAGCATGGGGGAGGATGCTCCATACGAACGACTCGGGATCGGCGACCCCCTGCAGAGCCTCCACATCCGGGCGTGCTCTATTGTGGAAGAGGTCCCTGGTGAGGAGCCAGGGCCGGCGCAAGGCGTAGGGAACGTTGGGACTCACGGCCGCCCGCAATATATTGCGCGACAGTCACGCGGGGACCCCCGAGGGAGAATCTGTGCGCTCCACATCGTTGTGCCTGATCGTCGCCGCAGCGGCCGTGGCCACGGGTTGCCGCGAGCAGGCCCCTACCGGCGCCATCGTATTCCAGCTCTCCGCACGCCATGCGACCGCGGGCGACTCGGCGGGCCCGCTGGTCACCACCGACACCACGCTGATCCAGGGGCGGGATACTCTGTTCATCCATCGGGTGCGTATCGTGCTCGCGGAGCTGGCGATCGCCCCGGCCGTCTCGAACGAATGCGAGGAAGAGGAAGGGGAGGACAATCCACCGTGCATCGAGTTCGACGACAACCCGGTGCTGCTCGACCTGCCGCTCGGCCGCGGGGCCATTCGTCGATCCGCCAAGCCCGCCCCGGCGACCGACTACAACCTCTTCCAGGCAATCATCCACCGGCCGGATTCGTCGGCCGATTCAGGCCTGCTGCGGACGAATCCCGAGTTTGCCGGGGCGTCGATTCGATTGGACGGAACGCTCAGCCGAGCCGGGAAACGGCGCGACTTCGTCTTCACCTCGGGCTTCAACGAGCAGGAGGAGATCACCCTGGAGCCGGTGCTCACCCTCGCCGCGCGTGACTCGGTGCGCGTGACGCTCAGGGTCGACGTCGCTTCCTGGTTCCGCAGCGCCGACCGCAAGGCGTTCGTCGATCCGGCCACCGCCGGCCTCGCCGGACCTCACGAGGGTCTGGTCCGGGACAATATCCGCACCTCCTTGAAGGTCTTCCGCGACGCGAACGGCGACGGATTGGAGGACGACCAGCCGTAGCTCAGAACTGCCCCATCACGTCCCATCGCTGACCCGTTTCGATACAATCTCCAGTCCGTGTGACCTGGCGCACACCGCTAACCGCTTGGCAAGTATGCGGATAGACAGCCGGTGCCGGGGCACACGCCGTGCGAACCTGCCAGGCCGTTCGCTCGACGCAGTCCCTCTACCTGGAGATGACGATGAACGACAGCAAGTTGGCGCTGACCCGCCGCATCGCGGCGGCGATCGCCCTGGTGGGTGCCGCAGCGTGCTCCAATACCGGTGCCGGCGGCAACGTGAGTCTGTCCCTTTCCGCGCGGCAGGCGCCCGGCGCGGTGCCGGCGCCATCGGTGACCGGCGGCCTGACGAGCGCGGCCGTGGTCGCAGCCGGCGACACGACGGTAATCGCGCTCGGCAACGACACGATCATCTTGCGCAGCGTCGATGTCGTGCTGCAGAAGATCGAGATGAAGCGGCTCGAAGCGGCCTCGTGTGACAGCGTCTCCGGCAACGGGGATTGCGAGGAGTTCGAAGCGGGACCGGTGCTGGCCAGCTTCCCGCTCGGCGCCACGAATGCGGTGGCGGCCGTCACGGTAGACGCACCCGCGGGGCAGTACGACAAGCTGGAGTTCGAGATTCACAAGACCGATACGACCTCGAGTCGGGAGGCGGCGTTCGTCGCGGCCAACCCGAACTTCAAGGCGATTTCGATTCGCGTGACGGGGACGTTCAGCAAGGGCGGCACGCGCAGCGACTTCGTCTATACGTCGGACCTGGATGCGTCCGAGGAGATGGCGTTCTCTCCGCCGCTCGACGTGACCGCGGGTGCCGGTGCCAACCTTACGATCCGGATGGACGTGTCCACTTGGTTCGTGAGCAGCGGCGCCTTGGTCGATCCGGCGTCGGCCAACAAGGGCCAGCCGAACGAGGGCGTGGTGAAGAACAACATCGAGCAGTCGGTCGACGCGTTTGAAGACGACAATCACGACGGGCACGACGACCACCACGAGGGCAGCTGATCGCCGGGTAGTCGTACCGGCCGCAAGGGTCGTGGCCTGCACTCCCGGGGCCCGGCCCTTTGCTGTCTCGCGACGCGTCACCTGATCCATTTCAGTGCAAACGGCCCCGTGACCAGGCTCTCTGGTCACGGGGCAACGCGTTAATCGGTATTGCCTTACATGATTTGTCGCAACGCGACATCGGGGGCACGCCGCGTGCCCTTCGAACCGCTCCGGAAGTCCCCGCAGTAGCTACTACTCGAATTCAGGGGGAACCGATGAAGGCACTCATACCGGTGATGGCGCTGGGACTCGCGGCATGCATGGCCGACGGCGCGGGACCCGGAGCGGGGCGCGGCCGCATCGCGCTGGCCGTGTCGGCCCAGCGCCCCACGGCGAGCGCCGGCGCGAGCGTGCTCGCGGCGGGCGATTCCACCGTGATCACCGCCGACTCCGACACCGTCTTCATTCGCAGCGTCGACATCGTGGTGCGCCGGATCGAGCTCAAGCCGGTCGAAGTCGCCGCGTGCGAATCCGACAGTTCAGCCATGGAGCACGAAGGGGAGCAGCACGACTCCACCGCCGGGGGCGACTCGACGGCCGAGCGGGATCGCGAAGGGTGTGAGGAGATCAAAGCCGGGCCGGTGCTGGTCTCGCTGCCGCTCGGCGACACGGCCGTCGCTGCCCTGGTGAACGTCACCGCACCCGCGGGGCAGTATGACAGGCTCGAGTTCAAGATCCACGCGCCCAGGCTGCCGAATGACTCGACGTTCCTCACCGCCAACCCCGGCTTTGCCGATGTGTCGATCCGGGTGAAGGGCACCTTCAGTCACCACGGCACGCGCTCGGACTTCACCTTCGAATCGGGACTGGAAGCCGAGCAGGAAGTGAGGATCGACCCACCGCTGACCGTCGGCGCCGATTCGGTGGCGAGTGTCACGCTGCGCTTCGACGTCTCGGGGTGGTTCGCCGGACCCGGTGGAGCGGGCCTCGTGGATCCCGACAGCGCAAACGCGGGCGGCGTCAACGAGGCGCTGGTGCGTGAGAACATTCAACGCTCGATCAACGCGTTCGAGGATCGGGACCACGATGGTCATGACGACGCCGACAGCGGGGACGATCATGACGGCGGTCACGGCGGCGACATGGGGGGAGGCCACTAACCTCAGGGTTGTCAGCGTCTGCCGGGGGAGCGAGATTACTCTCCCGGCATGACGACTATCTGGATCGACGGGAAGTACTACGATCGCGACACGGCCGTGGTCAGCGTCTTCGACCACGGCCTGTTGTATGGGGACGGGGTGTTCGAAGGCATCCGCGCCTACGCCGGCCGGATCTTCCGCCTCGAGGCGCACCTTGACCGCTTGTACGCGTCGGCCAAGGGCATCTGTCTCGACGTCCCGATTCCGCGCCCGCACATGACGACGATCGTGTCCGAGGCGTTCGCCAAGAGCGGCATGCGGGATGCCTACCTCCGGTTGGTCATCACCCGCGGGGTGGGGGACCTCGGACTCGACCCGCGTAAGTGCGCCACGCCAACCGTCATCTGCATCGTCGACACTATCAGGTTGTGGCCCCAGGACCGCTATGAGCGCGGCCTGACCTGTCTCACCGCCGCGACCCCCAGCAGCCATCGGGAAAACCTCTCGCCACGCGTCAAGTCACTCAACTACCTCGCGCACATCCTCGCCAAGGTCGAAGGGATCGCCGCGAGCGTCGATGAGGTCGTGATGCTGGACGCCTCCGGATATGTCACGGAGGCCAGTGGCATGAACCTGTTTGCCGTAGCCAATCACACATTGCGCACGCCCCCGCCCTGGAGCGGCATCCTGCGGGGGGTCACGCGCGATGCCGTGATCGAGCTGGCGCGTGATGCCGGATATGGCATCGAAGAAGCCCCCCTGAACCGCTATGACCTCTATACCGCTGACGAGGTCTTTCTCACCGGGACCGCGGCGGAAGTCATTGGGGTGAGCCGTCTGGACGGCCGGACCATCGGAACCGGCACGGCCGGCCCCATTACCAAAGATTTGGCCCTCCGCTTTCGCGCCTTGGCGACCTCTGGCGACTGAAGTCTTGACCTGACTTGCAGTTAGGCCCATATTGGGCGCCTCTGAGGGTCATGGTAGCCTGGCGCGTAATCGCTTATGGCGACAAGGTTTGGAACGTGGATGCCCGGGCTGAGCGTCCCGCGGCGTCCTACGCCCGGTACCTGAGGGTGTTGTTCCGCGTGAATTCGGGCAGGATGCAGGAACGTGCGCTCTGGGCGGACTGTCTCGCAGAGGCTTCGTCCAAGTCGGCACTGTTCGTGCAGGCGGAACGGATACCGGACAAGGCGCTGGCCCGGCTCTTGGTCGAGCGCCTCCAGTGAATCCGCTGGCCCTTCAGGACTTGCGCCGCGTAGTCGCGGCGGTGGAGCGGCTGCGGGGAGCGGTGGTTGGCGATGTAACGGTCCGCTCGGACCTGCGCCACCTGAAGGTGGAGCTCGCCGGCGGCCTGATTCTGGTGATTTCGGCAGCGCGCGACGACCAGGGGACGCCACGGCTGGAGGTGGACGTGGTGCAGGCCCCTCAGGACCCGACAGGACGTACCCAGATAGAGGTTCACTTCGATTGAGGATCGCATGAGCGGGAGAACGGCGACTGCGGAGCGGCTGCGGTTTCAGGTCTTCGGGTTCGATCGACTCCCCGACGGCCGTTGCCGGGCGCGCGTGCAGTTGTCGTGGATCGACGGCCGGGAATTCGTAGGCGTGGCTGAGGGCATGATGTCCCAGGCGGGCGAGCTGCGTTGCTCAGCCGAGGCGGCCGTGCAGGCGTTGCAGGAAGCCGTGACCCCAGGCGTCGAGCTGGAGCTCCTGGGCGTCAAGTCGGTCAGGGCCTTCGATGCGACGGTGGTGATCGTGAGCCTGTCGGTGCGCTCGGAGGGCAGTGCCTGGCGCATGGTCGGCTCGTACCTGACGGAAACCGATCCGCCGCGTGGCGCTGCCCTGGCGGTCCTGAATGCGACCAACCGCGTTCTGGGGAACTACGTGACCACACGATGACTCCGCGTCCGACGAAGACCTGGTACCTGTTCCTGGGCCTCGCGGCCTGCGCCGGTCAGCAGCACATGGTCCGGATGGCTCCGCTCCCGGCGGCGGGCCCGGCCCCCGCACCGGCCACGACTGTCGCGGCGACGCCCGATTCGGGTCGGACGGTGACCGACACCGCCGCGCCCGCGGCGACGGTGCGCAGCGAGGACGTGGAGCGCGAGGCGGTCCGGCTGTTCGGGCCGGAAGGTCGTGAGATCGTGGGGGCGCAGCCTGCCGACGTGACCAGCACCCCGACCTACGACATCGACGTCACGAGCTACGCGGCGAACCGCCGGGTGCTCGAGTACCTGGAGTTCTTCCAGGTCGATGCCCGCGACCGCATGGCCATCTGGCTCTCACGGCTGTCTCGCTACGAAGGGATGATCCGCGACCGGTTGCGGGCCAGGGGGCTTCCCGAAGATCTCGTTTACCTTACGCTGATCGAAAGCGGCCTGTCCAACTCGGCCGTGAGCCGCGCCCGGGCGGTCGGGATGTGGCAGTTCGTGTCGGGGACCGGCCGGCTGTACGGTCTCACCGTCGATCCGTGGGTGGACGAGCGCCGCGATCCCTTCAAGGCCACGGATGCCGCCGTGAACTACCTCTCGGACCTGGTGCAGAAGCTCGGGAGCGTGTACCTGGCCGCGGCTGCCTACAACGCCGGCGAAGGCCGCATCCAGCGCGGCGTGCGGCGACTGCCGGGGGAGGCCGACAGCCTCACCGACGAGACCTTCTTCCAGCTCGCCAGCACGCGCATCCTGCGCCGCGAGACCCGGGACTACGTGCCAAAGCTGATCGCGGCGGCCCTGGTCGCAAAACAGCCGGGCCGCTACGGCTTCACCGACATCGCTCCTCTGCCACCCCTGGTGTTCGACGAGATCCGAGTGCCCGACGCCACCGGGTTGGATGTTCTGGCCCGGCTCGCCGATACGTCCACGGCGGCGCTGCTGGAGCTCAATCCCCAGTTCGTGCGCGGTGTGACGCCACCGGGCCGCGAGGTCACGGTACGGGTCCCGCGCGGCCGGGGGACCCTGGTGGCGGAGCGCTACGACACGCTGGCGGTAACCGACCGGATCACGTTCGTGGATCACTACGTGACACGGGGGCAGACGCTTTCCGAAATCGCGAAGCAGTACCGGGTCTCCGTCTCGACCATTCAGGGCGCCAACCCCTGGCTCAAGCCGCGCACGCTCCGGGTCGGCCAGCGGCTCGTCATCCCGATGAGCGGGCGCGTCGTGCCGCGGGCGGCCTGGAATGGGCCGGCCGATCCCGCCCCGCGTCGGACGGCAGCGCTCGGCGGGGGCGCGATCGCAGCTTCCCACCGGGTGCGCAGCGGGGAGACGGCGAGCCAGATCGCGCGTCGCTACGGCGTCACGCTCCAGGCCTTGCTCGACTACAACGGTCTCTCGGTCTCGTCGGTCATCAAGCCGGGGCAGCTGCTGCGGATCCCGCCCCTGCAGACTGCCGGGAAGAGCCAAACGGAGTAGGGCGCCAGACCACTCCGGAACAAGCGAAGCGGCCAGGGATTGCTCCCTGGCCGCTTCGTTTCTTTCCCCGGGTCGTTGCCTACTCGGCATCCCCTCCGGTCGGCTGCTGGCGGTGGTAGCCGCGCATCACCGATTGCGCATATCCGTTCGACGGATTCACGCCGGCGCGCAGCAGGTCTTGCACCTTCGAGGGCCCGCGATTGTAGGCCAGGAGTGCCCGCTCCAGGTTGTCCCCGTAGCGCGTCAGCAGGTCGTGCAGGTACCGGAACCCCAGGCGCAGATTGGTCTCCCGCTCATACAGCTGATCATTGGTCAACCCGGGCTCGTACAGCCGAGCCGTGCTGGGGAGGATTTGCGTGAGGCCCAAGGCGCCGGCGGAGCTGTGGGCCCGGAGGTCGAACCGAGACTCGACGCTGATCAGGCGGAACGCGAGGCCCGGCTCGATCCCCTCGGCCAGCGCGATGTCGTAGACCGCCGCGGCCAGATCGGCCGGGATGTCGTAGCGGCCGGAGAACTCCATGACCGCCTCAGCACGATCGAGCTGCAGCCGGGCGACCGTCAGCTCGCCCTTCATCGACTCGAGCTGCTGGGACAACGTTTGCACCTCGTCCAGCGTCGCCCCCGCCGTCACCGACGGTTGATCGTCGGCCGCCGCGTGGCGTGCCCAGCCGATGCTGGACACGACCAGCGCCCCGATCACGATCAAGCCGCCCGGTACTCGCCAACGTCGTGTTGCGCTCATACTCCTCCTGAATTCGGGTCCCGCCGACCCTATCCCCACTCCCCCGGCGCCGGTTCGGCGGTGCGGGCCCCTCAGCGACGGCGCCAATCGCCGCGGCTGCCGCCCGTCTTCTCCAGCAAGCGCACCGACAGGAGCTCCATCTCGCGGTCGGCGCTCTTTACCATATCGTAGACCGTCAGAAGCGCGACTGAAACGGCCGTGAGCGCTTCCATTTCGACTCCGGTACGCCCCACGGTGCGGACGGTGGCCCGTACCCGGACCCCGGGCAGCGTATCGTCCAGGGTGGCGCTCACATCCACATGGTCGAGCGCCAGCGGGTGACACAACGGGATCAGCTCCGCCGTCCGCTTCGCCGCCAGCGTCCCCGCGATCTGGCTCACCGTGAGCACGTCGCCTTTTGCGACCGCCCCGTCGGCCACCAGCCGGAACGCCTCGGCCGACATCCGGATCGCTCCCGCCGCCGTCGCGCTGCGCGCCGTGGTGGCTTTGCCACCCACGTCGACCATGTGCGCCCCGCCGGCGTCGTCGAAATGCGTCAGCTCGGCCATGAGCCCGCCTCCGCCAGGTCCTGCGCCAGCACCGCCGCCAAGAGCTGCGGGTTCACATTGCCCTGCGCCTGCTCGCGCGCCTGCAGCACCAGGGAGATCGCATCGGCGAGTCGTCGCGTGTCGCCTCCCCGTCGCGCCTCACGTCGCAGGCGCTCCAGCAGCCCGTCCAGCATGTCGGTGAACCCCCCGCGTGCCTGGAACGGCGTCTGACGCAGGGCCAGGGCATACCGATCGACGGCGCTACCTCGCAGGCTCGTCTGGAACGCCTCGGACGCATCCCGCACCGCGAAGCCGCTGGCTTGTGGTCGGGCAAGAAGTCTGCCGATGCAGCCTTCGGCCTCGGAGGCCGCTTGATCCTTGCCCTGAAGCTCATTGTGTATGAATGATGTCACGACACTATCCGGCACGCGCTGGATCCTTACCCGCACTACGCGAGACAGGATCGTGGGAAGCAGGGCGTCCGGTTCTGCCGCCGTCAGCATGAGCACCGTGTCCGCTGGAGGCTCTTCCAGCACCTTCAGCAAGGCGTTAGCGGCTTCCGGGTTGGCGCGCTGGGGAATGAGGCGCTCCGCGTCGCCGACGATAAACACCTTGCGTCGAGCCATAGCTGGCGTCAGCGCCACATGTCGTAGTAACAGTCGCACAGCTGCAACAGTATGGACGGCCATTCCAGGAAGTGCGCCGTACAGGGGCTGTTCCCGTCGGCTGGCCATCTCCTCGCCCAGGGCAGATTCGACCAACTCGATCTGCTTGTCCGCGTCCGCCCCCTTCTTGGACAGCTCGAGGGGAACGAACCAGTGCAAGTCGGGATGGGTCAGGGACACGACCATGCGGCAAGAGCGGCACTCGTTGCAGGGCTCTGGCCCGCCACGCTCACACAGCAGGGTCTGGGCGACCCAGAGGGCGACCCGTTGCTTGCCGACCCCCCGGGGCCCTTCGAACAGCAGCGCCTGAGGCAGCCGGCCCCCCTGGATGGCGTCTCCCAACCGCGAGCGGACCGTGTCGTGACCGTACAAAGAGCGAAGAGGCATGGCGCAATCTAGCTGGGCGGCGCTCAATTACCGCGCCGATTCAAGGCAACTCGTTTGTCGACTTGCTGTTATGGTTGTGGGTTAGGGCTTGTGGTACTGTAATCAACTGGATGGTAGTGCGTTACAGCGTTAAGTGAGCACACACTCACATTGTATCCGGTGTCATGGTGTCGTCAGCACCTCCCGCACCTTGTGGATCAGCTCCTCCGGGGCAAACGGCTTCTGGAGGAAGGCGGTACCGGCCTCCCGGACGCCGTCTCGCACTGTCGTGTCGTCGGTGTAGCCGGAGCAGAACAGCACTCGGAGACTGGGCCGTCGCAAGGAGAGTTGCCGCGCCAGTTCGGGTCCACCCATCCCCGGCATGACCACGTCCGTGAGGAGCACGTGGATCGGCCCAGGGTGATGGTCGGCGAGGGACAGAGCCTCCGCGCCGTCCCCTGCCGAGAGCACGCAATAGCCGCTCGATTCGAGCGCCCGGCGGGCGAATTGCCGCACGGCGGCCTCATCCTCGACCAGCAAGACCGTCTCCGATCCTCCCGCCGCGGTCGGCGCGGGAGGCGAGATATCGACTCCGGGGAGGGGCTCGGTGCTCAGCGGGAGGTAGACGCGCACCGTCGTTCCCGCCCCCGGACCGGAATCGACATAGATGTAGCCACCGTTCTGCTTCACGATCCCGTACACGGTCGCCAGACCGAGGCCCGTTCCCTTGCCCAGCTCCTTGGTGGTGAAGAAGGGCTCGAAAAGATGCGCCCGGGCTTCGGGAGTGAGGCCGGTGCCGGTGTCGGAGACGGCGATGTGGACGTAGGCTCCCGGCGCCGCAGGCGGGTCGTTGCCGGGCTGCTGAGCGCCGAGGGTGACCGGTGCCGTGCGCACGGTGATGCTGCCCCGTTGCGGCAGGGCGTCCCGGGCGTTCACGACCAGGTTCAACACCACCTGGTCCAGTTGTCCGGGGTCGCTCTTGACCGCGAGCGGATGGGGCGCGAGCTCGAGCACGAGGTCGATGTCCTCGCGAATGAGCCGCCGTAGCATCGACTCGAGGTTCCGCACTACTTCATTGACGTTGATGATCTTGGGCGCCACCACCTGGCGGCGGCTGTACGCTAGCAGCTGGCGCGTGAGCTCCGCCGCGCGCAGGCCGGCGCGGCGAATCTCCTCGAGATCCTCGCGCACCGGATGGGAGGGCTCCACCTCACGCAGGGCGAGCTGGGCCGAGCCGAGGATGGCGGTGAGGAGGTTGTTGAAGTCGTGGGCGATCCCGCCCGCGAGCCGCCCGACCGCCTCCATCTTCTGGGCCTGCCGCAGCTGGGCTTCGAGCCGGCGGTGTTCGGTCACGTTGCGGGCGAGGACGAGATTGGCCAGCCGACCGCCGAAATCGATCGTGTGGGCGACGACCTCCGCCTCGAGCAGGCTGCCGTCCTTGCGCTGGTGGATCCAGCCGCTCGTGGCCCCGGAGACGCGCGGGTGCTCCTGCAGATACGCCCGCAGCTTGGCCGCCTCCTCGGGCGGGCACAGGTCGAACGCCGTGCGCGCGAGGAATTCCTCGCGCGTGTATCCGTAGCGAGCGATCGCGGCCTGATTCACGGCGAGAAAGCGGTGCGTCTCGAGGTCGTACACGTACATCGCTTCGGCGTTCGCTTCGAACAGCATGCGGTACTTCTGCTCGTTCTCCTGCAGCTGATGCTCGAGGCGGCGCCGCTCGGTGACGTCGCGGGATAGGATCAGGCGCGCGCGCCGTCCGGCGAAGTCGATGGAATCGGCCAGGATCTCGACATCGATGATCGTGCCGTCCTTCTTTCGGTGGTGGAGGCCGCCCCGCGTGGCCGCGTGCTCACGCGGCTGCCGCAGCAGCCCGTCGAGCGCGGCATGATCCGCGCTGGGGTGGAGATCGTATACCGTCATGCCGAGCAGCTCGGCTTCGGTGTAGCCGTAGCTCACGATCGCGGCCTGGTTCGCCGCCAGAATCCGATAGTCGTCGTGGTCGTACACCCACATCGGCTCGGGATTCGCCTCGAACAGCAGGCGGTACTTGGCCTCGCTGTCGGCCAGCTGCTGCTCGGCGTGCTTGCGCTCGATCACGAGCGCGATCTGCGTCGAAACGAACTCGAGGATCTGCCGCTCGCGCTCGCCGTAACGGACGCCCGCCGAATAGGTCTGCACCGCGATGACGCCGATCGTGCGGCCGCCGGCCTTGAGGGGGACGCCCACCCAGTCCAGGGACGGGGTGCCGATGAGCTCCACCTCCCCCTGCTCGACGAGGTGGGTGTAGACGTCCGGGGTCGCGAGCAGCGGCGCGCCGGTGCGGAGCACGTATTCGGTCAATCCTCGACCCAGGGCCTTGGCTGGGAATCCGGGGTCGAATTCATCCTGGAAGTACGGGAACGACAGCGTCTGCCCCTGCTCGTCGTAGAGCGCGATGTAAAGATTCCGGGCCGGCATCAGCTCGCCGACGATCGCGTGGACCGCGCGGTATAGATCGGGCAGGGTGCGGGCGGTGTTCGCGGCCTCCGAGATTCGATACGTGGCGGACTGCACCTGCTCGGCGCGGCGGCGCTCGGTGACGTCCCGCTGCGTGCCCCAGACCCGCACCAGCGCCCCGTCCTCCACGAAACCCACCGCGTTGCTCACGAACACCCGATGGTTGCCCAGCCGGTCGAACTCGTGGTATTCGGTGTCCAAGTCGCGGTTCCCGCTGAGCACGAACCGCCGCATCGACTCGAGATTCTTCGGGTCGGCGCGATCGAAGAACTCGTACAGGTGCCGCCCCACCAGCTGCTCCGGCCGCTCGAACCCGTACATCTGCGCCAGCACGGCATTGCACTCGGCCAGGATGCCGGTGCGATAGTGGGCTTCGACCTGCTCGTCCACTGGCAGGTCCACCGGCACCGGCGGCTGGTGCTCAATCCGGAAGACCCCTTCGGACGTGTGGGTGATGAACGCCCGGTAGCGCTCTTCGCTTTCCCGCAACGCGCGCTCGGCGCGCGAGCGGGCGGTCACGTCGCGGAAGCTCCAGACCCGCCCGACCGGCTTGCCGTCGAGCCGCTGCGGCAGCGAGAAGCGCTCGAAGATGCGCCCATCCCTGAACTCGAGGATGTCGAAGCTCGCGGCCTCGGGATGGGCGTACAGCTCGCGCACCTTCGCCAGGAATTGCTCGGGGTTCGCGACCTGGTCCAGCACGTGGGCTAGGGCGCGGTCGTCATCGCGCGAATCGAGCACCGTCTGCGGAATGCGCCACAACTCGACGAAGCGCCGGTTGTACGACACGATCCGGCCGGCTTCGTCCACGACGAGAATGCCATCGGTTGTGGATTCGAGGGTGGACTGCAGCAGCGACACCGTGCGTCGAGCTTCCGCTTCCGCCGCGTGGCGCGCCGTGAGGTCCCGGTAGTTGATGACGATCGCCCGGATCGCCGGGTCCTGCAGCCGGTTGACCCCGATGCCCTCGATGTCCCGCCAGGCGCCCTCCTTGTGCCGGTAGCGCACGACGGCCGTCACCGGGTCTGCGGGCCGCTCCAGCAATTCCGCGAACAGGTGCTTGGCGCGCGGCACGTCGTCGGGGTGGAGCAGCTCGAACGCGCTGCGGCCCACCAACTCGGCGGGACCATAGCCGAGCAGCCGCATCACCGGCGGGGAGGTGTAGAGAATCGTCCCGGTCGCATCGAGCAACGTGGTGACGTCGGAGCTGTGCTCCAACAACGCCTTCAGCAGGCCCCCATCCAGCGGGACCGGAGACGGCGTGGGGGCCCCGATGGCGGTGGCTGCCTGAGAGGAGAGCGGGGGCTCGGCGGAAGGTGTCACGGCCTAAATGTGCAAGACATCGGCAAAACCGCTACCGTCGCCCTGAGATCGGGCAGCTCCCGAGGAGGGACTCGAACCCCCGACCCGCCGGTTAACAGCCGGCTGCTCTACCAACTGAGCTACTCGGGACTGGATGCTA
>Ga0153915_10003119_pt1 | contig 15134 bp, 14 predicted proteins | sample Opewatmetagenome_2_FD_107003 | JGI IMG/M metagenome (GOLD analysis project Ga0153915, IMG submission 107003) | Freshwater wetland microbial communities from Ohio, USA - Open water 3 Core 3 Depth 3 metaG | ecosystem: Environmental > Aquatic > Freshwater > Wetlands | place: USA: Ohio, Lake Erie...
GAGGCCATAGGGACCCTTGCCGGCGGCATTGCTCATGATTTCAACAATATTCTGTCCGCTATCCTGGGTTATGCCGAGCTTGCAAAAATGGGCGGCAAAGACGGGGAGACGATCGATCGTTACCTGGAGGAGATCCTCCATGCCGGGATCAGGGCCAGAGACCTGGTCAGGCAGATACTGACCTTCAGCCGCCAGGCCGGCATTAAGAGAGAACCGATAAAAGTGGCCCCGTTGATTAAGGAGACACTGAAGTTTCTCAGGGCGTCTCTGCCTGCGACCATTGATATCAGAGAGGATATTACTGTCTCTGACACCATGGCCGTTGCCGATCCTACACAGATCCATCAGATTATCATGAACCTCTGCACCAACGCCGCCCATGCCATGAAGGGAAAAGGCGGCGCCCTTGACATTCGTCTTGCAGAGGTGGAACTGGATGATGAGGCTAAGCTAAGCTTCGAAGGATTGAAAGAAGGGCAATATTTACTGCTGACCGTTGCAGATACCGGGACCGGCATACCCAAGGAAATCATTAAAAAAATCTTCGATCCGTTCTTCACAACGAAAGGGCGTGGAGAGGGCACAGGCATGGGCCTGTCTGTCGTCCATGGCATTGTCAAGGATATGGGAGGCGCCGTCTCGGTATACAGCGAGCCGGGTCAAGGGACAACCTTCCATGTCCTTTTTCCCAGGTATGAAGGGCAATCGCTTGTGGACCATGCGGCGCATGCTGTCGCCAGAACCGGAAGCGGGGAGATCCTTTTTGTGGATGATGAAGATCAAATCATCGCATCAGGCCGCGGCATTCTTGAAAACCTCGGGTACACTGTGGTTTCAACAACGAGCCCCCTCGAGGCCCTGGAGATTTTTAGATCCAGGGCGGACGAATTCAATCTGGTTCTGACGGATCTGACTATGCCCAAGATGACAGGTCTTGAGCTATCGGAGCAGCTTTTGAAAATAAGACCTGACATCCCCATTGTCCTGTGTTCAGGGTTCAGCATGGGAATAGGTGCGGAAAGGATCAGGGATGCCGGCATCAAGAAACTCGTCATGAAACCGATGATCGCTGATGAATTGGCAAATGCGGTTTATTCGGCATTGAATCCTGAGCATACCTGAAATGCGTATGGCGAGTTATTTAACTTGGGGGGAACAAAAATGGATAATCTGATTATTATAAGGATCGGCGGGGAACATGCAGGTCTATCATCGTTGCAATATATGACTATTCTGAATCATTTAAAATGGTTACCGCATAGTATTTTCTTGCAGAATCTTTGTTAAAGGTTTCACGATAAAAAGCCGATAGACATCTTGAACGTTTTACAAAGGTTAATTATGGCCGCACCCAAATCCAAATCAGTTGACAAGATTATCGGTTCCATTGCCGGACTGCCCCCTTTCCCTGAAGTGGCGAGGCGTGTAATGGAACTGTCCAGAGACCCTAATGCAAGTCATAAAGAGATCGCTGATGTAATAAAATATGACGATGCTATTACCGCTAACTGCCTGAAATTATGTAATTCAAGCTATTACAGCTTAAGCGTTAAAGTCTTTTCCATGACACAGGCCGTTAATATGCTGGGCCTGAAAAATATAATAATGATAGCCCTTGCAAGCACTAAAAGCCTCTCCGCCTTTGCAAAGGCCCAGCAGAAATATTGTCTTACAAAGGGCGAATTATGGAGGCATAGCGTTACAACCGCCATAATCTCACAATTGCTGCTTAAACGATCAAAGGTTGATGAAGATTCAATCCTTTTTACTGCCGCGCTGCTCCATGATTTCGGAAAGATCGTCCTTGATCAGTACGTGGAAGGGGATATTGACAACCTGATTGAATTGACCCAAAAAGAAGGAGTTTCTCTAACAGAGGCGGAAAAACAGGTTTTCGGCATTGATCACTCGGAGCTTGGCGGGCTTATTGCCGAGGAGTGGAACTTTCCCAGCATGCTGGTAAACTCGATCCGGAATCATCACCAGGAGATATCACCAAAAGACATCCCCAATATTGAATCCTGGGTGAGGTTAAGCAACCTGGTGTTTTATTTAAGCTATTCAAAATTCACACTTTCTTATCATAAAGGCTTAACATGCCAGATAGACCCTGATGTGCTCACTCGCTACCGATTAAAGGCAGAGGATATCGACGCGGTCATATCAGCGCTTCCCGCTGAGATCAAAAAGACAGAGGCCATGTTAAAGATAAGTCTATAATGTCTTATGGCTCATGCGGCAACTCAAATGTTGCTTGACATAAAATTAGCTCTTCTTGTATAAGCAAATCTTACGATTTTTTAACAATATATGACTATTCGGTAACATTTAAAAATAGATGCATGAAAGATCATGCCTACCTTCTAAAACCTATCTAAGGACGAAGGCGCATGTGGCGCATCCAGCCGCCGGGGTTAAAGCTGCCTTGGCGCGGAGTGAATAGGCGCCGGAAAAAGAGACCTTAACGGTTTTATCTTAATTATTGCGCCTTGAACCTTATTGATCGGGAGTCCGTAAAAATGAATGAATGGCAACCAAAGATTACAACATTTCTGTGCAACTGGTGCAGTTACGGCGCCGCGGATCTTGCCGGCGTAAGCCGTTTTCAGTACCCCCCATATTTCAGGATTATTCGCGTGCCGTGTTCCGCCCGCATAAGTCCCAAGTTCATACTCGCAGCCCTGCGTCACGGCGCTGATGGGGTGTGGATATCAGGCTGCCACCCGGGCGACTGCCATTACCTGGAGGGCAATTACTATGCTAGGAGAAAATTCGCCATGTTGAAGGGTCTCCTGGAACACATAGGGATAGAACCGGGCAGGCTGAATTTCTCCTGGATTTCCTCCGCAGAGGCCACCAAGTTCGCAGAAACGGCAAAGATAGTAGCGGATGAGATAAAGGCCCTTGGACCTGCAAAACATTTTATAAAGAAAAGGGCAGAGGTGGCATGATGGCCGAATATACTGAAAAGATAAGAGAGACCGCCAAAAGGCTCCTCAAAGACGGAAAGGTGGATATTTTTATAGGATACAGGAAGGGTTCCGTACCCATGATGAATGAGCCTGTATCCGTCTCTGATCCTGAAAAGACAGGCCTGCTTCACTGGGACAGCAACTGCGGACTGAATCTCTGCAACTATCTCACAAAGAGGACCGACAGGATAGGCATCTTGGCAAACGGATGCATATCAAGAAATATCGTCACCCATATCATCGAGAACCAGATAAAGCGTGAGCAGCTATATATTGTAGGCGTCCCTTGTACGGGCATGATAGATCCCAAGATGATAAGAAGGGCAGTGAAATTCAAGGAGATCCATGCCGTTGAGGAAAAGGACGGACGGTTTATTGTTAAGGGTGACGGATTTGAGGAGACCTTTGAAAAAAATGAATTCCTTCAGAAAAACTGCGCAACATGCCTTCATAGAAATCCTGTGATATATGATGAGTTGATAGGCGAGAAGGTCCCTGAACAGGAAGGGATAGAGCCCTTCAGGGATGTAAAAAAGATCGAGGCAATGGAGAGCGATGACAAGTGGGGATTCTTTACAAGGATGATCTCTTCATGCATCAGGTGTTACGCATGCCGTAACGCATGCCCCTTGTGCTATTGCGCAACCTGCTTTGTGGACGAGGCGCAACCTCAATGGTTGGGGAAAAGCAGCGATCCCACGGATACCATGACATTCCATATACTGAGGGCATTCCACTGCGCGGGCAGATGCACGGACTGCGGGGCATGTGAACGCGCCTGCCCCATGGGAATAAATCTAAGGCAGTTTACAAAAAAGCTCAATAAGGACGCATTGGAACTCTTCTCATGGGAGGCAGGCTTAAAGGAGGATCAAAGGCCGCCCATGGATGTATATAAAACGGACGACAATAATGATTTTATAAGATAGCATTCATAAGGCATAAGGCGCATATTATGACTGATAAGGTAATCAACAAAAAGGATTGGGCTGGCGTCTTAAAGGGCATAAGGAATTTCTACAGAGTTTTTGTCCCGGCAAGAGAAGGAGATTTCCATAATTTCAGAGCCCTTGAAGATGAGACCATGCCAAACTTTGATTTTTTCAACACAAGGCTTTCGCCTAAATCCGTTGTATATCCTCAATCCGAAAGGATGTTTGAATGCCTCAATGATCCGGAAAATCCGGAAAAGGGTATTTTAAAAGAGGCCGCAAAGGATTACACGCCGCAGGCAGTCATAGGCATCAGGCCATGCGACGCCCAGGCATTTCAGATAGTAAAAAGGAATTTCGATAATCCTGAATACAGGGACCCATGGTGGGTGAAGCGTTTTGAATCCACTGTCCTCGTTGGCCTCGGATGCAATTCTCCCTGTCCCACATGCTTCTGCACTTCCGTGGGGGGCGGGCCGTTTCAGGAGGAGTGCCTGGATGCAATCCTCTATGATCTTGGTGACAGATATCTGGTCAAGGGGTTGACGGAGAAGGGCAAGGAGTTCTCGTCAAAATTACAAGGAGGCGCTCCCGCTGATGAAAAGGCAGGGAAAGAGGCCAAGGCCCTTGTTTCAGCAGCCAGTGAAAAGATTAAAGCAAAGGTTCCGATCGATAAGCTTGGGGGAAAGGCGGTCACCGCGCTTTTCAATGCCCCGTTCTGGGATGAGGTGGCCTTTTCCTGCATCAACTGCGGCACCTGCACATTTTTATGCCCCACATGCTGGTGCTTCGACATCCAGGACGAAGTCTGCGGAAAACAGGTTGACAGGATAAGAAACTGGGACACCTGCATGTCTCCGCTTTTCACCCTTGAAGGCTCAGGACACAACCCGAGGGACAAGAAATTTCAGCGCGTGCGGCAGCGGTTCATGCATAAACTTAAATATTATCCGGATAAATTTAAGAACGGCATCCAGTGTTCAGGCTGCGGCAGGTGCGTGCGTTACTGCCCTGTGAATATCGACATAAGGACCGTCGCCGGGCTGATGAACGAGTATAAAGAAAAATAATAATCCTGAATCCGAATTCCTTTTCGGATTAATAATAATCAGGGGGTCTTCAATTGAAAAATCCATATCTGCCCTATCCTGTCAGGATAGATGAGATAATAACAGAGACGGAAGATAAAAATCTCAAGAGCTTCAAATTTGTCTTCCTGAATCCTGATGATGAGAAAAATTTTTCCTACATGCCGGGTCAGTTTGCGGAACTCTCCGTGGCGGGCAAGGGTGAAATACCCATCGGCATAGCCTCATCCCCCACTGAAAAGGGTTTTGTGAAATTCACGATAAACAAGGTGGGCGCTGTAACCGGTCATCTCCACAATATGAGCGTCGGAGATACCATGGGCATCCGCGGGCCGTTAGGCAACTGGTATCCATGGGAAGAGATGGAAGGAAAGAACGTGGTGATCGTAGGCGGCGGCTTTGCCTTTACCACGCTCAGGTCCGGCATCATCTATATGCTTCATCCGGATAACCGCCCAAGGTTCAAGGATATCACGGTAGTTTATGGAGCAAGGACCTCCGGCATGCTCCTTTATAAGGATGAGCTTGCCGCATGGGAAAAACGTGATGATATAAAGATGCATATCACAGTGGACGGAACGACCGATCCTGACTGGAAATATAATATCGGCTTTGTCCCGGCCATAACCGAGAAGAAGATAACGAGCGCGGATAATGCCATAGCCATTGTCTGCGGTCCGCCGATTATGATCAAATTCACACAGCCTGTACTCGAAAAACTGGGATTCCCGCCGGAAAGGATCATCCTGTCCCTTGAGATGCGCATGAAATGCGGCATCGGCAAATGCGGGAGATGCAATATCGGAGAAAAGTACGTCTGCAAGGACGGCCCGGTATTCTCCCTGGCCCAGCTGAAGCAGCTCCCGCCGGAATACTAGTCCATAGATTCATAAATTCGGTAACGAATTTATTTGCTCAGGACTTCGTGCTGAGTAAGCATTTGAAATATTCTGATTCAACAAAATAGGCGAGGATATTTGCAAATCAAAGCACTACCATATATTATCTGCAATGTTTAAATTGATGTATGATGCTCCGGGAAGGGGACATTATATAAAAAGATCTTTCTCTCCAATTTGAATCGAATCCCAGTCCCCTCGTCTATAGGGCCGTCTGATTTTATAGAAAATCTATGACCCCTGCCTTTTGTATCCATTGTAACATGCAGCGTGTGGGGGATATGTTTTATAGACTGGCTATCACTGTTGGGAATTGTAGAATAATATATCGACCGGTGAAATGACAGGGGAGGATAAAACATGAAAAGAATATATCTTGCTCAAAATCCGATAATGGCCAATCTCCTTAAGGGCATATTAGAGAGCAGGGGCATTAAGGCGACTGTACAGGGTGAATTTCTCTGGAGTGTTCGCGGCGAGACGCCGGCCGGTCCCGACACATGGCCGTCCGTCTGGATTGTCGATGACAGCGATTATGAGAAGGCCATGGAAATCGTTGTAGGTTTTGAGTCCGAAAAGGCGCCCGATGATTCTGAAGGCAGGGAATGGAGATGTGACAACTGTGGTGAAGACAATGAAGGCCAGTTTGCAGGGTGCTGGAACTGCGGAACCGACCATAATTAAGCCTGCCTAAATTAAAGGCAGCAAAAAAAATGACGACAGAAACGACTTGCGAAGACGGCCTTGTTTCCAGATAAAATCATCTTCAAGGGGTACTATTTTCCTGTATGGAAAGAGAAGATTGTAGGGTTTGAAGATGTTGAAAAGATAACGGTCAAGCCGCCAACAATATGAAACGGCAAATGGAGGCTTCACGGGACAGGATATTCTTTGTCAAGCTCAGGACCCAGCGGATTGAAACAGATTTCACAGTCAAAGATGGCGAGCGGGTGGAAAAGATTTTAAGAGAAAAGGGGCCGATAAGGCAGGAGTGATAAAAAGGAATCCTCAATCGATAAATGTAACAGGAGTAATCAATGATGCAAAGATGTCTGGTTATCTATTCCTCCCATTCAGGCAATACAGAAAAGGTTGCGTTCCGTTTCAAAGAGACATTTAAAAAACACGGGTGGGGATGTGAAATTTTTAAGATAGATAAAAAGATGGATATAGCCCTTTAAATTGGTATTCACTGTGTTACAATCGAAACAATGGAACAATATTATTGGAAGGAGCTTTTTGACTATATTGGCTTAAAGAGGATGGACTTCTATTATGCCGGTAAGGATTGAATACACAAAGGATGGAATAGGGGTTGTCCTTCATCATGAAGGCGTTGTTACAGGCGAAGAACTATATGCTTCCATCTCCATCGTCTATCAGGATAACCGGTATCCCAATCTGAAATATTGGATAGGGGACAGGACCGATTGCACTCAATTTATGCCAAGCCAAGATTGGCTGAAAAAGATAGCAGGTTTGAATAGAAAAGAATCATCGCGCAATCCCGGCATGCTTTTAGCGCTGGTATCTCCAAAAGATCTTCCATTCGGGATGTCAAGGATGTTCCAGGTATTCTCGGAAGGCGACCTTTTTAAAACAGAGGTGTTCAGGGACAGGGCGCGCGCTGAAAAATGGATAAAAAAGGAATTAGACATCTCTTAACAAATTTGCAGGTTGCATCGGCAGTTACTCAGGACAGATCTTTTAATTATAAAAGGATCATAAAAATCATGAGACAGCCATCAACCCGGTCCATTATCAAGAAAAATAAAATTTAAACGGTTTAAATATGAGACTTAGCGTTAAGATAATGATTGTAATCTGTTGTATTTTCCTGTTGTCGGTCTTCCTTTATCATATCATCACCACCAGGATTATCCTGGGCGGTTTTACCCGGCTTGAGGAAACAAACATCCAGACGAATCTGAACAGGGCGTTAAAAACATTGGAACAGGATCTGGCAGCATTGGAATCAACAGGCGGCGATTGGGCTGCATGGAATGAGACGCGGGATTTTGTAAAGGATCAAGACAAGGAATATATTGAGAATAATCTGAATATCAGTACGCTTGAAAATATAAACATGGATTTCATGTTATATCTCAATAATTCAGGAGAGCTGCTCTATTCATTCGGCATTCAAAACGGAGAAGAAGCAAGGGAGGCGCCTGTCCAAGAGGATCTAATCCGTCTGATCAGGGATCAAAGATCATTATGCACCCATAAGAATGCCAAGGATGCAAAGACGGGTATTATTCTACTATCTGAAAAAACAGCGATGATAACCGCGTGGCCGATCTCAAATAATGAAATGGATGGACCTCTATCCGGCACGCTGGTCATGGGCCGGTATTTTGAAGATGATGAATTGGGTGCCCTTGAGGAACGAACACAATTGAATGTAACCCTCCAAAGGACGGACAAGAATCAGGCTAAAGGCGGTTTTGCCGCGGCGATCTCAGAGCTGTCCCAAGGGAATAAGATCGCTATTTATCGTGACCCTTCGGACGCCATTTCAAGCTATAGTTTTTTCAAGGACATTTCCGGTAAGGACTCTTTGATTGTAGGGGTCACCGAAACCAGAGATATATTCAAACAGGGCCGGATCACGACAGGATATTTCAGGTGGATGCAATTTATGCTCGGCCTGATTATATTGACTGTTTTATTTTTTACACTTCAATATGTTGTCCTCAAACCATTGCTCAGATTGAAAGCCCATGTGCTGTCAATAGGCAGAAGCGGAGACCTTTCAACGCGAATGCCTTTAACGAGAAGGGATGAAATAGGGGAGCTTGCCGGGGAGTTTGACAGGATGCTCGAACAGCTTTCCGATGCAAGGAATCGCCTGATGGAGCAATCCTATTATTCAGGGATAGGCGATATGGCGTCCGGCATATTGCATAACATCAGGAACCTCCTTACGCCGATGATAGGTCAGATAGAAAACATTAGAGACAAGGCAAAAGAAATCCCCCTTGATAATATGGAACAGGCGATAATAGAGTTGAACGCAGAAGGCCTGGAAAAGGAACGAGAAAAATCATTAAGAAAATATCTTTCCCTGGCTATATCCAGGCTTTCAAAGGTTAATCAGGATATCGATAAAGGCCTCATGGTTATATCCGGGCAGACAACTCATATGGAAGAGGCGCTTTCTCAACAGGATAAATTCAGCCATTTTAAAAGGGCGCTGGAACCCCTGAATATGAATATCGTCATTGAGGATGCAATCAAAATGATGCCGAAAAAATTGAGGGACGCGGTGGATATTGGAATAGATCCGGGCCTTGCCGGATTATCACAGGTCTCTGCAGAAAGGATTGTGCTGATCCAGGTTATTACAAACCTCCTGAATAATGCGTCAGAATCCATATTGAGAAAAGGGAATAAAAAAGGTAATATATGGATCAGCGGGATTTTTGAAAGGTCGGGAGAGGTCGGGAATGTCCACGTCAGGATCAGGGATGACGGCGAGGGCATTGACAAGGCCGATCTGAAGAAGATATTCAATCGCGGCTATTCGACAAAAACACCAAAACCCTCCGGCATCGGACTCCACTGGTGCAGCAACGCACTGTCCGCAATGAAAGCGGACATATATGCCGAAAGCGCCGGGCTCGGCCATGGAAGCAGTTTTCATATTATTATACCGGCGTTTAAAAAGTAATTTTTGAGGACATGAATCTATGCATAAAACCAAGTCGGAATATTTCAGGGTCCTGGCGGTTGATGATGAAGAACCCATTTTGGAATTATACAGGGATGTCCTTTTAAAAAAGATAGACAATGAAAAGGGCCTCTCCGAGATCTCGGAGCTGGAGGCGCAGCTCTTTGGAAAGACGCAATCAAAGTCTGTGACGGAATATTCCTTTGACCTTGTGCTCTGTCATCAGGGCGACGAGGCTGCGGACAAGGTAAAAGAGTCAATTAAGGAAGGCAGGCCTTTTGCGCTTGCATTGCTGGATATCAGGATGCCGCCTGGCCCTGACGGGGTGCAGACGGCGGAGGCGATCAGGGCGCTGGACCCCATGATTGAGATATTAATAGTAACCGGTTATTCCGACATCGATCCCGCTGAGATAGCCAAGCGAGTATCGCCTCCCCATAAATTGCTGTATATCCAGAAACCGTTTCACCCCCAGGAGATATATCAATTTGTATGCACCCTGTGTTCTAAATGGAAAAATGAGGCGTTTATCAGGAATTATAATCAAAGGCTGTTATCCCATATACAAGAGCAGACGGAGGAACTTCAAAAGGCAAATAAGGGATTGCGGGAGGAGATAAAAATAAGGGAGGAGTCTGAAGCCGCCCTCAGGGAAAGCGAAAATAAGTTTCGCGACCTTTTTGAAAAAAGCTCCGATCACCTTTATCTGCATGACCTGGAAGGAAACCTTCTGAAATGCAACCTGGCCTTTAAAAATGAATGCGGTTATGATGAAGAATACCTTCATCTCAGAAACATAAAGGATCTTGTGCCTGACAGGTACAGGGATAAATTTGACGCATACCTGAAAAGAATAATTGAAAAGGGCAATGATGAAGATATCATGATACTCATGACAGGCGAAGGCAGAGAACTTGTTGTGGAGTACAATAATTCTCTTGTGCGTGATGCTGACGGAAGACCGGTGGCGGTCAGGGGCGCAGGCCGCGATATAAGTGAAAGATTAAAGGCGGACGAGGAAAAACATAAACTGGAAATGCAGATCGTACGGATGCAGCGCATGGAGGCCATAGGGACCCTGGCAGGAGGCATTGCCCACAATTTCAACAATCTTCTTATGGGGATACTGGGGAATGCCTCTTTAGCAGCCCTGGAGATTGATCCTAATCATCAGCTGCAACGCAATATGGAGAATATCAAGACATTAGTCGAAAGCGGCTCAAGGCTTACAAGGCAGCTCCTTGAATATTCCAAAGGGGGGGGCAATGAAGTTGCTCCTCTTGATTTGAGCGTCCTCATAAAAAAGACGGCAGAGACCTTTGGCGTGACGAGGAAGGATATCCGCATCCATTATCAACTTGATGAGGCGTGTGCCATTGACGCAGACAGGGGGCAGATCGAACAGGTGCTTCTGAATCTGTTTGTTAACGCGGCAGATGCGATGCCCACAGGAGGGGAACTGTTCCTTGAGACAAGAAAAATTTCACACCTTGAGATCACCGATAAGCCTTTTAATGTCAAACCGGGAGACTATGTGCGTCTCACATTCAAGGATACAGGAACAGGCATGGATGAGGAGACAATGGAACACATCTTTGAACCTTTCTTTACAACCAAGGGTCTGACTAAGGGAACGGGACTCGGCCTGGCCTCCGTCTATGGGATTATCAAGGCCCATGGAGGGTACATAGAGGTGAAATCTGCAAAAGGGGAGGGAACCTCATTCATAATCTACCAGCCGTTGTCCGCGAAAAAATTCATCAAGGAAAGATCCGAGGATCAGGACATTGTCTATGGCAATGAGACTATTCTTATTATAGACGATGAAAAAATAGTGCTGGAAACGAGCGAGCAGTTACTTTGTTATCTGGGGTATTCGGTGATAAAGGCTCAAGGCGGCAGGGAGGCTATTGAAATCTTTGGCGCAAACAGTAACCGTATAGATCTTGTCATCCTTGACCTTGTTATGCCTGAGATCGGAGGAGGACTTGTTTTTGACAGCATGGTGAAGATAAAAAAAGACGTAAAGGTTATTCTTTCAAGCGGATACAATATTGAAGGAAAGGCACAGGAGATCATTGACCGAGGCTGCAAAGGCTTCATTCATAAACCTTTTGATATAAAAGAGCTGTCATCGAAGATCAGGGAGGCATTAAAATAATCACTCTTTTTTCTTTGTTTTTTTCCGTGTCTCCGCCATCCTCCTGCCTATCTCTTTCTCCAATCCACGGTCAGTAGGCATGTAATATATTCTATTTCTGATCTCCTCCGGGAGGTATTCCTGGGCCACCCATCCACCCGGATAGTTGTGGGGATAGAGATAGCCGCGGCTGTAACCCAGCTTTTTCATGAGCCCAGTAGGCGCATTTCTTATATGCATCGGCACGGGCAGGGGGCCGGACCGGTTTATCTCCTCCCTAACGGCCTTCTCAGCCAGGTACAGGGCATTGCTTTTGGGCGCCGACGCAAGATAAACAGCCGCCTCTGTGAGGGTCAGCTCCGCATCAGGAGGGCCGACCTTCTGCCAGGCCTCAAAGGCGGCAAGGGCTACCTTAAGCGCATTGGGATCAGCCATGCCGATGTCTTCGGAGGAGAATCGTATCATCCTTCTTGCTATGAACAACGGGTCCTCGCCCGCCTCAAGCATCCTGTAAAGCCAATAGACAGACGCGTTGACATCACTGCCCCTAAGACTCTTATGAAATGCCGAGATGATGTTATAGTGTTCCTCACCATCCTTGTCATAGGGAAGCGCCTTGCGGTTCAGGGCCTCTTCCACACTGCCGAGGTCCAGGACCTTCGGGGTCTTTTCACTGGCCCTTGCGTAGTTGACCGCTGCCTCAAGGTTGTTGAGCGCGACCCTGGCGTCGCCGGAAGATATATCAATGATAAAATCCAGGGCCTGGGGGACGATCTCCATGTCCTCGTCTTTCAGACCGGAATTTTTGTCTTCGATGGCGCGAGACAGGATGGTTTTAAGATCCTTCTTGTTAAGGGGGTGTAGCGTCATTACCCTTGCCCTTGAAAGGAGCGGGGGGATTACCTCAAAGGACGGGTTCTGTGTTGTTGCGCCTACAAGGACTATGAGGCCGTTTTCTACGTGGGGCAGGAAGGCGTCCTGCTGCGCCTTGTTGAACCTGTGGATCTCATCCACAAACAGGATCGTAGGTTTTCCAGTGGCCTGCCTTGTGCCCTCCGCCTCTGCAATGATGTCTCTTAGTTCCTTCAGCCCTGATGTAACGGCGGAAAAGGCCCGGAAGGGGTTTTCTGTATATTTGGCTATCAATCTGGCTAATGTGGTCTTGCCTGATCCGGGAGGTCCCCAGAATATTACGGAAAAGACGTGTCCGGATTTAAGGGCGCGCATCAGCGCCGACTTGGGACCCAGGATGTGGTCCTGGCCCAGTATGTCTTCTATCCTTTCCGGCCGTACCCTTTCCGCAAGTGGCGTATCTGTAACCGACATATTTCTTTCCTTTACTTTCTCTCCAGCAGAACCGCTGAAATCTGTTTTACGGCGGAACTAACATCAACAGGTTTTTTAATAATAAGATCTGCTTTATGGGAGGAATGATGGGGATCACCGGTTGCAGCCTCTATGATAATGGCAATGGATAACCCCGGGATCGTTTTCCTGGCCTTGTTAATAAAAATGCCCATGTTCATGTCCAATGCCGCCTCGTCGGCTATGAGCATGTGAAAGGCCCTGGTTTTTAATTTTACCAGGCCTTCAGCGGCATTGACGGCCTTGGTTATCCTGCATCCCTTGATCTTCAAGGGATGGGACAGGACCTCTCTGGCCACATCGTTCTCCTGGATTATCAGGATCTTAGAGTCCGTGATCTTTTTCCTGCGGTCCTTGGGTTTTAAGGCCGTTTTTTGTCCGGCTACAGGGAATCGGATATGGAATATCGCCCCTTCACCGTCACGGCTCGTGAAGTCAATGTCGCCGCCATGTCTTTTTACGATTGAAAAGGACATGCTGAGACCAAGACCCATCGCGCCTTTTTTTGAAGTGAAGAAAGGATCGAAGATCCTGTCCTTGAATCTGTCGGGGATGCCCGCTCCGTTATCCTGGATATAGATATGGGCATCGCCGTTATTGTCTTCCGTAGTGACATAGATCTCGCCTCCATCAGGCGTCGCCTCTATGGCATTAGCAATTATATGGGAGATGGCGTCCGTTATATCCTTGAGGTCTCCTTCAATTAATGAAGATGACCTGAGATAGGACTTCAGGGCTATTTTTATGCCGCGGGATTCAGCCCATTCCCTGCATGTCCTGTCCGCAGATTGAACAGCAACTTTGACGGCTTCGTTCAGGCTGAAAATGATTTGAGCCTGTCTGTCCTTCCCCGCTCCGGCAATGATCTCAAGCTCTTCATTTACATTAAGCGCCTTTTTTAAGGCATCTTCCAGTCTTTTAAATATTCCTTCAATCCTTTTATTGCCGGATTGGTTAAATGTCTTGCATTCCCTTATAGCTTCAAGGATGATATCATTGAAAGGGCCGAGTTTGTCCTTCACGCCCGCCGCCATGGTAAGCAGGGCGTCCGTCTTTTCTCTTTGGGTCTTTTCCTTTTCCTGTTCCAGTCTTTCCTTGATTCCGGTCGCGATTAAAAGGAATGCAGTCCTGTTTTGAAACCTGATACGCCTGCATCTTATTTCATAAAAAACAGACATGCCGGATGCTGTCACAAGACGGGCCACATATTGATCGGGAGACATCCTGCCGGATTCCCATAATTTGTGAATCTTTGTTATATGATCCCTTTCATCGGCATGGATAAGATCCGGGAAGTGAATCCCCATGATATCCTCAGGTTTGTAGCCGAGATATTCCATAACGGTATTGTTTAGCCTTAAGACCTTGCCGTCCTGTATGAGAATAAGTCCCGCGGGTATGGAATTCAGAAGGGCCTCACACCTCGTCAGGGATTTCATGATATCAGCGCTCTCTTTTTTCCGGGAGTCCAGTTTTCCCTTCAGCTCCATGTTTTCCTTTTTAAGTCTTTCAATGCGTGATTTAAACAGATCTTTTTGTTTATCCTTCATAATGCCTCTTGAATGTATGAATAATAATTTTTCACCTGGGATATGGAAAAAACTGTTGCTCTCTGATGAAGAATTTGCTTTGTTTGGAATTTCAGAAAATGGACTTGATGACTTTCCGGATATGCCTTATCATACCTCATTTGAATCCCCTGACAAGGTAAAAAATCATCAAAATCCCAACTGAGCGATAATTTTTTTAAGGGTGATATTATTTAACCCCTTTTTCATTATATGAGGAAATAGTGACAAGCAATTCAAACTTTGTAAACCTGCACGTCCATACGGAATTCAGCCTTCTGGACGGGGCTATAACCATCAACAGGATGCTGGACAAGGCAAAGACCATGGGCATGGACAGTGTCGCCATCACGGACCATGGGAATATCTTCGGCGCTGTTCAGCTTTTTGAAAATGCCAAAAAGGCCGGCATAAGGCCTGTGCTGGGGTGTGAGGTCTATATGGCCCCCGGAGACCGCAGGGAAAAATCCCAGGCAAAGGACGGACAGCCTAATGCC
>Ga0153915_10003120_pt1 | contig 15133 bp, 12 predicted proteins | sample Opewatmetagenome_2_FD_107003 | JGI IMG/M metagenome (GOLD analysis project Ga0153915, IMG submission 107003) | Freshwater wetland microbial communities from Ohio, USA - Open water 3 Core 3 Depth 3 metaG | ecosystem: Environmental > Aquatic > Freshwater > Wetlands | place: USA: Ohio, Lake Erie...
AGACGATAGGCAGGGAAATCATGTGGAACCTCCCCCACTCGGCGGCCACGGTCATGTACGGCCTGTTCGCGGTGGTGGTCGTCATCTTCGCCTGGGGCCTCTTCGAGCGGATCGGGGCGTACCGGAAAGGACGCCCCGAGCGGGAGAACCGCCTCGACGACCTCTGGAGACGAACCCTCGACGCGCTCCGGATCGCGATCGGCCAGCGCAAGGTCCTCGAGACGAGGGTCGGCGGGCTCATGCATCTCGCGATTTACTCCGCCTTCATCGTCCTGTTCATCGTGACCTGTCTCGTCGCGGTCGAGTTCGACCTCGGGGTCCGGATCCTGGACGGCAACTTCTACATCGTCTTCAAGCTCTTTGCCGACACGTTCGGGCTCGTTCTCGTGGCGGGAATCTTCGTCGCCCTCGTGCGCCGGTACATCTTCCGGCCCCGCGGGCTCACCCGCGACGGCGACGACTTCCTCCAGCTCCTGCTCATCGGGGCCATCGGCGTCACCGGGTTCCTCATCGAAGCCGTCCGGCTGGCGGCGACCCACCCGAAGGCCGCCCCGGTGTCGTACGTCGGCAACGCCATCGCCCCGCTCTTCGCGGGACGCGACGTCGAGAGTCTCCTCGCGCTGCACCGGTCCCTCTGGTGGACGCACCTGATCCTCGCCTTCGGTTTCCTGGCGTCGATTCCCCTGTCGAAGATGCTCCACATTGGCGCCGGCACGGTCAACGTGTTCCTCCGCTCCTCCCGCCCCAAGGGGGCGCTCCAGCCGGTGCCGAACATCGAGGAGGAGGAGAAGATCGGCGCGGTAGACGTTTTCGACTTCTCCTGGAAGCAACTTCTCTCCTCGGACGCCTGCACCAAGTGCGGCCGCTGCCAGGACGAGTGCCCGGCGTTCGCCGCCGAGATGCCCCTGTCACCGCGCGACGTCGTCCTCAAGACGCGGGACCAGATGATCCGCGACACGTACTGGAGCCTCGTCCCCTCCGCCGCGGTCCTCGACAAAAAAACCGGGAAGCCCGTCGTTCCGAATTTCGCCTTCGAGGTCCTTTCACCCGAGGAAATCTGGTCCTGCACCACCTGCCGGGCCTGCATGCAGGCGTGCCCCGTCCTGATCGAGCACATCGACATGATCGTCGACGTCCGGCGCGGGTACGTGGCGGGCTCGAAGATTCCGGACACGGCGCGCACGGCCCTGAAGAAAATGGGCGACACGGGGAACCCGTGGGGCCTCCCGCAGGACGACCGGGTCCAGTGGGCCAAGGGACTCGCCGTCCCGTTCGCTGCGCAAAAGAAGGATTTCGAATACCTCTGGTGGGTCGGGTGCGCCGGGGCCTACGACCCGCGCAATCAGAAGGTCACCCGGACGATCGCGTCCCTTCTCGCCCGCGCGGGGGTGGACTACGCGACACTCGGGCTCGAGGAGATGTGCTGCGGCGAGTCCGCGCGCCGTCTGGGCGAGGAAGGGCTCTTTCAGCTCGGGATGGTTGAGACGATCAAGGAGGTCTTTTCAAAATACAACGTGAAGAAGATCATTACCCAGTGCCCCCACTGCTTCAACACGTTCCGGAACGAGTACACGCAGTTCGGCGTCAACGTCGAGGTCGTTCACCACTCCGTCCTGCTGCGCGACCTGGTCGCACAGGGGAAGCTCGTCCCGAAGAAGCCGATCAACCGGCTCGTCGCGTTCCACGACTCCTGCTACCTCGGACGGCACAACGACATCTACGACGCGCCCCGCGAGGTCCTCGCGGCCGTGCCCGGTCTGACGGTCAACGAGCCGGCGAGGAGCCGGGAAAAGGGGTTCTGCTGCGGCGCCGGCGGGGGCGGGATGTGGCTCGAGCTGCCCGGAAAACGGATCAACCACATCCGCTTCGACCAGTTGATGGGGACGGGGGCAAACGCAACGGGATCCGCCTGCCCGTACTGCCTGACCATGTTCGACGACGCCGTGAAGTTCCACAACCTGGACGACTCCGTCCAGGCCCGGGACATCGCGGAGATCATCGCCGAATCGCTGTAGCCGCAACCGGTCCCACGTAATACAACCTGAGTGGTAACAATACAACTATTGTTTTAACAGCAAATAATTTATTTGTACAATTACAATATATATTGTAATATCTTGAAAAACAATCTCATCGCCCGGGAGGCATGAATCGATGGCCGATGACAAACGGTCCATCCTTTCGAAAGTCCTCAGAAAACGACTTGAGATCCTCGGGTATACCTCTCTGAAGAAGTTCCACGGGGATCGCAGCGACCTCGGACTGAGCTATGAACTTCTCAGGCAGGTCGTCTATCGGGGGCGGATTCCGAGGACCGAGACTCTCCTTGCGATCCTCCAGGCCCTGCGGTTCTCTCCCGCCCAGACCCAGAAAGTCATGGAATATTATGGCCGCGGCTATCCCCGGGCTTTCGGCACGCCCACGGCGGCGGCTCCGGCGCTGGAGGGCGCGCCGCCTGATTCGGACGGGGCCAGGCCGGACCCGAATACCCAGCCCGCGGCGTCCACACCTTCCGAGGACGCCGGATCTCCTCCCCTCGCCATCGACGACCCGGAAGAAATTGCGTCGCGCCTCTTCAAGCTGCTCCCGAAGATTCCCCTGCGGGGCAACGAGGATTTCTGGGATACCCTCAAGGCCATGGCCCGTCTCGCCGAGCGCAAAGTTCACGACCAGGCGCTGCGCGAGGCCGACCAGCCGCTGCTCTTCGAGAAGGAGCCCGAGGCCGTCTACCAGTTCCTGGTGCGCCGGGGAAAGGTCCCGGCGTACATGTCCAAAGGGGAAGGCTTGACGCAGGCGTTCTCGCAGGGGATCGACTACAAGGACCGATGCCGTGGAGCCGCTCTGGGCGCCGCGGTCGGCGAGACGCTGGGCAGACCCACCCAGGGCTTGAGTCCGCGCGACATCCAGGAACTTTACGGCCGGATCGAGGGATACGATGCGGCGCGGCCCGCGACTCAGGACGGCGCGAGACGGCCGTCGGCGCCCCCCGCCACCCTCCTCCTGGCCCGAAACCTGCTCCGGGAAGGACGTCTCGACCCGGAGAAGGCCGCTGGCGCATATGGCAACCCTCTCGGCCGCGCCTTCACGGCATCCCTGTCCGAATTCGCCCGAAACCTGAACGAGCGCGGCTATCCGTGGTTCGAGGCGGGAATCAACGCGTCCGAGAGCGCGCCGGCGGCGCGCGTCTCCCCCCTCGCCATCCGGCGGGCGGCGGACTTCCGGCGGATGAAGCTGGAGGCCGGCATCGATGCGTCCGTCACCCACCCGAACGCCGCGTCGATCGCGGGCGCCATCGTCCAGGCCGCGGCGGTGGCCCGCATCCTCCACACCCCCCCCGGAACGCTCGATGTCCTGGGATTCACGCGCGGCATTTCCCCGGCGATCACCGGGATCGAGCCCGATCGCACGGCGCGGGGAAGGTCCGGGCGGATCCACGCGACGTTGTGGCGGAGGCTCGGGACGGAGCTGACCGCCCTCCTCCTGCGGCGCGCGGAGATCGAGGAGGTTCGGGACGCCCTCGGGAACGGCCCCTCGGTCCTCGAGGGACTCCCTTTCGGGTGGGCGTGTTTCCTCCGGCACCCCGAGGATTTCGGAGCGGCCGTTCACGCCGCGGTCAACATGGGGAACGACGCCGAATCGACGGCGGCGATCGCCGGCGCCCTTTGCGGCGCCTACGTCGGCGCGTCGGGAATTCCCGCGGGACTCCTGAGGGAATTGCCGTTCCGGGAGGAGATCGCCGCGGCCGCCGACGCGCTCCTCGCGCAGGCCCGCCGCGACTCGTGAACTTCCGCCAGCGGCCCGGTGCCGCCCCGTCGCATTGACGGACCGGGCCTCCGCGCGGTTTAGCGCATCATGATCTCCTTGGCGATGACCATCCTCTGAATCTGGCTCGTCCCCTCGTAGATCTGGAGGAGCTTCGCGTCCCGCATCAGCTTCTCGACCGGGTAGTCCCTCATGTACCCGTACCCGCCGTAAATCTGGACGGCGTCGGTGGTGACGCGCATCGCGAGGTCCGCTGCGAAGGCCTTCGCGAACGACGATTCCTTCGTGCTCCGCTTCCCTTGGTCGAGGAGCCATGCGCCCTTGTACGTGAGCAGCCGCGCCGCCTCGATATCCATCGCCATGTCGGCGAGCATGAAATGGATCGCCTGGTTCATCGCGATTGGGACGCCGAACTGGACCCTCTCCTTCGCGTATTGCATCGCCAGCTCGAAGGCGGCCCGCGCCACCCCGACGGCCATCGCGGCGACCGTGGGACGCGCGTAGTCGAGCGTCTTCATCGCGATCTTGAAGCCGTCGCCCTCGGCCCCGATCCGGTTCGCGGCGGACACCCGGACGTCCTCGAACAGCACGTCGGACGTGTCCGAGGCCCGCTGCCCCATCTTGTCCTCCTTCTTTCCCGCGGAAACGCCCGGGGCCGACCGCGGGACGATGAAGACCGACAGGCCTTTGTGACCCTTCGACCGGTCCGTGGACGCGAACACCGTGTATTGGGAGGCGTGACTCCCGTTCGTGATGAAGCACTTCCGGCCGGAAAGGACGTAATCGGCGCCGTCCCGCTTCGCGGTGGTGGCGATGCCGCCCGCGTCGGACCCCGCCCCCGGCTCCGTGAGGCAGAACGACGCGTAGTGGAGGGTCTTCACGAAGGGCTCGACGAACGCCTTCTTCTGGTCCCCGGTCCCCCCGATCAGGATGGGGGTCAGCGCCAGGCCGTTCGCGGTCATCGACGTCGCGATCCCGGAGCACCCCCAGCCGAGCTCTTCTTCAATGAGGCAGGCGTCGAGCGCGGAGAGGCCGAGGCCCCCGAGGTCTTCGGGGATGAAGCCGGTCATGAGTCCCAGATCGAAGGCCTTTCCGAAGAGCTCCGTGGGGAATTCGCCGGTGCGGTCGCATTCCGCGGCTCTGGGACGGATCTCGTTGGCGGCGAACTTGTGCGCCATGTCCTGGAGCGCGATCTGCTCCTGCGTCAGGTCGAACCCGATCATGTCGTTGCCCCCCCTTTTTCGCGAGCCGCGGCGCAGAGTCCGTCGGCGAAGATCCGGTAGATTTCGGTGGCCGCCTTCGCGGGCTCGTATTTGCGCTTGCGGACGAGGACATGGGCGAGGGAGATCTCGTCCAGCGCGCCGAAAATGGCCCTCCGGGCCGTCTTGACGTTGAGATCGGGCCGGAAGGTCCCGTCCTTCTTGCCGGCATCGAGAATGCCGCCCAGGACATCGAGGTATTCGAGGAACTTCACGGGCACGTACTCCTTCATGAACTTGTTGCTCTGCCGGAGTTCGACCTGGATGACCTCCATGAGCCCGGCCTCGCGGACGAGGAGATCCATGTGGTTCTCGATGAAGATCCTGAGACACGCCAGGGGCCCGTCGCCGTTCGCGATCTTGTCCCGGACTTCGGTCACGACCTCCCCCATCTTCTCTTCGAACAGGGAGATCAGAAGGTCGTCCTTGTTCTTGAAGTACAGGTAGATGGTGCCGTCGGCGACGCCCGCCGCGCGGGCGATTTCGGACACCTTGGAGTTGAAGAATCCTTTTTGGGAAAAGATCTTGATCGCGGCGCGGAGGATACGCTCACGTTTCGCCGCCCCGCCCCCGCGAGGGCCCCGCATGGCCATCTCCGTTCTCCTTGAATGAATGGTCATTCAAAAACATTGAGTACCATTCGGCGGGGCGGCTGTCAAGAGGCGGGGGCGAGACCCGCGAACGGCGCGGGCGCGGGAATGCGCCCGTACGGCCGAAAACCAGGGACGGCCGGCAGCGGCCCGCCGTCGGTTCTACTCGCGGTAACCGAGGCGCCGTGAGAGATCCTGGCCGCAGCGGACCACCTCCGGCCCGATAACCGTCTCGATCTTCTCGTCGCTGAGGCGGTGGGCAGGCCCCGAGATGCTCAACGCGCCGATCACTTTGCGGGTGTAATCGCGTATCGGGGCGGCAATGCACCGAAGGCCTTCCTCGAACTCCTCGAGATCGGCCGCGTATCCCCGCTCCCGGGCGACTTTCAGGTTCTTGAGCAGATCGTCAATCGTCGTGAGCGTGTTGGCCGTGAACCGGGGCATTTCCCGGTTGAAACGCTTCCGGATCTCATCCTCCGACTCGTACGAGATGATCGCCTTGCCCGCCGCGGTCGCGTGGATCGGCATGTGAAGACCCAGGCGCGAGACGACGCGCACAGTCGTGGAAGCCTCGACGGAGTCGAGGTAGACGACATCGCTGGCGCGGAGGATCGAGACGTAGGCCGTTTCGCCGGACTTCTCCGCGAGCTCGTGGAGGATGGGCTTGGCCTGCTTCAGCATCCCCCTCTGCTGAATGAACGTCTGTCCCAGCTCCAGGCACTTGATCCCCAGCCTGTAGTTCTCGTTCGCCTTGTTCTGCTCGATGTAGTTCCGCGATTGCAGGGTCGCCAGGATGCGGAAGACGTTGTTCTTGTGGAGCTTCAGCTTCTTGCTCAGCTCCGTGACTCCGAGCTCGTCGACTTCCCCTCGGAATTCCTCGAGTACGTCGAGGGCGTGGGAGACGGACTGAATGATGTAATTCGACTTATCGCGCCTGACCATGATTTCCTCCATGAGGGCAGATGACGCAGCCAAACAAAACAATGTTACATATATTCTTTTCGGCAAATGGTGTCAACGGAAAAATGTAACCTCATTGTTTTTTGGCTACTTAGGTAGATCCGCGGGATTCGCGGAAAAATAGAACGGCGAACGGGCCGCCGTGTCACCCCGTGGTCAAGAAACCCTTCTCCGAACGAAAATAAAATGATTTCATTTCGTCTTCGGCTTCATCGAGTCCATCATCGCCCGCATGCGCGCGATCTCCGCCTTGAGATTGTCGCGGTACGGGTAGTCCGGCACGTTCTCGAGAAGCCCTTCCCAGGCCTGGATCCCGCCCGCCGGGTCGTTCTTGTCGTGGATGAGGATGACGCCGAGGTTGTATCGGGACTGGGCGTGCCTGGGGTTCATGGAGATTGCCTTCTTGAGCTCCTCGACCGCCTTGTCGGGTTTTCCGGTCCTCCGGTAGCAGAGAGCCAGGTCGGTCCGCACGTTCACGTTCCCGGGCTCGATCGCGAGCGCCTTCTTGTAGTGCTCGATGGCAAGGAGGTCCTGCCGGGTGTCGAAGTAGAGGTTCCCGACGTTGATGATCGCCTGGAGGTTGTTCGGGTCCTTCCTGAGGATTTCCTTGTAGTTCTCGATCTCGTTGAGGGCGTTCAGGTTGATCGGCTCGGCCTCTCCCGCCGGCGGCGCCTCCTTCTTCCGGCATCCGCCCGCCGCGAGCAGCGCCAGGAGGACCGCGCCCGCCGCCACCATCTTCCATGCGGCACCTGTCGTCATATCGCAAACACCTCGAGGGGATCTTCGCACGCCAGCAGAAGGTCCCGGACTGTCGTGCCGTCAGGGGGAACGGCGAATTCCGGCGCGATCTCGGATACGGGCAGGAGGCAGAATCTCCGGCCCGCCATCAGCGGATGCGGAATCGTCAGGTGCGGCTCGCGCACTTCCCGGTCTCCCATCAGGATGATGTCGATGTCGAGCTCCCGCGGGCCCCATCTCGGGCCCGTCTTCCGCCCCGCCGACGCCTCGACCTCCTTGGCGAGGAGGAGGAGGTCATCCGGCGAGAGGGAGGTACGTCCCCGAAGCGCGACGTTCAGGAACCAGGGCTGGCCGCTGCGTCCCGCGGGCGCCCCCGCGTAGATCCGGGATGCCCGGACCGGCGAGACCCCCCTCGAGACGGCGTCGAGGCCCTCGCGGAGCCGTTTCACTCGCCTCCCGACGTTGCGCCCCAAGAGGAGGACGACGTCGATCAAGGCGCGACGACGCGGTTGGTCAGCGCGCCGATCCCCTCGACCTCGATGCGGATCTCGTCGCCGACCTGGACCGATCCCACCCCCGGAGGAGTCCCCGTGGCGATGACGTCGCCGGGCTGGAGGGTCATGATGTGTGATATGAACTCCACAAGCTCCGGAACGGTCGACGCCATCTCCCGTGTGTTGCCGTCCTGCCGGACCTGGCCGTTCACGAGGCAGCGCACGGACAGGGCGGACGGATCCAGGTCGGTCTCGATCCAGGGCCCGAGCGGCGCGAAGGTGTCGAACCCTTTCGCGCGGGCGTAAAGCCCGTCCTTGACCTGAAGGTCGCGGGCCGTCACGTCGTTGATGCACGTGTATCCGAGAATCACCGCGGAGGCGTCTTTCGCCTTCACGTCCTTGGCCTTCCGGCCGATGACCACCGCCAGTTCGGCCTCGTGATCCACCCGTTTCGAGGCCCGCGGGTACACGATGTCCCCCCCGGGATGGTTGAGGGCCGACGGCGCCTTGAGGAAGAGCAGCGGCTCCTCCGGGATCTTTTTGCCCATCTCGCGGGCATGATCCCTGTAATTGAGGCCCACCGCCACGATCTTAGACGGAGACACCGGGGAAAGCACGCGCACGTCATCCAGGGAGAGCCCCCGCCCCGTGATCTGGACCGCGTCGAAAGGGGCTCCCTCGATCTCCCGGATCCTGCCCGTGCCGGAGTCCAGGAGCCCGTACGAAGTCTTCCCGCCAGACTCGAACCTGAGGAATTTCACAGGCCCAGCACCGCTTTCATATCGTAGAGTCCCGCCGGCTGTCCGATCACCCACGCCGCGGCCCGGACGGCCCCGCGCGCGAAGGTGTCCCGACTGTGGGCCCGGTGCGTGATCTCGAGGCGCTCCCCGATCCCGCCGAAGATGAGCGTATGCTCTCCGACGACGTCGCCGGCCCGGACCGCGAAGACCCCGATCTCTTTCCGGGTGCGCTCGCCGATCATCCCCCGGCGTCCGTAGACCCCCGCGTCCCCCATTGTCCGCCCGAGGGCGCCCGCCACCGCGTCCGCCAGCTTGACCGCGGTCCCCGAGGGGGAATCCTTCTTGAACCGGTGGTGGACCTCGACGATCTCGACGTCGTAGTCGTCCCCGAGGACCTTCGCCATGTCGGCGGCCGTCTTGAACATCAGGTTGACCCCGACGCTCATGTTCGGGGAGAGCACACAGGGCACGGCGCGCGCGGCGCTCCGAACGGCGTCCGTCTGCTCCGGGGTGAATCCCGTGCTCCCGACGACGATCGCCTTTCCGGCGGCCGCCGCCGCGCGGGCGTGCGCCACCGATGACGCGGCATGCGTGAAGTCGATCGCCACGTCCGCCCCGGCGATCGCCCCGGGGAAATCGTCCGACACGGATACCCCCGCGCGACCGACGCCGGCCTCCTCGAAGGCATCCCGGCCGAGCGCGGGATGGCGCGCCGCCTCCACCGCCCCCGCGAGAACGAGCCCGTATGGCCGGTCCTTGAGGACGGCGAGGACCGCCTTCCCCATCCGTCCCATCGCGCCGCAGACGACGACGCGGGTCATTGCGTCGCCCGCCGTCACGAAAGCTTCAGGTCCGAGATGGCCTTCGCCAGGACCTTCCGGTTCGGCTCCGACATCGGGCAGAGGGGGAGGCGGAATTCCTCCCTGACTCTCTTCATCATCGCCAGCCCGGTCTTGACCGGGATGGGGTTGGTTTCGACGAACAGGGCATGGAACAGCGGCCACAGGCGGAAGTGGATCTCCCGGGCGCGGGAGATTTCCCCCATCACGAACGAATCGTAAAGGTCCGCCATCGCCCGGGGCGCCACGTTCGAGGCGACCGAGATAACGCCCTTCGCGCCCAGGGCCAGCATCGGGAAGAACAGGCCGTCGTCGCCCGAGAGGACGCAGAACGTCTTCGGCACGAGCTGCAGGATGTCGCAGACCTGGTTCAGGTTCCCCGACGCCTCCTTCACCCCGACGATGTTCGGAATCCCCGACAGGCGCGCGACGGTCTGCGCCGTCATGTTGACGCCCGTCCGCCCGGGGACGTTGTAGACGACGATCGGGATGTCGGCCGCCTCGGAGACCGCCCGGAAGTGCCGGTACAGCCCTTCCTGGGTCGGCTTGTTGTAGTACGGGGTGATCACGAGGGCGGCATCCGCCCCCGCCTTCTTCGCGTACCGGGTCAGGATGATCGCTTCCTTCGTGTTGTTCGAGCCGGTCCCCGCGATGACGGGCACGCGGCCCGCCGCGGCCGCCACGACGAGGTCGATGACCCGCTCGTGCTCTTCGTATGTCAGCGTCGCCGATTCGCCCGTCGTGCCGCATGGCACGATTCCGTCCGTTCCGCTCGCGATCTGGAACTCCACCAGCTTCTTCATCGCGGGCCGGTCCAGCTTGCCGTTGCGGAACGGCGTCACGATCGCGACGATGGCCCCGTGGAACATCGTGTCCCCCTCCTTCAGTAGCGGTATGCTTCTTCCGTCATCACCCCGTCGTAAGACCACGAGGTCTCCCCTTCCAGGGAGACGTCCCCGAAGTCCGCCCGGCGCGGATCGAAGTGGATGGTCAGGACCTCGCCGCCCCGGGTGCGGACGAAGACCGGCGGCACGACGAGGCCGTGCGCTGCCGCCAGGAGCCCGGCCGCCACGGCGCCCGTCCCGCAGGCGAGCGTCTCCCCCTCGACGCCGCGCTCGTAAGTCCGGACGAGGACCGCGCCGTCCTCCACGCGCGCGAAGTCGACGTTCGTCCCCCGCGGCGCGAAGACCCGGTGCGTCCGGACGCCGCGGCCGGTCCCCATGAGGTCGATCTTCTCGAGGTCGGGGACGAAGATGACGGCGTGCGGAACGCCCGTGTTCACGAACGAGTATTCGATCCTCTTTCCCTTCAGGGTGAGCGTCTTCCCAAGAACCAGGCCGTGCGGACGCGTCATCTGGAGCTTGACGCGGCGCCCGGACACCTCGGCGTGTATGAGGCCCGCCAGGGTCTCGAAAGCGAGGCGCCTCCGTGCGATCCGCCGCTCGACGGCGAACCGCGCGGCACACCGGCCGCCGTTGCCGCACATCTCGGCGACCGAGCCGTCGGCGTTGAAGAAGTTCCAGCGGAAGTCCGCGGTCCGCGAGGTCCCGATGAAGATCGCGCCGTCGGCGCCGATTGAGCGGGAGCGGTCGCACACCTTTCTCACGAACGCCGGGAGGTCGATCCCCGTCATGATCCCCGCACGGTCGTCGACGAGCAGGAAGTCGTTCCCGCTGCCGTTCAGCTTCGAAAACGGAATGTCATTCCTCATGCGGCGGACTCCGGTTGCCTGATGCGCATCAAATCATGGTAGCAGACGCCATGCGCGATTCCAATTGATCGCGCGCCGAGTGGTGTAGCGGCGCCCGCGTGGGCTTCCTCCCGCGACATCGGCGAAGGGGCTTTCAGCGGCGCCGGGCGCGCCGTTCGAGAAACGACGCCGTCCGCTCTCCACGCGTCAAATCCCGGACCATCTCGCGCTCCCGCACCACCTCGAAGCTGCCGCCGGAGACCATCACCTCCGCCGCCCGCGGACGCGAATTATAGGTCGAGGACATGGAGAAACCATAGGCGCCGGCGCTCATCACGGCGATCAGGTCTCCCGAGGAGAAGGCGGGAAGCTCCCTGTCCTTCGCCAGGAAATCGCCCGACTCGCAGATCGGCCCGACCACGTCCGCAACGACTTTCCTCCGGGCGCCCTTCACGGCGGGCGCGATGGCGTGATAGGAACCGTACAGGGACGGCCGTGCCAGATCATTCATGGCCGCGTCGACGATCACGAACCGCTTCGCACCCGCCGCGGCATGGGAGGTCTTGGTGTAAAGGACACGCGCGAGCAAGACCCCCGCGTTCCCGACGAGGACGCGCCCCGGTTCGAGCACGAGGGTGACGTCCAGACCCGAGAAGGCGCGGATGAGGGCGTCGGCATACTGCCTGGGCCGCGGGGGCAGCTCGTCGCTGTATGTGATCCCGAGCCCGCCCCCGACATCGACGTACCGGATCGGCATCCCTTTCCGGAGAAGCCGGTCCACGAGCACGCGGACCCTTGCCGCCGCGTCCACGAAGGGCGAGACGTCGGTGAGCTGCGACCCGATGTGGCAGTCCACGCCGACCACCTCGATGTGGCGACGCCGCACGGCCCATTCGTAGTCCTTGACCGCCTGGTCGATCTGGATCCCGAACTTATTCTTCTTCAGGCCCGTCGAGATGTACGGGTGCGTCTTCGGGTCCACGTCCGGGTTCACCCGGATCGCGATGGACGCCTTCCGCCTCAGGCGGCCCGCGATGGCGTCGATCGTCTCGAGCTCCTCCCGGGATTCCACGTTGAACATCAGAATCCCCCGGCGCAGCGCCTCCTCGATCTCCCAGGCCTGCTTGCCGACGCCGGAGTAGACGATCTTTTCCGGAGGCGCCCCCGCCGAAAGGGCGCGAAGGAGCTCGCCCCCCGACACGATGTCCGCCCCGCCTCCCATGTTCGTGAACGTCCTGATGACGGAGCCATTCGAATTCGCCTTCACGGAGTAACAGATCACGTGCGGAATCGCCGAGAACGCGCCGTCGAAAACGCGGAAATGGTGCGCGAGGGTGGCGTGGCTGTAGACGTAAACGGGGGTGCCGACGGCCTCCGCGATGCGCCGCAGAGGCACGCCTTCGCAATGCATCTCCCCGCGCCGCATTTCGAAATGGTGCATCGGATCACCTCGACCGGTCTGTAATGGTAATATTCCGCGCCGCGCCCCACAGCGGCTCCGGTTTCGCCTTGCGTCCGCACCCGCAGGCTGCGATCGCGACGAGCACGAGGAGGGCGACGAGAACCCCGGCTTTCATCCCTTCTTCAGCTCCTCGATGCGGCTCTTGACCCGGTCCGGTCCGGTCCCTCCGCGCGTGCCGCGGAGCCGGACTGCGTGGGTGAGGGAAACGGCATCGCGCACGTCCTCGCCGATCTTCGGGGAAAACGAGCGGAACTCCTTGAGACTCAGGTCTTTGAGGCGCTTCCCCTTGTCTTCGCAATAGCGGACGATGCGCCCCGTGATCTCGTGCGCCTTCCGGAAGGGAACCCCTTTGCGGGCAAGGTAGTCCGCAAGGTCGGTGGCCGTGAGGAAGCCGTCGTCGCAGGCGGCCCTCATGCGCGCCTCGTTCACGGCCATCCCGTGGACGAGGAGCGCCGCGCCGATGAGGGATTCCTTCACGGTGCGCGCCGAGTCGAAGACCGGTTCCTTGTCCTCCTGCATGTCGCGGTTGTACGCGAGGGGAAGGCCCTTCATGAGGGTGAGCAGGTTCAGCAGATTGCCGTAAGCCCTTCCCGTCTTCCCGCGGATCAGCTCCGCCACGTCGGGGTTCTTCTTCTGCGGCATGATGCTGCTTCCCGTGCAGAGGGCGTCCGGGAGGGACAGGAATCCGAACTCGGAGGACGACCAGTACACCATCTCCTCGGCCAGTCGCGACAGGTGCATCATCGTCACCGCGCACGAGAACAGGAAGTCGGCGGCGAAGTCCCGGTCGGAGACGGCGTCGATGCTGTTCTCGCAGACCCCGTCCATGCCGAGCTCCCGCGCCACGGACTCGCGGTCCAGCGGAAACGTCGTCCCCGCGAGGGCCCCGGCCCCAAGGGGCGAGACGTTCGCGCTCCGGCGGGCGCCCCGGAACCGCTCCTCGTCGCGTGCGAACATCTCGTAATACGCGAGGAGGTAGTGGGAGAAGAGGACCGGCTGCGCCCGCTGGACGTGGGTGTAGCCGGGCATCACGACCCCGAACAGGTCCTCCGCCCGCCCCGCGAAGCGCTCCTTGAGCTTTCCGAGGAGGGCGAGGATCGCGTCGATCTCATCGCGCAGGTAGAGCCGCAGATCGAGGGCCACCTGGTCGTTCCGGCTTCGCCCGGTGTGGAGCTTGCCTCCCGTCTTGCCGATCTTCTTCGTGAGGCGCTGCTCCACGGCCATATGGATGTCTTCCTGGGAGAGGTCGAAGGCCAGCTTCCCCGACTCGATCTCCCCGCGGATCGCCGCGAGGGCCGCGACGATCCGTTCCGCCTCGGCCTTCGGGATGATTTTCTGCCGTCCGAGCATCCGGACGTGGGCCATGCTCCCCGCGATGTCGTGCCGGTAGAGCAGGATGTCGAACGGGATCGAAGCGGTGAACTCTTCCACGAACGCATCCGTCTGCCCGGCGAACCGCCCGCCCCAGGCTTTCTCCCGCGCCATGTCACCCCCTCCTGGTCTTGAGCATCGCCCGGATCTTCAGCCGCAGCGCGTTGATCTTCACGAACCCCTCGGCATCGCGCTGGTTGAAAACCGTCTCCTTTTCGAAGGTCGCAAAATCCGTCCTGTAGAGGGAAACCGAACTCCTGCGCCCCGCGACGATGCAGTTCCCCTTGTACAGCTTGATCCGGGCGGTGCCGGTCACGTTTTCCTGCGTCTTCACGACCATCCCCTTGAGCACGTCCATCTCAGGGGAGTACCAGTATCCATAATAGATGAGCTCGGCGAACTTCGGCATCAGCGCGTCCCGGAGGTGCATGACCTCCCGGTCGAGGGTTATCGACTCCACGGCCCGGTGCGCCGCGTGGAGGATCGTCCCGCCGGGAGTCTCGTAGACGCCGCGCGACTTGATCCCCACGTACCGGTTCTCCACGAGGTCCACGCGCCCGATCCCGTGGATTCCGCCGATCCTGTTGAGGTGCCCCAGGAGTTTCGCCGGTCCCATCGTCTTCCCGTCGACCGCGACGGGGATCCCCTTCACGAAGTCGACCTCCACGTATTGGGGCCTCGCCGGAGCCCTTTGCGGCGACCGGGTCAGAACGAACATGCTCTCGGGCGGCTCGGCGCCCGGATCCTCGAGTATCCCGCCCTCGAAGCTGATGTGCATGAGGTTCCGATCGCTCGAGTACGGCTTCTCGGCCGTGACCGGAGTCGGGATGCCGTGCTTCTTCGCGTAGTTCACGAGGTCGGTCCGCGACGCGAATTCCCACTCGCGCCACGGCGTGATGACGTGGATTCCCGGCATCAGGGCGTAATACGTCAGCTCGAAGCGGACTTGGTCGTTCCCTTTCCCCGTGGAGCCGTGGGACACCGCGTCCGCCTTCTCCTTCTTCACGATCTCGATCTGCTTTTTCGCGATCAGGGGACGCGCGATCGACGTCCCGAGGAGGTACTGCCCCTCGTATACGGCGTTCGCCATCAGAGCGGGGAAGATGAAGTCCCGCACGAACTCGTCCTGCACGTTCTCCACGTAAACCTTGGAGGCCCCCGTCCTCTTCGCCTTGGCGCGGACAGGCCCGAGCTCCTCTCCCTGCCCGAGGTCGGCCACGAAGGCGAC
>Ga0153915_10003121_pt1 | contig 15133 bp, 18 predicted proteins | sample Opewatmetagenome_2_FD_107003 | JGI IMG/M metagenome (GOLD analysis project Ga0153915, IMG submission 107003) | Freshwater wetland microbial communities from Ohio, USA - Open water 3 Core 3 Depth 3 metaG | ecosystem: Environmental > Aquatic > Freshwater > Wetlands | place: USA: Ohio, Lake Erie...
GCGCATCCCCTTCGCCCGGCTGCTGGTCGAGAAGGCGTTCCCCCCTCCGGCGCCGGCGGATGCGCCGGCCGAGGAGAGGGTCGGGGCGCTCATCGTGCCGCCGCGCTAGTCCCCGGGGATGCCCGCCATGCCCGAGCCCAGGAGTCCCGGCTGTACCGTGGACGTGGTCATCCTGCTCCCCGGCGACCGCGTCGTGCTGGTGGAGCGCGGGCGCCCTCCCCCTGGCTGGGCGCTTCCCGGCGGCTTCGTGGACGAGGGGGAGACCCTGGAGGCGGCCGCGGTCCGGGAGGCTCGCGAGGAGACCGGGCTCGAGGTGGATCTGGTCGAGCAGTTCCACGCCTACTCCGATCCACGGCGGGACCCGCGCCGCCACACCGTCAGCACGGTCTTCATCGGCCGCGCCGACGGCGAGCCGCGCGGCGGCGACGACGCCGCCGCCGCCCGTGCCTTCGCCTGGGCCTCGCTCCCCCGCGACCTGGCCTTCGATCACGGCCAGATCCTGACGGACGTCAGGCGCTACCTGCTGACCGGCGCGCGGAGACGCCTGTGACCGACCCTATCGCCCCGGGCGACCGCGACGCGCTCCTGGCCATCGCCCGCGCCGCCGTGCGCCACCACCTCGGCCTCGGCCCCGCGCCCGAGATCCCGGCCGCCGGGCCCCTGGCGGCCGAGCGCGGGGCCTTCGTCACCCTCCACCTCCGCGGCGCCCTGCGCGGCTGCATCGGCACCTTCCGGCCGTTGGGCTCGCTGGCGCGGACCGTGGCCGCCATGGCGGTGAGCGCCTCCAGCGAGGACCCGCGCTTCCCGCCGGTGGGCGTGGCGGAGGTGGAGGGGCTCGCCTACCACGTGGCGGTGCTCGAGCCGTGCCGCCCCATGCGCGATCTCTCCGAGATCCGGATCGGCCGTGACGGCTTCCTGGTGAGGAAAGGGTTCCACCGGGGGGCGCTCCTCCCGGTCGTGGCGGCGGAGCGCGGCTGGGACGCCGCCACCTTCCTCAAGCACGCCTGCCTCAAGGCCGGGCTGCCGCCGGACGCCTGGAAGGACTCCGGCACCACCGTGGAGATCTTCTCCGCCCTGGAGTTCGGCGATGGCGACCCGGGCCCCGGCCCGTGAATCCCGGCCGGCCCCGTGCTAGGAAAAGGCGATGGATTCCATCTTCTCTGGCGTGGCGAGCTGGATCGCGGTGGCGGGGGTCACCGTCCTCGCCTTCGCCGTCCTGGTGATCGTCCACGAGGCCGGCCATTTCGCGGCGGCGCGCCTCTCGGGCATGCGCATCGAGCGCTTCAGCGTCGGGTTCGGTCCGGTCGTCTGGTCGCGGCGCCGCGGCGACACCGAGTGGGCCCTCTCCGCCCTGCCGCTCGGCGGCTACGTGAAGATCGCCGGCATGGCGCCCGGCGAGGAGATCGACCCGGCCGACGGCGGCGCCTACGCGAACCATCCGGCCTGGCGCCGCTTCCTGGTGATCCTGGCCGGGCCGGCCACCAACTACGTGGCGGCGGTGGCCATGGCGGTGGCGCTCATCGCCAGCCTGGGGCTGCCCCAGCTCGATCCCAGCCCGGTGGCGGGCGACGTCCTCGCCGGCAGCCCGGCCGAGCGGGCCGGCCTGCGCAAGGGGGACCGGATCCTCTCCATCGCCGGGAAGCCGGTGGAGAGCTGGGCGCAGCTGGTGGCCGAGGTGAGGGCCAGCCCGGGCCGGAGCGTCGAGATCGCCGTGCGCCGTCCGGGGATGGCCGAGGGGGCCGCGCCGCTCCTCTTGCGGGCCGTGCCGGAGGACGCCGGTGGAACCGGCCGGCTCGGCGTCGCCGCCAGCCACGTGCTCGTCCGCGCCGGCCCGGCCCAGGCCTTCCAGGCAGGCTTCCAGCGCACCAACGAGAAGGCGGCGGAGATCCTCTCGGGACTCGTCCAGGTGATCACCCGCAAGCAGAAGGCGGAGCTGCGGGGCCCGGTGGGCATCGCCCAGGAGATGGCGCGCAGCGCCCGGGCCGGCGCCGCCCCGTTCCTCATGATGGTCTGGTTCATCTCCATCGTGCTGGCCCTCTTCAACCTCCTCCCCCTGCCGGCGCTCGACGGGGGGCGCCTGGTCTTCCTCGGATACGAGATCGTGACCCACCGGCGCGTCAACCAGAAGGTCGAGGGCTGGGTCCACCTGGCCGGCTTCCTGGCCCTGTTCGGCCTCATCCTGCTGGTGACGGTCTTCGGCGATCTGGCGAGGCTCCTACGGCCCTGACCGTCCTCTACTTCGCCGCGGCCCGCGAGGCGGCCGGGACCGATCGCGAGGCGTTCGCCCGCCCGCCGGCGTCGGTGGCCGACCTGCGGCGGCTCCTCGCCGAGCGCCATCCACGGCTCTCCGCGGTCCTGCCCCGCTGCCGCATCGCCGTCGACCAGGACTTCGTCCCGGAGGACGCCCCGCTGCCGGACGGCGCCGAGGTGGCCGTCATCCCTCCCGTGTCCGGAGGGGCGGGCCTGTTCCAGGTGGTGGATCGCCCGCTCGAGCTCTCGGAGGTGGTGGCGGCGGTGGCGGCACCGGGGCGCGGCGGCATCGCCACCTTCACCGGCACGGTCCGCGCCGAGACCCGCGGCAAGCCGGTGCTGCGGCTGGAGTACGAGGCCTACCGGCCCATGGCGGAGCGCAAGCTCGCCGCCATCGCCCGAGATCTGGAGACCGAGCACGGGGCCGTGCTCGCCATCGTGCACCGGGTCGGCGTCCTGGCGCCGGGCGAGTCGGCGGTGGTCATCGCCGCCGCCGCCCCCCACCGGACGCCGGCTTTCCGCGCCTGCGAGGCGGCCATCGAGCGGCTCAAGAAGGAAGTCCCCATCTGGAAGCGCGAGGTCTTCGCCGACGGCTCCGTCTGGGTCGGGATGGGACCCTGAACGACGTCGTAGGGCGGTGGCCGGCGGGATGGTATCCTCGCGGCGCGATGAAGGTGCTCATCGCTGACGACGACCGGCTCGTCCGGGAGATGTTGGCCGATCTCCTGTCGGAGCTCGGGCACACCGTGGTCGCCGCGGCGAACGGGAGCGAGGCGGTCGATCTCTGGCGCCGGGAGCGACCCGACGCCGCCATCCTCGATTTCCTCATGCCAAAGCTCTCCGGTCTCGACGCCCTCGCGGCCATGCGTTCCGGCGGCCAGCGCGTGCCGGCCGTGCTCGTCACGGCCATCAGCGACCGGAGCGTCCGCGCCCTGAAGGGCGCCGACGCCCCCGGCGCCTTCCTGGAGAAGCCCTTCACCAAGAGGAGCGTGGAGAAGGCGCTGGCCCGAGCGCTCCGCGCCGCATGAGGATCTTCAGGAACATCCTGCTCCTGTTGCTCCTGGCCAGCGCGGTCCCCACCGCCGTCCTCGGCTGGCTCCTCGCCACCGCCGGCGGCGAGCGGCTCGCCGCCCGGGGGCTCCTCCTGGCCGCCGGCGGGGCGGTGGTCTCGGCGGCCCTGGCGGTGCTGCTCGCCGCCTGGTTCGCCCGCGGCATCCTCCGACCCATCCAGCAGGTGGTCCACGGCGCCCTGGAGATCGCCCGGGGCCGCTTCGGGCACCAGATCGAGTTCCGGACGGGCGACGCCCTCGGGGACCTGGCCTACACCTTCAACCACATGTCCCGGGAGCTGCAGAGGCAGGACGCCGAGAACCGCCGCCTCATCGGCGCGCTCGAGACCGGCTACCTCGACACCATCCGCAGCCTGGCCGGCGCCATCGACGCCAAGGACACCTACACCCGAGGTCACAACCAGCGGGTGGCGGAGCTGTCGGTCGAGATCGGCCGCGAGCTGGGGCTCGAGCCACGAGCCCTCAAGGCGCTGGAGTACGGCGGCATCCTCCACGACGTCGGGAAGATCGGGGTTCCCGAGCAGGTCCTGAAGAAGGACCAGCCCCTCACGCCCGCCGAGATGGACATCATGCGCCAGCACCCCGCCATCGGCGCCGAGATCGTCCGCGGCGTCGACTTCCTCCGCGAGGCCGGCGCGGCCATCCGCAGCCACCACGAGCGCTGGGATGGAATGGGATATCCCGACGGGCTCGCGGGCGAGGCCATCCCCCTGGTGGCGCGCATCGTCAACATCGCCGACACCTGGGACGCCTGTACCACCACCCGCCCCTACCAGCCCGCGCTGTCCAACGGCGAGGCCCTGGCCATCCTGCAGAGGCTGCGGGGGAGCCAGATCGACCCCAGGGTCCACGACGCCCTGCTGGCCGCCCTGTCGCGGCGCGAGCAGGCGACGGCGCGGCCCCCGCCGTCGAGGGCGGCCGGCACCTGAGCGGGCGAGGCTCGCGATTATTTGCCCTCCGTCCATTTCCTGAGTACCCTCGCGGCCATGCGGGTTCGGGCTCGCTGGCTCGGAGTGCTCATGGCGCTCGCCGGACCGGTCGGGGCCGGGGGAGACGACCCGGCGGCCCGGGGTTTCGATCCCGACACGCACCGGTTCGCCCTGGGGCTCGACCCCGACTTCATGGTGGAGACCGCGGCGGTGGCACCGGAGGGGAGCCACGGCGCGGCGCTGGAACTCGATCTGGTCCATGGGCTCCTGGCCCTGAGGTCGGGCGACCAGAAGCTCGGCTACGTCCTGGGGAACCGTCTCCAGGCCGACCTCATGGGGGCCTACAGCTTCGGCTGGGTGGAGGTGGGAGCCCACCTGCCGGTGGCCCTGTGGCAGCAGTCGGACCTGACGCCGCTCACCAGCCTGGGCGTCTCCGGACCCCTGGTGGCCCCCATCGCCGGGACGGCGCTCGGGGACCTGCGGCTCCAGGGGAAGCTCAGGCTGCTCTCCGAGCGGACGTTCCCGCTCGGCCTGGCGGCGCTCCTCGATCTCCGCCTGCCCACCGGCGACAAGCAGGCCTTCACCGGCGACGGGTTCATGGCGGTGCCGGGGGTCGCGGCCAGCCGCCGGCTCGGGAAGGTGCGGCTCGACGCCCAGCTCGGCTACGTCTTCCGCAAGCCCGGGCAGTACCTGCAGCTCGTGGCCCACGACGCCTTCGCCTTCGGACTGGGCGCCTCCCTCGACCTCCCGCCCACCCGCGCGTTCCGCGCCTGGCGGGCCATCGCCGAGGTGACCGGCCAGTTCCCGCGCGGCAACGACGCCAGCACCACGCGCTACCGCGCGCCGCTCGCCGCGCGCGCCGGGCTTCGCGTCAACGTCTGGAGGAGCCTCTTCGTGGACGTCGGCCTCGGGACCGGCATCGGCGAAGGCGGCTACGGACGCGAGTCGTGGCGCATCTTCGGAGGCGTGCGCTGGCAGAGCCTGGTCGACCCCCATGCCGACCGGGACGGCGACGGCGTCCCGGACGTCGACGACGAGTGCCCCGACGAGAAGGGGCCCAGGGAGCTCGACGGCTGTCCCGACCGCGACGGCGACGGCGTCCCGGACTACCTCGACCGCTGCCCCGACCAGAAGGGGCCCAAGGAACTCGACGGCTGCCCCGATCGCGACGGCGACGGCGTCCCGGACATCGACGACAAGTGCCCGGACGAGCCCGGCCCGGCCCAGAACGACGGCTGCCCCGGCGAGGCGGTGGTCGAGATCGAGACCGAGCGGCTCTCGCTCAAGGACGCCATCAACTTCGACCTGGGCAAGGACACCATCCGCCCCGACTCCCACAAGATCCTGGGGGAGGTGGTGAACGTCCTCAAGGCGCACCCGGAGATCCGGCGGATCCGGATCGAGGGTCACACCGACAACATCGGCGGCGCCGCCTACAACAAGGACCTGTCGCAGCGGCGCGCCCAGTCGGTCGTGAACTACCTCGTCTCCAAGGGCGTGCCGCGCAACCGGCTCATCCCCGTGGGCTACGGGTTCGACCGGCCGGTGGCCACCAACGCCACCGCCCTGGGCCGGGCCAAGAACCGGCGCGTCGAGTTCACCATCCTCTCGGAGCAGACGGACGAGAAGTGATCCGCCTCGCCGTCTTCGACCTCGACGGAACGCTCGTCGACTCCCTCCAGGATCTGTGGCACGCCGTGAACCACGCCCTGGTCGCGGTGGGCCTGCCCCGGCGCACGCTCGACGAGGTACGGGGCTTCGTGGGCGAGGGGGCCCCGATGCTGGTGCGGCGCTCCGTCGCCCCGCGCCAGGACCTCTTCGAGCCGGCGCTGGCGGCCTGGCGCGCCCACTACCGCGAGCACCTGCTCGACCACACCCGGCTCTTCCCCGGCATCGACCGGATCCTGGCCTCGGCCCCGTGCACCCTGGCGGTCCACACCAACAAGCCGGGCGCCATGGCGCGCCGCATCCTGGACGGGCTCGGGGTGCTGGGGCGGTTCGCGGCGGTGGTGGGCGGCGACGAGGCCCCTCGCAAGCCCGACCCCGCCGGGACCCTCGCCATCCTGGCGCGCGCCGGCGTCGCGCCGTCCGAGGCGGTGCTGGTGGGCGACAGCCACATCGACCGCGCCACCGCCGCCGCCGCCGGGGTCCGCTTCCTGGCGGTCGGCTGGGGCCTCGTCCCCGAAGCCGAGCTCGAGGCCGCCGGCGCCACCACCATCGTCCGGAGCGCCGCCGAGCTCGCTCCCTGGCTGGCCGGCGAGGCGCCGGGAGGCGGGTAGGAAACTCGACGCCGGGGGTGGGCCATGCTACCGGAGGGCATGCTGCGGCTGCTCAAGGTGATGGTGGTCCTGGGCGCGGCCGCCCTGGTCGTGGCCTTCGTCCCCATCGGCGGCCGCACGTTGCTGGCCCGCTGGCACGCCGCGCGCGGACCGGGCGACTTCGCGTCGCGGAGCCTCTCCGAGGCCCGCCAGGCCGGCTCGAGGCTGCTCGGCGAGGAGTCCGGCCGGCCCGGGCCGAGGTCCCCCGCGGCCGCCACGAGATCGCCGCCGCCGCGGGCGGCGCGCCCCCCCGGCGCCCCCCCCACCCCGGTGGAGCGCCACACCGAGAAGGACCGGAGCGAGCTCGACGCCATCGTCGCCGAGCACGTGAAGTAGGCGGACGCCCGCAGGCGTTCCCGTACCCGCACCGTCGTTCAGCGGGGTTGCCTTCGGCCCCAAGCTCGGGTATTCACCGGCCCTCATGGCCGACACCAAGAAGACAGGCGAACCCAGGAAGACGGGGAAGACCGGGAAGAAGGCGCCCTCGCCCAAGGGCCGCGAGAAGAGCTGCACCGTCGAGGGCTGCAAGCGGGGCTACCGCGCCAAGGGGCTCTGCTTCTTCCACTACAAGAAGTGGCGGCGAGGCGAGCTGGAGAAGCGCGCCCCGCGCTACGACACCTGCGGCAAGGCCGAGTGCAAGAAGAAGGTCGTGGCGCACGGACTGTGCGCCGACCACTACGACGCCTGGAAGAAGGCGCGCAAGGGCGCAAAGCTCGCCGCCGGCCCGGCCACCGAGGCCCCCAAGGCCGAGCCCCCGAAGGCCGAGGCCCCCAAGGCCGAGGCCCCGGCAGCCGGGTAGCCCGTCGGCTCAGCGCAGCCTGCGCTCCAGGGAGCGCACGCCCGCCAGGAGCAGCTCCACCTCGCGCTGCGTCGGCTCGGCGCGGGCCAGGAGCCGGCGCCATTCCGCCAGGATCGGCTCCGGGTTCTGGGGATTGAGGTAGCCGGCCGCCCCCAGCAGCGCGCCCAGCCGCTCCCAGAGCGCCTCCACGGTCGCATGCCTCGCCGGCTCGGCGGCGGCCGGCGCGTCGTCCAGGCCTGCGCCGGCCGCCAGCGCCAGCTCGTAGGCCAGCACCGCCACCGCCTGCGCCAGGTTCATCGAGTCGTAGTCCGGGCTGGTGGGAATGGTGCAGAGGGCCTGGCAGAGCGCCAGCTCCTCGTCGGACAGGCCGCGCCGCTCCTCGCCGAAGAGCACCGCCACCCGCCCGGCGGCCGCCCGCCGGACCGCCTCGGTGGCCAGCTGGCGCGGTTCGAGCCGCGGCCGCCCCTCCACCCGGCGGGAGGTGGTCCCGCAGACCCATGCCGCCTCGGCCAGGGCCGAGCGGGCGTCTGGGTGCACCTCGGCGCGGTCGAGGAGATCGCCGGCGCGGCGCGCCAGCCTGCGTGCTCGTTCCATCACGTCCGCCGTGGCGGTCGTGCCCCGGCCGCTGCGGGGCCGGTTGGCCCAGGAGGGCGGCGCCACCAGCAGGAGCCGCGAGAGGCCGAAGTTCTTCATGACCCGGGCCGCCGCGCCGATGTTCTCGGCGCTGGAGGGGCGGTGCAGGACGAAGAGGATCCGGTCGCGGATCACGGGGCCGTCACCGTACACGACGCCCACCCCGACTGTCTCCCTGGTTTGCTACCATCGCGCCCCATGATCCCCGACACCCTGCTCCACGCGCAGCTCCCGCACACCCTGCAGCAGATCGACCTTCCGGCGCTCGGCGAGCTGTACCGGGGCAAGGTGCGCGACAACTACGCGCGCGGCGACCAGATCGTGATGATCACCACCGACCGCGTCAGCGCCTTCGACCACGTCCTCGGGACCATTCCCTTCAAGGGCGAGGTGCTCTCCCGGCTCACCCTCTTCTGGTTCGACAAGGTGAAGGACATCGCACCCACCCACGTCATCGACTCGCCCGACCCGAGCGTGATGGTGGTGAAGCGCGCCAGGCCCCTGCCCATCGAGGTCGTCATCCGCGGATACATCACCGGTTCGCTCTGGCGCGACTACCAGGCGGGCAAGGCGGACACCTACGGCATCGACTGGCCGAAGGGGCTGCGAAAGGACCAGCAGCTCGACCGGCCCGTCATCACCCCGTCCACCAAGGCCGAGTACGGCAGGCACGACGAACCCATCAGCGAGAAGGCCATCCTGGAGGGGAAGATCGTCTCCCCCGAGATCTGGAAGGAGGCCGTCGGCATCGCCCACCGGCTCTTCGCGCGGGGGCAGGAATGGGCCCGATCCCGCGGCCTCATCCTGGTCGACACCAAGTACGAGATGGGTCTGGCCGAGGGGAAGCTCGTGGTCATCGACGAGATCCACACGCCGGACAGCTCGCGCTACTGGGTGGCCGCGGGCCACGCCGAGCGCTTCGCCAGGGGCGTCGACCAGGAGATGCTCGACAAGGAGAACATCCGGCAGTGGCTCATCAAGGAGCACGGGTTCTCCGGCCACGGCAAGCCGCCTCCGCTGACCGACGAGGTGCGCGTCATGCTGGCGCGCAAGTACATCGAGGTCTACGAGACGCTCACCGGCCAGGTCTTCGAGTCGGCGGTCGGGAGCGTCGCCGAGCGCATCCGGGCGAACCTCGAGGCCAGGGGGTACCTGTAGGTCACGGGCACGTCACCGCCGCCCGCTCCCTCGAAGGGGGAGCCCCCCTTCCTCGCGGCGATCTCGGTGCTATGGATCAGGGGTGACGCGGAGGGCGATCCACATCCATCCCCAGGTGGGTCCCGATCTCCCGCCGGGGCTCATGCCCGACCTCTGGGGCTTCGGCGCCGGGGACGAGCGGGCCCGGGCCCGGGTGGGTCACCCCCGGCCCACCGGCCAGGAGCACACCGGCCCGATCGACCGGATCGCCGACTTCATCCACCGGATCGGGAAGCTCTTCGGCTGAGTCAGCCGGGCTTCCCGAACACCCGCTCGAAGATGGTGTCGACGTGCTTGAGGTGGTAGTCGAGGGCAAAGCAGGCGTCGATCTCCGCCCCCGAGAGGGCCCGGGCGACGTCCGGGTCGCGCTTCAGCGCCGTCCTGAAGTCGACCTTCTTCTCCCACACGCTCATGGCGTTGCGCTGGACCTGGACGTAGGCCTCCTGCCGCGCCACCCCCTTCGCCACCAGGGCCAGCAGGACGCGCTGCGCCTCGTAGAGGCCGCCGGTGAGCTCAAGGTTCTCCCACATGCGTTCCGGGTAGACGCGCAGGTTCTCGATCATGCCGGCGAAGCGGTGCAGGGCGAAGTCGAGGGCGATGGTGGCGTCGGGCGCGATGACGCGCTCCACCGAGGAGTGGCTGATGTCCCGCTCGTGCCAGAGGGCCACGTCCTCGAGGGCCGGGACCGCCCATCCGCGAAGCAGGCGCGCCAGGCCCGTGAGGTTCTCGGAGAGGACGGGGTTGCGCTTGTGGGGCATGGCCGAGGAGCCCTTCTGGCCCGGCGTGAACGGCTCCTCCGCCTCGCGCACCTCGGTGCGCTGCAGGTGCCGCACCTCGATGGCCTGCTGCTCCAGGGTGGCGCCGCAGAGCGCCAGGGCGCAGAAGAACTCGGCATGGCGGTCGCGGGCCACCACCTGCGTGGCGGCCCCCTCGCCCCCCTCGAGGCCGAGCTTCCTCATGACGTGCTCCTCCACCCGGGGGTCGACGTCGGCGAAGGTCCCGACCGCCCCCGAGACCTTGCCGACCGCGGCCAGCCTCCCGGCGCGCTCCAGCGCCGAGCGCCGGCGCCCCCAGGCGTCGTACCACCCGGCCAGCTTGAGGCCGAAGGTGATGGGCTGGGCGTGGATGCCGTGGCTGCGCCCCATCATCGGCGCCCGCTTGAACTCGAAGGCCCGCTTCCTCACGGCCTCGCGCACCCGGTCGATGCCGGCCAGGAGCAGGGCCGTCGCCTCCCGGAGCTGCACCGCCAGGGTGGTGTCGAGGACGTCGGAGGACGTCATCCCCTTGTGCAGGTGGCGCGCCGCCTGCCCGCCCTTCTCGTCCTTCTCCTCGAGGAAGGTCAGGAAGGCGATGACGTCGTGCTTGACCGTCTTCTCGATCTCCTCGATGCGCGCCACGTCCACGGGCGCGAACTGGAAGCGGGCGAAGGCCTTCTCCAGGGCGGCATGGTCCTCCGCCGGCACCTCGCCCAGCTTCACCATGGCCTCGCAGGCCGCCAGCTCCACGTCGAGCCAGACGCGGTAGCGGCGCTCCGGGGCCCAGATGCGAGCCATCTCCGGCCTGCTGTAGCGCGGGATCATGTGCCGGAGGTTATCACTTCCCCGTCGAGCCGAAGCCTCCGCTTCCGCGGCCGGTGGCGCCGAGGACCTCGACCGGCACCAGCTCGGCCTGCGTCACCGGGGCGATGACCAGCTGGGCGATCCGGTCGCCGCGGGCGATCGCCGCCGGCGCGCTCCCCCAGTTCACCAGGATGACCCCCACCTCCCCCCGGTAGTCCGAGTCGATGGTGCCCGGCGCGTTGGCCATGCCGACGCCTTGGCGCAGCGCCAGCCCGGAGCGCGGGCGCACCTGACCTTCGTGACCCGGCGGGATCTCCACCGCCAGCCCGGTGGGGACGAGGCGGCGCTCGCCGGGGGCGAGGGTCACCGCCTCGTCGGCGCACAGGTCGAGGCCGGCCGAGCCGGGGGTCATGTAGCGCGGAAGGTCGAGCGGGGGACCCCGGTCCCCGACCCGCCGAACCTTGACCTCGACCGGCATGTGGGGCGCCGCTCAGCCCTTGGCGGCTTCCGCCTTGGCGGCTTCCACCTTCTTGCCCACCGCCTCGGCGAGCGCCTCCTTGCGCGAGAGCCGGATCTTTCCCTGGCGATCGACCGAGATGACCTTCACCAGCACCTCCTCGCCCTCGCTGAGCACGTCGGCGACGCTCTTGACGCGCTTGTCCGAGAGCTCGGAGATGTGGATGAGGCCGTCGGTGCCCGGGAAGATCTCCACGAAGGCCCCGAACTCCGCGATCTTCCGGACCGTTCCCAGGTAGGTCTTGCCCACCTCGGCCTCCTGGGTCAGGTTCCGGATCATCTTGATGGCGGCCTCGACCTGCGTCTGGTTGGCGCTGGCGATGGAGATCGAGCCGTCGTCCTCGATGTTGATGGAGCAGCCAGTGCGGGCGGTGATGTCCTTGATCACCTTGCCGCCGGGGCCGATGACGTCCTTGATCCGCTCCGGCCGGATCTTGATGGTGGTGATGCGCGGGGCGTAGGGGCTGATCTCGGCGCGAGGCTTCTCGATCGACTTCAGCATCTCCCCGAGGATGTGGTGGCGCCCCTGGGCGGCCTGCGCCAGCGCCCGCTCCAGGATCTCCCGGGTGACGCCGCCGATCTTGATGTCCATCTGGATGGAGGTGATGCCCTCGGCGGTGCCGCAGACCTTGAAGTCCATGTCGCCGAGATGGTCCTCGTCGCCGAGGATGTCGGAGAGGATGGCGATCCTCTCCCCTTCCTTGACGAGCCCCATGGCGATGCCGGCCACCGGAGCCTTGATGGGGACGCCCGCGTCCATGAGGGACAGGCAGCCGCCGCAGACCGAGGCCATCGACGAGGAGCCGTTCGACTCCATGATGTCCGAGACCACCCGGACCGTGTACGGGAACTTGTCCTCGCCGGGCAGCACCTGGCGCAGGGCCCGCTCCGCCAGGGCGCCGTGGCCGATCTCGCGACGCCCCGGGCTTCGGAGGAACTTCACCTCGCCGACCGAGAAGGGCGGGAAGTTGTAGTGCAGCATGAACTTCTTGAAGGTCATGCCGGTGAGCATCTCGACGCGCTGCTCGTCCTCGGCGGTGCCGAGGGTGGTGGCCACCAGCGCCTGGGTCTCGCCGCGGGTGAAGAGGGCCGAGCCGTGCACCCGCGGGAGGAGCCCCACCTCGCAGGTGATCTTGCGGATGTCGGCCTCGCCGCGGCCGCCGATGCGCCGCCGCTCGTCGACGATCATCTTCCGCATGTAGTCGTACTTGACGTCCTCGTAGTAGCCCTTGATCTCCTTCTCGCGCGCCGCCAGGGCGGCGAGCTTCCCGGCGTCGCCGCCGGCCTCGGCCTGCAGGGCCGCGAGGAGCTCCTTCTTGATCTCCGAGAGCCGCCCGTAGCGGTCGTGCTTCTCGTCTCGGGAGTAGGCCTCCTTCACCTTCTCCCAGGTGAGCTGCTTCACCCGGGCGCGGAGGTCGACGTCGTTCTTGGGTGGCTCGAAGGCGCGCTTGGGCTTGTCGCCGGCGGCCCTGGCGAGCGCGACCTGGGCGTCGAGCAGCCCCCGCACCGCCGCCTGGCCGAAGAGGAGGCCCTCCACCATCACCGCCTCGGACACCTCGCGGGCGCCGCCCTCGACCATGACGATGGCGTCCTTCGACGCCGCCATGACGATGTCGAGGTCGGCCTCGGCCCGCTGGGCCAGGGTGGGGTTGGCCACGAACTGGCCGGCGACGCGCCCGACGCGGACGCCGGCGATGGGCCCGCCGAAGGGGACGTCCGAGCACTGGAGGGCCGCCGAGGCGCCGGTCAGGGCCAGCACGTCGGTGTCGTTCTCCTGGTCGAAGGAGACGACGGTGGCGATGATCTGGGTCTCGCAGGAATAGCCGTCGGGGAAGAGGGGCCGGCAGGAGCGGTCCACGATGCGGGAGGTGATCGTCTCCTTCTCGGTGGGGCGCCCCTCGCGGCGGAAGTAGCTGCCGGGCACCCGGCCGGCGGCGAAGAGCTTCTCCTGGTAGTCGACGGTGAGAGGGAAGAAGTCGATCCCCTCCTTCTTCTCCTTGGCCGAGACCACGGTGACGAGGACGATGCTGTCGCCCATGCGGACCCAGACCGATCCGTCGGCCTGCTTGGCGACCTTGCCCGTCTCGAGGAGGATCTCCTTCTCCCCGCACTTGATGCGCTGCTGGATGGGATTCATCTGATGCACCCTTGCTGGTACGGCCGGCGTGGCGCCGATCCGCACCGGTTGGCCCGCCACGGCGCTCGGCCGCTCGCGGCGCCCGCCAGGTGCCTCAGTTCCTGACTGCGCCGCCCCTCCGCGGAGGGGCGATCCAGTCGAGAACGGAAGCGCCCGTAGGCCGCCTCGAGCACCCGCCCGCACGGGCGAGAGCGTTCTCTCGCCACGGCCACCTGGCCGGGGCGCCCTGCTGTCCCGCTACTTCCGGATGCCGAGCTGGTCGATGAGCGCCTTGTAGCGGTTCTGGTCGACCGTCCGGAGGTAGTCGAGGAGGCGTCGCCGCTGGCCGACCAGCTTGAGCAGGCCGCGGCGGCTGTGGTGATCCTTCTTGTGCGTCTTGAAGTGCTCGGTCAGGTAGGCCATGCGCTCGGTGAGCAGCGCCACCTGGACTTCGGGCGAGCCGGTATCCTTCTCGTGCCGCTTGTACTTCTGGACCAGCTCGGTCTTTCGCTCTGCCATCAGCGCCATAGTCGTTGCTCCTTGCGTGGGTTCCGTCACCGTCGCGGGGGCGAAGGCGCGCGCCGCGAGCGACCGTGGACGGAGGTCGAGCGTTTGATAAGCGATTCCCCCTTCGGAGTCAATGGTTCTCGGGGGTTATCTGGCACGACAGCTCGGCGGGAGTGGCCAGGACGCGGACCGGCCGCAGCCATCCCTCGCCCGCGGCGCAGACGGCGACGAGCCGGCCGGCGTCGTCGAGGGCGCGGCAGAGGCCCGGACCCGGCGGCGCCTCGAGCGGCAGGGCACGCCCGTGGGAGAGGTCGAGGGCCTGGGCCGGGGCGAGCACCACCGCCGGCATGAAGCCCAGGGCCTCCGCCGCGGGAACGAGGCGCGCCCGCAGCGCCGCCGGGTCCTCGCGCCGGAGGCGCTCCGCCTCGGCCAGGGTGACCGCCTGGGAGAGGGCGAACGGCCCCGAGGCGGTGCGCCGCAGGGCGGCGAGGTGCGCCGGGACGCCGAGCGCTCGGCCCAGGTCGAAGGCCAGGGTCCGCACGTAGGTCCCCTTCCCGCAGCGGACCGCCAGGCGGGCGAGGGCGAGCCCGGCCACGGCCGGCTCGAAGGAGAGCAGCTCCAGCGAGTGGATCCGGATGGTCCGCGGCGCGCGCTCGACCGTCTCCCCGGCCCGGGCGGCCCGGTGGAGGCGCCGGCCCGCCAGCCGGACGGCCGAGAACATGGGTGGCACCTGCCGGATCTCGCCCAGGAAGCCGGGCAGGGCCGCGGCCACCGCCGCGGCCTCGAGCCGCGACGGGTCACCCCGCTCCACCACCTTCCCCTCCGCGTCCTCGGTGTCGGTGGCGGCGCCGAAGGCCACGGTGGCCTGGTAGGCCTTGTCCCCCTCGGAGAGGAACTGCTGCAGCTTCACCGCGTCGCCGACGCAGACCGCCAGCACCCCGGTGGCCATGGGATCGAGGGTCCCGGCGTGGCCCGCCTTGGCCGCGCCGAGCAGGCGGCGCACCCGGCTGACGACGTCGAAGCTCGTCGGCCCCACCGGCTTGTCGACGACCAGCACGCCTCCGGTCATGGAGGCCCTGCTACCACCCTTCCTTCTGCTTCACTTCCTTGAGCAGCCGCTCGATCTTGTCGCCCTCCTCGACGCTCTCGTCGTAGGAGAACTGCAGGTCGGGAACCCAGCGGAGCCCGATGGCGCGCGACACCTCCCGCTTGAGGAACCCGGAGGCGGCGCGTAGCCCC
>Ga0153915_10003122_pt1 | contig 15130 bp, 16 predicted proteins | sample Opewatmetagenome_2_FD_107003 | JGI IMG/M metagenome (GOLD analysis project Ga0153915, IMG submission 107003) | Freshwater wetland microbial communities from Ohio, USA - Open water 3 Core 3 Depth 3 metaG | ecosystem: Environmental > Aquatic > Freshwater > Wetlands | place: USA: Ohio, Lake Erie...
CCCCGGCGCCATCCGGCCGGTTCGCCGGTTCGCCGGCCCTGCCTGTTGACCATGTCCAACCCACTGTCTATCTTGAGCTTACGAGCCATTTGTGCGTGCCAGAATCGACCAGCCCGAGGAGGGCAAGCTTTCGATCGCCCGGAACCCCAAGGCGACGCACGACTACCACATTCTCGAGAGGTGGGAGGCGGGTCTGGTGCTGACCGGTACCGAGGTCAAGTCGCTCCGGACCGGCAAGGCATCCATCAAGGAAGCGTTCGCGCGGGTGCGCAACGGTGAGGTCTTCCTGGAAGGCATGAATGTGACGCCCTACGAGCAGGGCAATCGCTACAACCACGATCCGGTCCGCAGCCGCAAGCTCCTGCTGCATCAACGGGAAATCGGGCGCCTCATCGGGGCCGTCGAGCAGAAGGGGCTCGCGCTCATCCCTCTCGAGCTGTACTTCCGGCGCGGGCGGGCCAAGGTCACCCTCGCGCTCGCGCGCGGCAAGAAGACCCACGACAAGCGCGAAGACGCCAAGCGCCGCGTGGCGGAGCGCGAAGTCGCCCGCGCGCTGAGCGTACGGGTTCGCGGATGATCGCGCTCGCCCTGCTGCTCGCCGCCGCGGCATCCGCGCACCATACGCCGGGAGCGCTGGTGGTGGCGACACCGCGCGGCGAATCCCGCCTCCCGGTGGTGGCGGACTGGACCGGGAGTCCGGTGGTCGCGGCGCCGATGCTCGCGGCGGCGCTCAACGGCTCGGTGCAGACCACCGGCGCGTGGGCCGAGGTGATCGTCGCCAGGCAGTCGTTCCGGTTTCTCCTCGGGGCGAGCGTGTTCACGCTCAACGACCGTCTTGAGCCGCTGGCCGGCGCCGCTTCCATCGCGCGCGACACCCTCTTCCTCCCCCTGCAATTCGTCGCCGAGGTGCTGCCCCGCGTCCTGGCGGAGCGCTTTCGCTACGATCCCGCCGCCGGCCGGTTCACGGAATCGGTTCCGGCTGCCGCCACGGTAGCGAGGCTGCCGAACGGGCTGCTCCCGGGCCACCTCGTCACGCTGGATCCCGGCCATGGCGGCGTCGACCCCGGAATGCGTAGTCCGCAGTTTCCCAGGGGGATCACCGAGAGCGACATCACCCTGCAGATCGGCCTGCTGCTCCGCCAGGAGCTCAAGCGCCGCGGCATCGGGGTTGTGATGACCCGCACCACTGACACGCTGATCGATCTCGACGACCGCGGCACCTATTGCAAGGAATCCTGCGACCTCTTCGTCAGCATCCACGTGAACTCGCTCCCGCGGCGGGCCGGGTACTACACCCGGAACGGATTCGAGACCTACTTCCTCGCCGAGGCAAAGACCGAGGAGGCCGCCCGCGTGGAGCAGATGGAAAACGAGGCGATCCGCTTCGAGCGCCCGCATGCCAGCGCTGCGTCGGTCGAGGGGCTCGACTTCATCCTCAAGGACCTGCAGCTCAACGAGTATCTCCGCGAATCCGCCCGGCTCGCCGAGTTGATCCAGGACCATCTCGATCCGATCCATACGGGCGAGAATCTCGGCGTGAAGCAGGCCGGCTTCCGCGTCCTGACGACCGCCCGGCGACCCGCCGTCCTGGTCGAGCTGGGCTACGGCACCAACTCCGGCGACGCGCGCCTCCTGACGACGCCCAGGGGCCAGAAGAGCCTCACCGCCGCCGTCGCCGACGCGATCGTGGCCTACCTCATCGAGTACGAGCGAAAGACCGGGAGCGCCGCCGATTCGGGTGCGAGGGCGCCGAAGTGAGGCGGCTCGTTCCCCTCCTCCTCCTGCTGACCGCCGGCTGCGTCTACTACAACGGCATGTACAACGCGCGACACTTCGAGAAGGACGCGCGGCGCGCGGAGCAGGACGGGCGCACCCTCGACGCCTCCAGCCTGTGGGGGCAGGCCTCGGTGAAGGCGGAATCGGTCTACACCAAGCATCCCCGCAGCCGCTGGGCCGAGGAGGCCCGGGTGATTCACGCTACCGCGATGCAGCGTCTGGGCGACTGCCCGGGGGCGCTTCGGACCATCGAACCCGTCCCGGCCTCCACCCGCGACCCCAGAGTGCTCGAGGAGGCCTCCTTCGTCATCGGGCGCTGCCGCGAGGTGCTGGGCGACCCGCTCGGCGCGAGCCAGGCCTTCGAGAAGGTCATCGGGAGCCGGGATCCGGCCCGCCGGCGGGAGGCACTCTACTATCATGGCCGCGCCCTCCGGCTCGATGGGCACTACGACGAGGCGCTCGAGGAGTTGCGGCGTACCAGCTACCCTCCGGCCCAGGGCGAACGCGGCGCGGCGCTCGCCGGGCTCGGCCGGACCGGCGAGGCGCTGGCGATCGTCGACAGCCTGATCGCCCGACGCGACAGCGCCGCGCCGTTCGAGGCGATCATCCGGGACATCGGAACCCACGATCCCGCGGCCGCTACCGCGCTCGTCGATCGGCTGGTCGCCCTCCCGTCCTGGTCGCCCGGCCTCAAGGCGCAGTGGCTGATCACCGATGGATTGCGGGCCGCACCCGAGTCTCCGGAGATCGCGCGCCAGCGCCTCACCGATGCCGAGCGACTCGCGCCCAGGTATCCCGCCGGCGACGAGGCGCGACTCGCCCTCATCCAGCTGTCCATCCGATCGGTTGGCGAGGAGGCCGCTCTCGAGGAAGTGGCCTCCCGCCTCGAGGAACTCCGTGACCGCGGCGGCGCCTCCTCCGCCGAAGCGATCCGGCTCCTCGCGCTCATTCGCGCCATCCAGAATGCCACCCAGGCCGCTACCCCGGGCGCCACGGAAGGCGACATGCATCTCTTTCTTGCGGCGGAGTTCTCCCGCGATTCATTGGAGGCCCCGAAGCTCTCGGTCAGTCTGCTCCGGCGCATGCTCGATGGCTGGCCCGATTCGCCCTACGCGCCCAAGGCGGTGCTCGCCCTCCGGCAGCTGCAGCCCTCCGACTCCGCCCTGGACTGGGCCGCCCTCAGCCAGCGCTACGCCGGGAGTCCCTACCTCGCGGTGCTGCGCGGGGAGGACCCGCCAGGCTATCGCGCCCTGGAGGACTCCCTCCTGGTGTTCACGATCCGCCGCTACGAAGTGAACGGCCGCCCCGGCGCGACCAGCCCGGCAACCGCTCCCGGCGGCGCCAAGCCGGGCGCCCGCCGCCCGATCGAGCAATAGTGACGATCGCCGATCCGAGCGTCCGGGCCTTCGGCCTGAGCTTCAGGAACCCCGTGCTCCTCGCCGGTGGAACCGCGGGCTTCGGGCGTGAGGTCGACGGAGTCGTGGACCTCGATCGTCTCGGAGGGATCGTCACCAAGGCGGTTTCACCCGGGCCCAGGCACGGCAATCGCGCCCCCCGGGTGGCGGAATTCCCCGGCGGCATGCTCAACTCCGTCGGGCTCGCCAACCCCGGCCTCGCGCGCGTCGCGGCGGAGGAACTTCCCTGGCTCGCCGGCCGGGTGCGCGGCACGCGGATCATCGTCAACGTCGTGGGCGATACCGCCGAGGAGTACCGGGACGTGGTCGCGGGGCTCGAGGCCGTGGTGGGCATCGACGCTCTCGAGCTGAACCTCTCCTGCCCGAATGTCCACGCCGGCGGCCTCGAGTTCGGGGCCGATCCCGCGAGCGTGCGCGCCGTCGTCGGGCTCTGCCGGGCGGCGACCAGGCGGCCGCTGCTTGCCAAGCTGTCGCCGGTCCTGCCCGATGTCGCGGCAATCGCGGCGGTGGCTCGCGATGCCGGGGCCGACGGCGTCTCGCTGGTCAACACGATGCCCGGCTTTCTGTACGACGAACACGGCGGCTCCCGGCTCGGAAATGGAAACGGCGGTGTCAGCGGGCCGGTGCTCCTGCCGATCGGCGTCCTGGCGACCCGGAAGGTCCGGGAACGTATGCCCGATTTCCCCGTCATCGGGGTCGGCGGCATCCGCTCGGCGGATGACGCGCGCCAGTACCTCGAGGCCGGCGCCGTGCTGGTCCAGATCGGCACCGCCGCGCTGGCTGATCCAAGGGTACCGGAACGGGTCGTCAGGGACCTGGAGCGCTCGGGTGGCTGAGGTCATCATCGCCCTCGACCTGCCCAGCGGCACCGAGGCCCTACGGCTCCTCGACCGGCTGCCCGATGCGGACTGGGTCAAGGTGGGCCCCATGCTGATGACTCGCGAAGGCCCGGCCTTCCTTCGCCAGCTGGTCACTCGCCGCCTGCGGGTCTTCCTCGATCTCAAGTGGCACGACATCCCCCACACCGTGGCGGGGGCCGTCGAGGCCGCCCGGGAGTTGTCGGTTGCCATGGCGACAGTGCACACCCTCGGCGGCGCGGCGATGATGCGGTCGGCCTCGGAAGCAGCGGGAGAAGCGCTCGGTCTGATCGGTGTGACCGTGCTGACGTCGCACGACCAGGCCGGCTATGGCGCGGCCGTTGGACGCGATCGGGTGGACCTGGGGGCCGAAGTCCAGCGCCAGGCCGGGATCGCGATCGGGGCCGGTCTCCGGGGAATCGTCTGCTCCTCGCACGAGGCCGCCGCCGTGCGCCGGGTGGTTGGCGTCTCGCCCTGGATCGTCGTGCCCGGCATCCGGCGGCCATCCGATCGCAGCGGCGATCAGATGCGGACTGCCTCTCCGGCAGACGCGGTCCGTCAGGGCGCGACGCACCTGGTGGTCGGCCGGCCGATTCTCCTGGCCACCGATCCCGGGGCGGCCTTTCGCGAGATCTCGGAGGCCGCAGCGTGATGTGGCTGGCCATTCTCGGTTTCCTGGTGGGAGGATTGACCCCACTCCGTGCCCAGGCGCCCGGCCTGGCCGAGGCCGCACAGGCCGCCCGCCGGGCCTGGGCGGCGCACGACGTAGCCGGTGTGGTGGGGTCGAGCGACCGGCTGCTCCTGCAGCTGCCGGGGGTCGCCCCTTCGGGCCCGGTGGAGCGGGCCCAGGCCGCCGCCATGCTGGCAGGGTATCTCAAGGGTTACGAAGAGGTTACGACGGAAGTCAGGGCGGTACGCGAGCTCGGGACGAGCGGTGGGTTTGTCGAACTCAGGCGGCGCTTCCGGGTGGTGGGCACCACGGAAATTCGCTCGCAGGGGGTGTTGCTCAGCTATCGGCTGCGGGGCACGGTCTGGGTGCTGGGTGAAGTGCGTATCTCGGGATAGAGCATTCCCTTGCGTGGCCTAAATGCAAGGGGTATATTGTTCTGCTAATAGATAAACCGGCATTTTGGAGCGTCGCGTGAAGGTTCGTTCGAGTGTCAAGCCGATCTGCGAGCACTGCAAGGTGGTGAAGCGGCAGGGCGTCACGCGGATCATCTGCAAGCGTAATCCCAAACACAAGCAGCGGCAGGGCTGATTATGGCGCGCATTGCTGGCGTGGACCTTCCGCGCGAAAAGCGCGTCGAAATCGCGCTCACCTACATCTTCGGCATCGGGCGGCCCACCAGTGGCCGCATCCTCTCCGAAACCGGCGTCAGCCCCGACGCCCGGGTTCGCGATCTGACCGACGCGGAGGTCGCCCGACTCCGGCAGTACATCGAGCGGTCGCTCAAGGTCGAGGGAGCGCTTCGCACCGAAGTCGCCATGAACATCAAGCGGCTGCAGGATATCGGAAGCTATCGCGGGATCCGTCACCGCCGTGGCCTGCCGGTCCGGGGCCAGCGCACGCATACCAACGCCCGGACGAAGAAGGGCCCCCGTCGGGCCATCGCCGGCAAGAAGAAGGTGACCAAGAAGTAACATGACTGCCCCCGTCAAAGCTCCGGGAGCCAAGCGCTCCAAGAAGGTGGTGGAGTCCGAAGGCGTCGCTCATATCTCGGCCACCTTCAACAACGTCCTGATCACCATCACCGACATGCGTGGCAACACCCTCGTCTGGGGTACCGCCGGCAAGGCCGGATTCAAGGGGTCCAAGAAGTCCACCCCGTTCGCGGCCACCGTCGCGGCCGAGAACTGCGGTCGTGAAGCGATGAACCTGGGCCTCCGCCGGGTGCACGTCCGGGTTCAGGGCCCGGGCAGCGGGCGGGAGTCGGCCATCCAGGCGCTGGCGTCCGTCGGGTTGCGGGTCGTTTCCATCAAGGACGTCACGCCGATTCCGCACAACGGCTGCCGTCCCCCCAAGAAGCGTCGGGTCTGAGCCATGCGCTACACTGGTCCCAGCTGCCGGCAGTGCCGGCGTGAAGGCACGAAGCTGTTCCTCAAGGGTACTCGCTGCCTGACCGAGAAGTGCGCCGTCGATCGTCGTGGCTATCCGGCCGGCCAGCATGGCCAGTCCGCTGGCCGCCATCGCAAGGCGTCCGAATACGCACGCCAGTTGCGCGAGAAGCAGAAGGTCAAGCGGATGTACGGCCTGTCCGAGCGGCAGTTCCGGAACACCTTCGACGGGGTCACCCGCGAGTCCGGTGTGAAGGGCACCAATCTGCTGATTGCGCTCGAGAGCCGCCTGGACAACATCGTCTACCGGATGGGCTTCGCAGCGAGCCGGAAGGCGGCACGGCAGCTGGTTCGACACGGCCACGTCGAGGTCAACGCCCACCGGGTCGACGTCCCGTCCTTCCGGGTGCTGCCGGGCGCCGAGGTGCGGGTGGCCCCGGCCAGCCGCGAAATGGTCCCCGTGAAGGCCGCTCAGGAGCAGGCCACCAGGGGTGCGCCTCTTTCATGGATCTCGGTGGATCACGAGAAGGCAACGGGGCGGGTGCTCGAACGGCCCACCCGCGAGGCCATTCCCATCAACGCACAGGAACAGCTCATCGTCGAGCTGTACTCGAAGTGACCATGACCATCGATCTTACCGGGCTGGTCCGCCCGCATCTCGTCGAAATGACGAAGCGGGACGAGAACCCCAACTACGCGGAATTCCGCCTGCAGCCGCTGGAGCGCGGCTTCGGGTACACTCTGGGCAACTCGCTGCGCCGGCTGCTGCTCTCGTCGTTGCGGGGCACCGCAGTCTGGGCTTTCCGGCTCGACGGCGTGGTGCACGAGCACCAGACGGTCCAGGGCGTCCTCGAAGACGTCCACCAGATCGTGCAGCGGCTCAAGGCCCTGACCCTCGTCCTGGCGGATGATGTCGACGAGGCGGTCATGACGATCAAGCGCGATGGCCGAGGCGCCGTCTACGCCAGAGACATCCAGCCGCACCCCGCCGTGCGCGTCGTCAATCCCGACCACCTGCTGTTCACGGTCGAGGACGATCGGGACATCAACGGCGAGCTCTACCTCAACAAGGGCCGCGGCTACGTCGAGTCCGAGTTGCACCCCGCCGATCGTTCGCTGCCGGTCGATCTGGTCCGGATCGACGCCATCTACAATCCGGTCCGCCGGGCCAACTTCTCGGTTTCCGAGACCCGCGTCGGACAGCGCACCGACTACGACCGGCTGACCGTCGCCGTCGAGACCAACGGGACGATCACTCCCGAGGACGCCATCGCCTACGCGGCGGCACTCGCGCAGGAGCACTTCCGCTACTTCGTCGAGTTCGGCAAGGTGCCAGCCGGCCGTGCCGAGGCGCCGGCCAATCACGCGGTGGCCGGGGGCCGGCTGCGGGAGCAGCTGGGCCGGAACATCGACGACTTCGGGCTGTCGGTCCGGTCGCTGAATTCGCTCAAGAATTCCAATATCCGGACCCTGGCGGACCTCGTGGCCTATACCGAGGAGGAGCTGCTCAAGGTCAAGAACGTCGGCGAGAAGGCGCTCCGTGAGATCGCCGATCTGCTGCGCGCCCAGGGACTCAACTTCGGAATGCAGTTCGAGGAAGCCGATGGCGAACTCCGGGTCGTGCGGCCGGGTCTGCCTCCCTCGGTCGCGGCCATCATGGGCACGAGCGAGGAGGGCTGATGCGCCACCAAGCCAAGGGCCGCCAGCTCTCCCGCACCTCGAAGCACCGCTACGCCATGCTTCGGAACATGGCCACCAGCCTGTTCCTCCACGGCCGGGTGGTCACCACCGAGGCCAAGGCCAAGGAGCTGCGGCCCTACGCCGAGAAGCTGATCACCCTGGCCCGCCGTGGCGACCTCCACGCCCGCCGGCTGGCCGCGCGCCAGGTGCGCGAGCGAGAGGCCCTCTCGCGGCTGTTCAGCGAGATCGGCCCGCGGTTCGCGGCGCGCCCCGGCGGCTACACCAGGATCCTGAAGCTCGGGCACCGTCCCGGTGACGGCGCGGACGTCGCGCGGATCGAGTTGCTCCCTGAGTAGCCCTTTGCCTCGAGACAGGATGGGACGGAAAGCAGAAAGGGGACCCATGGGTCCCCTTTTTTCTGGTCCGGCACGCCGGCGCACCCGGCCGCAACACTGCCGACGGTCGCCGAACCGGTCAGCTGGCTTTGCGGATCCGGTTGCTCTTGATGCACTGGGTGCAGACGCGCACCCGCCGCGGCGCCCCCTCGACCAGCACCCGGACGGTCTGGAGATTCGGATACCAGCGGCGATTGGTGCGGTTGTTCGCGTGGCTCACGTTGTGGCCGGTGACCGGCCCCTTGCCGCACACGGTGCAGACCCGTGCCATGATTTGCTCGTGCGTTTAGTGTTGTCGCGGTACCGGAAAAGCCTCCAAAGCTACCTGGGACGCACGGTTGGAACAAGTGGAGCGGCGGAATGAGGGTCCTGGTGACCGGGGCCGATGGTTTCGTTGGAAAATGGACCTGCCTCGAGCTGCTGAAGGCGGGGCACGAGGTCCAAGGCGGGGTCCGGAGGCTCGCCGATCTGGACGAAGTCCCGGGTGAGTGGCTGGAACGGCTGCGGGCGGTCCGCTGGGTCGAGTGCGAGCTTCGATCGGCCGGCTCGGTGGAGGCGGCTCTCGCGGGGCAGCCCGGCGCGATCGTCCATCTCGCGGCCATGGCGTCGGGGGCGGAGGCGCGCGCGAATCCGGTGGCGGCCTGGGACATCAACTGCCTGGGCACCTGCGAGCTGCTGTACGCGATGGAGCGGGCCGGATTGGCCGCCCGTTTCATCCTGGCCTCGACCGGCGAGGTCTACGGGAGAGGGCTCCGGCGTCCGGCCACCGAGAGCGATCCGGTGGCGCCGTGCTCGCCCTATGCCGCCTCCAAGGCCGGCGCGGAGGTCGCCACGCTCGAATTCCATCGCCGGACGGGAGGCGATGCCATCGTCGTCCGCCCCTTCGCCCAGACCGGCCCGGGGCAGCGGGCCGATTTCGTGGCACCGGCCTTCGCGAGGCGGATCCGGGCGGCCCGCGAGGCCGGGGCGGGGCAGATCACGGTGGGAAATCTGGAACCGGTGCGGGAATTCCTGGACGTACGCGACGTCGCCAGCGCCCTGGCACTGCTCCTGACGGCCGGGCGATCCGGCGACATCTATAACATCGCCCAGGGGTCCGGTGTGGCTCTGGTCGATCTGTTCAACCAGCTCGCCGATCTGCTGCACTGGCACGGCAGCCCGGTGCCCGATCCGGCGTTGTTCCGGGCGGCCGATATCCCGATGCTCGTCGGTGATGGAAGCCGTCTGGCGTCGCTCGGCTGGCGGGCACGCTACGAACTGCGGAAGACGCTGTCGGACCTGATCGCGACACTCTAGGCGAGGGACGCCGGCGTTCCGGGCCGGCGCCGGCAAAGTGGAGATCACGATGGCACAGAAAGTCGCACTGATTACGGGCGTCACGGGACAGGACGGCGCCTTCCTGGCGGAGTCCCTGCTCCGGAAGGGGTATCTCGTCCACGGCATCAAGCGCCGCAGCTCCCTCTTCAACACCGCCCGGGTCGATCATCTGTACCAGGATCCCCACATCGATCACCGGGCCTTCATGCTGCACTTCGGCGACATGACCGACTCGACGAACCTGATTCGCGTCATCCAGGAGACCCAGCCCGACGAGATCTACAACCTCGCCGCCCAGAGCCATGTGGCCGTCTCGTTCGAGACCCCCGAGTACACCGCGAATGCCGATGCGCTGGGCACCCTCCGGCTGCTCGAGGCGGTCCGGATTCTCGGGATGACCAGGCGGGTGCGCTTCTACCAGGCCTCGACCAGCGAGATGTTCGGCCTGGTGCAGGAGACGCCGCAGACCGAGCACACCCCCTTCTACCCCCGGAGTCCCTACGGGGTGGCGAAGCTGTACGCCCACTGGATCACGGTCAATTACCGGGAGGCCTACGGCATCTACGCCTGTTCGGGCATCCTCTTCAATCACGAGTCTCCCGTCCGGGGCGAAACCTTCGTCACCCGGAAGATCGCCACCGCGGCCGCCCGCATCGCGGCGGGCCTGGAGTCGGCGGTGTATCTCGGAAACCTCGGCGCGACGAGGGACTGGGGATACGCCGGCGATTACGTCGAAGCGATGTGGCTCATGCTGCAGCAGCCGGCGCCAGACGATTTCGTCATCGCCACCGGGGAGACCCATTCGGTCCGGGAGTTCGCGGAACGCGCCTTCGCCCGCGCCGGGATCGGACTGGAGTGGCGCGGCTCGGGGGTGGACGAAATCGGTGTGAACCCGGAGTCGGGTGCGGCCGTCGTGCGGGTCGATCCGCGCTACTTCCGGCCGACCGAGGTCGACCGCCTGATCGGGGACGCCTCGAAGGCCAGGAGAGTGCTGGGCTGGGAGCCGCGCGTTCGGTTCGCGGAACTGGTCGACCGGATGGTCGATGCGGAGCTTGCCCGGGTGGGGCCTCCCGCCACCCCGCCGCGGTCCCGGGGAGCCTGATGCAGGCGGACGCCCGGATCTACGTGGCGGGCCACCGGGGCATGGTGGGCAGGGCGCTGGTCCGGGCGCTCACCGCCCGCGGCCACGGCAATCTCCTGCTGCGGACCCGGGAGGAACTCGATCTCGGCGACCAGCACGCCGTCGACCGGTTCTTCACCCGGGAGCGTCCGGACTACGTCTTCCTGGCGGCGGCCCGGGTCGGAGGGATCCTCGCCAACCGAACCCGGCCCGCCGATTTCATCCATGACAACCTCGCCATCGCGTTGAATGTCATCGGCGCCGCGCATCGTTCCGGAGCCACCAAGCTGCTCAATCTCGGGAGCTCCTGCATCTACCCCCGGCTTGCGCCCCAGCCGCTCCGCGAGGAGTACCTGCTCACGGGCCCGCTGGAAACGACCAACGAGGCCTACGCCGTCGCGAAGATCGCCGCGATCAAGCTGTGCGAGGCCTTCCGCAGCCAGCATGGCTGCAACTTCATCTCGGCCATGCCGACCAATCTCTATGGGCCCTTCGACAACTTCGACCTGCGCAGCTCGCATGTGCTGCCGGCCCTGATCAGGAAATTCCACGAGGCGAGAACGAGTGGAGCTTCCTTTGTGGAGGTCTGGGGCACGGGCCGGCCCCGCCGCGAGTTCCTGTACGTCGACGATCTGGCCGAGGCGTGCCTCCTCCTGATGGAGTCGTACGACGACGCCGGCTTTGTCAACGTCGGATCCGGTCAGGATCACGAGATCCGGGAGATCGCCGGCATGGTGGCGCGGCTGGTCGGATTCGACGGGGAGATCCGCTACGATACCAGCAAGCCGGACGGGACCCCCCAGAAGCTGCTGGACAACTCCCGGCTCCGGCGGCTCGGATGGCGCCCGCGCACGGATCTCGGGACGGGCCTGACGCTGACCTATCGCTGGTTCCGCGAACACCCGGTGGAGGCGCTACGTGCCGAAGCGCACTGATCTGCACACGATTCTCCTGATCGGATCCGGGCCCATCGTGATCGGGCAGGGGGCCGAGTTCGACTACTCCGGTACCCAGGCGGTACGGGCCCTGAAGGAGGAGGGCTACCGCGTGGTGCTGGTGAACTCCAATCCCGCCACCATCATGACGGACCCCGAACTCGCGGACCGCACGTACGTCGAGCCGGTCACTCCCGAGTGGGTCAGGCTGGTGATCGAGCGGGAGCGTCCCGATGCCCTGCTGCCGACCATGGGAGGACAGACCGCGCTCAACGTCGCGATGGCGCTGGTCAAGGACGGGACCCTGGCGGAGTTCGGCGTCGAGTTGATCGGGGCGACCGAGCGCGCCATCCGGATCGCCGAAGACCGGCAGGAGTTCGCGCTGGCGATGCAGCGCATCGGCCTGGCGACACCGGAAGGCCGGACGATCCGCTCGATGGCGGACGCCCTGGAGGCGGTGGAGGTGACGGGGTACCCGGCGATCATCCGGCCGTCATTCACGCTGGGCGGGAGCGGCGGCGGCATCGCCTACAACCGCGGGGAGTTCGAGGAGCAGGTGCGGCGGGGACTCGACCTGTCTCCGGTCGGCTCGGTCCTGATCGAACGCAGCATCATCGGCTGGAAGGAATTCGAGCTCGAGGTCATGCGCGACGGGGCCGACAACGTGGTGATCGTGTGCTCGATCGAGAACGTCGACCCGATGGGCGTACACACCGGGGACTCCATCACCGTCGCCCCGGCCATGACGCTGACCGACCGGGAATACCAGCAGATGCGCGATGCCGCCATCCGCATCATCCGCGAGGTCGGGGTCGCCGCCGGCGGCTGCAACATCCAGTTCGCCGTCAATCCGGTAGACGGCGAGCAGCTGGTCATCGAGATGAACCCGCGGGTCTCGCGCTCCTCAGCGCTCGCCTCGAAGGCGACCGGGTTTCCCATCGCCCGGATCGGCACGAAGGTGGCCGTCGGCTACCGGCTGGACGAGCTGCCCAATGACATCACCCGCACCACCCCGGCGTCCTTCGAGCCGGTGCTCGATTACGTAGTGGTCAAGGTCCCGCGGTTCGCCTTCGAGAAGTTCCCGAAGGCCGACCCGCGTCTCACGACCCAGATGAAATCGGTCGGCGAGGCGATGGCCATCGGGCGCACCTTCAAGGAGGCGTTCCAGAAGGGACTCCGGGCGCTCGAGATCGATCGTGCGGGATGGGTCGCGGGCGGCACGCCCTCGGACGACCGGCTGGCGGACGCGGACCGCGAGACCCTCCGGGCGGCGCTCCGGACGCCCACGCCCGAACGGATCTTCCAGATCAAGCGTGCGCTTGCGATGGATCTGCCGGTGGCTGAAGTCGCCGAGCGGACGAAGATCGACCCCTGGTTCATCGGCCAGATGCGGGAGCTGGGCGAGGCCGAGCGGGACTGGGCGGGCCGGCGGCCGGTGGGCGACCCGGCGGAGCGGGAGGCGCTCCGCCGGATGAAGCGGATGGGCTTCTCCGACTGGCAGCTGGCCGAGTTGCAGGGAGTCACCGAGTCCGAGATCCGTGCGGCACGACACCGCCTGAACGTGCGGCCGGCCTTCAAGACGGTGGACACGTGTGCGGGCGAATTCCCGTCATCCACACCGTATCTGTACTCCTCGTATGACGAGGAGAGCGAGGTCCGCGCCGGGGACGGCCGGACCGTGGTGATCCTCGGCAGCGGCCCGAACCGGATCGGCCAGGGTGTGGAGTTCGACTACTGCTGCGTCCGGGCCACCATGGCCTTCCGGGAGATGGGCTACCGGACCGTCATGGTCAATTCCAATCCCGAGACCGTGTCCACCGACTACGACATGTCCGACACGCTGTATTTCGAGCCGCTGACGCTCGAGGACGTGCTGGAGATCGTCCACGTCGAGCAGCCGATCGGGTTGGTGGTGCAGCTTGGCGGCCAGACGCCGCTCAAGCTCGCGCGGGGGCTCGAGGCGGCGGGCGTGCCGATTCTCGGCACGTCGCCCGATGCCATCGACGCCGCCGAGGACCGCGGGCGGTTCGAGGCGATCGTCCGGGAACTCGGCGTCGCCCAGCCGCCGGCGGGAGCGGCCATGTCGCTCGAGGAAGCGCTGGCCGTGGCCGATCGGGTGGGATATCCGGTGCTGGTGCGCCCCTCGTACGTGCTGGGCGGCCGGGGCATGCAGATCGTCTACGACGGCGAGTCGCTGCGCGACTATTTCACCCAGGCGGTGCGGGTCGCGCCCGGTCATCCGGTGCTGATCGACAGCTTCCTCGAGGACGCGTTCGAGGCCGACGTCGACGCGATCTCGGATGGCAGGCGCTGCGTCATCGGCGGAGTCATGCAGCACATCGAGGACGCGGGCATCCATTCCGGCGACTCGGCGTGCGTCCTGCCGCCCTATCTCATTGCCGAGGATCTGGTCGATCAGATGCGGCGGCATACGCGGGCATTTGCCGAGCGGCTCGGCGTCGTGGGACTGATCAATGTGCAGTACGCCATCAAGAATGGCGTCGTGTACGTCCTGGAAGTGAACCCCCGCGGCTCCCGCACGATCCCGTTCGTGGCCAAGACGACGGGTGTGCCCCTGGCCGGGCTGGCGGCGGCCGTGATGGTTGGCAAGACGCTCGACGAACTTGGCCTCGAGGACGACCTGGGGCAGCCCTATGTCGCCGTGAAGGAGGCGGTGTTCCCCTTCAGCAAGTTCGCGGGGGTCGACCTCATCCTGGGGCCGGAGATGAAGTCGACCGGCGAGGTCATGGGAATCGCCGACTCCTTCGGCATGGCCTTCGCGAAGGCGCAGGCCGCGGCCGATGGCGCGCTCCCGCTCAAGGGAGCGGTGTTCATCACCGTCAACGCCCACGATCGGGGCACTGTCCTCCCGATCGCGCGCCGGCTGCACGAACTGGGGTTCAAGGTGCTCGCCACCGAGGGAACAGCCCGGCACCTGAAGGCCCGGGGCATCCCGGCGACCCGGGTGCTGAAGGTCTACGAGGGTCGCCCGAACGCGATCGACCTCATCGTCTCCGGCGAGGTGCAGCTGCTCATCAATACCCCGCTCGGCAAGCTGACCCAGCAGGACGATTACCTCATCCGGCAGGCCGCGCTCCAGCACCGGGTGCCGTACACCACCACCATGTCGGCCGCCTCCGCCGCCTGCGATGCGATCATCGCGCTCCGGAGCCGCGGGCGCGAGGTGAGGTCGCTGCAGGAGTGGCACGCGTTGGCCCACGAGGGCGTCCGGTGAATGCCCGGGACGCCGGGTTCGTTTCGGCGCTCCGCGCGGCGCTCAAGGGGGAGGTCCGCGAGGCCGAACCGCTGGCGCGCTATTCCACCTACCGGATCGGGGGGGCGGCGACCGTTGCGCTCCCCGCCGAACCCGGGGACGTCGCCCGGGCCCTGGGGGTGGCCGCCCGGTTCGAGGTTCCGTGGTTCGCTCTGGGACTGGGTTCGAACGTGCTGCTTCCGGACGAGGGCCTCGAGGCCCTGGTCATCAGGCTCGGCAAGGGGCTGGACGGCATCGACGCCGACGGTGCTCGCTGGCGGATCGGCGCGGGACTCCCCGCGCCCATCGCGGCGCGGCGGACCGCGG
>Ga0153915_10003124_pt1 | contig 15129 bp, 15 predicted proteins | sample Opewatmetagenome_2_FD_107003 | JGI IMG/M metagenome (GOLD analysis project Ga0153915, IMG submission 107003) | Freshwater wetland microbial communities from Ohio, USA - Open water 3 Core 3 Depth 3 metaG | ecosystem: Environmental > Aquatic > Freshwater > Wetlands | place: USA: Ohio, Lake Erie...
TACCTTTTTTGGTTGTCTTTTCGGAAGCGTACTTGTCGAACAGACCCTTTACAACGGCTTCTTTGCAGAATATACCGGCGATTTGTTCCCATTTTTCGGCATATTCTTTATATGTGCAGTGAAAGATTCTCGCGGTCGGGGGTTTATCGTTTACGTTGGGACGAATCTGGCAGTCGGAAACGGAGAATTCCTCAAAATCGGTAAGAATGGACAATGGCAGTTTGGCCGACCATGCGTATCTGCGGAGTTGCTAGGCCGGACTTATATCGGTTGAGATATTGACGGCAGGTTTTTTGGCTTCGAGGTAGAATTTTTTGGTGCCGCCGATTCGGAAACTGTAGTCTGGCGCTTTTGTAGATGTGCCGATTTTGATTGTGTCTTCGTGGATTACGTCTTTGTATGCCGCTGCCGTTCCGGCTTTATTTTGAATATCCCAGCCGAGAGCCTCGAAGAATGGGTCGATGAATTCACGCCGCAGTTGAGTTTCTTTGTATTCGGTATCTTTGAATGAATCTATATTCCGTTCAAAATTTTCTATAAGCCGCAGTACAGACTCTGGTGCCTTTGACATTTTATTTCCTTGGACTTTTTTATTCCAAAACTCAAAACTAAGAATTAAGAACTCAAAACTATTTTATCTTTCCTTCGCCCAAACTCAACCAATTTTGTCTATAAAAATTCTGTCATCAGCAGTTTCTGCAACTACTGGCTACTCAATAGCACGATAGTGTTAATTATTTTAGTTTCGCAAAAAGTACACAAGTTTCAAATTTTTCGATATGAAAAAGTATTAAAAATATTGAAAAATCCGTTTAAATCCATGAAATCCGCGGTTAAAAGTGGAAAAATTCGTGGTTTTTGCTCATTTTTTATAGCACTATCTGTCGAAGCACGAGCGTAGACCCCGCTTGCGGGGCTAACTTACGCGAATTATTGAAAAACTTGCGAATTTTATTGATTTAAAAAAACTGTAAATCCTTATTTAAGGTAGGCCGTATTGGAGTTGGAAAAGGGCTGTTCGGTTTTAGTTTTTTTTTGGAGTCTGGTTGCTATAGCGGCGAAAAGGATGTGTCTTAATCGGTCGATGGTTTGGCCGGCGAGGTACTCATCGGTAAAATCGAATTTAAAATTGCCTTTGAAGTTTCTGATTCGATGTTCGACTTCGCTTCTGCCGAGAGATGCGATTGCCATTGCCAATTTTTCAAATACCCGTCTGCTGTCCATTAGTCCTAATCCTGCGTCTATATTTTCTATTATATTTATCATCGGTTTTGTTTCCTTGTTCCTTAATCAGCCAACATTAAAAACTCCTGATTTTTTTTGTTATTTTCCATAAAGTCTGATAATTTATAGTTATGGAAATATTAAAATTTAATTATTTTTTACCGCCAGAACTTATCGCACAAAAACCTGCTGAGAACCGCAGCGGCAGCAGGATGCTGATTCTCCGCCGTTCGGACGGTTCTTTGACAGACAGCCGTTTTGCTCAAATAGGGCGATTCCTTCAAAAAAATGATTGTTTAGTGATAAATAACACAAAGGTCATTCCCGCACGATTCTTCGCTCAAAAGGGAACCGGCGCAAAAATCGAAGGCCTTTTTATGGCTCAGCAGGATAACAAATGGCTGGTAATGCTGAAAAACTCATCGAAGATAAAAGCAGGTCAACCGATATTTCTGCTCGATAGGAATCAAAAGCAGTATTGCTCCGCCGCTGTTGAGGAAAAACTTGAAGAAGGGAAATGGCTTATCAGACCTGAAAGTCAGCTTGCGACGGATAAAATACTTGAAGCTATTGGTTTTGCACCTCTGCCGCCATATATAAAAAGGCCGCAGCCGGTTGCCGAATATGAACTTGACACTAATCGTTATCAGACTATTTACGCTCGGCAGAACGGTGCGATTGCCGCACCGACGGCAGGTCTGCATTTTACGACTGAAATTCTCGAGCAAATCCGGGCGATGGGAATTTCGATTGCGCAAGTTACTTTGCACGTTGGAGCAGGTACTTTTCTGCCTGTAAAGACTGAAACGCTTGAGGAGCATAAAATACACAGCGAAGAATATTGTATTGATGCGGAAAATGCGGAGATTATCAATAACGCCATACAGGCCGGCGGGCGTATAATCGCTGTCGGTACTACATCGGTTAGAACGCTTGAAACTGTTGCCATAGCTGCCGATGGCAGAAAAATAATTCCTTCAAAAGGACATACCAGACTGTTCATAACGCCGGGGTTCAAATTTCAAATAACCGATGCGATAATTACAAACTTTCATCTGCCAAAATCAACGCTTTTGGCGCTGGTAGCGGCTTTCGTGGGGCTGGACAAAACTATGGAGGCATACAACTATGCTGTGGAGCAAAAATATCGCTTTTACTCCTATGGCGATTGTATGCTAATTTTATGATATGATAAATTTATTGCCTTGAGCGAAACGACCGATATAATCACTGGTTTGTGTAATTTTATAATTTTTGGATTTTATAAGGTTTAGTAAAAATGGTGCTCACGCAGATTCTCGAACCGACTTGTGTAAAGGTGCCGCTTGAAGGCACAAGCAAAGACGCAATAATAAAAGAACTTATTGGTCTGCTCGATGCAAATGGCCTGCTCCTCGATAAGGAACAGGTATATCAGGCAGTTATTACAAGAGAAAGCACGAAAAGCACAGGTATTGGCTTTGGAATCGCTATTCCGCACGGCAAATGTCCAGGCGTAAAAGAACTGGTAATGGCTATGGGCATCTCCCATAAGGGCGTTGACTTTCAAAGTATTGATGGCAAGCCCGTTCATATAATCGTCCTGCTGGCCTCACCAATCGATAGAACAGGACCACATATCCAGGCACTGGCAAGAATCAGCAGACTTATGCTTGATGAAGAGTTTAAGAATAAGTTGCAGAATACCCAGTCGGCTGACGCGCTTTATAAACTAATCAGCGAAAAAGAAACCGCGTAAATCTATTTTTATTCAAAATCTGTATAACACTGTGGATTCGGCCAAAAGCTGAGACTGCGTTTATATTTAAGATTGTTTCTGAAGTGATTTCAAAATTTGCGCAATAAAAAAGGCTCGATTCGTCATCGAGCCTTGCTGAAGCAAAACCCTTCGTAATTATTATATAGAACCATTGGGTTATAAAACAAATATTTCGCTTCAGCGAAACCAAAACCTTATATAAGAAAAAAAGAGCATTTAATATAACGCTATTATATCACAGAACCTGGTTTTTGCAAGGGGGTTTCAAGGAAAATTTTTAAAAAATTTATTTTCCTTAACTCTATTTCAGTAAATGATTTATGGCTTTGTCGGCGGCGAGTGGTATAGAAATGTTAAAAAGATAGAAATAATCCTTGTTTTTATGGCTTAAAATGACTTTTATTGTTCTGATATGAAACGTGGGGATATTATAAAACTGATAATATGCTGCGGACTGCCATTGGCGGTTGGCTTTGCCGGCTCGTTTTTTGTCAGTGGTTCTACGGACTGGTATCGGACACTTCAAAAACCTTGTTTTAATCCGCCAAATTGGGTGTTTGGGCCTGTATGGACGGTACTGTATCTGCTAATTGGATTATCTTTTTTTCTTATTTGGCGAAAAGGACTGGCAAACGCGGCGGGCAAAACGGCGAAAGCCTGTTTTATTTTGCAAATGGTTTTTAATGCTATGTGGACGCCGATATTTTTTGGTTTGAAACAGCCGCTGATTGCATTTGGAGATATTATGGTATTGTGGCTTGCGGTGCTGGCGGCCGTAGGCAGTTTTTATAAAGTATCTAAAATTGCGGCGATTCTGTTTGTTCCATATTTATTATGGGTTAGTTTTGCGGCTGTACTGAACGCGGCGATATGTATGCTTAATTAATAAAATACCGTGCGATAAAACTTGACTTATTTCTGATAAAAATTATAAAGTATATTATAATAAAAATAATACTGGTGGAACAGTTAATGCGGCGTATTTGCAATGCTGATGATCAGAGGAAACTTGTTGTAAATGTTTCCGCGGTTAATTGAGTAAATAAAAACATAAATAGAATTGTAGTTATGACAGAAGTTAAGCAACGACTTATTACGTTAGTGCTGGGTAAGGTTACAAAGGAACTTACCGGTGAGTTATTCAATCCCGCAGTTATCAAAAGTTCTCCTGTTTATTATAAAACTTCTGTGCCGAAACAGGTAATCGTCGGACAGGAAAAAGTTGCTATCGCGGGCAGAGAAGTAACATTTCATTTGCGGGGCTATCAGCCTGATGTCCTTTTGGTGCAGACGACAATTGAAGTTGAGAGTGTATTTAACAAAGACATTTTTGCACTCGAAAAGCAGTCTTATGAGCATTCATACAGAATACTGAAGAAATATGGCGGTGAGCCATTGTTCAGTGAGGAGTATTCAGTTTTTGCGGTTACCAATTACGAAGGTGGGCCTGAACGGTTTCTCAATAACAAGGATATGATTGCGATGCTTTTGAAATCTGAAGAGATGCTTGAGCTGGATCCGCAGGAAGTGCAATATACGCTCGAGAGTAAAATTAAATATCGCAATAATGATTTATCGATAATTGACTGGGATGGTGCGTTTCTGTTTGCGCCTGACGGAGATATAGAGGAGGATTTGGAACTGCTGACGCTTGCGAATCTTCAACTACTGAGGTATCGTGTTCTCGACCATCAGCTTGATGGGAGGCTGTCCAGGCTGGCAGAACTGCTGCATAATATACCTGTTGGCGGAAGTCCGAGAGGCAGGGAGTTTGCGCAGAAGATGAAAGAAACAATGGAAATACGAATGACCTCTATTTCAGAACTGCAAAGACTGGAACGAGATGTCAAACTTATTGGAGACTGGTACTCGGCGCGTTTTTATGAACTGGCGACGGCGAAATTTAAAATCGACGAATGGAAAAAAACTATTCGCAATAAACTAGAATCGCTTCAGGATAGCTATTCGCTGATTATGGAAAACTTTACAGTCTCGACGAAACACCGTGCAGAGTGGGTACAAATTATTTTATTTTTTATTTTACAGGCAGGATGGATATTTCTGCTTATAGTCGAATATCTGCATTTTACCAGACAACCTTAGCGGGCAGGCGGGAGGAAAAAATGCTCAGCAAGTTATTCAGTGTAACACTGGAAGGAATCGAAGGAATAATCTGTGAAGTAGAAGTTCATATCACCCGCGGAGGATTTGAAAAATCACTCATCGTCGGTCTGCCGGACACAGCAGTAAAGGAAAGCGTCGAACGCGTTCAATCTGCCGTAACAAATTCCGGTTACACATATCCAAGAACCAAAAGCGTGATAAATCTTGCTCCTGCTGACGTTAAAAAAGCAGGGCCGGCGTTTGATTTGCCGATAGCGCTGGGAATTTTGCTCGGCACAAACGCAATTGAAAGTTCTGTTGTCAGAGATTTTGTAATTGTCGGCGAGCTTGCACTTGACGGCAGAGTTCGGCCGGTCAACGGTATTTTGAGTATGGCGCTTGCCGCCAAGGCAAATGGATTTAAAGGTATGATTGTGCCTTTGGAAAATGTGCGTGAAGCGGCAGTAGTGGAGGATATTGAAGTTTTTGGCGTTGGCTCACTCATACAAGCGGCGTCATTTCTTGCGGGCAAACTGGCACTCGAATCAGCTTATGTTGATATTGATAAAGTGCTGGATGAAGCGTCGGCTTATGAGATTGATTTCGCGGATGTCAAAGGCCAGGAGACTGTCAAGCGTGCGCTGACAATCGCAGCGGCAGGCGGGCATAATATTTTGATGATAGGTCCGCCGGGGGCGGGAAAAACAATGCTTGCACAGCGGCTTGCGACGATTCTGCCGAAATTAACGCTGACAGAATCACTCGAAACGACAAGAATTTATTCGTCTGTCGGACAGCTTGACGGCAAAGCGTTAATGGCAACGCGGCCTGTGCGAACGCCGCATCACACAGCTACCGGAGCAGCACTAATCGGTGGCGGCAGTAATCCGAGATGCGGAGAATTATCGCTTGCGCACAATGGAATACTGTTTCTTGATGAGTTTGCGGAATTTCCGAGGAATGTTCTTGAGATGATTCGTCAGCCTTTGGAAGAAAAAAAGGCTACGATTTCGCGAGCGAAAGGTTCTGTTACGTTTCCGGCGAATTTTATGCTCGTGTCGGCGACGAATCCGTGTCCCTGCGGCTATTTCGGCTCATCCCAGAAAAAGTGCAAATGTACGCCGAATCAGATTGAGCGATATATGGCGAAAATTTCCGGACCGATGCTCGACAGGATTGATATTCATATCGATGTGCCGAGCGTTACTTTCAGTAAACTGCGTTCAAAGGAGGATTCTGTCGGCTCAAATGAAATACGCGAAAATGTGATAGCGGCGAGAGAGATTCAGCGACGGCGATTCGGAGAAAAAAAGACAACGACTAACGCGACAATGATGCACAGGCAGGTAAGCAAATATTGTGTTTTAGATGAATCTGCGGAGATGGTTTTGAAAAACGCGATGGTAGAGTATGGTTTGTCTGCACGTGCGCACGATAAAATCTGCAAAATCGCGAGAACTATCGCAGATTTAGAGGGTAACGAAAATGTTTCTGCTGAACATATCGCCGAGGCAGTCAGCTATCGCAAATTAGACAGAGCGATGTAATACCGTCAATTACTAAAACGGGTCATATTCTTCATAATTTGAATCAGATACTGCTGATGCGACTTGTAAAAAGTTGCTTCATTTGTTACTTCAACATCTGTTTTTGTGGTAACTATCTGGTCGCCGAAAACACTCATAGGGAAGATTGCCTTGTCTTCGTTATCAACATACGCCACATTGTCCCAGCCGCTAATAACAGTATAAGTACGTTCTTTGTCGCCGAACAGGTCAATACCCTGTGAATAATCTTCAGGCGGATTTGTAACGCCGAGCTGGTTAAGCAGAGTTGCCGGAATATCGAGATGGCTTGTTATGCAGCTGACCTGGCGAGCCGTTTGTCCCGGAACCCATAGAACCATTGGAACTAAAGTTTGTTCTTCACTGAAGTCGGAATTGTGCCCCCATCTGCCTTTTTCCATAAATTCCTCGCCGTGGTCGCCGGTAAGTATGACGATAGTGGAATCCAGCAGAGAATTTTCCTCAAGATATTTCAATATCCTGCCGTACTGACTGTCAAGATGATTGCAGGAATTGATATAGCGGTTCTTTATCAGTTGGATATCTTTTTTAAGGTCAACGGTAGCATAATTAAACTCTTCGAGATATGGAGTACATATTTCATTTTCTGGTGGGAAATAATAAAGCGCGTGGGGCGATTCGAAAAACATAAATGTCATAAATGAGCGTGATTTATCCCGCTTGTCTATGAAATCAAGCATCTTGTCTGTATTAATTCTGTCGAGCTTCCATCCCATCAAACCGCCGTCAATTTCCGACGAATCGTGCAATTCATTCTGCGGCAGTTGTGCGAAAATAGTCTTGTCAAATTCCGGATAAGAAAATTTTGCACTGCTGTACATACTCAACTGATATTTATCTTCAATGAGCACATCCATCAGTACCGGGCCTTTGCGTTCTTCAAGACAGTTAAACCAGTAATTTCCATACAGTCCATAGAACGCAGCGAAAATAGCCATTCGCGTACCGTTTCCGCCGCTGTAATGCTGATTAAATTTAATAGCTTTTTGAGAAAATGCCCAGGTCTGCGGCATAACTTTTGGATTCAGCATATCGGCTCGGAGAGATTCAGCCATAAGGAAAATTATATTATAATTTTTATGATCAGCCTTGCGAGTAATAGGTTTCAGAGGATATTGAAGATTAATTTCTTTAAATTTCATATTGAAAGCTGTTTCGCGCGGCGACACGAAACCAACAGACTTGGCGAATTTTTGGAAAGTTATTGGTATATAAAATGGAAAAGCCTTGGCTGCTATAAGGACAGGTCTGTAAGAATAAAATGAACTTAATCCATAAGCGAAACTCTGTATCAAAAATAAGATTACCAGCGAGATGAAAACTGCCGCGAGTCTGCGGCGGGTAAAAATATTTCCACAGATTTTTTTGATTTTTCCGACGGTCATCAGTAAAACTAAAATGGCAGTTTGCGATAGCAGAAATAACAGTATTGTAAAAATGAAACTGTGTACAGTTGACGAACTGTTGCCCATCGATTCAACGCCGCCTTTTGTGGATATTAGATTCCAGACAAAACCGTTGAAATGAAATCCGAATATTTTAAAAATAAAACTGTCCGTGTAAATCAAAAGCTGAAGTGCCGTTATGGCTATAACGGCCAGCGTGCCTGTAAACCAGGGCGATTTAAAAAATGAAGGCAGGGGATATTTGTTTAAAGTTTTTCGTAAAAAGTTCAGTATAAGAAAAATAGGCAGGAGATAAAGACAACAGTAGGTAATATAAACGATAATAGTGAAAAGACCTGTTTTGAAATTTATATAATGAACCCCTCGCAAAAACACAGATGCGTTAATTAGAAGCAATAAATATGAGATTACGAAGTACTGCGACAGAATCGAGGACGTTTTTGTATTATTTCTCATCTGTTTTTTTCCAGTAATTGCGAATATACATTCTAACAAACAACTCATATATAATAGCCGCAAACGGCAAATGTTTAAAGGCAATTATTTGCAGATTACCACTTTTTAAAAATAACAAAAACCGCGAGAATTATCAGGAAAAAGCCCAAAATATAGTTCCATTTCATCGGTTCGCGCAGGTAAAGAATCGAAAAAACAGCAAAGACAACAAGCGTAATCACTTCCTGCATTGTTTTTAACTGGGCGGCAGAATAATGGGCATTATGTCCAATCCTGTTGGCTGGAACCTGAAAGCAATATTCGACAAAAGCGATGAGCCAGCTTATAAGAATGACCCATACGAGAGGCTTGTCCTTGAATTTCAAGTGGCCGTACCATGCGAAAGTCATAAAAATATTGGAGATTGTAAGAAGGATGATTGTTTTCATTGTTTTTGCTCCGAAGCCGGAATGGTTTGTATTAATTAAGATTGAAAAGCTGCTGGATTCCATGCCGAATCAGCATAACGGCAATGGCGGCCAAAAGCAGACTCATAACTTTGGATAGTGCCTTTGAGCCTGCGTCACCGAGCACTTTTATCAGACGGTGCGACTGGCTGAAAACTGCTCCTGCGATGAGGATGTTAAGCAGGATAGAGATAATTGTCGGCAGCATTTCATATCGCGACACGAGAATAAGCGATGTGGTTAAAACCGCCGGCCCAACAATCAGCGGTATTCCAAGCGGAACGGAACCGAGATTTTCCGATGGTATTCTTCTTGTCTTGGCGGAATTGATAATATCTGTAATTGAAATACAAAAGAGAATAGCGCCGCCGGCAATCATAAAATCCTCGATGGTAATGCTGAGGAATTTGAAAATGAGTTTTCCAACAAGAATGAACGCAACGGCAACCGCTGAAGCGGTCCATATAGATTGAATAATAATACGGTTCTTTTCCTTTTTTTTCAGACCTTCAGTAAGTCCGACGAACAAAGGTAAAACGCCGAAAGCGTCAACAGCGACAAATAACGGTATAAAGGCCAATAGAATATTTTTAAGCATTTGGTTTTAACTCCTCGTCGCCGCGATTAATTTTTGCGTTTTGCCAGACTGATGATTTTTCTCTTTTAAAAGCCAGACCTCTGCCGGTTTGAATCTGAATTTCTTCCGACAGAAAATCAATATGCTGCAAAAGCGCCCAGGCGGTATTGTGCCAGCTCATCTGATAGCCTCTCTGGTGTGCCTCTTTTTCCATAAGCAATCTCTTTGACTGATTGAATACGAGATAATCGAAAGCCTGTGCGATTTGTTCCACACTCGGTTCGCCTGAGTCAACGAGAATTCCTCTTGCGTGTCTGCCTATGACTACGCCTGGCGGACATTTCTGGTTAGAATGAATCAGCTCGAGTGCATAGCGGAATTTAGTCGCAATCGCTATTCTGCCGCTGCCGAGTGTGTCGGCCAGGATACCGCTGGAAATCTGCTGCATATTCAAATAGGGCAAAAGCATTACATTGGTAATGCCATACAGTTCGAGCAGAATTTTTTCTTCGATAAAAGTGTCAAGAAAAACTACGTCATATTTATCAAACTCGATATTGTTAAGCGAAGTAACCTTGCACCATCTGACGTTTGCCTGTTTGAGCGACTGGCTGAGAACCTCCTGAAAATGCCTGTAATCTTCGCCATTATCCGATTTGACAAATTCCGGATGGCATTGGCCTGCGATTAAATATACTATCGAGTTTCTCTGTTGCTGAGTAAGCGATTCGTTGATGAATCTTCCGAAACCTCTTATGCCGTACTGAACGCCCTTGTCCGGCGAAAGCAGGCCGATAGTTGTTACAAGAAAATGATTTATCAGCCCATATTTTTCTTTAATATCTAACCGGTCGAATTGCGAAGGATGCTCCATTCTTATGCCGTGGTCGATATGTTTTATCTTGTCTCTTTCGATACCGTAAACAGGCGATTCGAGAATTTTGATTGCGCTTTCTGTTGTAACAATAAGTCCGCTGCTGTAATGTGCCAAATCAATAATTGTTTGCCTCTGATGTTCGTCAGGGTCGTTTAAAACAGTGTGAAGATAAACCAGTGTCAGCAGCCCTTTTTCCATAAAGGTTTTTGCCATTTGAACGTAATTTGTGCCGCGACATTCGTTTCCGCTGTCGTCAGGGTCGAGACCGTATTCGTGCTGAAGGAGAACAATTGTTTTGTCCCTGCTCTCGGCGGCGCGAACGATAATGGCTTTTGTTATATGCCGCCACGATTTTGGGTCGTACTGATTGATAAGCAAATCTACCGGTATGTGATACGGCAGGTTCTCTTTATCGATTGCGGCGACTCTGATATGTCCGACTTCACCGGTAAAATGCTCAAGCGCATTTGCGAGATCTCTGCTGAAAGTTCCAATTCCGCATCTTCGAGGCGGATATGTGCTTATTATTCGAATATTGTAAGCCATAATTAAATCTCCCGGTTATTTTCTGATTTTATCAAAGAATGGCGTTTTTTTCTGCTCTACGCAGCAGACTGCGTAAAAATACATAGCCGCCGACCAGCTTTGCCAATCCTGTCCGCAGGGTTTTCCGTCCTGTGCTCTGTGCCATTCGTTAAAACCGAAATCAACATTCTTCTCTCTGCTTTTGCGTATTAAATGTGTCAGTGCGATAAGTTTTTTCTCAGCAAGTTTATATTTACCAGCCGCGACTAAAGCCGCGATATAAAAACCACAGACGAAAGGCCAGATTCCGCCGTTGTGATATTCTCCCGGTTGATTATATTTTTCGTATCGTTTGTGCCAGTCCGGGTCGCCGGGGCGAGTATATGGAAAGAAATTGGGCGGCAAATCAACAGTGAGGTCTTTGTTCTTTCTAAAATTTTTACACTCTGTTTCTGTCCACGCGATAATTTCCTTTGCACGATTTTTGGAAGCTATACCGGCCAGAATCGCCAGACTATTGCCGAGCAAATCGAAACGTTCACTTCTATACACCTTGTAAGACCAGAAAGCATAGTACGGCTTGTTTTTCAGAAGAAGGCCTTCGTGAACGTGCCGCTGCTGATGTTCAGCCATAACGGCGAAGCGTCCCATTTCAATCTGGAACTGTTCCGCTCTTTTATGAAAGCCCAAAAGTTTCAAATAAGTATAAACAATGGTATTGACATAAAGGCTGTATCCGAGCGCCCATTGTTCGTCACGCCAGTCGCTTGTCGGAAGCTGCGCAACGATGAGTCTGTCTGACGGACTTTGATATTCCATCCATAGAGTCGCCTTGCTGACGGCCTCTTCAAGGAAGTGTTTATCGCCGATAACTTTGCGGTATAAAGCCACTGCCATAAGAAACAATGGTGTGGTATCGCTTGCACCGCGGTCTTCTTTGTCGTGAACAAGTGATGGAATATGGCCGAGCTTAGTTTGATTGGCGGCGAGAGTTTCCAAAACTCGTTTCAATTGTTGCAGCAGTTTTGGCTCTTTGGAAGCCAATACACCAAGCGAGCAAATCATCATATCGCGTGTATAAGGCTCCGGATAACCCCATCCGGCCGTTCTCGGCAGACCCTGATATGGACCGCGACTGTTATGCAGCATAACTTTTAAAGCAGACTGTTTGGCACTGCTAATCAGTTTTTGGTCTTTTTCTTCCATTATTTAATACCAAGTCTTTCTGAAACGATATTTACAAATTTTTTGGCGACCATTTTGTAATCGAAATTTTCAACAGCTCTTTTACGGCCGTTTTCGCCCATTGTTTTTCGAAGTTCCGGATTGTTCATAAGCTCGAGCAGATATTTCGCAATGTCTTGTGTGCTCGCACGGTAGTCAACAACGCGAGGCTCTTTGAATATGATTTTGCTGTTCGGCTCAAAACCTGATTCAGTGCCTACGATAGTTTCTTTTATGGTTATTTCCTGTGCGATGTCAGCCAGAAAAGCTGTCTTGCCCTGAATCATCGTATCCAGCAGCCCCATTGCGTTAATACCTATAACGGGTTTGCCGCTGGCGTTAGCTTCGACCTGAATCATTCCAAAACCTTCGAGACGAGAAGGCGCGGCGTAAATATCGCAGGCCGCGATTAAATACGGCATAAAGTTTCTCGAAATCCTGTTTGTTGTATAAATCACTTTCTTTTCAATACCGAGATGTGTCGCAAGCTGCAAATCCTGAAGATTCTGCTGCTCCGTTCTCGGTTGCGGCCAAACCTTACAGACATATTTCCAGGCCGGAGCTTTGTTGTCAATCAGAGCAAGAGCCTGCATAACTTCCTGTGCGCCTTTTGATGCGGCATCTCCGCCGATGGTGAGTATCATCAGGTCTTCTTCCGAAACGCCGAGCGATTCGCGCACAGTTGTTATTTTCTGGTCGTGTCTATCTCGCGGACAGAATGAATTAGTATCACAACCAACCGGCAGAACCTCAATATTTTTCCCGCTCAAACCGTCACGAATATAAACTTTTTTGACCCATTCAGAAGTTACGAGTATCAGCGGCAATCCTTCAAGAATTTCCCTGTAATTTGCGATGTAGCCATCTGCCACGAGCCATGGAACCGGTGTAACGCCATAACGCTGCGGATGCATAACGAGATGTGGCGTATGTCCCCAATAACCTATACCGACGACAACGTCGGGTTTGAACCATCGATAGTACCATTCTTTTTCCTGTGCGGATTCGAAATTTACCGCGTGAACATCAACGCCAATTTCTTTAAGACCTCTGTATAATAAATCTCCCTGTGTTGCCAGTCCGCCCGGCGAAGGTGGATAATCATAGAGTACGAGTACTTTCATTTTTTACTGTCCTTGTATTTTAAATGCCTCGACATTTGAGGCTGCGTTAGCCTCAAAACTATCGAGAGTGAAACCATAATTTTTAATTATAATATTTTTTTTATGCTGCCGGATATTTTTCGGCAGGTTAATCATAATGTCAGCGTCTTTGCGAGGTCTGGGCGGATATTTTTTTTCTCCATCTTCGTACGCGAAGAACAAAAGTCTTTTGCATTTCAGTTTCTGCTTTTTTACAAGGTCTGAAACCGCCAGTGAAACTTCTTCGTGCCGTCGATGTCTTGTATATTCACCCTGCGGATGATGAGTAATGATAACATCGAAAGTTTTTTCAGCAATGATATTTAAAATTGTGGATTGAATTTCGGAAATTTCCAGAGGATTTTGTTCGGGGCCGTCGTCGAGGTCTGCCATAAAACCTTTTGCATTGAAAATTTCCGCGGCTTTAAAAAATTTCGGCGCTCTGTCGATGTCTGATTTTCTGGTAAGTGTGATTATCGTCCATCTGATTTCAGGATGCGTCAGGATTGTACCGCCTGCCCACAGGGTCTCATCATCTGGATGAGCGGTTACCAATAAAACGGTTTTAACATTCAAAAAAATGTTTGAATCCGGTAACATAATAACTGCTGTCCTAAAATAATTATAAGGTACTCAAGCCTACCGACTATTTTGCTTTTGTCAATTATTCGCTATTTTTTCTCACTTTAAGGCCGATAAAAAGCTGTTTTTTTAGTAAAAAGGCGATAATTTTTTATTTCTAATGGTTTTGCTTAACACGGACTTTCCATCCGCCGATAAAATGGATATGATGAAAACCCCAAGTTAACAAGTTAAGGAGTTGCGAAATGGGAATTCAGGAATGGTCTGAAAATGTATTGCTGGTAACTATCGCACCAGAGCCGGATATGTGCGATGAATTGAAGACGGTAACGGATATGCTCCGTCAACGGAAGAAATGCGGTGTTGTAATTGATTTTTCCGACGTTGATATTGTTACGTCATCAAGTCTTGCGCAAATGCTTAGATTGCAAAAAGTGCTTGATGATATGGATCAGCAGATGGTTATTTGCGGTACAAGCAAAAGAACCCGGAGTATTTTTGAAATAACCGGTCTCGACAAAGTTTTTGAGTTTGTCGAAGATAAATTCACAGCTCTTGCCGGTTTTCAATTGGCATCCAAACACTGATTGACAACAGGTGTACGGAGTGCTACATTATGTTCAGTACACGAAATGTGCATGATGGAAAGCTGACGCTAAAATGAATAAGCAGACTATTCAGCGAATTGAAGATTCGCTACAATACCATTTTTCAGACATTGCTATTTTAAAGAAATCACTTACGCACGCCTCTGCTGCACCAACCAGGCTCGACAGTAACGAAAGGCTCGAATTTCTCGGAGATTCAGTTCTCGGCCTTGTGATTTGTCAGGCTCTTTTTGAAAAATTTCCCAGGTACCTTGAAGGTGACCTTACCAAAATAAAAAGCAAATTAGTTTCCCGCAAAACCTGTTCGATGATAGCTTCCGGTCTTAATATAGAGGATTTGTTCAATATCGGGCCGGGTATGCAAAAAAGCAGCGCTCTTAAAGGTTCGATTGCTGCGGCGATGCTCGAAGCTCTCGTAGCGGCGGTTTATGTTGACGGTGGATTCGAGGCAGCGAAAAAAGTTGTTCTCAAACTTTTTAGTCCGCTCATCGAACAATCCGACGCTGCTGAACATCAGGAAAATTTCAAGTCTCTTCTTCAGCAGTATGTTCAGCAAAAACTTGAAAAGACAGTGGCTTACGAAATTCTTGATGAAAAGGGGCCAGACCATAATA
>Ga0153915_10003125_pt1 | contig 15127 bp, 17 predicted proteins | sample Opewatmetagenome_2_FD_107003 | JGI IMG/M metagenome (GOLD analysis project Ga0153915, IMG submission 107003) | Freshwater wetland microbial communities from Ohio, USA - Open water 3 Core 3 Depth 3 metaG | ecosystem: Environmental > Aquatic > Freshwater > Wetlands | place: USA: Ohio, Lake Erie...
GAGAATCGTGTTTAAGCCTATAAGACGGTCGACAGTCAGGGGATTCCATCATTTCCCGGACAGCAATCGTGGCAGCTCGCGGTGCAGGCTCTGGTATTGGCTTCTGATGAACTGATAGCACTCGCATGACCGCTTCTTCAGACCGCGCTTGTCAAGAACGGTTATTTGACCACGGCTGTAGCTGATCAAACCGGCTGACTGAAGTTTGCTGGCAGCCGCGGTAACGCTCTCGCGACGCGTTCCGAGCATGGCGGCAATTGATTGGTGGACCATTAGAAACCCGCGTGGGCCAGCGTAGTCGTTCATGGTGAGTAGCCAACGTGCGAGGCGCTGGTCTACGTCATGGTGTTGACTGCACGCTACTGATTGACTGATCACCGAAAGAAGCGTGCGCGTGTAATCCAGAAGCAACCGCTGTAGCGGGCTGCCGAACCGCAGTACTTTTCGCAAGTCTTTCGACTTCATCCTCATTGCGCCGCCTGGGAGCTGCGCAATCGCTTTGTCGGGGGTAATGATACCGCCCAAGAAAACATTGATGCCCACAAGACCTTCGCTGCCGACTATACCGACCTCGACGGTGCGGCGGTCGTCTGTGGTATCGACCATCGCGATCACGGCTTCTTCGGGAAAGTATACGTACTCGATTTTCTGATCCGCCCGGTAAACGATCTCTCCGGTTTTCAATTCCACGTGCTCAAGCTTGGGCAGAAGGTGCTTGTATTGCGTGGAAAGCAAGGCAGAGAGGATACTGTTTCTGACTGGAATATCGGCGAGTAAATCGGGCCGCCTTTTACGCATGGAGCTACGCGTTTCAGCCACCTTTAGCCTCTCCGCTCCCGAAAACAATTATTATAGTGGGGCAAGCAAAGATCACCCTGTCGCTCCTAGAAAACTTCACCGCCGTGACGTGGAAACATATTCGTGCAAGAGACGATCGGGCTCTTTTCTTTTGCCTTGCTTCTTATTGGTGGTTGCACGGATAGTTCGATGGACAAAGACCCTACGGTAAAGGCGTATGTAATTGTTCGGCAGTAATATATAGCCGATTAAAAGTTAGGGAAAGCCGGGATCGAGGATTTCCGGTTTCACGATCTCACGCATACCTGGGCATCGTGGCACCGTCAGGCGGGCACCAGTTGCGACAAGTTGCAGGACTTGGGCGGTTGGAAGTCTCGGGTGATGGTGGACCGGTACGCCAAGTACGCCACTGAACATTTAACCGCTACGGCAGCACATATCGAGAACGGACGTGGTGGAAACGCCGTGCACCCAATCACGAATTCGTCACGGTTGACAGACAAAAGGGCTAGCTAGAATTCGCTAACCCTTTGGTCCAAATGGTAGGCGGTGCGAGACTTGAACTCGCGACCAACGGATTAAAAGTCCGCTGCTCTACCAACTGAGCTAACCGCCCAAAAAAAGAGGCGCATTCTACCGGCCTGTCAGTTGGCACGTCAAACCGCAACCACGTAACGCGGCGCTTTCAACCGATCCCGCTAGCCTGCTTTCAGCATGCGCCGGTACTGTATCTTCATGGTCAGTGCGGCGCCAGCGATGATCGAAAAGAACACCAGAATCGAGCCCAGCGCGAGTGTCGAGATGCCGGTGATGCCCTGGCCGATGGTGCAACCCATTGCGGTGACGCCGCCGAATCCCATCAAAACGCCGCCGATTACGTGATTGCGGGTATCGGCAGCCGAGGCAAAACTTTCCCAGTGGAAGCGCCGCTTGGCCATGGCGTACGCAAACGAGCCGACCAGCGTGCCGACCACGACCGCGACCCCGAAGGTCACGCGCGCGGATTTGTCGGTCCAGAATTGCAGCAACTCGAGCGTGTTGGCGGCGGGCCCGATGAAAGTGAACGACTCGGGGCGCGCAGTCCGGGTGCCGATGTACGCTTCCTGCAGCGTTTCCGGATCTTCGGCGATGAAGCCGAGGTGGCCGGTCACATACCAGCCGCCGACGATGGTCAGACCGATCACCACGGCGGCAAGCAGGCGCTCGTGGTCGTTACGGAAATCGCGATCCTTCAGCACGAAGGCCAGCAAACCCAGCGCGATGCCCGCGGCAATCCAGGGCTGCACGCTGCGCTTGCCGATGCCGAGGGATGCGGCGACGAGCCACGACAGATCCTGTCCCTGATCGAACTGGACGGCGAGCGCGCTCAGCACTTCCGTGCGTACCGGCGAGAGCAGGCCGCGCAGCGTCATTTCCGCCGCCAGCGCGAGGAACAACATCGCGACCAGCGATTTCAGATTGCCGCCGCCGATCCTGATCAGGCTGCGGCTGGCGCATCCTGACGCCAGCGTCATGCCCACGCCGAAGAGCAGGCCGCCGACACTATAGGCGAGCCAGGGCCAACGCGGTGCCGGATACGCGGACCGGGAAAGGTCGACCAGCCCCGCGAGGTCGAGTGCGTTGGCACCGGCAATCGCCACCGCGATGGCCAGCAGCCACATGCGCATGCGGCTCCAGTCGCCCATGTTGACGACGTCGGACACCGCTCCCATGGTGCAGAAGTTGGTCTTGTTGCCGACAGCGCCGAAGACGAAGGCGAGCACGAACGCCCCCCAGACCACGGCGGAGGCAAGCATTGCGGGATTCGGTTCGGTCACGGCGCGTCGGTTCGGGATCCTGCCGGAATTCTAGTCCGAGGATGTCGACTGCGCATAAGAGGCCCGGGAATCCCCGGTTCGCCCCCTTTGAACAGGAGGCTTACTTGCGTGCGAGGCGCTGCTTCGCCTGCTCGGCGGCCGAGCTCGAGGGGTACTTCTTCACCAGCGTCCGCAGCGTCTCCCGCGCCGAAGTGCTCTGCCCAAGCTCCGCCTGGGAGCTGGCGATGTTGAGGAGCGCGTCGGGCGCCTTGGAATTGTCGGGCCAGGTCTTCACCACTTTCTGCTGGGCCGCGATGGCCGACTTGTAGTCGCGCATCGCGTAGTAGGCGTTCCCGACCCAGTACTGCGCCGAGGGCACCAGCTCGCTGCCCGCAAAATTGGTCATGAAGTTCTGGAAGCCGGTGATGGCGAGCTGATAGTTGCCGAGCTTGAACTGGTTGAGCGCGGTCTCGTAGGCCTGTTTTTCGGCGACCGCGCTGCGCTCGCCCTGCGTCATCTTGTCCTGGAGCTGGGTCTGCGCCTGCTCGAGCTTTCTCAGCCGGGCGTCCAGATCGACATAGAGATCCTTCTGGCGGCGCTCGATGTTCTCCGCGTGGTTCGAGAGCACTTCGATCTGCCCGCGGAGCTTCGCCATGTCCTGCTTGAGCGACTCGAGCAGTTGCGAGAGATCGACGGCGCGGTTCTGGCCCGTGGAGTCCATCTGTCCGAGCCGCGCGTCGATCGCGGCCAGCCGTTCGTCGATCGATTTCTGGCTCGCCTCGACCTGCGAGCGCAGCCGGATGATCTGCCGGCGCGCCTCTTCGTCGTCGAAGAGGGCGGCGCGCGCGAAAACAGGCAGAAGCAGCGCGCAAAGAAAAATCCCCCGCCTCGCTGCGCTCGGCACCCCCTTTGACAAGGGGGCGAAGATCCCCCGGCTCGCCGAGCGAGCCGCTCCCTTCGACAGGGGGGCAAAGCCCCCCCTTCGATGAAGGGGGGGCGGAGGGGATTTCCGGACGACTGAGCTCACCCGACGGTCTTAGTATTCACCACCGTAGAGCATATCGCCGCGGCGGTTCTGCGACCAGCAGGCTTCGCTGTGATCGCTGCAGCGGGGCTTTTCCTCGCCGAGGCTGACCGCTTCGATCTGCGAACCGGCCGCGCCCATCAGGAGGAGCGTTCGCTTCACGCCTTCGGCGCGGCGCTGCCCGAGGGCGATGTTGTACTCGCGGCTGCCGCGCTCGTCGCAATTGCCCTGGACCAGCATCTTCTTGCCGCGATTCTGGGCTAGATACTTGGCGTGGGCCTGGAGAATCGGCCGGTATTCGTCCTTGATGTCGTACTTGTCGTAGTCGTAGAAGACCGAGCGCTTCGAAAGGAGATCGCTCGGCGTCTGTTCAATGGGAGCTGTTGTCGGCGCGCTCGGGCTCGCGGCGGCCGCCCCGGGCGCTGGGGTCGCAGCGGACGGGGTGGGCGTCCCGGGTTTGGCTTCTTCGGTGGGCGTGCTCGCGCATCCGTACAGGAGCGCGAGGGCCATGGCGGGGAAAATTGCCTTCTTCATGGAGATCTCCTTTTTCAGTTACCTAGAAACGGACCCCAGGACGGCTCGCGCACGTCGGCCGCCTGGATCGTCAATCGCTGCTTGACCCGGCCGTCGCTCGATACTGCAGCGAGCACGCCGCGGTTTTCAACGTCGCTTGCGTAGAGAATCATCCGACTGTTCGGCGCAAAGCTCGGGGATTCGTCGTTTTGGCCGTCGGTGAGCGGCTGCGCCTGCCTGGTATCGAGATCCATGGCCATGAGCTGGAAACGGCCGCTGTTGCGGGCGATATAGGCGAGCGTCTTGCCGTCGGGGCTGATGCGCGGGGACACATTGTAGTCGCCGTCGAAGGTCACGCGGCTTGCCTCCCCTCCCCCAGCCGGCATCCGGTAGATCTGCGGGCTTCCCCCTCTGTCGGAGGTGAAATAGATGAATTGACCGTCACGGGTGAAGAATGGTTCCGTGTCGATGGCCCCGGAAAAGGTAATCCTCCTCAGGTTGCTGCCGTCGGGGTTCATCAGGTAGATCTGCGAGCCGCCGTCCTTGGTGAGCACCACGGCGAGCTGCCTGCCGTCGGGGGACCAGGCCGGGGCGCTGTTCGATCCCCGGTAATTCGCCACCGGCGCCGGCTGCCGGCTCGCCGAGAGGCTCTGCACGAACACGATCGGCTTCTTGTTCTGAAACGAGACGTAGGCCATGCGCGTCCCGTCGGGGGACCAGGCCGGAGACATGATGGGCTCCGGGGAAATGAGAATCGACTGCGCCCCCTGGCCGTCGGCGTCGGCGACCCGAAGCTCGAAACGCGAACCCTGCTTCACCACGTAGGCGATCCTCGTGCTGAACACGCCGCGCTCGCCGATCAGCTTCTCGTAGATGAAATCGGCGATCTTGTGGGCGGTGAGGCGGACCTGCGCCGCGGTCAGCGTGAAGACGATCCCGCCGATCTGCGTCTGCTTCGGCACATCGAGCAGGCGAAAGCGCACTTCGAACCGCCCGTCGGGAAGCCGCTGCGTCTGCCCGATCACCAGCGCGTCCGCAAGACGGCTCTTCCAGTCGGCGAAATTGACCTGGGAGGGTTCGGCAGGCAAGGGACTCACCCCGCCGACGAAGAGCGTCCGGAAGCGGCCGCTGCGCGAGAGGTCGTGCTCGACGATCTCGGTGACGCTCTGCGGCAGCATCGTCTCGCCGACGAAAGGCAGTATCGCGATGGGGATCTGGTTGGCCCCGCCGCCCGTGATCTCGATGGTGAGCTGGGCGCGCGCCGTGCCGGCGAGAAATACAAGGAGTGCGGCTAGAAAAAGGGCGGCTCGATTCATTCAACCTGAAAGTATATCGTCATCATCCCCACTTACTCCCTTGGCCTGAACTTGAGCGTGAGCTCGCGCCTGAACTGCTCCGGCCGGTCGGGCTTCGGCAGCGGCGAACTCTTCAGGATCGCCCGCTCGACCGCGTCGTCGTAGGCCTGGTGGCCACTCGGGGTCCGAAGTCGCGCGGACAGCACTTCGCCGGTCGGCAGCTGAACGACATCGAAAGCCGCCTCCGGGTTCCCCTTGATGTCGGGCGGGATCACGATGTTCAGCTTGATCTTGGTGCGGATCTTGTCGACGTAGGTGGCATCGGGCGTCGCAGGCGCAGACGGCTGCGCGAACTGCTTGAGCACGTCCTGCCGCTCCCGGGCGGCCATCGCCCGCTGCTCCTGTGCGAGCTGCTCCTTGATGCGCTGCGTCGTATCGAACTTGAGCGGCGGCTCTTCCTTCTTCTTCGCGGGCTTCTTTTCCCGCTCGACCGCGATATCGGGCTTGGAGATTTTCGGCTCGACCTTGGCCGGCGGCTGGGGCTTGGGTTCCGGTTTCGGCTCGACCTTGGGCGGGGCCGCCGGCTGAGGCTCCTGGAATTCGGGCAGCTGCGACCAGAGCTCGACGACCACCGCATCCGGATGTTTCGACTGCCAGTGCAGGCCGAGGAAAAGGAGGGCAAAGAGGACCGCGTGCACCAGCAGCGACAGCGCCGCCGGCCAGGCGCCGCCCGGCTCGTCCGCCAGAACGTAATTCACGGCGCTCCCGCCCCCGTCATGTGCCCGTGGCCGCAGCCTTGACCATCAGGCCGACGCGGCGGATGTTCTGCCGCTGCAGTTCGTCCATCACCTTGAGTACGGCTTCGTAGCGCACGTCCTTGTCGGCGGAAATCACGACCGGCTGGTTGGGATTTTTCTTCTGCCGCTCGCGCAGCGCCGCGATGAGCTGCGCGTTCGTCACCGCGCGCTCGTCGGGTTTGCCCTTGTCGCGCTCGCGAAGCAGCAGGGACTGGTCGCGGCGGATCACCACCTCGAGCGGCGCCGCCGGCGGCTCCGAGGACCTGCCCACGCTGGGAAGCTCGACCACTCCGGGGGTGATCAGGGGCGCGGTCACCATGAAGATAACGAGCAGCACCAGCATGACGTCCACGTAGGGGACGACGTTGATCTGGTTCATGAGGCGCCGCGCTCTCATCGGATCGCGGTCTGCCGCTGCAGGATGTTGGAAAATTCCTCCATGAAGCTCTCGAAGCGCACCGCGAGTCGATCGACCCCGTGCGAGAACCGGTTATAGGCGACGACCGCCGGGATCGCCGCGAAAAGGCCGATCGCGGTCGCCACCAGCGCCTCGGCGATTCCCGGGGCGACAGCCGCGAGCGTGGCCTGCGCCATGTTGGCGAGGCCGCGGAAGGAGTGCATGATGCCCCAGACCGTCCCGAGCAGCCCGACGTAGGGGCTCACCGATCCCACCGAGGCGAGAAAGGCGAGATGGGCCTCCAGCCGGTCCATCTCGCGCTGGTAGGTGGCGCGCATCGCGCGGCGCGCGCCGTCCACCATCACGCTCGGCTCCGCGGCCGCGCCCTTGCTGCTCTTCAGCTTGGCGAATTCCCGAAACCCGGCCTCGAAGATGCGCTCGAGGCTTCCGGTCGAGTGCCGGTGGTTCACCGCGCTCTGGAAGAGGGCCGCGAGATCTGAGCCGCTCCAGAAGTCCCGCTCGAAGTGCTCGGTCTTGCGCTCGGCGCGGCGGATGGTGAATGCCTTGAGAAAAATGAAGTACCAGGACATGAACGAGACCACCACCAGGAGGAGCAGCACCAGCTGCACCACTAGGCTCGCGCTCGCCACCATCGCGAGGATCGAGAGGTCTTGGGTCGTGTTCATCGCGCTCCTTCCAGCTTCTTGCGGATCACCTCGGGCACGGCAACGAGCCTGTGGTTCTTCGCGCTCACGCACGCCAGGGTCAGCTTCGCGCTCGCAAGCACCTCGTCGCGCCGCTTGACCGCCTGTTCGAATTCCAGGCGCACGCGGCCCACGTGCGCGACCCGCGCCGTCACGGTGAGCGCGTCGTTGAGCAGCGCGGGCTTATGGTAGGTGATTTGCGCGGAGTGCACCACAAAGAGGACATGGTCCCGCCGCGCGAGCTCCCCCAGGTCGAACCCGGCCGACTGCAGCAGCTCGGTGCGCGCGCACTCCATGAAGGAAAGGTAATTCGCATGGAACACCATGCCGCCCGCGTCGGTGTGCTGATAGTAGACACGAACCGGCCACTCGAAGGGCCTGTGCGCGGCGTGGCCGCTCATTGCCCGAATAGCTCGCCCGACCCGGACGGCACGGCGAGCCCGAGATGCCGATACGCGGAAACGGTCGCGATGCGCCCGCGCTGCGTGCGCTGCAGGTAGCCCTGTTGGATAAGATAGGGCTCGACCACGTCCTCGATCGTGTCGGCCTCCTCGCCGATTGCGTGCGCGAGATTTTCCAGGCCCACGGGGCCGCCGGCGAATTTCTCGATCACGGCCAGGAGAAGTTTCCGGTCCATGACATCGAACCCGAGCACGTCCACATCGAGCATCGCGAGCGCGGCGTCCGCCACCTCGCGGGATATGGTCCCTTGAGCCCGCACCTGCGCATAATCGCGCACCCGGCGCAGCAGCCGGTTCGCCACGCGCGGCGTGCCGCGCGAGCGCCTGGCGATCTCGAGCGCGCCGTCCACGGAAACCTCGACGCCGAGCAGCCCCGCGGAACGGCCGACGATCTGCTGCAGCTCCGCGCCGGTGTAGAACTCCAGGCGCGCGACGATGCCGAAGCGATCGCGCAAGGGGTTGGTGAGCATGCCGGCCCGCGTAGTGGCCCCGACCAGGGTGAAGGGCGGCAGATCCAGCTTCACCGAGCGCGCCGCGGGGCCCTCGCCGATCATGATGTCGATCTGGTAGTCCTCGAGCGCGGGGTAGAGGATTTCCTCGACGATGGGCGAGAGGCGGTGGATCTCGTCGATGAAGAGCACGTCATTCGGTTCGAGATTGGTGAGGATCGCGGCGAGATCGCCCGGGCGCTCGAGCACCGGCCCGGAGGTCTGGCGCAGATTCACCCCCATCTCGCGCGCGACGATGTGCGCGAGCGTCGTCTTCCCGAGCCCCGGGGGCCCGAAAAGCAGCACATGATCGAGCGCTTCCTTGCGGTTGCGCGCCGCCTCGACGAAGATCGAAAGCTGCCCGCGGATCTTTTCCTGGCCGACGTATTCGGACAGCGATTTGGGGCGCAGCGAGCGCTCGAACGCCTCTTCCTGAGGCGATGTCGGCGCGGCGGAGATCAGGCGGTCGACTTCAACGGACATGCGGTATTTTACCCGCCTCGCAACTTTCGTCATCGCGGCGGGGTTGCTCCTCTCCGGCGCGGCCGAGATCCACCCCGGCGCCGCTGCATCGGGGTGGACTCTCACGGGTCAGTGCACGGGATTCGCCATGATCGGCGCGAGCGCGGCGGCAATGCGGCCGGATTGCGCCTCGCTGATCATGCCGCCGAGAATCTTCTGGAAGCGTGGCTCCTCGACGCCGGAAATGATGTACTGCCAGCGGTAGGCGTACAGCACGCCGTCGCGCACGCGTCGGGACTGCTCCGGTGAGTAAGTCCCACGGCAGACCTTGAAGAAGTAGTCGGCATCGGCAGCCGCCTGCGCCTGCAGCATCCCGTCCACCGCCGCCACCAGCTCGATCAGGTCGGTGACCGCCTGCTCGCGCTCTTCCGGCGTCAGCTTGGCGTCCTCGCGCTGCCACTCCAGCTCGTCGAGGATCGCGTGCTGCGACTCCTCCTTCCAGTGGTACAGGAACACGTCCTTGTAGAGCTCGGAAAGCTCGCCATCCGGGTCGATGCTCTGCCGGTAATGCGCCAGCACGAAGAGCTCGATGTGGCAGGTCAGCGCGAGCACGGCCCATGTCGACTTGCCAAGCACTGCTGATGCGACGGCGTTCGGATCCGGAACGAAGGTATAACCCTCGGGCATGCCTTTCGCCGCCATGAGCTCGATCCGGCGGAACAGCTCCTGGTGCTTGAGCTCTTCGTCGGTGAAGCGCACCAGCGCCTCGAGCGCGGTCTGATCTCCCAGCCAATGTCCGCGGCTGATATCGAGCACCTTCGCGGCGATGAAGCGCTCGACCAGCCCGAACATGTTTGCGTAGGTGCGGCCCTGGATCTGGCCGAGCAGCCGCCGGTCGTCGGCGCCGAGGAAACCGAGCCGGTCGAGCTTCGTGATGCCGTCGGGCAGGAACTTCTTTGTCAAATCGAATGCCCGTCCGCGGATTACATCGCGGTCGATGTCCCAGCGGACGCGCTTGGACGCCTCGATGCAGCGTGCGTAGCGCTGGGTGTCGGTTGAATACGTCGGATTCATGCTTGTTCTCCTATCCATGTGAAGCGCGCGACGAGTCCGGACCACATTCCGGGCGCGCGGGCCGGCGTGTGGAATTGAAGCGAGGCTTCCGTCAGTCCGAAAAGCACCACCGAGCCGCCCGCCTCGAGCTCCATGGCGTCGCCCGGGCTCAGCACATAGTCCGCTGCGTCCCCTTCCCGGGTGAGCCAGACTCGCCCCTGCGTGACGCGGACTGTCAGTCCTCGCCGCCCGGCGAGGCTGAACACCTCGCGCTTCCCGAGCGCTCTCTGGTACATGCTCATGACTGCCTCCGGTGTGCACGTCGGCAAGGCGCCGGCGTTCGTGAGGAGAATGGTGGCAATAGCGGGCCCGCCGCGCCTGAGGCGGCGGTCCCGGGACAGCGGAAAATGCGGCTCGGGATTCCGGGACTAGCGTCCCGGAACTACTTCGTCGGCCTTGCGCCGAGGCCGGCGTCGCGGGCGCGAACGATTGCCTGTGCCCGGTTCTCGACCTGGATCTTGTCGAAGATGTGCGTGATGTTGTTGCGAACGGTCTTTTCGGAGAGCTCGAGCCGCGCCGCGATCTGCGCGTTGTCCAGGCCCTGAGCGATGAGCTCCAGGACCTCTCTCTCGCGCGCGGTGAGCCCGGGGAAGGCGCCCTCGCGCGCCGCCACGGCCGCGCTCGGGTAGAAGTCTTCCATCGCCGCGAGGAAATCTCGCCACGCGGGCTCGTCTTCCAGGATCAGGTGATTGCGGGTGTTCAACGGCACGAAGCGGGCGCCGGGGATCAGGCTCCCGACCAGCCTGCCTTCCTCGAATGGAATGCTCAGACCCCCGCGCGCGTGAAGGACCAGAGTCGGGCATTTCACGCGCGCCGCCTCCGCGCGCACGTCGATCGCTCCGTTGACCCGATGAATCCGGGCCGCCGTCTGCGCCGACGCCGTCAGGGGCATCATGTCGTTGAACGCATGGATCGCATCGAGCCCGGCATCGGGCATGAACCGCATCGTGAATACCTGCCGGAACGAGGGATCGTCCCTGCCCCAGCCCAATTCGATCAGCTTCATGAGCGTTTGCACCTCGTCCGCCGGCAGGCCGCGCGTTGCCCGTCCGCGCGCGAAGCCGCCGCAGATCACGAGATGGCTGACCCGGTCGGGGTGCCGGGCCGCGTAGGCGATGGCGAAGGCTGCGCCCTGGGACAGTCCGAGCAACGCGAAGCGATCGAATTGCGCCGCCTCGACCACGCACTCAAGGTCACCGACGTGGGATTCCCACGACGGAATCGGCACTTCGCGGTCCGACAGGCCCGTGCCCCGCTGGTCGAAGCGCAGCAACGAATACCGGCGCGACAGCCCGGCGACCCAAGGCCTCATCGCCGGGTTGGTCCAGTCGTGCTCCAGATGCGAGAACCAGTGTGGCGCCCTCACCAGCGGCGGGCCACTTCCGGAAATCGCGTAGGCCAGCCGGACGCCATCGCTGGAGGCGCAAAAGCGGACTTGCTGGCTCATCGGATTCGGGCTCCGGCCCGATTATGCCGCCTATTCGCGATTCAGCGTCAAGTTGAGCTCGACTATCTCTCAACTCCTCGCCAAAGACTTCAGCGCCTGACGTATCCCTTCGGACACCGACAATCCGTCGGGTAGCTGCTTCACCGCGAGCTGCGCTTCCTTGTCGCTGTAGCCGAGCGCAAGCAGCGCGTTCGTGACGTCGCTCGCCACCGGCCTGGGCCGATTGACGGCGACGCCGCTCACCACGTCGGCACCGAGCTTGCCCTTCAGCTCGAGGAGCAGCCGCTCCGCGGTCTTCCTGCCGATGCCGGGAATTTTCACCAGCCGTCCCGATTCCTGCATCGCGACAGCTTCGATCAGTTCGACCACGCTCAGCCCCGAGAGCACCGCGAGCGCGGTGCGCGCTCCGACGCCGGAGATCTTCAGCAACTGGCGGAAAGCGCGCCGCTCCGACTCGGTGGCGAAGCCGTAGAGCAGATGCGCGTCCTCGCGCACGACGAGGTGCGTGAGCAGTGTTACCCGCTCGCCCGAGGCGGGAAGATTGTAGAAAGTGCTCATCGGCACTTCGACTTCATAGCCGACGCCGCCCGCCTCCACCACGATCTGCGGCGGGTTCTTTTCAAGAAGCGTTCCCGCGAGCCTGCCGATCATACGAGGCGGCCCCGGCGCACTCGAAACCCGCGCGTGGCGATCGCGCCCAGACCCTGCCCGCCGTGCGCGTGGCAAATGGCGCAGGCGAGCGCGTCCGCGGCGTCCTCCGAGGGCGCGCCCGCGAGCCGAAGCAGCCGCTTCACCATTTCCTGCACCTGTTCCTTTCCAGCGTGGCCGTTGCCGACCACCGCCTGCTTGACCTGGAGCGCCGTGTACTCGGCGACCGGCAATCCCGCATCGACCGCGGCGCAGATCGCCGTGCCCCGGGCCTGGCCGAGAGCGAGCGTGGAGGCGGGGTTGACGTTGACGAAGACTCTTTCCAAGGCGACCTGCTGGGGCCGATGCATCTCGATCACCTCGCGCAGGCCCTCGAGGACGGTCTTGAGGCGATCCGGCAACTCGGATTTGCCGGACTTGATGCAGCCGCTCACGACGTAGGTCAGCTTGCTGCCGTTTTTCTCGATGATCCCGAACCCGGTGATGCGCAAACCCGGGTCGATGCCAAGAATCCTCAGGGCTGGACCGGCCATTGCCCCGCATTATAGTCGTTCGATGTGGGCAGCCCCGGGTGCTAGCGGTCGATCACCGCGGTGGTGTAGACATCCTGCACGTCGTCGACGTTTTCCAGCGCATCGAGAAGCTTCTGCATCCGCGCGCCTTCTTCGCCCTTCAGCACGCTCTCGGTGGTGGGCTTCATCGTCAACTCGGCGAACTCGGGCTTGAGTCCCGCTCTGGTGAGGCCATCCCTCACCGCGACGAAGTCGGCCGACGCGCAGATCACCTCTACCGAGCCGTCGTCGTTCTTCACGACGTCCTCAGCGCCGGCGTCCAGGGCCGCCTCCATGACCCTGTCCTCGCTCGTCCCGGGAGCGAAGACGAACTGGCCGCAGTGCTTGAAGAGGAAGGCGACCGAGCCGTCGGTACCGAGGTTGCCGCCGTTCTTGGTGAGAGCGTGGCGCACCTCGGCCACGGTGCGCGTGCGATTATCGGTGAGGCAGTCGACCATCACCGCGGCCCCGCCCAGCCCGTAGCCCTCGTAGCGAATCTCCTCGTAGTTCGCGCCCTCGAGTCCCCCGGCACCGCGCTTGATTGCGCGCTCGATCGTGTCCTTGGGCATGTTGGCGTCATTGGCCTTGTCGATCGCGAGCCGCAAGCGAGGATTCATCCCCGGATCGGCTCCCCCGAGGCGCGCCGCCACCGTGACCTCCTTGATGAGGCGGGTGAAGATCTTGCCCTTCTTCGCGTCGGCCACCGCCTTCTTGTGCTTGACGTTGGCCCATCTGGAATGTCCTGCCATGCCATAATTTTACCTTTGCGCATCGCGCCAAGCCAAAAGAATCCCCAATGACCGAGCCCCTTCTCGTCGCCAAGTCGAAGACCGCCGAGCTGCAGCTATTGCCTGCGCTCGCCAATCGCCACGGGCTGATCGCCGGAGCAACCGGCACCGGCAAGACCGTGACCCTGCAGACGCTCGCGCAGGGCTTTTCCCGGATCGGCGTTCCGGTCTTCATGGCCGACGTCAAGGGCGATCTCTCAGGCCTTGCGCAGCCCGGCAGCCCGCTGCCCAAGATCAAGGAACGGATCGATTTGCTCAAGCTGAAGGACTTCGCCTACTCGGCCTGCCCGGTGGTTTTCTGGGACGTGTTCGGCGAGCGCGGGCACCCGGCCCGCGCGACGGCTTCGGGGATGGGGCCGCTGCTCCTCGGGAGAATGCTCAACCTGAACGAGACGCAGCAGGGTGTACTCACGCTCGTATTCAAGTTCGCCGACGATTCGGGGCTGCTGCTCCTCGACATGAAGGACCTGCGCGCGATGCTTCAGCACGTCGGCGAGAATGCCGGCGATTTCACGACGGCATACGGCAACGTCTCGGCCGCTTCGATCGGGGCGATCCAGCGTGGGCTGCTTGAGCTTGAGCACGAGGGCGGCGAGAAGCTGCTCGGAGAGCCGGCGCTCAACATCGACGACCTGATGCAGGCCGAGCGCGGCCAGGGCGTGATCAACATCCTCGCGAGCGAAAAACTCATGGGCTCGCCCAAGCTCTATTCGACTTTCCTCTTGTGGCTGCTCTCCGAGCTCTTCGAGCATCTTCCCGAAGTGGGGGATCCGGAGAAGCCGAAGCTCGTGTTCTTCTTCGACGAGGCGCATCTGCTCTTCAGCGAAGCGCCCAAGACGCTCCTGGAGAAGATCGAGCAGGTGGTGCGCCTCATCCGCTCGAAAGGCGTGGGCGTGTATTTCGTCACGCAGAATCCGCTCGACATTCCCGATTCGGTGCTCGGGCAGCTCGGCAACCGGGTGCAGCACGCGCTGCGCGCCTTCACGCCCAAGGACCAGAAAGCCGTCAAGGCGGCGGCGCAGACCATGCGCGCCAATCCGAAGCTCGATATCGAGAGCGCCATCACCGAGCTTGCCGTCGGGGAAGCGCTCGTGTCGTTTCTCGACGAGAAGGGCCGGCCCAGCGTGGTCGAGCGCGCCTTCGTGCTACCGCCGGCAAGCAGGATCGGGCCGGTCTCGGACGCCGAGCGCGCGGCCGCGATCAAGGCTTCCTCGCTCTACGGACACTACGAGAAGACCGTCGATCGCGAATCGGCCTACGAGAAGCTGAAGGACCGCACCGCCGAGCGTCAGCAAACCGCACAGGAGCCGGCCTCCGCGAAGGCGGGCGAGCAAGGCGGCATCATGGATGCGCTGGGAGGGGTTCTCGTCGGAAGCACCGGCCCGCGCGGCGGCCATCGCGAGGGCCTGCTGGAGGCGATGGCCAAGGGCGCGGCGCGCACCATCGGCTCGCAGGTCGGAAGGCAAGTCGTGCGGGGCATTCTGGGCTCGATCCTCGGCGGAGGAAAACGCCGCTAGGAAAGCCGAGTGGCGTCGCCGGTTTCCTTTGGCGCCGCCGGCGCCGCGATGGCGGTGGCGGGCGTTGTGTGCTTTTCGCTCCGCCCCATCCTGATCAAGCTCGCCTACGGCTACGTCCTCGATCCGGTCACGCTGCTCGCGCTGCGCATGGTGTTTTCGCTGCCGTTTTTTCTCGTCGCGGCGGCCTGGGCGGGCCGGGACCGGCACCGCGTGCCCGTGACGCCAAGGGACGCCTGGGCCATCGTCTTTCTCGGATTCATCGGGTATTACTTCGCGAGTTTCGTCGATTTTCTCGGGCTTCAATACATTTCCGCGGGCCTGGGCTGGC
>Ga0153915_10003126_pt1 | contig 15125 bp, 9 predicted proteins | sample Opewatmetagenome_2_FD_107003 | JGI IMG/M metagenome (GOLD analysis project Ga0153915, IMG submission 107003) | Freshwater wetland microbial communities from Ohio, USA - Open water 3 Core 3 Depth 3 metaG | ecosystem: Environmental > Aquatic > Freshwater > Wetlands | place: USA: Ohio, Lake Erie...
CCGTCACCCCCGCGACGCGCCCGCCCGTTGGAGTATGATATAATTCGCGCTCGATGGACGGACGGGCCGCGGGGCCCGGGAAGGAAGAAGGAGGAGAAGGACATGACGAGCAAGAGATTCACCGCCATCCTGTTGATGGCCGCGGTCGCGGCGCTGGCGGTGCCCGCGTCGTCCGCCAAGGACGTGGTCATTCAGAGCGTGTGGGCGCCCGGCCCGATGGCCATCGACGGCGTCGCCCAGGAATGGGGCGATGTCACCGAGCCTTTCGTCGACAAGGCTTCGGGCGCCAAGTATGCCGTGAAGAACGACGGCCGGGACCTGTACATCATCATGGTCTTGGCCAACGACGTGTCCAAGTCCACGATCGACTACACGGGGATGAAGGTTTACGTCACCTCCGGCCCGAAAAAGGCCAAGGATTCCGGCGTCCTGTTCCTGCAGAAGATCATGCCGACCGAGGAGTTCATCGCCACGTTCGAGAAGAAAGGCCAGGCCTTGACGGAGGCGCAGAAGGCGGAGCTTCGCAAGAAGCCCGATCAGCCGGTCTTCCTCGAAGAGCCCATCCTGCCCAAGGGCGCGGCGGCGCCGGCCGCCGCTTCCGAGGCCGATCGGCCGACCTTCCGCTCCGCCGGGAAGGGCCAGGTGACCGTCTATGAGTTCAAGGTCCCCCTCAGCCGGATCGCCAGGCAACAGGGGGCGGCCGAGGGCGGGCCGATCAAGGTCGGCTTCGAGTGGGGCGGTATGAACAAGGAGGTCCGCAAGGACATCCTGGCCGGCCGGGCGGCCTCGGGGTCCCGGGCCAGCGAGGGCGCCGCGGCCATGACCGCCAACGACCAGTCTGGGGACAGCCCCCGCGAGGGGGCCGACTTCAACTTCAACCGGGATCGGCGCTACATGAAGCACGCCTTCTGGATCGACGTCCAGCTGGCGACCCGTTAGATCCGGACATCCTCTTATTAGAACGGGCGCGAGGCCAGATAGGCCCCGACGAAGGCCAGCACGACCGCCAGGACCTTCCAGCCCGTCAGACGCTCTTTCAGGAAGATCGCCGCGATGATGACGATGAAGATCGTGTTGAGCTGGTTGAGGACGGCGGCGACCGAGGCCTTGGCGTATTTCATGCCCCCCATCCAGAGGATCAGGGAGAGGTAGGAGCCGAAGAAGGCCGCCGGGACGAGGGCCTTCCAATTGCGGCGATCGAGGAGCGGGCCGAGAACGGCCCGGCGGTTCCGCAGGAAGGGGGCCAGGAGGGCGAGCGCGGCGGCGCCGCCGAGAAGCCTGACCAGCGTCGACCAGACGACCGAGACCGATCCCAGCACCGGCTTGACCATGACGATGCCGAAGGCGACGAAGAACATGGCCAGGACGCCGTAGACGATGCCGAGGACGAGGTCCTTCCGGGCGATCTTCTCCAGCTTGCCCTCCTTGGACAAGGTCAGCACCGCGGAGACGACGAGCGCCGCCCCGGCCAGCTGAACGGCGGTCAGGCGCTCGCCGAGCAGGGCGAACGACAGGGCGATGACGAAGGGGCTGTAGAAGCAATCGACGATGGCGGTCAGGCTGGCGCCGAGCCTGTTGAGGGCGTGAAAGAAGAGGGTGTCCGAGACGGCGATGCCGAGGACGCCGCTCGCGAGGAGGAGCCCGACCGTCGAGGCCGGGACGGCGGGGGAGAGCGGCTCGCCGAGGACGAGGAGCGTGGGCACGATGGCGGCCAGGGCCAGGACGGTCTTTCCGAGGTTGAGGCCGATCGGGTGGATGCGGCGGCCGCTGATCCGGAACAGGACGACGGCGATGGCCCAGGCGAGGGCCGAGCCCGTGGCCAGGGCCTCGCCGGGCGAGCGGGTGAGCGATAGGAAATCGAACACGGCTGTCCACGTTAGCAGAGACGTCCGAGGCCGTCAATCGACGTGTTGACCGGGCCCCCCGCCGCGGTTTATAAATGGGGGACATGATACCTATTTCCTATTTTCCCCTTCCCCCGCGACTTTCCGGAAAATGGAAAATAGGTATCATGTCCCCCAACTAAAATGACGATCTTCGGCTTGCACGTTCTCGATTTCGCCATCGTCCTCGTCTTCGTCCTGATCGTCCTTTGGCTGGGCTGGCGGGCCTCGCGCCGGACGAAGACGACCGAGGACTTCTACGTCGCCGGGCGCAGGCTGGGCAAGTTCTACCAGTTCTTCCTCAACCTCGGGACCTCGACCAACGCCGATCAGGCCATCATCGTCTCCCGCGAGGTCTACCGCCAGGGCGTCGGGGGGATGTGGATCCAGTACCTCGTCCTTTTCCTGACCCCGTTCTACTGGTTCACCACGGCCTTCTTCCGGCGCGTCCGCCTGGTGACGATCGGCGACTTCTTCACCGAGCGGTTCAAGAGCCGCTTCCTCGGCGCCGCCTTCGCCGTCTTCACGCTGTTCATGGCTTTCCTCGGGAACGGCGTCGGCTACATGGTCGCGGCCAAGACGATGATGGCCCTGACGCCCAAGCCGGCCGCCAAATACACCGTCGCGGAACGGCAGAGCGTCGACCTGTTCGACGAGTACCGCGCCCTCCAGTCCAAGGCGGACAAGGCCGGGCTCGGCGCGGTCGAGGCGGCCCGCCTGGCCGAGCTCGGCGAGCGGCAAAAGAAGGGCGAGCTCAAGGCCTTCATCTCGTATACGGATTCCGTCTCGATCTACCTCGTCTACACCGTCATCGTGGCCGTCTACACCATGATGGGCGGCTTCCTGGCCGCGGCCATCACCGACGTCATCCAGGGCTTCCTCCTGACGGCCTTCTCGCTGATGCTCATTCCCATCGCTCTCCACCGCGCCGGCGGCTTCGCCGGCCTCCATGCCGCGGTCCCCGATTTCATGTTCAAGCTCTTCGGTTCGGCGGCTACCAGCGAGTACGCCTGGTACACCATCCTGGCCATGGTCCTGGCCAACCTCGTCTCGATCATCGCCGTGGCCACCGGCATGCAGACCGCCGGGTCGGCCAAGAACGAGATGACCGCGCGCGTCGGCATGATCGGCGGCATGTTCTTCAAGCGCGTCATCATGATCTTCTGGGCCCTGACCGGGCTGCTGGCCATCGCCCTCTATTCCGGCCGGCTCCACGACCCCGACCTCATCTGGGGCCACATGACCATGGACCTCCTCTTCCCGGGCGCCATCGGCCTGATGATGGCCGGCGTGCTTTCGGCCAAGATGTCGAGCCTGGCCGGGGCGAGCGTGTCCTATTCGGCCCTCTTCATCCGCAATCTCTACCAGCCGTTCGTCCGGCCCAAGTCCGACCGCCACCTGATCGCGGTCGGGCGCGTCGCCATCGGCGTGACCCTGCTCGGCGGCGTCGGCGTGGCCCTGTTCATCGGCAACCTCCTCGATCTCTTCAAGTATTTCATCTCGCTCCCGGCCATCTTCGGGGCGGCGATCTGGCTGGGCTTCCTCTGGCGGCGGGTGACCCGGAGCGCCGTCATCGCCCAGGTCGTCCTCTGCTTCACGATCTACGCCCTCATCCCCAACGTCTTCCAGTCGCTCGAGTGGGCCCGGACGCGCCCGTCATTCCTGCGCGAGACCCAGGCCAGGACCGTGACCATTACAACGCAGGCCGTCCGGGAGGACGTCGAGGCGGGGCGGGCGGCGGCGATCGGGGCGGTCATCCGCAAGGAGCGCATGAGCCCCCCCGAAGGGATCTTCTATGAGAAGGTCGCCCTGAGCGATCCCAAGGACCCGGCCTCGCCGAAGATCGGCCTGGGGCGCTTCCACGCCGAGCTCTGGATCCTCGGCGCGTTCGGCATCGACTTCCGCGGTTTCTCCAAGGCCCAGTTGAGCGCGGTGCGGTTCGGCTTCGACGCGCTTTTCCCGTTCGTGCTGCTCTTCCTGCTCAGTGCCTTCACCAGGCCGGTCCCCAAGGCCGATCTCGACCGCTTCTTCGCCCGGGTCCACACCCCCGTCCAGCCGACGCCCGAGGAGGAGGAGCGCGCCCTCCGGCACGCCGTCGAGCATTATGAGGAGATCGAGCGCCGCAAGCTCAAGCCCGGCTCGAACTGGGAGATCATGCAGCCGAAGCTCATCGATCTTGTCGGCTTCGGCGGCTGCTGGGTCCTCGTCGGCGTGGTCGTCCTCCTCCTCTGGCTCGTGGTGAACATAAGGTAGGACTCGGGCCGCGCGGCGGGTTGTTCTGGGCGGCATCCTCGACCACTTCTTCTCCATAACAGAGCGGAGGTATAATGAGCGGCGCAATGGCCGCCGTAAAGACCGACATCCGCGACCTGACGCCCGAGGACATGCGGGCGGAGCTCGCGGCGATGGGGGAGAAGCCCTACCGCGCCGGCCAGATCTTCGACTGGCTCTACAAGAAGCGCGCCGCCTCATTCGACGAGATGACGAGCCTCCCCAAGCCCCTCCGCGAGAAGCTCGCCGCGCGGTTCGGCTTCACGGTCCTCGCGCTCGAGGACCGGCGCTCCTCGGCCGACGGCACGACGCGGTTCCTCTTCCGCCTTGGCGACGGCCGGCACATCGAGTCCGTCCTCATCCCGGCTGGCCCGCGCCGGACGGTCTGCCTCTCGACCCAGGTCGGCTGCAAGTTCGCCTGCGCCTTCTGCGCCAGCGGCCGTCATGGCTTCAAGCGCGACCTTGCGCCGTCCGAGATCCTCGGCCAAGTCCTCTTCCTCGAGCGCGCCCTCGGCCGGCCCCTGACCAACTACGTCTTCATGGGCATGGGCGAGCCCCTCGACAACTGGACGAACGTGGAGAGGGCCATCCGGATCATGAACGCCCCCCAAGGCCTGGCCATCGCCGCCCGGCGGATCACCGTCTCGACGGCCGGCTACGTCGACGCCTTCAAGCGGCTCGAGGCTCTCGATCTCCAGATCAATGTCTCCGTCTCCCTGCACGCCGTCACGGACCGCCTGCGCGACCGGCTCATGCCGATCAACCGGCGCTTCCCGCTCGAGGCGCTCGTCGCCGCGGCCGAGCACTACGTCCGCTCCGGCGGCCGGATGATGACCCTCGAGTACGTCCTCATCCGCGGCCTCAATGATTCACTCGACGACGCCGACGGGCTGGCCGCGATCGCCCGGCGGCTGCGGGCCAAGGTCAATCTGATCGCCTACAGCCCGGTCCCGGGGGCGGACTTCGCGACCCCCGCGCCGGAGGAGGTGGCCCGGTTCCATCGCTGGCTCGAGGAGCGCAAGGTCGGCGCGACGGTGCGCCTGTCGAAGGGCGCCGACATCGCCGCCGCGTGCGGCCAATTGGCCGGGCGGTTCCTCGAGAAACCCGGGCCTCCGCCGGCCAGGAGGAATCCATGATCCCGCTCACGCACTCGCGCAAGAGACATCGTCCAGGCTTCTCGACGGTCGTTCTGGCGGCTCTCGTCGCCCTCGCGACAGCCGCGGCCCGGCCTGCCCCGCCGCCTCGGACGAACGCGGGCTCGATCCGGCCGGCGGACGCGCCCGCCCAGCGCTTCTTCCCCAAGGCCGACCTGATGACGATCGGCGTCTATTACTACCCCGAGCAATGGCCAGAGTCGCAATGGGAGCGGGACCTCGGCCGGATGGCCGAGATGGGCTTCGAGTTCACCCACTTCGGCGAGTTCGCCTGGGCTTTCCTCGAGCCGTCCGACGGGACGTTCGACTTCGCCTGGCTCGACCGGGCCGTCGCTCTGGCCGCGAAGGCCGGGCTCAAGGTCATCCTCTGCACGCCGACGCCGTGCCCGCCGGCCTGGCTCGGCGAAAAGCACCCGGAGATCTACCTCGTCGGCGGCGACGGACGCCGCATGGAGCACGGCACCCGGGCCAACGGGTCGCTCGCGGATGACGTCTTCGTCCGTTACTCGAAGCGCATCGTCGCCGAGCTCGGCCGCCGCTACGGACAGGACCCCCGGGTCTGGGGCTGGCAGCTCGACAATGAACCCTCCGGGCCGGCCGACTACAGTCCCGCCGCCCGGCTCAAGTTCCAGGCCTGGCTCGAGCGCAGGTACGGCACGGTCGCCAAGCTGAACGAGGCTTGGGGCGGCGCCTTCTGGAGCACGCGCTACGACTCCTTCGCCCAGGTCCTCATCCCGAACGAGGGCCTGTTCGGCGAGGACGCCCTGAGCCCCCATGCCCTCCTCGACTTCCATCGCTTCACCGCCGACACCCAGGCCGATTACCTGCACATGCAGTACGACGTCCTGCGGCGCCTGGCGCGGCCCGAGCAATGGATCACGACGAACTACACGAACGTCACCGAGAACGCCGACCCGCGGCGGACCGACCGGCTCGACTTCATCGCCTTCACGATGTACCCCGTGCGGGGGGAGACGAACCTCGGGGAGCTCGGCTTCCGGCTCGGCAATCCCTACCGGTTGGCCATGGCCGTCGATTACTTCCGTTCCTTCAAGGGCGTGACGGGCGTCATGGAGCTCCAGCCAGGGCAGGTCAACTGGGCCCGGATCAACCCTCAGCCCGAGCCGGGCGCAGTGAGGATGTGGCTCTGGCACGCCTTCGCCGGCGGGCTGTCGTTCGCGTGCACGTACCGCTTCCGGCAGCCGCTCTACGGCAGCGAGCTCTACCACGCCGGGATCGTGGGGCCCGACGGCGTCACGCCGTCGCGGGGCGGGCTCGAGTTCGCCCAGGTCATCCGGGAGATGAAGGAGATGCGGCGGCTCTACGACCCGGCGGCGACCATGCCGGCGGCGCTGGCGGCCCGGCGGACGGCCTTCCTTTGGAGTCACGATGTCCTGTGGGACCTCGAGACGCACAAGCAGACGGCCCTCTGGAGGACCTGGGACCACCGCTTCAAGATCATGGCCGCGATCAAGGCCGCGGGCGCGCCGCTCGACTATGTCGGCGAGGCGGACGACTTCTCGGCCTATCCGTTTCTCGTCGCCCCCGCCTATCAGCTCGTCGACGAGGCCCTGGTCGCCAAGTGGAGGCGGTACGTCGAAGGCGGCGGTCATCTCGTCCTGACCTGCCGGACCGGGCAGAAGACCAAGACCGGTCAGCTGCCGGAGATGCCCTGGGCCGGGATGATCGCGCCCCTGGCCGGCGCCGACGTGGAGCTCTTCGACGGCCTCCTCGAGGGCGGCCAGGGGATCGTCCGCATGGGTGGCGGGGCGTATGCATGGCGGGCCTGGGCCGACGTGCTCAGGCCCCGGGAGGGGACCGAGACCCTGGCCGCGTATGCGGACCAATTCTACGCCGGGAAAGCGGCCGTCACGACGCGCCGGCTCGGCAGGGGCACCGTGACGTACATCGGCGCCGAATCGGTCGACGGCTCGCTCGAGCGCGACGTCCTGAGGCTCGTCTATCAGCGGGCCGGGGCCAAGCCGGCGTCCTATCCTCCCGGCGTCTATGTCGAATGGCGCGACGGCTTCTTTATCGCGGTCAATTATTCCTCGAGCCCGTTCGACCTCCCGCTCGGGCCCGGGACGCGCATCGTCCTCGGCGCGAATCCCCTGCGTCCCGCTGACGCCCTCATCTGGCTCCCGAAATAGGGGGACATGATACCCATTTCCTAATTATTTCCGTCTGAGAAGCCCGTCTCCTCCCGAGCGTCCTTCCAAGAAGCCCCATCATGCCGAGATTCGCCCGCCTGGTCGTTCCCGAATGTCCGCACCATCTGATCCTCGCCCTTCGGCCCAAGGGAAGACACAAGAAAAATGGGAAATAGGTATCATGTCCCCTATTTTAGAGGGCGACGATGTCGGGGGAGCGGCGGTCGAGGACGACCAGGGCCTCGATGTGAGGCGTATGCGGGAAGAAATCGTAGGCCCGCACGTCGGCGATCTCGTAGGCCGCGAGGAAGGCCTTGAGGTCGCGGGCGAGCGTCGTCGGATTGCAGGAGAGATAGACGATCCGTGGCACGGGGTCCGCGACCAGCTTCTCGACCGTTTCGGGAAAGACGCCGCGCCGCGGCGGGTCCAGGATGATCGCCGCCGGCTCCCTCTCCAGGATCTCCGGCAGCCACTCCTCGGCCGTCCCCTCGCAGACCGTGAAATTGCCGATGCCGTTGAGCTGGAGGTTCTTCTTCAGGAAGGCGATGTTGCCGGCCTCGGGCTCGACGCCGAAGACCTCGCGGGCCCTCCCCGCCAGGTACATGCCGAACGTGCCCAGGCCGCAATAGAGGTCGGCCACGACCTGGTCCCGGATCAACCCGGCCGCGCCGGCCACGTCCTCGAAGACGTCCCCGAGGATGCCGAGATTGACCTGGAAGAAGGAGCGCGGCCCGATACGGAAGGTCAGGCCGCCCGTCTTCTCCTCGATGTACTCGCGGCCGAAGAGCCGGACGTCACGGAACCCGCCGCGCTCCCGGATCGCCGCCGTCGCCCCGGCCAGGGCGAACTTCCGCCGGATCGCCTGGAGCGCCCCGGCCACGGCCTCCCGCTCCTCCTCCGAAGCGAGCTCGCAGAGGACGAACGACTGTCCGGTGGCCCGGCTGGCGCGGATCTCTACGCCCTCGACCGTCCTCAGAGGGACGCCGTTGACGGCCTCGAGCAGCCCGGCCATCAGGTCGTTCATGGCCTCGGGCACGAGGTAACAGCGGTCGACGGCGACGAACTCCTCCTGCTCGTGCGGCTGGTGATAGGAGAATTCGGCCCGCCCCTGCTCCCGCACGACCCTCAGCCCGATCTTGTTCCTGTATCCCCAGACCTCGGGAGACGGCCTCATCCGGATCGGCGCGAAGTGCTGCTTCAGCTCCCGCGACAGGATCTCCGTGATCTGCGCCCTCTTGATCTGGATCTCGAGGCCGTAATCCATGTCCTGGTACGGCGAGCAGGCGAGATAGTGGCCGCACCGCGGCTCGACCCGCGCCGGCGACGGGACGACGATCCGGGTCGTCCGGCCCTCGGCGTAGCTCCGGCGGTCCTTGAGGATCTCGACTTCGACCGATTCGCCTGGCAGCCCCCGGTCGGTGAAGACGACCTTGCCGGCGAGCAGTCCCAGCCGCCGTCCCGGGTAGACGATCTTCTCGATACGGATGTCCATGGGGGCTCACGCGCGCGAGCGCTCTCTACCTCGACGGATACGCTGCGTACTCCTTGAGATCGACGACCGCGCCCTTGGCGCTCCAGTCGATCCCCATCTCGGACGGCAGCCGCCAAGCCTCGTAGCAGGCGTCGAGCGCCCGGTCGAGCCCGTCCACGACGCGCCGGCGCGAGCCCGCCGTCCCGACCGAGAGCCGCCGCGCCCCCGGCCCCTCTACGACCCTGACGAGCGGCGCCGGGAAGTCGCGGACCTCGGGCATGGAATCCTGGATGCCGTTCACGCACAGCGTCTGGCTGGCCGCCGCCTCGAGCCCGCAGAGAGGCCGCGCGCCCGCCGCACGGACATCGGTGATCGACCGCCAGAGCTTGGCCATGGGCTCGGCGTCGGGGACGCCATAGTCCTTGCGCGTCCCGTCGGCGAGCTCGGCCCAGAGGCCCGAGGTCCGGCTGTCGCAGCGGACGGTCCCTTTCTCGAACTCGTAGCGGACGACCGGCCCACGGTCCTCGTCCGAGGCATGGCTCACGAGGAAGAGGAGCTCGACGCCGGCCTCGGTCCAGACGCGGACGGCCGCGGTGTCGAAGTTCTCGATGGCGTTGGCCCGGTAGAGCTCGGCCACGACCGCCCTCGGCCGGGCGCTCGTCTCCTTCTCCGGGCCGAGGACGTAGAACATGTTGTGGAGGTCGTGGGCCATGGCGTTCTGGACCGGGCTGTCCAGGACCCAGTTCCCCTCGGCGTCCCGGCGCCGGCCGGCCCAGTCGTTCCGCGTGTAATAGCCTTCGTCACGAGGCCAGAGGTAGAGGCACTCGAACCGCTTCGCCGCCCCGAAGAGCCCGGCCCGGATGTCCTCTTTGAGAGCCTGCACGGCCGGGCTGAACGACCATTGATAGCCGATCGCCACCCACCGGGCCGCGGCCCGCTCGGCCTCGATGGCCGCCCGGACCTCTTGGATCGTGCCCGCCGCCGGTTTCTCGCACAGGACGTGGCTCCCGTTCGAGAGCGCGGACATCGTCTGGGGCATGTGCATCTGGATGGGGGTCGAGAGGATGGCCAGATCGGCCTTGCGGTTGCGGTAGAAATCCGCCAGGTTGACGAAGCAGGGCACGCCCATGGCCCTCATCTCGGCGTACTGCTTGCAGCGGTTGGGCTGGGGATCCACGGCGCCGGTGATCCGGAACAGGCCCTCGTCCCGCCGGGCCAGCAGCGCTTCGAGGTAGGCCGCGCCCATGCCCCCGACCCCGACCATGACCAGCGATACGGGTTCCGCCGCCATCGTCGCCTCCGGGCTAATACTGACACAGTTTGGAGTGCTCGTCCAGCAGGGCCATGTAATTGTCGTAGCGGGTGCCGACGGCGACGCTGTGGCTCGCGCCGAGGATGAACCGGCCGCCGGGCTTGGCCAAGGCCATGGCCCGGCGGACGTCGGCCCGCACGTCGTCCGGCGTCCCGCCGACCAGGTTCTCGACGGCGACCCCTCCCCACAGCGTGATCCGGCCGCCGTAGTCCGTCTTCAGCCGCCCGAGGTCCATGCCGGCCGTCGGCTGGATGGATTGATAGGCGTCATAGCCGATCTCGACGAAGAAGTCCAGGAGGAGATTGACGTTGCCGCAGCAGTGCATGAAGATCTTCTTGCCGTGCCCGAGCTTGACGTCGCGCGCCCGCGCCTTGTTGGCCTCGAGGAAGAGGTCCCGGAACATGGCCGGCCCGACGAGCGGCCCGGTCTTGTGGCCGAGGTCCTCGGCCCACATCACCGCGTCCGAGTCGGGATGGATGAAGACCTCGTCGGCCGCGTTCTCGCGGCGGACGCGCGCGCGCGTGGCCGCCCTGACCGCCTCCGGATTGGCCGCGAGCTCGAGCAGGCCGCGCTCCATGCCGCCGAGAAGGACGATGCCGATCGAGCCGCCCGACGGCCCGCAGATGTACTTCTCGGCCTTGAACGTCCGGATGACCGTGTCCAGGATCTTCCAGGAACGCTCGTCGCGCCGCGGCGGCTCGCTTTCGGGTCCCTCGAACTCCGCGGCCGTGAAGACGTGGGCGTCGCGGCCGGGATCGAAGACGCAGGTGATGTCCTGGGTCGCCTCGGACAGCCGGAAGAGCCGGCCCTGCCGGTCCTCCCAGGTCGCGGCGTCGATCCGGCGCGGCGGGGGGTCGTCCGTTTCGGGCGGGAGCTCCCAGGTCGCCATGGGAAAGGTCACGATGTCGAGCGGCAGCTTCTTCTGCAGGGCGATATGGTCCTCGAGCCAGCTCTGGGCGACCTCGTCGTGCCGGCCTTCCCAGAAGGCGATCTGGGACTTGGCCTTGGCCCTCAGGTAGGTCTCGTGGCCGAGCAGGCGCTCGACCGTGTCGAAGTCCACGGCGAATTCGGCGTACGGGACCCGGTCGGGGAGGCGGCCCTCGAGCGTCGCGGCGACCCGTTCCTTGCAGGTCATCGTCCCTTGGGCCGCCGTTCGAGGAGATCGGTTTCGGCGAACCTCCCTCTCCGCCGGTCATAGCGCAGGGTCTTGATCTCGAAGCCCTCGAGGCGGACGGAGGTGCGCGCTCCGAGCGCGGGAAGCCTGACCACGGCCCGGCGCGGCCGACCCGTCGGCTCGAACAGTCTGATGATGATGTCCCGGCCGTCCTCCGACTTCTTGAAGGCCGTGACCTCGACCGCGGCGCCGTCGACGGCGACCCCGGCCCCGGCCTTCTTCCCCGACGCCGGCGGGAAATAGGCCAGGACATAGGGCCTTTCGTTGTGGGCCAGGGCCTCACGGTCCACGGACTCCATCCTCTCCGCGAGAGGGCTGCCCTTCAGCCAGAAGCGGAACGACCGCTCGCCGATGTCCTGGCGGGGGATGAACCGGTCCTGGGCCACCGCCAGACGGTCTTCCCAGGTGTCCGCCGCGTAGGCCGGCGACCTGAGCAGGGACAATCGCAGGTCCATGCCGTCCCAGTCCGAGCCATAGACGCCGTCGTTGACGACGGTCAAGGCCGCCCCGTCCTTCTCCGAGACGACGGCCAGCCATTTCTGGGCCACCGCCTCGTCGCCGTTCGACGGCAGCTCATCGGCGCCGTAGGCGACCTGGCCCAGGAAGCGGGCCATGGCCAACTTCGGGCGCAGCCCGAGTTTGAGCATCGTGTCGCGCTCGGCCCAGAGGACGCGGACGTCGACCTCGATCTCCGTGCCGCGCTTGGGAATCTTGTAGCGGAGGACGAGGTGCGAGTCGCCGCGGGCGAAGACGGCTTCGATGACGGCCCGGACCCGGCCGTCCTCGATGACCCGGACAGGGTCGAGCCGGCCCTCGCGCAGGCCGCAGAAGCGGGCCGTCTCCTCGGGCGTGGCCAGATCGAACCGTCCGGCCAAGGCCCGGAAGCTTCGGACCTTCATGCCCCACGGATCGGCGTTGTCCCGGATAACGAGCGGCGCGAAGGCGCCCGGCTCGAGGAGGTCGAGCCCGCCCGCCCGATAGACGTCGAGCAGGCCGGTCCCGGCGCCGACCGCCGCCGTGAGGTCCGGCGTGGTCACGGTGACGAGGCCATCTTTGGCCTCGGCCGGCGCCCAAGTCCTCGCCCGCGAAGCGCCCTCGAGACGGCAGGAGAACCTCGAAAGCCGGCCCGGAGCGAGCTGGGCCTCGAAGACGACGCGCTTGCGCCATTCGAGGCTGAGGTTGCTCTCTTCTTTTTCGGCCTGGCACGGGAGGGCCCGTCCCCGCGCGGAGATCCGAGGCTCCCAGCGCGTCTTCGCGAAGTTCGGCTCCCAGGGCTCGATCTCGCATTCGACGAGCGCCTTGATCGGATAGGCTTGGGGGTTGAAGACGAAGATCGGGATCTCGCCGGCCGCGGCCTTGGCCTCGCCCGCGGCCAGGGCGAAGAAGGCCTTGGCCTGGAGGCGCGACAGGATCTCGAGGCCGTGGCCGATCTGCCGCAGCGCTCCCTCCTCCCCGGCCGGGATCGCGGAGCCCGGAAGGATGTCATGGAACTCGACGAAGGCCAGATCACGCATGGCCTCGTCGAGGGCGTCCTGAGGGTAAGGCAGGAGCCCCTGGAGCCAGGCCGTGGTGACCATCTTCTCGGCCGCGTAGAGCTCGTTTTCGAGGCGCCGATGGCCCCGCTTGACCTTTGACATCGAGGTGTAGCATCCGACGGCCCAAGGATTGAGGTCCTTCTCCCGTCGCGGCAAGGCGTCGCGCCGCTTCTCGAGCTCGGCGAAATAGGCGTCCGGGGTGGAGTGGATGAGCTCGAGATCGGGCCGCTCCGCGGCCAACGCGTCCAGGTCGTCGAGGTCCTTCCGCGACGGGCCGCCGCCGTGGTTGCCAATGCCCCAGAGATGGATGACCAGGTCGCCGGCCGGATTCTCCGCGAGCCATGTCTCGAGCCGCTCGCGCTCCTTCCCTCCGACCGAACAGTAATGGGCCGAGGCCCGGTTGGCCAGGACCTCGGAGCCGTCGTAGCCGACCCAGACGAACTCGTCGCCCGGGAGCGGGCACTCGCGCTGGCCCGGCCGGCAGCAAAGGTAGGCCGTATAACCGCTCTTGGCCAGGATCTGCACGAGGCCCCGGGTGTGACCGAAGGGATCGAGATTGACCGCTGTCTTGGGCTCCACGCCGAATTTCGCGGCGAAGTAGCGCCGGCCGAGAAGCGCCTGGCGGACGAACGACTCGCCGCTCGGCATGTTGCAGTCGGGCTGGACGTACCAACCGCCCATGATATGCCATCTCTTCTGCCGCACGAGCCTCAGGATGCGGCGGAAGAGGGCCGGCTCATAGGCCTCGATCCATGCATAGAGGACGGCCTCGTTGTGGCAGAAGACGTACCCCCGGCGGGTCTCGCAGAACTCGGCCGCCTGGCGGAACGTGGAGAGGGCTTCACCGGCGCCTTCCTGCCATTCCCAGAGCCAGACCGGGTCGAGATGGGCGTTGGAGACGAGATGGATCCTTCTTGCAGGCATGGACGTCCTCTCTCAGGGAATGACGGCCCGGACCCGGATCCGGCCGCCCGGGGGCGGGAGCTCGAGGCCAAAACCGTACCGGTGGTAAGGCCCGCGGCGCCGGCCGCAGCGGAAGCCGGGCTCCTCGCCGCGCCGGGCCCGCCGGATGTCGAGCGAGAGCCGGCCGCCCCGCAGCGCGAGGTCGGCCTCGACGCGGTCGAGGCCCGGGATGAGCCGGGGCCGCAGGCTGAACCGCTCCTGGCCCGGCCTCACGCCGAGCACGTGGCGGACGAGGAGAAAGACGAGCTCGGCCCAAGTCCAAGGGACGATCCCGACCTGGGGATAGGGCGGGACCGGCCGCGGCCCATAGAACTCGAACCACGACCCGGCCCGCGAGCCGGGCAGGCGGGCGAGCCAGTCGAGGACGCGGCGCGTCTTGGCCGCATCGCCCGCTTCGAGGGCGGCCCGGGCCACGAACAAGGAGGCGAACGGCCAGGGACCCGGCGAGTCGGGCTCGGAGGTCACGTTGTAGCGGCCATAGCCCCCGCCGCTCCAGCGCTGGTTCCACAGTCTTTCCATCGAGTCCAGGGTCTTCCCGGCCAGCCGTCCCGCGGGATCGATGAACTCCCAGGCGATCGGCAGGACGGCCGAGGTGTCCGGGTCGAGCCAATGGCGGCCCGGCCCGAAAAGAGGGGCTTCGCGCGGCAGCGTGGAGGAAGGGTCGGGCCGGATGGCGCGCTGGACCCGCCCGTCGAGGCCGCGGCGCTTGACGAAGGCGCCCCGCTCGACGAGCGAGAAGCGCGGGTCCTTGAGCATGGCCCGGCGGAGGTCGAGGGCCGCCTCGGTCCATTCCACCGACTGGCGGCTGCGGCCCAGGCGGCCGGCCAGGCGCGCCGCGGAGAGCAGCCCCTTGGCGACGAAGAGCTGGTGGGCGAGCTCGATGCCGGGCTGGATGCCGTACGTGTCGTGGCGCTCCCAGAACTCGCGGCGGTTGACGAGGAGCCCCGAAGGGGCGTGGCGGAACTCGGGCCGCAACGGGAACGCGGCCGCCTTCTCGATCGCCGGCCAGCCCGTCCGGACGAGGTCCTCGTCGCCCGTCCAATCGAGATAGGACTCCAGGGCGAAGAGAAGGACGCCGTTCTGGTCGATCTCGCATTCCTCGAGCGGGCGCTCCCGGCTCGAGTCCAGGGTCGCCCCCTCGGCGTTGACGAACTCGCGAAGGAGCCGGGCGAAGACCGTCCTGGCCGGCTCGACCTGGCCAGTCATGGCCAG
>Ga0153915_10003127_pt1 | contig 15125 bp, 8 predicted proteins | sample Opewatmetagenome_2_FD_107003 | JGI IMG/M metagenome (GOLD analysis project Ga0153915, IMG submission 107003) | Freshwater wetland microbial communities from Ohio, USA - Open water 3 Core 3 Depth 3 metaG | ecosystem: Environmental > Aquatic > Freshwater > Wetlands | place: USA: Ohio, Lake Erie...
GCCAAGAAGTACGTCTCCTTCGTCTCCGAGAACGTCATGCTCTACGGCAACTTCACGGCCCGCCAGAACCTCGACTTCTTCGCCAAGCTCGGCGGCCGGACGGCGCTCACGAAGAGCGACTATTACCGGGCCATGGGCCGCGTCTCGCTCGAGGAGAAGGCCTTCGACCAGCGGGTCAAGAACTTCTCCAAGGGCATGCGCCAGAAGCTCGGCATCGCCATCGCCATCGTCAAGGACGCCCCGGCCGTGCTCCTCGACGAGCCGACCTCGGGCCTCGACCCCAAGGCCGCGGCCGAGTTCCTCGAGATCATGTCGGAGCTGCGGACCGAGGGCAAGGCCGTCCTGATGTCGACCCACGACATCTTCCGGGCCAAGGAGATCGGCGACCGCGTCGGCATCATGCGGGAAGGCCGCCTGGTCATGGAGCGGACCCGGGAGGAGCTCCGGAACGAGGACCTGAACCGCCTCTACATCGACTACATGGAGTCGGAACCCGTCCCGCAGGCGGCCTAGGATGATCGGCACCGTCGCCCGCAAGGAGATCGTCTCGAACCTGCTCAGCTACAAGTTCTTCATCGTCCTCCTGCTCATGGTCCTGCTCGTGGCCACGAGCCTGTTCATCATGCACCGGGACTTCGCCGCGCGGATGGCCGACTACCAGGTCATCCGTCCCCAGCCCGGCGCGCCCATCGCCGTCGTCCCGCCCAATCCGCTGTCGATCTTCGCCAAGGGCCTCGAGACCGCCATGACCCGCTCCTTCGAGATCGGGGTCATCGGCGTCACGGTCCGGGCCGGCCAGTCATCGGGGAACGTCATCTACTCGTTCTTTCCGGCCCCCGATTTCCTCTACGTCGTCCGCGTCGTCCTCTCCCTCGTGGCCCTGCTCTTCGGCTTCGACCAGATCAGCCGGGAGCGCGAGCAGGGGACTCTGAAGCTCCTGCTCAGCGGCCCCGTGTCCCGGGCCCGGGTCCTCGCCGGCAAATGGCTCGGCAACTTCGCGAGCCTGGCCGTCCCGTTCGTCCTCGTGACGCTGCTCGGAACGGCCGTCCTGCTCTTCGATCCCGACGTCCGCTTCTCCGCGGGCCAGCTCGGGCGTCTCGGGCTCATCCTGGCCCTCTCCGTTCTCTACCTCGCCTTCTTCCTGAGCCTGGGCATGCTCGTCTCGGCCCTGACCAGGCGGGCCGCGACCTCGCTCATCGTGCTCCTCTTCGTCTGGGCCCTTCTCGTCTTCGTCCTCCCCAATCTCGGGACGCTCGCCGCCCGCCGGTTCGTGAGCGTCCCTTCGGTCCAGGCGCTGAGCGAGGAACGGCAGCAGACCTGGACCCGTGAGGTCCTGCTCGCCATCACCGGGACGGGGGACTTCGCCGAGCGCTGGCGGACGATCAGCCGCGAGAACGACCGGATGGAGGAGGATTACCGGCTGAAGTTCGAGCGCCTGGTCCGCCTTTCACGGAACATCAACCGCCTCTCGCCGGCGGCCAGCCTGCTCGACGCGGCGACCGGGATCGCCGGCACGGGCATCGACGAGGAGAGCCGCCTCAAGACCGAGGTCGTCCGCTACAAGAACTCGATCATCGACGAGATGATCGCGAACCGGATGGCCGGCAAGCGGGAGGCCCAATACGCGGCCTTCGTCTACCGGGCCCGGCCGCTCGGCGAGGTCTTCGCCGCGGGCGCGCTCTTCGACGCGGCCTGGCTCCTCGTCTTCAACATCCTCGCCTTCGCCCTGGCCTATGCCGGCTTCGTCCGCTACGACGTGAGGTGACGCGATGCTCAAAACGCTCATCCTCAAAGAGATGCGGGCCCACCTCCTGTCGTTCCGGTTCCTGGCCAGCTTCGTCATCCTGTTCGTCCTCGTCGTGGTCACGGCGACGGTCCTGACGGGGGATTACGTCCGCAAGCTCGACGAATATTCGGCCCGGCAGGCGGCGATCGACCGCTACCTCCGCACCTACGCCCACTTCAACAGGATCCAGAACGTCCTCCAGCCGACCCAGCCGCCCATTCCGTTCCAAACCCTCGTCCGGGGCCTCACAGCCGACGTCAACGTAGAGGAATTCGACGACGACCCGCTGCCGGTCATGTTCCCCCTCATCGATCTGACCTTCATCGTCACCATCCTCATGAGCCTGGTCGCGCTCATCCTGACCTATGACGCGGTCAGCGGCGAGAAGGAGGAGGGGACGCTCAAGCTGATGCTGGGGAACAGCCTGCCGCGCTCGAAGATCGTCCTGGCCAAGGCCGCCGGCGCGGGGCTGACCCTTGTCGGGCCGCTGGTCGTCTCGCTGGCCGCCGGCATGCTCGTCATCCTGCTCCACCCACGGGTCGATTGGAGCGGCGTCGATGGGGCCGCGCTGGCCCTGATCGTCGTCGGGGCCGTCCTCTACAGCGGCGTCTTCGCCTTGATCGGGATCCTCGTCTCGTCGATCCACCGCTCCAGCGCCTCGTCGATCATGACCTCGCTCTTCGTCTGGACGCTCCTCGTCCTCGTCGTGCCCAACCTCAGCCCCTACGTGGCCTCGTTCCTCTCGCCGGCGCCGTCACGGATCAAGGTGGCCCGGGAGGCGTCGCGGCTGACCGACGTCGACCGGGACGATCTCGGGCGGAAGCTCCAGGCCCAGTACCGGGCCGAGGTCCTCAAGGAATATCCCGTGCTCGGCGAGCAGTTGACGGAACCCGAGCTCAAGAAGCGGGTGGCCGAGGATCCCCTCTACCGGAAGGCCTATGAGGCTGGACGGGCGGCGGTCCAGAAGGCCTGGGACGAAGCGAACCGCATCCAGGGCGCCAAGGCCGGCGCGCTGTGGGAGGACCTGCGGAGGAAAGAAGAAGCCCAGACCGGGCTGGCCCGGACGATCTCGATGATCTCACCCCTGGCCGACTTCGACTATCTGGCAACGGACCTATCGTCGACGGGGACGAGGAACATGGCTCATTTCGGCCGGCTGTCCGGGCTGTGGAGCAAATCCTTTTATGACGATTATCGGCCGAAGAAGGTCGACGAGCTCAGGGCCAAGCAGCCGACAGCGGACGTCTGGAACACGGCCATCGACATGTCCGACGCGCCGCGATTCCGCTACGTCGAGGAGGGGCTCGGGGGACGTCTCCAGGCCGCCCTGCCGCCGTTCGCGGTCCTGGCTGGCCTCGCGGTCGTCCTCTTCGCCGGGGCATACGTGGCCTTCATCCGCTACGACGTCCGATAAAACGGGGCCGGGAATTCGGGGGACCGGCGGGGAGCGGAGTCCTCGAAGCGACCATCAGACCCGCTCCGGAGCGACTCGGAGGAGCGGGTCTGGGAAATATCCGGAAAGCAAAGGGACTGATTAGCGGGCGAAGGCGTCAAGGTCGAGGTCCATGGCCGTCTCGGGGCGGGCCGCATAGCGCTTGATGGCCGCGGCGCCGACCATGGCCGCGTTGTCGGTGCAGAGCTTGGGCGACGGCACGTAGGCCTCGAGGCCTGCCTTTCGGGCGAAATCCTGGAAGCGGGCCCGCAGGCGCGTGTTGCGGGCCACGCCGCCGCACAGGATGAGCGACTTGGGCTGGACGCGGTCCGCCGCGTCCTTGACATGATCGACGAGCGACCGGGCCACGATCTCCTCGAAGCTGGCTAGGAAATCGGCCAGCCTGGGGTGGTTCGCGCTGATGCCGTTCTGCCGGATCGTCTTGAGAGCGGCCGTCTTGAGCCCGCTGAAGCTGAAGTCCAGGCTGCGGTCCTTCGTCCGTGGCACGGCAAAGGGGAAGGCTTTGGGGTCGCCCGTGCGGCCGAGCCGTTCGATGACCGGGCCGCCGGGATAGCCGAGGCCGAGGAACTTGGCGATCTTGTCCAGGGCCTCGCCGGCGGCGTCGTCGCGCGTCCGGCCGAGGAGCTCGTACGAGAGCGGCTCGGCCATCCAATAGAGGGCCGTGTGTCCGCCGGAAACAAGGAGCCCCAGCACGGGGTAGGCGATGGCAGGATCCTCGAGGAAACAGGCCTCGAGATGGGCCTCAAGATGGTCGATGCCGACGAGGGGCTTCTTGTGGTAATAGGCTAGGCCCTTGGCGAAGGACAGCCCCACGAGAAGCGAGCCGATCAGGCCGGGCCCCTGGGTCACCGCGTAAAGGTCGATTCTCTCGAGCCCGACGCCCGCCCGGCCGAGGGCCTCGCCGACGATGGCCGGGATGGACTTGATATGCTGGCGCGAGGCGAGCTCCGGCACGACCCCGCCGTAGGGGGCGTGGACTTCGTCTTGCGACAGGACGATGTTGCTGAGGATCTCGGGAGCGGCGGGCTGGGGACATGTACCGGAGGTACGTGCCCCCAGCGGAGAATCGGGACGCGTACCCGGGGTACATGTCCCGAAATCCCGGGCGCGCAGGACGGCCGCGGACGTCTCGTCGCATGAGGTCTCGATAGCGAGAACGAGCACCGCGGCCTGCCTTTCGCCGTCATCTTATCAGAAATCCCGGGAAGGGACATGTGCCTGGCGTGCTAATTTTTTCGCACCCGCCGCAACGCCCCCGGCCGGACCGGCGTAAATATTTCGAGGACCCGGGAATTTTTGGGCTCGCCCGGGGTCCTTATCTATGAGAGGGTTTATTCCGGAATTGGCTCGAAAGTTGCACATTCCGTCGTCAAATCGTAGAATCCGGGAAAGCCCCAGGCTCGCCTCGCTGAACTCACGCCTCTGGCTCGACATATCAGGAGGTGGCTGATGCGCATTCCCAAGGCCGTGCTCGGCGGCTTTCTCGTCCTCGTCCTGGTGGCGGCCGGCGTCTACTTCGCCGTTCTCCGTAAAGGGCCGGCAAAGACCGGCGATCAGGCGGGAACGTCCTCCCCGCCCTCTTCATCCAGCACCCAGTCCCCGGACCAGAAGGTCGAGGCGGCCCCGCTCCCGGTCAAGGTCGCCAAAGCGGTCATCGGCGACCTGGTCATGACCCTCAAGTCCCCCGGCGAGGCGTTCACGGAGAAGCGAATCGCGATGAAAGCCGAAGTCGGAGGGACTGTCAAGAACCTTTACGCCACCGAGGGCAAGCACGTCCGTGAGGGTGACTTGCTCGTCGAGCTCGACGACCGCGAATACCGTCTGCGCCTGGAGAGCGCCGAGGCCCAGCGCCTGCGCTATCTCTCGGAGCTCTTCCTCGACCGCCAGTTCGCGGTGACCGATCAGCCGACGCCGCAAGCGGTGCTTGACAAGCTGGCCAAGGCCCAGTCCGACTACGACCGCATCTCCCAGGGCTTCAACAGCGGCGTGGCTTCCCAGGCCGATCTCGAAAAGGCCCAGGCCGCGCTCGAGCTGGCCCTCATCGAGGCCGGCCGCAAGAGGGACGAGGTCCAGGCCGCGACCAAGGGCCTGACCCAGGCCGAGGTCGAGGTCAAGGTGGCCCGCCTCAACGTCGAGAAGACGCGCATCCGCGCTCCTTTCTCCGGCATCGTCACCGACATCAAGCTCTCCCCTAAGGAGCGGATCGACCCGGGCCGCGAGCTCTTCACCCTCGTCGACATCAGCCGCCTCAAGGTCAAGGCCAAGGTCCTCGAGAGCGAGGTGGGCAAGGTCGTGGCCGGCCGCGAGGTCGACCTTCGCTTCAGCGCCTTCCCCGGCCGGACCTTCCGCGGCCGCATCGAGGCCGTGAGCCCGATCATCAACGCCGAGGACAAGACCTGCGGCGTCTACGTGGCCATGGACAACCCGTCCGAGGAGATCAAGCCCGGCATGCACGCCGAGGTCGAGTTCCCGACCGAGATCTTCCCCGGGCGCCTGCTCGTGCCCCAGCAGGCCATCCTCGTCCGCGGCGGGCGCAAGCTCGTCTTCACCGTCGAGGGGGACGTGGCCAAGTGGCGCTACATCGAGGTCGGCCTGGAGAACGAGCGCTTCGCCGAGGTCCTGCCGGGCAAGGAGCCCGGCTGGGGCGTCTCCGCCGGCGACACGGTCATCATCGAGGGCCACATCACGCTGGCCCACGACACCAAGGTCAGCATCGTCCAATAAGGCCGACCCCAATGAAGGCTCGATGAGCAAGCCCCTGCGCGCGATCGCCCCGGCGATCGTTCTCTTCGTCCTGTCCGCGGCGGTCTTCGCCCAGAAGATCGAGACCGTCGACGGCGTCCGCGTCGTTCACAACGAGAAAGGCGGCGTCTGGGGGAAGACGCCCAAGGTCGCCCTTGAGCTCGTGCGCAAGATCGGCGACGTCGACACCGAGGATGAGCACTTCGCCTTCAACTACCCCAGTGACGTCGCGGTCGACAAGGACGGCAACATCTATATCCTCGATGCCGCCAACACCCGCGTCCAGAAGTTCGGCCCGGACGGGAAGTACCTGGCCACGATCGGGCGCAAGGGCCAGGGGCCGGGCGAGTACATCATGCCGGACGCCATCAGCTTCGACAAGGACGGCAGCCTCGTCGTGGCCGATTCGCCCCAGAACCGCATTCATGTCATCATCGGCGGCGGCAAGGACGTCCGGTCCGTGGTCGTCAAGGAGCAGATGATCAGGGGCGTCCGGCCCCTGCCGCCGGGGGATTTCGCCGGCAAGGCCTCGACCTATTCTTTCCCCAGGCCCGGCCAGCCGGCCAAGACCATCACGGAGATGCGCCTATTCCGCCGCATCGCCGCGGACGGCCAGATCGCCGGCTCCTTCGGCCGCCTGACCGACTTCGGCGAGGCCTTGACGAGCGCGACGGGGAACGCGGTCGAGTTCGACGTCGCCGCGGACGGCGCCCTCCTGGTCGGCTTCAACGCCCAGAACCGGATCGAGAAATACGCCGCGGACGGCACGCTCGTCTGGCGCGCCGACCGGCCGCTCGGCTACGACACCGAGGTCAAGAAGAAAGGCCGGATCGACCGGATGAGCGGCGGCGGCGTCGCGATGTCCGGGCCCGAGATGAACTCCTGCTCGGCCGGCATCGCCGTCGACGCCAAGGGCCGGGCCTGGGTCGTGACCTACGCCCGCCAGCTCGAGGAAAACGAAAAGGTCCAGACGATGATGATGATGTCCGGAGGCCCGGGCGGCGTCTCCAGCGTCTCGGTCAAGACCGAGGGCAACACGGATGTGAGGACGACGGACGCTCTGAAGCTCGAGATCTTCGACGCCGACGGCGTCCTCCTCGGCGATATCCCCCTGACGCATTTCGCCGACGTCATCCGCATCGCCGGCGATCGCCTCTTCCTCATCGACCGCGAGCGCGGCGTGACGGTCTATCAGTACAGGATCGTGGAGAAATAGGAGGATTCGGCGCTGCGGCCAGTACTCATATGCTACACCGTAATAGCGTCGGGGAAATGAGGGAGGGGACCGTATCGCGCGGTAACCATCGGTTGTGCTTGGGCGTCGCCGGGACGCTGCTCCTGATCCTCGCGGCCGCAGGCTGGGCCCAGGGCGTCATCGAGAACCCGGCCAAGCCCAAGGCCGCGAACGCCGGACGGGTGATCGCGCCTGAGCAGGTCGCGGTCATCTCCGGCGAAGGGACGAGCGCCTATTATTTCAAATGGCCCGGCGAGCTCAGGACCGGGCACGACGGCGGGCTCATCCTGAACGACGAGAACCAGATCCTCGAGTTCGACGCGAACGGCAAGTTCGTCCTCAACCTCTTCAAGAAAGGCCAGGGCCCCGGCGAGATGACCTACGCCGGCACCTGTCTCGCCGCGGGGACAGGCTTCGTCGTCTATTCCCCGAACGTCCGGAAGCTCGTCCATTTCGACGCCTCGGGCCGGTTCACGAAGGAAGTCCCCGTCCGGCCGGAAGGGCGGACGATGATGAACTTCCTGCATTACCTGGACGGGACTGCCTATTTCGAGGCCGGCGAGTTCCCGCGGACGACCGGCGACCCGGACTTCGTGGACAATCCAAGGACGATCGTCGCCGTGAACGAGCCCGACGGCGCCATCAAGAAGCTTTCCACCTTCGTGACCAGGTCCTGGGTCGTCACCACGGCGGGCGGGGGAGGCGGGATGTTCGACGTCAGCCGGCTCAACGCCGTCCCGTTCAAGGACAGGCTCCTGGCCCTCACGCACACCGAGGAATACCTGATCAAGATCTATGACCCCGCGGCGGACAAGGTCTTGCGCCAATTCCGACGCCCCTACGAACGGGTCAAGGGGAAACCGCTGACCGAAACGGAGAAGAAAGGCGGCCTCTTCATCAACGGCAAGCATTATCCGCGTCCCGAGCGGGAGTTCGAGAACGATATCCAGAACATCCTCACATGCGACGGAGAGATCTGGGCCGTGACGTCCATGGAGGACAAGGCCAAGGGCGTCCTCATCGACGTCTTCGACGGCGACGGGACCTATCGGGACTGCTTCTGGCTCAGACTGCCGGAGGCCGGCGTGCGGGGCCTGGCCGGGCCGGGGCAATGCGTCCTCGACGGCGAATTCCTTTGGGTCGTCGAGCAGGCCGAGGATGGGACGTACTCCATCAAGAAATATGAGGTTGGCTCGTCTCAAGCAGAAACGCTACGCCGTGAACTGGCTCGTCAAAGAGGAGAAAGCGAGGGACCATGAAGCTCGCCCGCATGGCTGTCGACCGGCCGGTGACGATGTACATGTTCTACCTCGCCGTCATCCTTCTCGGCGCCGTCTCGCTGCGGGAGCTCTCGGTCGATCTCCTGCCCGACATCAGCTACCCGCGGCTCTCCGTCATCACCAACTACCCCGGCGTCGCGCCCGAGGAGATCGAGACGCTCATCACCGCGCCGCTCGAGTCCGCCGTCAGCCGCATCCCGGGCCTGCGCCGCGTCGAGTCGGTCTCCAAGGAGGGCGTCTCGCTGCTGACGCTCGAGTTCGACTGGGGCACGGACATGGACTTCACCATGCTCCACACCCGGGAGCAGCTCGACAACGCCAAGGACAGCTTCCCCGAGGACGCCGAGAGCCCGACCATCATCCCCCTCGATCCCCAGAGCCGGCCGATCATGACCCTGGCCCTCTCGGGCGACCGGACCCTCCTCGAGCTCAAGGAGCTGGCCGAGGAGCTCATCAAGCCGCGCCTGGAGCAGATCGAGGGCGTCGGCTCGGCCGAGATCACGGGCGGGGTCGAGCGCGAGATCCAGGTCGAGGCCGACCCGCAGAAGCTCGCCCTCTACGGCCTGACGATCGAGGCCGTCGCCTCCCGCATCGACGCCTTCAACCGCAACCTCCAGGGCGGGACGATCCGCAAGGGGACGTTCAAGTACGCCCTGCGCGTCGTCGGCGAGTTCGAGTCGCTCGACGAGATCGGCGAGATCGGCCTCCTCGTCACGAAGGAGGGCGGCGTCGTCCGCCTCCGCGACGTGGCCACGGTCAAGGACTCGATCAAGGAGCGCCAGGGCATGACCCGCCTCGGCGGCGCCGAGTCGATCGGCCTCCTCGTCCGCAAGGAGTCCGGGGCCAACACGGTCAAGGTGACCAAGCTCGTCCGCGAGACGATCGGCCAGATCAGGGCCGAGAACCCGGGCATCACCCTGAGCGTCGTCAGCGAGCAGGCCAAGACGATCGAGAGCGCCATCGGGGCCGTTAAAAGCGAGCTCTGGCAGGGCGCAGTCCTGGCCTTCCTGACCCTGCTCATCTTCCTCCAGGAATGGAAGACGCCGCTCATCATCGGCACGGTCATCCCCGTCTCGATCATCGGCGCCTTCAGCCTGCTCTTCTTCGGCAACATCACCCTCAACATCATGTCGCTCGGCGGCCTGGCCCTGGCGGTGGGCATGCTCGACGACTGCGCCGTCGTCGTCTCGGAGAACATCTTCCGCCACCGCAGCCTCGGCAAGGGCCTCGCGGAGGCGGCCTACGTCGGAACGAAAGAGGTCGGGCCGGCGGTCATCTCCACGGCCTTGACGACCATCGTCGTCTTCCTGCCCGTCATCTACGTCCACGGCATCGCCGGCCAGCTCTTCAAGGACACGGCTCTGACGGTCACCTTCGCCCTGCTGGCCTCGCTCCTCGTCTCGCTGACCCTCATCGCCACCCTCGAGTCGCGCGAGTTCGACTTCGGCGTCGGCAAAGAGAGACGCTGGCGATGGCGCTGGGGGCTCGGCAAGATCTGGGATCCCCGCCGGGCCGCCGCCGCGGGGCCGACCGCCGCAGACCCGCCGAAGAGGCGCCTGCCGGCCGTGCTGGCCGTGCCGGTGCGGGCCGTGCGTGTTCTTCTCTACGCGGTCTTCCGGGCCGTCGGCTTCCTCCTCAACTTCCTGGTGAGCTTCTTCGTCCAGCTCTTCGCCTTCCTCGCCCACTGGCTGGCCCTCCCCTTCCGGCCGGTCCTCAAGGCCGTCTTCGCCGCCTTCAACGCCGGCTACGACCGGTTCGTCGCCGGCTACAAGCGCTTCCTCCGCTGGAGCCTCGATCACAAGGCCAAGGTCATGGCCCTGACCCTTGTTTTCTTCGCCGTCGTCTTCGCCCTCGGCGGCCTCGTCCGCCGCGAGCTCATGCCCCCGATGGAGACGACGACGTTCGAGCTCGACCTGAAGATGCCCGTCGACTTCTCGTTCGAGCAGACGACCGAGATGGCCGTCATGCTCGAGGGCCGCCTCCGCGCCCTGCCGACGGTCCGGACCGTGCTCTCCCAGGTCGGCATCGTCAGCGGCATGGAAAGCGCCGATCCCAATATCTCCGTTAACTCGGCCCGGCTCTTCGTCGAGGTCGGCCGGCCCAGGGACCTCGAGGGCGCCCTCGACGCGGCCCGCTCCCGCCTGGCCCAATTCCCCGACATCGCCTACACCGTCATCCGCGAGGAGTCGACGTTCAGCCAGTTCCTGGCCCTGTCGGGGGCCGAGATCGGCCTTCAGGTCAAGGGCAAGGACCTCGACCGCCTCAAGGAGATCGCCGCCGTTCTCTCGTCCCGGCTGGCCGCGATCCCGGGCGTCGCCGACGTCGCGACGAACATCGGCGAGGGCAAGCCCGAGTTCAAGGTCACCATCGACAAGGAGGCCCTGAAGAACTATCCCGGCCTTTCTCCCTCGACGATCGGCAATTTCCTCGTCAGCGCGGTGCGCGGCCGGGTGGCCACGCAGTTCCGGGAGCTGGAGAAGAAATACGACATCCTCGTCCGCCTCGAGGACGCCTCGCGCGAGAACATCGAGGCCCTGCTCGGCGAGACCCTGCCCTTCGAAGGGCGGGCCGTGCCGCTGCGGGACCTCGTCTCCTACGAGATCGTCCGCGGCCCGCGCGAGATCCGGCGCGAGAACCAGCAGCGCGAGGTCCTCGTCTCGGCCAACCTCAAGGGCCGCAAGCTGAGCCAGGTGACCCCGGCCATCGACAAGGCCATCGCCGGCCTGCGCCTGCCGACCGACTACCGCGTCACCTGGAGCGGCGAGCGCGAGGAGATGGCCCGCTCTTTCCAGTCCCTCGTTCTGGCCCTGCTCCTCGCGGCCCTCCTGACCTACATGATCATGGCCGCCCAGTTCGAGTCGCTCGTCCATCCCTTCATCGTCATGTTCACCTTGCCCATGGGCGCGGCCGGGGCCATCGTCGCCCTGCTCCTCACCGGCGGGACGTTCAACGTCATCTCCATCATCGGCCTCGTCGTTCTCGTCGGCATCGTCGTCGACAACGCCACGGTCAAGATCGACTACACGAACCAGCTCCGGCGCGGCGGCATGCCTCTCCGGGAGGCGGTCGAGGAGGGCAGCCACGTCCGGCTGCGGCCCATCCTGATGTCCACGGGCAGCACGCTCGTCGGGCTCATCCCGATGGCCCTGGCCCTCGAGCGCGGCGCCGAGCTCATGCAGCCGCTGGCCATCGTCGTCATCGGCGGCCTGACCTTCTCGACCTTCATGACCCTGATCCTGATCCCCGTCATCTACGAATGGGTGGAGAGCCGCAAGCGATGAAGTTCCTCATCGACCGCCCGGTGGCCACGGCCATGGCTTTCCTGGCCCTGCTGGCGACCGGCGTCTACTCGTTCCTCAATACTCCGATCGAGCTGACGCCGAAGGAGACCTTCCCCTCGGTCGATATCATGACCAGCTGGTACGGCGTGCCGCCCGAGGTCATCCAGACGCAGGTGACCGCGCCCCTCGAGGAGGCCTGCGCCGCGGTCAAGGGCATCACCAAGATGACCTCGACCTCCGAGATCGGCCTGTCCCGCATCACGCTCGAGTTCGATCCCAAGACGAACATGGAGTTCGCGACGCTGGCCCTGCGCGAGGAGCTGACCAAGGCCCGGCCCCTCCTGCCGCCGCGGGTCCGGCCTTATGTTCAGCCCTACGTCCCCGAGGACTTCCGGGTCCGGCCGTTCCTGGCCTACACGGTCTCCGGCCGCTACGGGCTCCAGGAGCTCCAGGAGCTCGTCAAAGAGAAGCTCGAGATCGGGCTGGGGTCGGTCCGGGGCGTCTCCGACGTCGAGGTCGCCGGCGGCTCGGAGCCCGAGATCCGGGTCACGCTCGACGAGGGGCGGATCAAGGCCCTCGGCCTCCACCCCTACACCGTCAACGCCGCCATCGGGGCCCGGCTCGGGACCTATCCGACGGGCCGGGTCCAGCGGGGCAACCAGGAGTTCCTGTTCAAGTTCGCCGACCGCATCGACAGCCTTGACGAGCTCCGTCAGACGGTCGTCGCCTACTCGGGCGAGAACCCCATCCTGGTCAAGGACGTGGCCAAGGTCGAGGTGACCTACGCCGAGATCCGCCAGATCCACCGCATCAACGGCCAGCCCACGGTCAGCCTGATCGTCTCCAAGGAGCAGGGCGCGAACACGCTGCGCGCCGCCGCCGACGTCAAGCGCAAGCTCGAGGAGATCAAGAAGGAGCTGCCGCCGGACCTCATCTTCAAGAGCGTCGACGACGAGAGCGAGGAGATCCGCAAGAACCTCAACGACCTCTATCTCCTGGCCGGGCTGATCACGATCATCGTCTTCGCCATGATCTACGTCGTCCTGCGGCGGATGAAGCCCTCGCTCCTCATCTTGTCCTCGATCGCCTTCTCCATCGTCATCACCTTCAACCTCATCTACGCCTTCAAGATCTCCCTCAACATGCTGACCCTCGGGGCGCTGGCCCTCGGCTTCGGGATGTTCGTCGACAACTCCATCGTCGTCTTCGAGAACATCCTGCGGCTGCGGGAGAGCGGCTTGGAGCCGCGCCAGGCGACCATGCAGGGCCCCAAGGAGGTCTTCGTCGCGGTCCTGGCCTCGACCCTGACGGTCATGGCCGTTTTCTTCAGCTTTCCCTTCTTCCAGGGCAAGCTCAAGATCTACTACCTGCCCCTGGCCATCGTCATCGCCTCGGCCATGGCCGCCTCGCTCCTCGTTTCCTTCACCCTCATCCCCGCCCTCAGCCCGCGCCTGCTCGAGCAGCGCAAGGCCGCGGCGGGGCCGGCGAGGGAGCCCGGCCGGCGCCGCCGGTTCGACCGGGCCCTCGAGTTCCTCATCCGGCACCCCGTCGAGGTCCTGCTCGTCGTCGTGGCCCTCTTGTTCGGGTCTTACAAGTGGTTCCGGGCCGAGGTGACGATCGGGCGCTGGTGGCCGTGGTACTCGAAGGAGTATCTCTACGTCCGGGTCGGCATGCCGCCGGGGACCGACATCAGCCGCACCGACGAGACCATCCGGGCCTTCGAAGAGAAGGTCGTGGCCCAGGACTACGAGAAGGAGATGAACGTCCGCATCGTCCCCGAGAACGCCCAGGCCATCATCGGCTTTCCGCCGGAGATCGAGCGGTCCTACCGGCCTTACGCCCTGAAGGAAGAGCTCATCCAGCTGGCGACCCAGTTCGCCGGCATCGACATCAGCGTCTCCGGCTTCGACCCCCAGTACTACGCCTCGAGCATGGGCGCGGGGACGTTCTACAGCTCGCGCATCAAGTTCTACGGGTACAATCTCAGGAAGCTCAAAGAGATCACCGGGGACCTGGAGAAGACGCTGCGGCGGAACCCGCGCATCAAGGAGGTCCGCACCGTCTCCAGCCGCTACGGCTGGTGGCGGGGGGACACGGTCGAGGACGTGCTCAAGGTCGACAAGGCCGCCCTCAAGAGCTACGACGTCGACCCCGCCTATCTCTACTTCGCTCTCCAGACGATGATCCAGGGCACGTTCGGACGTCCGGCGCGGATCCGGACCGAGGGCAAGGACATCGCCGTCTCGGTGAAGTACCCCGACGCGGCGACGCTCGACATGCGCGGCCTCAGCGAGGCCCTGATCCAGACGCGGGGCGGCGAGTACCTCCGGCTCGGCCAGATCGCCACGTTCCTCGAGTCGCCCATCCCCGGCTCGATCGACCGGGAGAACCAGCAGTTCCAGCAGACCATCATGTGGGAGTTCCGCGGCCCGTCCAAGGCCGAGGAGCGCTACCGCAAGGCTGTCTTCGCCTCGCTTCACCTGCCGCCGGGCTTCTCGGCGACCCTGGACGAGACCTGGTACGTCACGGAAGAGGAGCAGAAGCAGATCAACTTCGCCATCGCCGCGGCCCTGGTCATCATCTTCATGATCCTGGCCGCGCTCTACGAGTCGTTCATCCTGCCCTTCTTCATCATGCTGGCCGTGCCGCTCTCGCTCATCGGCGTCTTCGTCGCCTTCGTCGTGGCCAAGGAGCCGTTCGATCCGACGGCCTACATCGGCGTCATCCTGCTTTCGGGCATCGTCGTCTCCAACTCGATCCTCCTCGTCGACCACATCAACCTGAAGCGCCGGCAAGGGATGGGGCTGCTGGAGGCGGTCGTGCTCGGCACGCGGGACCGCCTCCGGCCGATCTTCATGACCGTGGCCACGACCATCTTCGGCATGCTGCCCATGCTCCTCATCAGCGCCGAGGCCAACAAGCGGCAGATCTGGTCGTCGCTGGCCTTGTGCACCATCGGCGGCCTGACAAGCTCGACCATCCTCGTCTTCGTCGTCCTGCCCGTCCTCTACTATCACGGCGACGGCCTGAGAGCCTGGGGCGCGGAGAAGGCCCGCGAAGCTCGGGGGCTGTTCAAGCCCCGGAAGCCTGGATCGAGCGAGGCGTCAACCGAAGCGTCGGACCCGTTCGCCGACCGGCGAGGCTAGAGCCAAGGGTTCGCCGCCGGTCCGTGGCACCGCTTGCAGTCGATCGGCAGGTCCTTGTGGAACGTGAACTTGAAGAAGTCGTGGTCGAGGACCATGTCCTGGGCGATCTGGGTCCGGGCCTGGAAGATGAGGTCGGCCAGGTCGGAATCGATCGCCGCCCCTGGCTGGGGGTGGATGCGGACGATCTCCGAGTCCATCCAGTA
>Ga0153915_10003128_pt1 | contig 15123 bp, 15 predicted proteins | sample Opewatmetagenome_2_FD_107003 | JGI IMG/M metagenome (GOLD analysis project Ga0153915, IMG submission 107003) | Freshwater wetland microbial communities from Ohio, USA - Open water 3 Core 3 Depth 3 metaG | ecosystem: Environmental > Aquatic > Freshwater > Wetlands | place: USA: Ohio, Lake Erie...
TTAAAACCAGGCGAAGAAAGCATTGCCAGCACCCTGCCAGTATCCCGCTCCAGAACCACAATGGCACCCAACATACCATCGCTAAGGGCATTGCTACGCTGCAGGCCTTTCTGCAAGTTATAATCGATGGTGGTATAGACTGCCTCTGCAGGCTGCGGTTCTTTTGCTGCCAGCTGGGTGATAATATTATTATTTTGATCGACTACATATAAAACCCCACCACGCACACCTGCGAGCGACTTTTCAGCGAATAATTCCAGCCCATCGCGCCCCACGCGTTCATCAACCCGGTAACCCAAGCGTTTATAATAATCCACTTCATCAGGCTGGATCAGGCTCATATACCCCAATACGTGAGGAGAAATGCCATCATCAAAATAATAGCGGGTGCGAAAAGGCGACAAGATGACCCCTGAGTAACCCGCCAGCACTGCCTCACGGGGAGCAAGGGCATCCACGGAGATATCAGCGACAGGCAGATAATATCCAAACGGGCGATAGATTTCAATCATCCCCGACAGAGTCTCAGGGCGAACTCCCGTCAGGCGATAGATTTCGTCCAGCAGACCGTCTTCCTGGTTAGGGTCCACAGCGGCAGTGTCCAGACCGATCGCGACCGCGTCCGCTTGGGCGACGAGGGCTCGTCCATCGCTGGAATATATGTTGCCCCGCGAAGGAATGCGATAATCCATCCTTAAGCTATTGCCCCCACGCAGCTCGGGTAGGATCATCGAGTCGTCCCATAGGATGCGCCACTCTCCACCTTCCAGGCTAAGGTTCATCATGGTATCGCGTTCGATATCTCCCACAAGAATGCTGTGGAAGATCACTTTATAGCCCACCTGACCACTTTCGGGGTTCTTCAAGGAAGAGAGGATTTCATAATCCCAACTGGCCAGAGCAGCTTCATTCGCCACAGCTTTGTAACGGGAAGTAAAATCTGCTTCGCTGATTGCATCCTGGCTTACCTTGGTCAACAAGGTATACATGGCGGGATATTCTTCTGCCTTCCAATGATCCAGATAGATTTGTGCTGCCTCGCGTGGGTCCGGCACAATGGTGCTCTCGACTTGCGGTTCGGGCAAGGTGGATGCAGTCGGCGCAGTGGTGGTCGAGGTTTTCGTGGGTAGCACGGATTGACTGCATCCAAGCAGGATTAATGCCATAAAAATAAAGACCAACGGGCGAATTTTCATAACTTTACATTGCACATATATTTCAGGAGACTCATCTGATCGTTCAGCTCAAAGGTAAATTGACGGAATTTTCTTCCAGAATCAGATGGTAGACAGGGCAAGTATACTGTAGAGCAGCTTGACAGGCCTGGGGTACATTCCTGGGTGAATTTATGCCCAATTGTGACAGACTGCGAGCCAGGTGACATAATGGCAGCCCCATCACGTTGGCAAAACAACCGCTTAAATTTTCCACTGGGTGAAAACCCACATGTTGAATAGCATAGGCTCCAGCTTTATCAAGCGGGTCACCACTGGCCACGTATGCGCGGATCTCTTCATCACTATAATTTCTCATCGGCACATCGGTCGTGCATTGATCAGACAGGATTGTACCGCCCTGGGTGGGTAGGATTGAGATAGCAGTGAACACCTGGTGGGTGTGTCCGCGTAAGCTGCTAAGCATTTCAACCGCTTCCATTGAACCCTTCGGTTTGCCCAAAATCTCGGCTTTACCCATTCGGTCGTGGTCTACGACTGCGGTATCTGCCGCCAGAATCATGCCGTCAGTGCCAATCTGGCAAGCTGCGTCAGTCGCTTTGCGATTGGCAATCCGCTTGACATATTCGAGCCCGTCTTCGTGAGGAAATGGCGTTTCATCTACATGTGCGGACAACAGGCCATATTCCAGGCCAATAAGAGATAATAACTCTCTTCTGCGGGGAGAATTAGAGGCTAGATAAAGTTGAACGCCTGTCCTCTCACGGGGATTCATATCCGGCGATTCTAACACACTCTCACTCTGGTTCTTTCCATGAAGGAGTTGTAAAATGAACTAGGCATTCAAATTTTTTAAATTGGAGACGGGTATGCGAGAGTTACAAGACAGAATAAAGCGGGAGGGCAAAAATTTGGGCAATGGCATCCTTAAGGTGGATGGGTTTATAAATCACCAAGTGGATCCGATTTTGATGGATGCTTGTGGAAAAGAATTGGCACAACGCTTCAAGGATGTTGGCGCGACTAAAATCCTGACGGCTGAAATCTCTGGTATTGCGCCAGCGGTATCGACTGCCTACCACCTTAATCTGCCAGTGGTCTATGCTCGCAAGCATAAACCGATCACGATGCCCGACGAGGTTTTCCTCACCTTAAGCCCCTCACACACCAAAGGGCGCATGGTTGAGTTGATCATTTCTCCAGAATATCTACGCAACGGAGAACGGGTTGTTATTATTGATGACTTCCTTGCAACCGGCGCGACTATCCTGGGGTTGGTACGCTTAGCTCAAACCGCAGGCTCTACTATTGTTGGAATTGGAACACTGATCGAAAAAACCTTCGAAGGTGGCCGGCAAGCATTATCGTCAATTGGTGTACCGATTGAAGCCCTGGTACAGATCACCGCAATGGAAGGTGACCGAATCATATTTGCCTCAGAAGAAGGATAATGGACGCAATCGCAGTACTCGATTTCGGTTCCCAATATGCACAGCTAATCGCACGACGGGTGCGCGAAGCACAGGTGTACTGCGAGTTATTCCCATGGAATGCGTCACATGATAAAGTTATGTCGCTGAAACCTAAGGGTTTCATCCTATCCGGTGGGCCCGCCTCCGTCTACGACCCTGGGGCACCGATTGTCCCGGCTTATATCCTTAACAGCCGACTGCCAATATTAGGTATCTGTTATGGGATGCAAGCACTCACAAAAACCTTAGGCGGTATCGTGGCAGCCTCGATCCAACGTGAATATGGTCCAGTACAGGTGGAGACGGTGCGTACCAACCCGCTTCTGCCTGCGGACAAACGCTCTGTATGGATGTCACACGGCGATCGTATCGAGCAACCTCCTCAAGGATTTGTAACACTGGCTAGCAGTGCTAGCTCACCCTTTGCGGCAATAGGAGATTTAGATCGGCGTTACTTTGGAGTTCAATTTCACCCTGAAGTACGTCATACCCAAGGCGGGAGTGAAATTCTTCGCCGATTTGCAGCTGAGATATGCGCCGCTCGAACTGAATGGACGTCCGAATCCATCATCGAAGAAGCGATACGTCGCATCCAGTCACAGGTGGGCAAGGAACGTGTTTTATCAGCGGTAAGTGGAGGGGTCGATTCCAGTGTGGCGACGACATTGGTTTATCGCGCCATAGGCGATCAGCTGGTAGCCATATTCGTGAATAATGGCCTTTTGCGCATGGAAGAAGCTTCACAGGTAGTGAAGGTTTTTCAGAAAACGATGGGAACTGAGCTGGTCACGGTGGATGCAGCTGACGATTTCATGGAGGCGCTACGAGACGTAATTGACCCGGAACAAAAAAGGCACATAATTGGCGAGAAATTCATTCGCATATTTGAGGCTCAGGCACACCAGCTTGGCGAGCCGCATTTCTTAGTCCAAGGAACGATCTACCCGGATGTGGTCGAATCTAGTGGTCCAGATCGAGCTCAAGCTGCAAGGATCAAGAGTCATCACAATGTGGGTGGGTTACCTAAAAATATGCGTTTCGAATTGGTAGAGCCCTTGCGTTATTTATTTAAAGACGAGGTTCGCCAGGTGGGCGAGGCCCTTGGACTTCCCCGTGCCCTTGTGTGGAGGCAGCCTTTCCCGGGGCCAGGGTTGGCTGTGCGTTGCCTGGGAGAGGTTACACCACCGCGTTTGGAACGTCTGCGGCTTGCTGATAACATATTTACCAGTGAGCTAGCCACGGCAGGTATGTTGCACATGATGGATGAAGAAGAAGGCACTGCCCAGGCTTTTGCGGTGTTGCTACCTGTGCGTTCAGTGGGCGTGATGGGTGATAATCGCACCTACCAGGAAACGATTGCTCTTCGTGCCGTCACCACCGATGATTTTATGACCGCAGATTGGGCTCGTTTGCCATATGACCTGCTGGCACGAATCGCCAACCGGATTGTTAATGAAGTTGCTGGGGTTAATCGCGTGGTTTATGATATAACCAGTAAGCCACCTGCAACTATCGAATGGGAATGAAATCTTGGATAAAGGTTTTTACCCAAATCGGATAGAACGCGCAACCAATAAACCATTATTTCGTATATTGGATTAAGGTTAAAGAGAGGAGAATACTATGGATTTCGGATACGTACTAAAACGGGCGTGGCAGATCATCTGGAAATTCAAGGTGTTATGGATTTTCGGAATATTGGCCAGCTGCGGGCAAGCCAGTAGCTCGGGAGGGAGTAACTCTGGCTATCGTTTTTCAATTCAGGATAACACTGTATCACCACAAATTGAACATTTCTTTTCTCAGCTTAATCCTGGGGTCATATGGACGCTGGTCGCGATTGGCATCATCATTGTTCTTGCCCTGGTTGTCCTAGCTATTTTACTAGGAACTGTTGGACGAGTCGGATTGATCCGCGGGACGATGAAGGCTGAGCAAGGCGCTGAACGACTCACCTTTGGCGAGTTGTGGCGTGAGGGTCTGACTTATTTCTGGCGGGTCTTTGGTTTAAACCTGCTGATTGGATTAGCTGTATTTCTGATAATCCTGGTATTAGGCATTATCGCGATCGTGCTCACTATAGGAACACTGGGCTTATTTATTTTATGCCTACTGCCCATCATATGTCTACTAATTCCAGTGATGTGGGCTGTTTCTGTGATCATTGAGCAAGCGAACGTAGCCCTGGTAGTGGAAAATCTTGGCATTACCGAAGCGGTCAAACGCGGCTGGAAGGTAGTATGGGATAATCTCGGCACCATGATCGTGATGTCGCTCATCCTGATTTTGGGGGTAGGGATTATTGGTGGGGCAATCATCGGGTTGCCACTGCTCGTCGTTGCTGCCCCAGCAGTTGTCGGTGTGACTACTGGTACTACAGAAGCCATTCGAAACGGATTGATCGTCTCGGGATTGCTCTTTATTGTCTATCTGCCGTTTTTGCTTGTGCTGAGTGGTATTATTCGGGCTTATACCTCATCCGCCTGGACGCTTACTTACCTGCGCGTAACCAACAAGCCCTCACCGCCACAGATCGAGGCAACTGGCACCCCAGAGAACGTCGAGACACCACCTGCCCAAACTGTGTAGTAGCTGATAAAACCAACAAATTATAAAAACTTTCAGTAACGCAAGCTAAACCCTTGCGTTACTGTTTAATTATTCTGGATATTAATCTACGGCTTAAACGTTAATATTCAATCGAGATTATAATTAATCTGGTTGTAGTGTCAGGGTAATATCATAATGAGTTCGTAAAAGGAGAATCCAAAAATGGATGAACTGATTAAATTGGTATCTCAAAAGACTGGTTTACCGCAAGACAAGGCCAAGGTAGCCGTTGAGACAGTTTTAAACTTTCTTAAAAAGAAATTACCTCCCACCATCGCGGGACAGCTTGATGCGATACTGGTAGGAGGAAACCTCCCGGACAATCTGACTAAGGGTCTTGGGGACTTGCTAGGTGGCAAGAAATAAAAACTACCAAAAAGGAGAGGAAAAAAATGGCTAAGATCGTTGATGTTGAAGGAATTGGAACCAAATATGCCGATAAACTAACTAAGGCAGGCGTCGGCACTACTGACGCATTGTTGAAGGCGGGTGCAACACCCAAGGGTCGTAAAGAGCTTGCCGAGAAGACCGGTATCGGTGATGCATTAATCCTGAAGTGGGTCAACCATGTTGATTTATACCGCGTCAAGGGCGTAGGCTCGGAGTACTCCGAATTGTTGGAAGCAGCTGGAGTAGATACTATTCCAGAATTAGCCCAAAGAAAAGCCAGCAATCTCATCCAGAAGATAGTAACCGTTAATATGGAAAAGAAACTGGTGCGCAAGCTACCAGTCGAGTCGCAGGTGGCGGACTGGATCGAACAAGCAAAAAAGTTACCTAGATTAATCACCTACTAATCCGTCATTGAAAATCGATTTCTCATCCTGAGAGAAATCGATTTTTATAATTTTATGGAGGTTATCATGCCTTCTCTTAATCGCATCCAATTGATCGGGCATCTTGGGAAGGACCCTGAGATGCGCTCCACACCCAAGGGCAGGAAGGTGTGCACCTTCAGCCTCGCAGTGAGCCGTCGCTGGAAGAGCAGCACGGGTGAAGCCAAAGAATCCACCGACTGGTTCAATATAGAAGCATGGGGTCACCTGGGTGAAATTTGCAAACAATACCTACATAAAGGTCGGTTAGTATTTCTTGAAGGTCAGCTGCGTACAGACCGCTATGATCATGAAGGAGATACGCGCTACTACACCAAAGTTATCGCCACACAGATGCAAATGCTCGATCGTAAAGCTGAGGAACTTCCAGCTATCGAAGCAGAAGAGCCATCTGAGGAAGATGAACTACCTGCCAATTCGTAATCATTAACAGATCAGGGATTTGGAGGATTTTCCTTGTGCTCCAAATCCCTGGATTTATTTAATAACAGGGATATCCTCTAACTGTTCGATAAGACCTCGAATAACATCAAAACCGCCTTGCCAGAAGCTAGCAGCGTGTATATCAACCCCAGCATCGGACAATATTTTTTCTGGTGCTTGTGATCCCCCAGCTGAGAGCAGGTTCAGATAGCGCGGCTTGAATGCTTCGCCTTCTGCTTTATACTGCTGATACAAAGATAAAACCAGAAGCTGGCCAAAAGTATAAGCATAGACGTAGAATGGGGTTTGGTAAATATGGGGAATAGATACCCACTCCCATCGAAATTCTTCACTGACCTCTACTGCACCCCCAAACTGTTGGCGCAAATTATCCAGATAAGCGCTTGATAGATCATCCACAGTTGCGCCTTGTTGAACCATATCATGTGCCTGGCGTTCAAATAATGCGAACTGCGCCTGGCGCATTACAGTAGCATAAGCATCATCAACCTGACGGAAAAGTAGAGCTTGGCGCACAGTGTCATCGCTTTCCGTCGCCAGCAGGCGATCCACTAACATCATCTCGCCAAAAGTGGAAGCCGTCTCCGCTAACGGTAGAGAGGAATGGAACGTGAACAGGCTGTGCTCAGCTGCGAGCTGTGAGTGAACGGCATGTCCCAGCTCATGAGCCAGGGCTGCCACATCATCTGGTTTTCCCTGAAAATTAATAAGAACCCATGGGGTGACATCTGGCGCAACGGTGGAGCAGAACGCTCCGACCATCTTTCCGCGGCGCACCTCACTATCGAGGTGGTTTTGATCTAGCACCCGGCGAGCTAAATTAGCGATCCTTGGCTCGAAAGATGAAATGCATCAAATACCATGTCTGTGGCTTGGCTAAAATCGTACTTTTTCTCTGTTTTAACCACTGGGGCATAGATATCGTAACGGCGTAATCGCTCCATCCCCAACCAGCGTGCTTTAAGGTGAAAGAAGCGTTGAAAAACAGATATGTTATCCTGGCAAACCCGCAGCAAGGTATCGACCACGTCATCGGGAATATCATTAGACAGATTGCGCACTGCAATCGGATTGGCAAAGTGCCTCATATCGAGGTTTTCATTATGCCAATCCCGTACCAAGGTCTGGTACATTTGACCCAAGATGATACTATCCTGACCATAAACGCGATATAGCTCCTGGTAAGCTGCTGCACGTAAAGCGGGGTCAGAACTGCGTGCGTAGACCATTAATTCTCCGCGCGTGAGCTCCTGTTTCTCACCTTCCACTTCCAGGTGGAATACATAACGATTGGTAAGTGTGCTATATAAATTTACCATTGCCATCGAACCAGTGACGTCTTTTATATTAATGATCTTTTCTTCCGGTTCTGTCAGGGTATGTGGTTTAAAATGGCGTGTCTCTTCAAGCCAATAGCAATAATCACCCGATGAAGCCATCAATCGTTCAGCTGCGGTCTCATCCAGACCCTTCCACCACAAGCTAAAAAATAGCGTACAGTTGGCGATGACCGCCAAGCGGCTCTCAACCTCAGATTGAAAGGCTTGAATAACCTTATCCTGGGTATCCGCTAAAAAACTAAGGAAGGCAAAATCAGCAATGCGATTGGCCAGGCGTGAAATTGCTTCAAGTGATTCGATCGCTTTAAGGAAAGCTGCTTCAGATATTTCAGGAGAAAGGCTTGGGCGTATCGCTTCGAATTCAACAACCATATTATCCAGCTGATCGAAACCAGCTTTCATCTCAGGGCTATCCTGAGCCGGAAATAGATCAGACAAACTCCAGGGGGATTGCGTGTATGTCATCATAGGCTCCATATTTTAATCAGATTTTTGGATCTGGGCAGAATTTAGAGAATTACAAAATCGGTGACTTCAAACGAAACTAAACATTAAACCGGATGTGCACGATCTCACCATCATGCACTACATACTCTTTCCCTTCCAGGCGCAAGCGACCTTTCGATTTGGCCTCCGTCAGGCCGCCCAGGGTAAGTAGCTCTTCATAGGGGATTACCTCTGCTCGAATAAAGCCTTTTTGCAGATCAGTGTGGATCTCTCCAGCTGCATCAAAGGCAGACGACCCACGATGGATAGTCCAGGCACGCACCTCGTCGGAGCCGACGGTAAAAAAAGAGAGTAAGCCAAGCAAATCGTAGGACACTCGGATGACCCGCGCCAGACCAAGCTCTGTGATACCATATTCCACCATAAAGACTTCTGCATCTTCGACTGTTAGCTGAGCGATTTCCATTTCCAGCTTGCCTTGCAAGGCAACCAGATTGCTATGTAGGCGTGAATACTCTACAGAGGGTATGTCTTGCCCCTCATGCAGGTTGAGTAACACTAGCATCGGTTTACGGGTGAGAAAACCAAAACTTGAAAGGGTTTTTTCTTCCTCTGCGGTTAAGTCTATCTCCCGCAAAGGAATTTCTCGAGAAAGGGTATCTTTAAATCGCTCAAAAAGGATCGCCTCCCGTTCAATCGCAGAGCGCTCGCGCCCACCTCCTTTTTTGCGTTCCTCTGCCAGTCGTTCAAGCTTACGCTCCACAGCAAGCATGTCATTCAGTAGCAGCTCAGCGTCCATGGTGGCTATATCGCGGGATGGGTTCACACTCCCAGACGGGTGCGGAATGTTGGCGTCCTCGAAACATCGCACCACATGCAGCAATCCATCCATTTGGGTCAACAAGTTGAGCAATTGACCCGAGATTGCACTCTGACTGCCCTCCAACCCAGCGATATCTGCGTAAGTTACCTTGGCGTAGATGGTCTTTTTGGGCTTAAACATCGCTGATAAACGATCGACACGTCCATCCGGAACATCGACCACCCCAGTATGCACATCAAATCGGCCTCCACTGGTGGTCAATGGCTGGTGACCCCGGGTCAGGGCATTAAAAACAGTCGTCTTACCCGATTGAGGTAATCCAATGATTCCCAGGCGCATTTCGTTTCTCCCGCGTCCTACGAAATAATAACTCCATTTGATTCTACATGGGCGATTATACTTCGCTTGGGCGAAGGATGAGCAAACCCCTAAACTTTCATTTTGGTTTCGGGTATAATTTAGGGCATAAATCGCCGAAGTGGCGGAATAGGCAGACGCGCACGACTCAAAATCGTGTTCCGTAAGGAATGTGGGTTCGATTCCCACCTTCGGCACCAAATAGCGCAAAAACCACCCGAAGATTATAGAAGACGGGTGGTTTTAATTGATAAATGCCTGATCGGATGTCTATGGCATCTCAGCCACGGATATCATCTGAGTATATACTTTGAACTCAGGCGGATTTTCAATATGCTTTTTTACCGCACACAATTCAGCTGAGCGCACCAGGGATGGGAGATATTTTTCGGGGAATCCGGCTGGGACTTGAATCTCCAGGTCGACATTTTCGACCATGCCCGTCATTTTATTCGTGTGTGAGTGTTGGATAATCCGCATACCTTCCGTTGGCAAATTGCGTTGCTTGCAAAATCCGAGTACGTATATCCCGGCACACGTAGCGATTGAAGCCAGGAATAATGAAAAAGGTGTGGGTGCTGTTCCGGCCTCGCCACTTGGGCCAGGTTGATCTGTTAACACAGTAAATGGCCCAAAATGAGCATCCACACGATCCCCCCCAGGAAAATCAACTATGATTTCCATGAATATATTCTCCTTCTAAGGTTTTCTACCTATAATCATTGCTTTGGATGCAGAATGTCCTTAAAAGTTGCCCAAGGATTCAACCTACATCAGGCTATCAACCCGCAGGCTCCCTCGCCTCACTTTTTCGCCACCAAAAGAACCAATACAGAAAGACCGAGACGATATAAAGGATGATGGTGCCCAAAAACGGGGGACCAAAACCGTAACGCACTTGCAGAATTCCGCTAATCGTTGGGCTGATTGCCCAGCCAAAGTTCCAAGACATGCTCACCAGGCTGGCGACCATTGCCCTGGATGAAGGTTCCACTTGCTCCATGACAAAAGTCTGGTAGACTGGGCTGCTCATGTTCATTAGTGCTACCCGGATGTAATAAGCGACCCCACTAACCCAAAATAATGGTGAAAATCCCAAGAGGATAAGAAATGGGATCGACAATCCCTGCGTAATTACCACAATCTGAATCTTTCCCAAGCGATCTGCTAATGGAGGCGCAGCCAGCAAACCGATGCCCATAGCCAGGGAGCCCCAGGCAAATAAAACGCCGATCACCTGATCGGATTGGTGATATTGGAGACGGAAAAATACATTCATGAAAGGCATGATCAACCCGGCTCCAAAAGAAGTGATGAGCATGGGCAGGATAAGCTGAGTTAATTTCTTTGGATTTTTAGCCGCGTAAGAAAAAGGAGCGAAGATTGTTCTTTCTTCATGATTGAGCCGCGGCATCTTGATCATGATCAGCGGTAGGATACTGACAGCTAACGCCATCGAAACCACCAAGATGGAGCCTCCGTACGCCTGGCTGCTCACCGCCTCAACACTGCGCATACCGCCTACCCAGCTCGGTAGGTAACCACCGATCCAACTCCCCACAGAGGCAGAAACCATCTGTATGCCAGAGCTAAAACTGAATAAATAGGTGCGTTCATGTTCACCACTGTTCTCCATCAGGAACGGGCTCATCGTCACCGCCGCCAGACTCTGCGCTGCTCCGGATATAACATTCATACCATAAAGGATGGATGGCACCGGCCAGATGACCATCATTCCAATGGTCAGGCAGATAATCACCCCTGAAAGGAGCAGGGATGATTTCCGTCCTAAATAATCTGCCAGGTAACCCATGGGTAAGGCAACGATCAAAGCCGTGAGGTTGCTGGTGGTGACCAGGTTACCTAACAACTTTTCATCAAAACCCAGGCTGAGAACATAAAAGTTAAATAGAAGACGGAAGATGCCCATGGCGATGCCGGCGATGATCCCATAGGTCAAATACAAGCGTGCGTTGGGACGGAAAGCAATCAGGTGATCGCCGTAATCTTTCACGCTGTGCCTGATGCCTGCAATCATGCTTTAACCCTCGTCTTTTACCGATAAAAACTTTCTTAGAGTATCAAAGGTGTCCGCAACCGCTGAATCTCTGACGGTATAACGCTTTTCCTCCTGCTCTTCCAGGGTCACATAGACCAGACCTGCCAAACGCAAAGCATTCAGGTGATGAATGACTGTTGGCGCTCGCAACCGCAGGCGTCTGGCAAGTTGTGAGGGCGTTTGTGGTTTATCACTCAAATAACGCAAGATAAGCAGGCGGGTGGGATCTGAAAGTGCCTTAAGCGCTCTAAGCAAGGCATCTGGCACCACTTCCCCAGGTACCAGCGCCACCTCTGCCGGGCGAGCTCCGAACAGCACCACCCAGTGATTATTTATCACGCAGTCAAACATCACCAGAGGTGTGATCCAGTAAGAGGGTACGAACTTGACTTCGTCAGCTCCTTCAATGGCAGCAATCTTTACTCCCTGCGATAGCTCGACAAATAGTTTTGAAAAGTCGAGTCTGGTCGCCAACTCTTGGGCCCTGGTCAAAGCTTGCTGCAGGTATGGTGTTATACGCCGTTCTTCTTCAGCAAAGAAAACTGCTACATACGCCTGCAATGCTGCCAGATAGCGCTCACCAAACTCTTCCGATCGGGACCACCAGTTGAGTGTGGTGACTAAAACTTGCGGGTTAAGTGGTCCTTCTTTATGTGGATGATGAAGCTGTAAGCGTTCAAGGTCACTGTTGTTCCAGGCTCCCCGTGCGAAAACATCATTGAGGATCCCCATTATTTCTGGTGTCTCGTCAGCATGAAAAGCCAGTGTTGGCAGGCGCTCTGCAGGTGAAATTTGACTGAGCGTCCAGAGAGCCGTAGCAGCATCCTTGGGCTCGGGTAGGGTAGAAACCCAAGCGAGTGGACTGCTGTAAAATAATTCTTTGGCGTCCTCCAGGATCGTCCTCTGGGGCGATGTTAGACGCGACCGTACCCCCGCGGCCCAGGAACCTCTCAACCCAAAATGCTCTGGGTGATGCAGTACATGCAGGCTGGCGAATAGATCATAGGCAGTGCCCCAATCCCATAAGATGTGCGGTTGGCTGTTTGGGTTCATAAGTGGCTCTCCGTGAAGCTCGACGAGATTGCGCAGTCTTGCACCGGAAGCTCTGGTACAACCAATTGATGCGGCAGTTTCATTTGTGCCTGCTTATGCGAGTGTCCACGTGCTTTTCTCATAAACGCTAAAGCATGATCTTTTTCAGCTTCGCACAAAACCTCTTGTAAGTGCTCTTTTACAAAGGTATCAAAATTGTGGTTCATTGTTCCATCCTTAGATAAATACCTATGTTAGATATTTATCTAATATAGATATTAGTCTAATATACAGATTTTGTCAATCCCCTCACCCAAATGGATAAGAATCGGGTATGATAAAGCTGGGTATTTACCAAGGAGGATGTATGTTGAACAAGCTGAGATATCGTATATTCCTTGCAGCGTGCCTCGTATTTTCCTTATCGGGTTGCAGTGCCATTCGGGGTATTGGGAATGCCTTAACGAATAGTTTTAAAGGCTTTTCCATCCGCTTTCCGTAGAAAAAGGGGTGCCCATCGAGAAAGCAAAACTCAGTCAGGTGATCTCAAATTTTAATATCCTTTGTTTTCGAAAGAACACCTGTCCCAGTTTTTAGTATGGGTAATCAACACTATCCGTAGGGTAGTCAGCTGTAGCTAGCTGAACTTACCCATTAAAATTCACCCTGATTTTCCATAACAAGATGTAGTAGATCGCCACACAATGGTTATTCACCAACCTGTGGATAACTCGGGAAATACTGTGGATAAGTCATCTTAATTGTGGAAAACCTGTCAAATTACAAGATATTTTATAACTCCCTGCCCCCCACATATGGGCTATTCTTTTTGTACAAAGCCAAGCGATTTTTACCCGGTTTGTGGGATAAGAAAATCCCTCTGTTTATTCGCTTTATTTCATCTAGTAATTGGGGATAACCCAGTTCCCCCATCACCCATATATCTGTCCGAACATCCATTTACCCCCACCTATGCCGTAAAAAGCAGATTTAATTTTGTTTTTCCACATTTCCACAAGCTCTACTAAGACTACTATATATAAATACAATAATATATAAAGTATAAATTATTCTCACTTCTGTTTTACTACAATAACTTGTAATATATGTGAAAAGTGCAATGGATAAAATTGAGCATTGTTATCTACTGAGCGGAGCCAGATAAAATTACTTTCATTGCTGCAAAATAAAATCTTGTGTTATGACAGTATCAACAGTGATGACAACTCCATGGATGGAGACTGGCAAAGCTTTACAATTTCTTATTAAGTCATAGCTGTCTGACCTTGGGGTATCGGAAAGCGATGAACAACCCATAAAGCAAGGAAATAATTGCACCTATACCGACGGTAATCGGAGCACCGAGCCAATCGGTTACAAACCCGGCTTGAAGACCACCCAGGCGAAACATGCTCTGGAAAGACATTGTGTAAACGCCCATTACCCTCCCACGCAGATCGTCAGGAGTGACAAATTGTAACAAGGTGTTTGCCAGCGCATTTTGCCAGACGAAACTGAACCCAATGAACAAAGTTAATATTAAAGATAAGGTGAAATTAGATGAAAATGCAAATAGTACCAAAAACAATGGGAAAGCCAGGTTACCTATGGTTAGCAATCGACCGCGCCTTGCATTTGCAGGCAGCGAAGCAACCACCAAAGCCCCGACGACTGCTCCTACACCAATTATGGAATACAACAGACCCAAAGGTAGTGCTTCAGGAGCTTGGCAGCCCATAAATAAATGGGTGGAATCACAGAGAGCCGCCACCAACGGCTGAGCACTTTGTTTAAGCACCACACTAGCAAAGACGGGTAAAAGGGTGGTATAGGGCATTGAGAGAAAAGCACTGATTGCAATCAAGCTGATCAAGACCAGGATTTCCTGGCGTTGGACGATAAAATGCAAGCCACCGACCATATGTTTAAGAGGGTTTGTTTCGCCCTCTAGATGTGATTTGGGTTTGGGTAGACCGTGCATCATCAACAAACAGATGATGACGGCGATAAAGGTTAGCCCATTAAAGAAAAAAGCATTGCCCTCACCGGTGGTAGCCACCATAATCCCAGCCAATGCAGGCCCTATGGCACGCGCACCATTAAACATGGCGGAATTCAAGCCGATTGCGCTGGTTAGATCGTCCTTACCCTCAACCATGTCCACGGTAAAAGCCTGCCTGGCGGGTAAATCCACAGCTGTAGCCGCTCCCAATATAAATGCCAGCAGGTACACATGCCAGATTTGAACTGTTCCATTCCAGGTCAGAAACGCTAACAGGAATGCCTGTACCAGCATTATGACCTGTGTGACCAGGATAATCGTACGCCTGGGAAAACGGTCGGTAATCGAGCCTCCCCAGAGGGAAAGTGGGATGAGCGGTATCAGACCAATAAAGCTGATGATCCCTAAAGACGCGGCAGAACCTGTGAGGCGATAGACCAGCACCTGTTGAGCCATGGTTTGCATCCAGGTGCCAATCAGTGAAATCCCCTGACCAAAAAACCAAAGCAAGTAATTGCGATGATAA
>Ga0153915_10003129_pt1 | contig 15123 bp, 13 predicted proteins | sample Opewatmetagenome_2_FD_107003 | JGI IMG/M metagenome (GOLD analysis project Ga0153915, IMG submission 107003) | Freshwater wetland microbial communities from Ohio, USA - Open water 3 Core 3 Depth 3 metaG | ecosystem: Environmental > Aquatic > Freshwater > Wetlands | place: USA: Ohio, Lake Erie...
CGGCGCTGAAGACCGCTATCGGGGTTTTGGGACACAGCCCCGCTTTGCTTGCTGACGGGATCAATTCCACTTCCGATGTCGCCTACGGTATCATCGTCAAAGTCTTCATCAGGATGGCCCGCAAGCCCGCCGACGACGAGCACCCCTATGGACATCGACAGCTCGAGAGCATTGCGGCCCTTATCGTCGGCGCCTTCGTCCTGACAACGGCCGTGGCGATCTTATGGGACGCGATCAACCGGGTCTATGATCTTCTCGCCACGGGAGCTGCCTCTGCCGGGGCTACTGCGGGAGCCCAAGTCGTGGCTCTATTCACAGTGGGCCTGAAGATCTACTTGAGCTGGAAGACCAGACGTATCAGCCGGCAGACGCGCAACCCCGTAGTTCTCGCCATTGCTATTGACCACCGTAATGACATCTTCGCCGCCGCGGCCGCCACCATCGGCATCTTCGTGGGCCGTCACGGTTACCCGTGGTTCGACCCCCTGGCCGGAGCCCTGGTGGCGCTGGTGATCCTTCGAACGGGAGTCGCGATCCTGCGCGAATCTTCGGCGGATCTGATGGATACCGTTCCCGCGGCGGAGCTGAGAAAAAGAGTTGAGGCCTCTGTCGCCGGGACGCCCGGCGTCTTGGCCGTCGAGGAAATGCTGGCGCACCGCTTCGGCCCGTATATCGTCATCAACCTGACCATCGCTGTGGAGGGGGCCATGACCGTGGCCGAGGGGGACGCCATCTCCGCCCGCCTGGAACGCACTCTCCATCGGGATATCGACCTGCTGGCGCGCGTGCACGTCCATTACCACCCGCTGTCGGAGAGTCCGGTGTCTCATTCCGGGATTCCGAAGCCGTGAGAGACGCCGCCGCCCAAGGCCGGGTGTCACATCAAACCCACACCGCCCCAAAGAAAATATTTGACATCCCTCTTCTCCGCGAACGATAATAGCCGCATCTTTCGGGGGGAGGCGGCATATCAGCCTGACCCTCGGGTGAAGTGAGAGGCATCAAACCTTTCGGGCAAGGAGGAGCCGTGAAGAAACTCAGCACGCTTTTGGCTCTAGCTCTTTTCATCTCCGGATTTTCGATGGCCGCAACCGTCACGGTGACAAAGCCGGCGGCCAATGAGACTTGGGTCAAAGGGCAGAGCTACACGATCACTTGGACAAAGAGCGGGGATATGCCGGCCAATGTTCGGATTTTGCTCCGGAACAAAGCTTCGACAGCCGTCGTCAAAGAGATCGCGGACCCCGCCCCGAACACAGGGACATTTATGTGGCAAGTGCCAGCCGACATCGCGGACGGGGAGTACCGCATCCGGGTCAAGGTCAAGAATGCGGATATCCTGGACGACAGCGAGGTCTTCAAAATCGCCGCCGGCCAGCCCGGACCCAGTCCGGGTCCGAAACAAAAGGCCACTGCCGAAACGACTCTATTGCATAATACGCCTGTCCTAATTCAACCTTTTATAAAAGTCGTGATGCCGGCCGAAGGCGGCGCGGTGAGCAACGGAAACCACCTATTCATCCGTTTTGACGCCTCTACGATGCCGGGCGACGGCATCGAAATCGACCTCTACAGAGAATCGGGACAAAAAGTCGTTCCGGTCTATTCCGGAGCCTACGGGGAAGGGACGAGCGTCCCGCCCGTGGGCCCCGACCACCCCCGCCGCTACCAGTATGACTGGACGGTCCCCTACGGTGACATCATGGCTCCCGGCTATTACAAGATCCGCATCCACAGCCTGGGGAAAAATATCATCGCCTGGAGCGGCAAGTTTTATATCACCTGGCCGATGAAAGAAAAGGAATATCTCTTTGACGCTGCCATTACCAACAAGCTTTGTGTCAGAAGCGCGGACGGGCTGACACCACCGCCCACTCGTCCCAAATGTGAACAGCTTTATTATCCGAATCATGCTTACGTCGGGTTTGATGTTTTCGATTATCCAGGAAGCATCACCTGGACGGATGGAGAGGTCCATCAGTATTGGCGCTGGTTTATCCGCCATGCCCGGCTGCTATTCCCGATCGAGCAGTTCCAAGGAAAGAAGGTCAAGCTCATACAAGCCAGATTGATCCTTAAAAAAGAATGCACAGTCAATGTGAATTCGGGATTGGCTTCCTGTGCCGAAAGGCTGTATAGGCTGGATGCGCCCCTCCCAGCCGCCACTACTGGAGATCCGTGTCTGAACACCCAGAAGAGCGCGGCGGTTTTTCTACAGAACGATGTGACGGAGCAGAATCTTTTACTAACCCACATCGTCGAGCATTGGATCGACGGAACTTATCCCAATTACGGGTTCCTGCTGACGGTCGCCGATGAGACGCCGCCCGCCGCGGCCGCGACCTGCATTTCCGCCTATACCGCCAAGCTCTACCTGAAGATCGAAGTGGAATATAAAGGCTACGAGTGAGTTGAAAGGGGACCGGCCTCTTGTCATCTGCGCTGGGCGGGCTTCAGGGTCCAGAGCTGCAATCTGGTCAATTTGATATTTTCTTCCCCATGCCTCTCAGCGGCGGACCATCTCGTAGACGACGAGCTCTTTCTCCCCCGTCTCGTCCTCGGCAATAATGTACAGCCGGCCGTTCCGGACCTTGGCGGCGCAGCCCCGGTCATCGTGAAAGGCCTTGACCTTCATCCCCGAAGCCCCGCCGCAGGCAGATTGGGTTCAGGCCGTAAAACAAGCGAGCTAAATATGCCGGGGGGATCAGAATTTGGCCTTTTTGATAATGCCTCTTGTCATGTCGGGGAAAATGAGCATGTGCAAGGGTTTGGTGAGATACCAGTACAGCCTTCCCCAGAGCCCTTTAGGGTAATAGTGAGCCGCTACAATCAGCCGGCTGCCCTCTATAGAGAATTCCAGCCAGGCCTTGCCGGGAACCTTCATCTGGTTGACGAGGAGCAGTCTCTTATCCGGCTTAAGGTCGACGACCTTCCAGAAGTCCAGGCTGTCCCCGATCCTGAGCTTGTTGGGATCGCGGCGGCCCCGGCTTAATCCGGGGCCGGCGAAGAGAATGTCGATGAAACCCCTCATCCGCCACAGCCAGTCATAGGTGAACCAGCCGTTGTCGCCGCCGATGGATTCGACCACCGAAAAAACAGCTTCGGCCGGAAGGGCCCCGAAATCAAAAGAGGCTTTCTCCCTGTAGACGGCCGATTCCAGACGGTCCTGACCCTCGATATCACAGGTCTTTTGAGCGCTGCTGTCGCACCAGCGGCTGATGACCTGGTTCCCTTCGATCTCGTCGATAGCCGTCCGGAAGGAGTCCTCATAGGAGAGGGGATTGATCCGGGGGAAGTATCTCCGGGCGTTGTCGTTCTGGACCGTTGTCTCCGATCTTAATCCTTGAATAAGGGCTTTGGCGATGGGAAAAGGAACGGGCGTCATCAGCTTGAGCCAGAAGGAAGAGAGCCGGGGGCTGAGAAACGGGATGGGAATGATTGTCCTTTTAAGCCCCATGACCCGGGCCGCTCTGAGGAGCATATCCTTGAAGCTCATTTTCTCGGCGCCGATGTCGACGGCGATACTTCCCTCGATTGGGACGTCCTTGGCCTGGAAGAGGTATTCGAGCACGTCGCCGACACCGACGGGTTGTGTTTGCGTCCGGACCCATTTTGGCGTAGTCATCACCGGGAGCTTCTGGACCAAGTGGCGGATGATTTCGAAACTGGCGCTTCCCGAGCCGATAATGACTCCGGCCCGGAGCCAGACGGACTGGATCAGGTCGGGCCTCGAGCTCAGGATCTCTCCCGTTTCCAGGCGGCTTCTCAGGTGCTTGGAAGCTGTATCCTTTTTCCCAAGGCCTCCGAGGTAGATGATCCTTTTTACTTTGTTATCGATGCAGGCGTCGAGGAAATTTTGGGCGCTCAAACGGTCCAGCTTTTCATAATCCGCGCCGGCTCCCATGGAGTGAATCAGGTAATAGGCGACGTCTATGCCAACGAGTCCCTTCCGGACCGATCCTTCGTCCAGGGCATTCCCCTCAAAGAGCTCAATGTGGTCTTCGAGGCCGGCTTGGACTTTCCGGGCATTCCTGACGAAGAGCCGGAGACGGACGGACTTGTCGCTGAGCAGTTTTTCCTGGAGCCTTCTTCCGATATAACCCGTGGCCCCCGTCAGGAGGACATTCATAACCGCTGCAGCTTTTTTCTCTTAAAAAGAATAGGTGAGGCCGGCGCTGAGGAAGTGGATCAGGGCAAATGTATAGACTTCCTCGATATCCGAACCTCCCTCCAGGATTCTGTAACCGGCCCTCAGAGTGAGCTTGTCATTCCAACGGTACTGGAGCGCCAACAGAACATCTTCGGCCCTCCCTTGGGGAGCCGCGGCCGCGTCCCCTTCAAGGAGCAGCCCCCAGGCATCGTGGAACTGCCACGCCACTCTGAAATTCAGCAGAGGCACAGGCCCAACGTTTGTTTTGTTAGAGCTCTTGCCGCCTCCCTCGATCTTGATGGCCGCATCCCTGATTTTGGCCGTGAGACCGATGCCCGCCTGCCACTTTTCCTTTCTCAGAAGATCATACCTGTAGGTCAGCCGGTAAGAATTGAACTTGTAGACTCCTGTCAAAGGAACGTTGGGGGGGAAGGTCTCTTCGAAGAAGACGATTTCTTTGCCCACGCTTCCCGCCGCATGGAGACGGAGGGGAGCGGCGAAAACGGAAATGGTGTGCCTGGATTTCCACTGGTATCCCAGACGGACCCGGAAGAAATAAGCGGAATCCGTCTTTAAGTCCTCGGTCAGGGAGAACAGGGTTCCCGTATCTCCGGGAATTCTGACGTCGTTATAGCCCGGAACGGCCAATCCGTTTTCGAAGTCGAAAAACCATTGGGATGACAGGGGAGCGGCTGACCAGAGGATGAAGAGGATGATGGCCATTGCGGAAAAACCGAATTTTCTGATATTTCGCATCTGCATATTTTTACCCTATCAGGAAAATTTCCTGGGCCGAATGCCGCTGGGCCGGCTTCAGGGTCCAGAGCTGCAATCTGGTCAATTTGACTATTTTTTCCATGTCTAGGTCAGGCCGATGCACCGGCCAGGTCTTGAGCTCCTGAACAGCTTTGACGATGGCAACTTCATTCGTTCGGGGATAGGCTTCAAAAGCGGGGACATCATATTCTAACCGGCTCTTCCCGCTGACGATGTCCAGGTAGACCGAACAGAAAAGAGCGAACAGGGAGCCTGTGCCGATCCGGGCGTTCCGAGTTTCCAAAGAGGAAGGAAGCGAGCCCGCCCGGCGGATCAGATCGTTTGCTCTCGCAGCCAGCTCGTACGCCTCCTCCTTTCCCAGGCGGGAGATCCCCGGCTCCCGGTCGGGCATATCCTCGGGCCCGAGAGGCCGGTCTGTCCTTATCTCACCAGGCACGGAGCCTTTTCGTTGATACTCAGCGATGGCGGCCGCAAGGGCGGCGAAGGCTTCTGCCGGCGAAAAAAATTCGTCGGCGGCAAGAGCCTGTGATTTGAGTGTCGCTTCGGCGATCCAGCTCAGCTCCTTTTGGGTGATCGATTCCTTCTGGGTGCCATAAACGTCCATGAGGTCTCGGAAAGTGGTGATCTCGATATCGTCCCGGCTTTTGAGATACCGCGCCAGCCGGCGAAAGTTGTCCTGAGCGGTCTTCATGCTTTCCAGCGGGCGGAGCTCCGGCGTTTTCCATTCGCGGGGGGCGGTGTTCCGGCCTCCATAATAATTAAAATCCCAGAATTGCTCCGTCCGGATTTTGGTGGGGTGCCCCCCGAAGAAGGAAAGGACGTCCGTCGTCTTGGCCAACTCGGGCAATTCCGCCTTCAGCTTTTCGAAATGCGGGTCAAAGAGGTCGTTCCGGTAGTAGGTGTCGTCGAAGCCGTCGTACTGTCCGCTGAAGTTCAGAGTGTTACAGAACCAGACGACGTTCCGGCCGGGCAGGGAAACCGGAGACCCACTGAAACCGATCTTAAGCCGGCCCAAGGCGTAGATGAGCTGGGGCCCGTACGAGCCTCCGTGACGGGCCATGGTCCTGACCTGGACCTGAAAGACCCGCTCCAGGTCCCGGATGCCGGCCGACTCCTGCTCGGTCATCAGCTGAACGCCCTGCGCCCAGTCCGCCTTCTCGAGCTGCTCGGTCACGGTGGGATGGATGGAGCCATGATTCGTGTGGCTTCCGATATCGTGTTTGGACATCGCCGCTATAACATCGCGGCGGCCGCGGCTTTCGAGCGACCGAGCCTTCTCGCCGATGACGAAAAACGTCCCGGTGAGGCCTTCGTTCGTCATGATCTCGGCCAGCCACTTGGGAATCTCATCGATGCCTTCGCGGGCGGGGGTCGTGTAGTCCTCGACGTCAAAGTTGAGAACGAGGAACATCTTGGAGCGAGAAGGGGAGTCCGGCCCGGCCTCCGCCAGGGACGCGGCCAGGAGAAAACACGCCACCTTCAGCAGAGATCTCAAGGCTGGTGCCAGGTGCCCGTTGCGCCGCTCAACGTTGTGCCCGCCGGCTCGAGGCCAGCTCGAAAAGGGTCCTGCGGCCATATAACCTTCTTCATCTCCTTACCGCACGGGCACTTGCCGGGCTGGTCGGAGATGGCGCCGCATTTGCAGGCCTCGCCGCAGGCACATATGTACTTGCCCTTCAGGCTAATCTTCTTGACGGGCTGCCCGCAGCCGCACTTCTCCGGGTCATCCTTGCTTCGCTTGCAGGTGCAGTCCGCCCCGCAGCGGCAGAAAACGGCCGTGTGACGAATGCCTTCTTCATGTTTTCGCGCTCCTTTCGGGTTCGAAAATTAGCCCGCACCCCGAGCCTAATATTATATGGCGGTACGGATGGTGTCAAGCTGACCCCGCGCAGCTGAAGCGGGCTTCCGGCCCTGCTCCGGAGGCGGCCGAACGTATTGACATGGCTCCGAATGAATGGCTATATTTCCTGCTTCGAGATCAACCAAAGGGCTGGACGGCCTAAGGAGTTCGACGATGAAGAAAGCGATCGTTTTGATCGGCACCGTTTGGCTCGTCTTCTCCGGTGCGGCCCGGGCCCTATTCCGGGCCGATGGGGCCAAGGCCCTGGAACACGTGCGCTACCTGGCCTCGGACGACCTCAAGGGCCGCCGGTCGGGGACTCCCGAGTACGCCAGGGCGGCGGAATACGTGGCCGCCAGGATGAAGGAATACGGTCTCGAGCCGGGCGGGGAAAAGGGCTCCTGGTTCCAGGAGGTGCCCTTCAAGAACTGGTCAAACTTCGAACAGCCGGTCCGTCTGGAAATCGTCTCCCCGGCAAGGCGGGTTTACATCGCAGGACGGGACCGCGATTTCCGCCCCGTCCTGGGGACTGGCTCAGGCGTTGTTCGGGGCGGGACGGCCTTCGCCGGATACGGGATCCTCTCGGAGAAGCCCGCCTGGAACGATTATGACGGGCTCGAAGTCAAGGGCCGCGTCGTCATCATACTTCCGGATTCGCCTCCTGGCTTCGAGGACGCCGCCCTCAAGGATTGGACGCTCGAGAAAAAGGCCAAGCTCGCCGCCGAAAAGGGAGCCGTCGGGATGATCGAGGTGGACCTCACGGATCCCCGGCAGCCCGCCGACCCGAGTACACGGCGCCGGACTTCACGGAGCCTCAAACCGGGTGAGTGCCCGCCGGGTTTCGTGGTCATACAGGCTGGCCGGAACTTCCTGGATGACCTCTTCTACAACGCCCGAAAAAGCTGGCGCGACGCGGTGAGCCGGATCCTGCGCCTGAAGAAGCCCTGTTCTTTCCTCTTCGATGCCGCAGTCGAAATGGAGGTCCACCTGGTCCAGGAGGAGCGCAAGGCGATGAACGTCATCGGCCGGCTGCCCGGGCGGGACCCTCAGCTCAAGGAAGAATTCATCCTTATAGGCGGGCATTTGGACCACCTGGGCGTCGGCCTGAACGGGTTCATCTATAACGGGGCGGACGATAACGCCACCTCGGCGGCCACGATCCTGGAAACCGCCAGGGTCCTGACCGCCTCCGGGTTCAAGCCGGCGCGATCGATCATCTTCTGTTCGTGGGCGGGGGAGGAAATGGGCCTCGTCGGCTCCCGTCATTATGTCCAGAACCCCCTCTATCCACTGGAAAAAACCGTCGTCTATCTCAACGTCGACATGGTCGGAGTGGGGGATACCGACCTCCTGGTCGGAGGGATGTGGGAGTACGCCCGGTTCTTTGACATCGTTAAGAACGGACTGGACCAGGAAATGCTGAAGAGGCTGAAGCCCAGGATCAACTATCGCGGCTCGGACCACAGCGCTTTTTGGGCGAAGGGGATCACGGCCTTGAGCCTCCGCACGGGTGAGATCCTGACCGAAAAGCTCGACGACGAGCATCCGGAGTACCACCGTCCCGGAGACCGGCCCGAGCTCATCGATCCCGAGCTCCTGGGGCTGGCGGCCCAATATCACGTTGATGTCCTCCGCAGCCTGGCCGGCACAAAAGAGAATCTTCTGGACCGTCGCTTTCGCGCCGAATTCATCCACAAGGACGCCCTGCTCGTCGATATGCACGTTGATACGATCGGTCGGTTCCTGGACGGCGAGGACCTGCGGCAGGACCTGCCGCAAGGGCATGTCGATATCCCCAAGCTGAAAAGGGGAGCCGTGGACCTGGCCGTTTTCGCCTGCTTTTCCGGCCCTCCCTCAAGCGAACTCGAAAAAGCGGCCGCGGCAACGAAGGTCTTCCGCCAGATCGAAGCCCTCCATCGCCTGGCGGCGCAGAGCGGCGGAGACTTGGAGATCGTCCGGGCCGGCGAGGAGATCGGGCGCCTGCGCAATTCCGGAAAGACGGCCATCCTGATCGGGGTCGAGTCCGGCTACGCCATAGAAAATGACCTGGACCTTCTCCGGGCCTTCTACAGGGCCGGGGTCCGCCTGATGACGCTGACCCATTGGACGCATACGGACTGGGCGGACGCCTCGGGCGACCCGAAGGCCGAGCGCGGCGGCCTCACCGAGTTCGGCGAGCAGGTCATAAAGGAGATGAACAAACTGGGGATGATCATCGACGTCTCCCATGCCCATGACGAGACGTTCTGGGACGTCCTCCGGATCAGCAAGGTCCCGGTGATCGCTTCCCATTCCTGCTGCCGGGCCTTGAGCGACCATCACCGCAACCTGAGCGACGATATGCTCAAGGCGCTGGCCAAGAATGGAGGCGTCGTCGGCATCAATTTTTCGTCCGGATTCCTCAATGCGCTTTATGATGAAAAGCAGGAAGCTCTCTGGAAAGAGGTGACGGCCGGGTTCGGGCTTCCGGCGGACTACGCCGAGGCCGGCAGGACCGACCCCGAGAAAGCCCGGAAGGCCCAGGCCGAGTTCGAGGCCCGCTGGAAAACGCTCCGGAAAACTCTTCCTCCGGTCGATGTCAAGACCGTGGTCGACCATATCGACCATGTCGTCAAGGTCACCGGAGATGCCGATCACGTCGGGCTGGGTTCCGACTTTGACGGGATCTCCGACCCGCCGGAGGGCCTGGAAGACGCCGGCCGCCTGGAGGCGCTCACCGATGAGCTCCAGCGCCGGGGTTACAAGGAGTCCGACATCCGGAAGATCCTGGGCGAGAATTTCCTCCGCGTCTTCCGGGCGGTCGAGAAAGCGGCTGCGGACTGAGCCCGGCCGCCTTTCTTCCGCAAGCGGTTAAGCTTTGCCGAGCACCATGGCCAGCAAGGCCATCCTGACGTACAACCAGTACTCCATCTGGCGGAAGTAAGCGGCCCTGGGATCGTCGTCGAACTCCATGGCGATCTCGGTGATGCGGGGCAGGGGGTGCATGACGATCATCTTTTTCTTGGCGGCCTTCATGACTTCAGGAGCGATGACGTAAGCCGACTTGACTTTGTCGTACTCGGCGGCATCCTCGAACCTTTCTTTCTGGACCCGGGTGACGTAGAGGACGTCCGTCTTGTTGAGGACTTTCCTGAGGGTGGTCTGCTCGGTCTGGGGGATCCCTTTGGCAGCGACTTCGTCCTTGACGTCCGGCGGCATCTTCAAGATCTCCGGCGAGACATAGTTCAGGGTGATCCCGCCGAAAAGGGTCAGGAGACGGGCCAGGGAATGGACGGTCCGGCCGTATTTGAGGTCGCCAAGCATGGTGATGTTGAGGTTGTCCAGCCGACCCAGTTCTTCATGGATGGTGAAGGTATCCAGGAGGGCCTGGGTCGGATGTTCGCCGACCCCGTCGCCGGCGTTTATGACGGGCTTGCGGCAATGCTTGGCGGCCAGCGCGGCCGCCCCCACTTCAGGATGCCTCAGGACGATGACGTCGGCGTAACATTCCAGGGTCCGGACAGTGTCGGGCAGGCTTTCCCCCTTGGCCACCGAGGAATAGCGGACCTCGCTGATGGGGATGACGGCTCCGCCCAGCCTCTCCATGGCCGCCATGAAGGAAGAGGCGGTGCGGGTCGAGGGCTCATAGAACAGGTTGGCCAGGATCTTCCCCTTGAGAAGGTCGAACGTTCCGATCCGTTCGACCATGATCCTCATCTCGTGGGCGACCTCGATGACATAATCGAGGTCGGCCCGGCTGAATTGTTTGACGGAAAGGATGTCCTGACCGTACCAGGGCGCCCTCTTATGGTCGCCGAGCGGCAGATAGGGGCTTTTCGGCTTAGCCGGCATGGGGGCCTCCTTCCAATAATATGCCCAGAATATTAGCTCCGGGGGATGCCCCGTGTCAATCGGAGCGAGTGCCCGAAGGAGCAAGAAAAGGCCCCCGAGATTTTAAGTCCTTAAGACCTGGATCCTTCCCGCTCTGCTCGTGCAGAGGTAAGCGGCGCGGGTATTCCCCTACTGGATTTCAAACCTCAGCGAGACCGAAAAGACGAGCTCTTTAGGCTGCCCGTTCTCAAGATAGGGCTCGTATTTCCACTGCTTGACAGCGGCAATCGCGGGTTGGATGAAGACCTCGTTCGAGCTCCTGATGACCAGGACATCCTTGACGTTGCCCTGACCGTCGGTCCTGACGTTCAGGACGACATATCCTTTCAAGCCTGACTTCTTAGCCTCCGGGGGATAAATGGGTTCGGCCTTTTTCAGCAGAAGAGGAGGATTGATCGTATCGCTGGCCTTGACCGCTCCGTTCTCGAACTGTTCTATCTTCTCGCGGACCTCAGGCGGCACGGGGGGAGCCGGAGGTGGCGGGGGAGGAAGGGGCATGATCTTGTCCGGGGGCCCGGTGATGTGGAAGGAGCAGAAGTAGGGTTTGCCCTGCTTGTCCTCGAAGCCGAACACGGCGCTGTGTCCCCCGTGGAGAAGCATTTCCGTGGTCAGGACGTTTTCCGGTTTCTCGCCTGTCACATCGTTGAGAAGAACCAGGAAGCGGCCGGGATTCTTCCATTCCAGGAGCATGACGATGATGGCGAAGGCGTTTCCGTTCAGTCGGAAAAAGTGCCTGGCGGATTGGGATGACCGGCCCGCTCGCTCCTCCCCGATGATCAAGTCGGACTCGGTGAGCAGTCCGACATCCTGGAGGTTGAAAACCCGCTTGATCTGCTCCTTCTCTTTTTCCAGGTCGAAGCCGGACTGCATGTCCATATTGGCCGAGATGGTCGGACGGATATAGGAGGAGGTGACGAACGGAGGCGGTGCGAGGGGGCCCTGCCGGGCGCCTTCATAAACCCTGAGCTTCAGTTCGAGACGGAGGTTGCCGCTCCAAGCGCTCAGCGACAGGATCAGGAACCCAGCCAGAAAGAAGAAGAGGGATTTTTTCATCGGATTCCTCCTGGTTTCGGTCTTTCCACCCAGACGAACGTGCTGTTTACGTCCCGGGTCTGGAATATGAAAGCCTGCGCAGGCTGTTCGTACATCCGGACGTAATTCACCCGCAGCTTCACGCCCGAGGAAAGAGAACCGACGGGCGGCGAAGGCGGCCGCAGGAACAGGCCGGCTATTGCCAAAGCCAGCAGCGCAGCGGTCCCCACGGCCCAGCCCCAGCCGGGCAGGGCCGCGGCGGTTTCTTCCAGTCTCGGCCTCTCCAGGCTTCTGGCGAACTCCGGCCAAAAACCGACGGTTTCGCCGACCTCATGCGGACTGATCGTCACCGCCCGGGCCTCTTGAACATCGGACAGGTCTCTCCGGCACTCCGGACACTGTTCGAGATGGCGACGGAGGCGCAGCGAAAGGCCGGAGTTGAAGGGGAGGAGCCGGATAAGAAGGTGAACGACTCTAACGTGTCTCATCTCTCTCCTCCTTCAGCATGGCTCGGAGTCTGGCCCTGGCCCTGAACAGGTGAACATGCGCTGTCTTGGGGGTGCATCCGAGAACCGCGGCGATCTCAGCCCCGGTATATCCTTCCTGGGACCAAAGGTATATGGCAGCCCGCTCTTTTGGCCGGAGCCGGCTGAGAAGCCACATCGCGGGATGAGAATGAGGACCCGGATTGGGGGCGGGCAAGGCGACCGCGGACGCGGCGGCACCAGGGTCGCTCCGAACACGGCTGATGAACTGACGGAAGCGATTCCTCTTCCGGGCCTGGTCCAGGCAAACGTGGGACAGGAGGGCGTAAAACCAGTTCTTGAAGTTCCGTTCCAGGTCGAACCTGTCCAGATTCCGGAACGCCTTCAAGAACGCCTCCTGACAGGCGTCCTGGGCGTCCTGGTAGTTGGCGAGGGTGTTCAGGGCGAGGGCCATGGCCTGACCCCTGTAGCGGTCCACGAGCGTTTGATAGGACTCCATGTTCCCTTCGAGGCAGCTTCGAACGAGCGCATTATCGGTCATCGGGCTGTCTTTCATATATCCATACGCTCCAGGCTTCAGATATCTTTACCTCCCGCTGCGGTCTTCCCAGCCCAGGAGCAATGATGAATTGAGGGGTAAGCGTTTGCGCATACTTCGTCCTTCGGTTGGACGGGATAAGAGGAGCCCTCTAACTTACCAGTTCCGGGTTAGGCCTTCTTGCCGAAAAAGGCTTTCAGCGGAATCAGGATGCCTAAGAGCCAGAGCACGATCCCGATCACATGGCCGATGATGTTCATCCTGTCGCCTTCGGCGATCTGCGTCACCAGCCCAAAGATCCAGGCGATCCCCCCGGCCAAAAAGAATGCCCACCACGCCCACTTTTGGGCCTTTTTGAAGCCCGCAAAGAGGACAAAGAACATGGCGATGTTGGTAGTCAGGCCGAAAATCCCCATGTGCCTGGCGTAGGTGACGACCGTCCCGGCGACTCCCTTTTCCTGGATGTTTTCCAGTCGCGTCCCGGCCCTGGCTTCCAGGGTGCTGTTGGCGACGGTTTCGGGCGAGAAGATGATCACGAGAGTGTAGGCCGTCCCGAACAGCAAGGCAATGAGAACAATGGCGGAAGCGGTTTTTAGCATGAGTCCCCTCCCTTATGACCGGATTATAAAGCGGTTTTCCCGACTTTGGCAAGCTATTTTTGAGAGGGTACACCTGCTGCCCCCCAAGATGCCGTCGCTTTTCAGGAGGAAGACCGCCCTTGAACGTCAGGCGCGCTGCACCGGCAAGACACGCCCCAGCCAGGCCGCAAGACGCGAGGCGGCCGCCCTGACCTCCCGGGAGACCGGCCTTCCCGGGCCGGCCGCCTTGAGCTCTATTCCGAGAAGGATGACCCGACAGCCGATATCTTCCTCGAGATACCTGGCCAAATGGAAAAGGGGAAGCCGGTGCGTCGATATGTCGTCCTCGCGGATCTTATCCCTGTCCATGATGAAAATCGTTCCCGGTCTATGGCCGCCGGCGGCCGCGTCGACGATGAGCACATGCGTCGGCCGGAACCCGCGGATCACTCCGGTGACATTCTCGGGAGCTGCCCCACCATCGAGGACTTGAAGGTCGACAAGAGACGATTTTTTTAGGTCCGCCCGGGAGGCGGATGGACCGGCAGCCGGGGCGGCCAAGCGAGACTTCCTTCGGGCCAGCTCGCCCTCAAGCCGCCGGATGAAAAGACTTCCGGCTGCGTCGTCGCCCCTCTGGAGGTTCCCGACTCCCAGCACGAACAAACGCTTGGCCGCGGCAAGCTCACGGGAAACCCCTTTGCGCCAATCGGACTTCGCTTTCGAGGCCGAACGACTGCGTTCTCTCCCGAACGGCGCTTTTGGCGATGAAGGCATGTCGTCGGAGGCACGCGATGGTTTCGGGCGCAAGATCCGGTATCAGCCCTTGGCTTCAGCGGAGGGAGCGGCGGGGGCCGCCTTGGGCTTGACCTGGGCTTTTACGTATTCCCACTCTCTTTTCAGGTCCCAACGGCTGAACGCCGAGATCTCGAAGAGGTTGTCCATCTCCATGGCCTTGGGCTTGGTCGGGCAGGACTCCACGCACTGAGCGCAGTGGATGCAGCGGTCGTTGTGGATGACCATCTTGAATCTTTTTTCAGCTTCGTTGACGGTCAGGATATCGATCGCCTCGGCCGGACAGTCCCGCTCGCAGGCCCGGCAGACGATGCACAGCTCCGGATGAAGGAAAGGAGAGCCCCGAAAATCCTTCGGGACTTCCAGCTTTTTAAAAGGATAATCCACCGTCGCCGGCTTCTTGAAAAGGTGGCGGAGGATCTCCGGAAGGAAGGCGGCGATTCTCATCGGACAAACCCCTTGAGAACGATGGTGATCAGGAGCTGCAGCACGGCCAGCGGGGCCAGGTATTTCCACGAAAAGCTGATGACCTGGTCGATCCGGATCCGGGACGTGAGCGCCCGGATCAGAGTCAGAAGGAAGATGACGATCAGCGTCTTGACGATAAAGTTGACCAGACCCAGGATGACGCCGCCGGGGAAGCCTCCCAGGAAGACGGCGGCGATCAGGCCGCTTCCCGCGACCATTTCCACATCCGTCATCAAGCGAAAAAGGGCCAGCTTCTTGCCCGAGTACTCGGTGAACGTGCCGCCGACGATCTCGGTCTCGGCGTGGGGGATGTCGAACGGCGTCCTCTCGAGCTTGGCTTGGAGACAGATGACGGAGACGATGAACCCGATGATGTTGGGGAGGAGAAGGAGGGGCTTGTGCTGAAAGAACGAGCTGATCTCGGCCAGCCGCCAGGAACCGGCCATGATGGCTGGGCTCAAAACGGACAGAAAGAGAGGGACCTCATAGCCGAAGAGCATCGTCAGGACCCGGGCCCCGCCGATCGTCGAGAAAAAGCTCGTCGAGGACCAGGCCGCCAGGAAGAAGACCAGCGTGGGAAGAGTCAGGATGTA
>Ga0153915_10003130_pt1 | contig 15123 bp, 9 predicted proteins | sample Opewatmetagenome_2_FD_107003 | JGI IMG/M metagenome (GOLD analysis project Ga0153915, IMG submission 107003) | Freshwater wetland microbial communities from Ohio, USA - Open water 3 Core 3 Depth 3 metaG | ecosystem: Environmental > Aquatic > Freshwater > Wetlands | place: USA: Ohio, Lake Erie...
CGCCTCTCATGTTGTTGAAGGCGGACGAGGACCGGAACATTGCCCTGAGTTGACCGAGTCTAAAAGAGATAAACTTTTAGTATATCTGGCCGGATTTGAATTTGAATAAATATTAACTTATGAGGACTTAATTATTTCAAGGAGGGATTATGAACGGTTCGACCATCAAAAAACTGAACTTTTTAGACCGGTTCCTCACGCTGTGGATATTTCTTGCCATGTTCATCGGCGTCGGCAGCGGGTATCTGTTTCCGGAGATCAAGAATTTTATAAACCGGTTCTCTGTCGGAACCACCAATATGCCGATAGCCATAGGCCTTATTCTCATGATGTATCCGCCCCTGGCCAAGGTGAAGTATGAAAAGCTTGGATTCGTTTTCAGGGACCTTAAAGTCCTGGCCTTATCGCTGGTGCAGAACTGGTTGATCGGGCCTATCCTCATGTTCCTTCTTGCCGTTGCATTTCTGTCAGGCCATCATGAATATATGGTTGGTCTGATATTGATCGGACTTGCCCGCTGCATTGCCATGGTAATCGTCTGGAATGACCTTGCGTCAGGAGACACGGAATACTGCGCCGGGCTTGTTGCCTTCAACTCCATCTTCCAGGTGCTGTTCTTCTCCCTCTATGCCTACATCTTTATCACGGTTATCCCTCAATGGATTGGCCTTAACGGCGCAGTAGTTGATATCTCCATCGGCCAGATCGCCAAGAGCGTCTTTATATATCTGGGCATCCCCTTCATTGCAGGTATCATAACCCGTGTTATCGGATTAAACACCAAAGGGAGGGAGTGGTATGAAAAGAGATTCATTCCCAAGATAAGCCCCATCACCCTTATAGCCCTGCTTTTTACCATTCTCGTCATGTTCTCCCTTAAAGGAGACTATATCGTGCAACTGCCGCTGGATGTGGTCAGGATAGCAATACCCCTGTGTGTCTATTTCATTATCATGTTCTTCGTCTCCTTTTATCTTTCCATGAAGGTTGGGGCTACCTATGAACAATCAACCACCCTGAGTTTTACCGCTGCCTCAAATAATTTTGAGCTGGCGATCGCCGTTGCAGTTGCTGTATTCGGGATAGACTCAGGGGAGGCATTTGCTGCTGTTATTGGACCGCTTGTAGAGGTGCCCGTACTTATCAGCCTAGTCGGTGTTGCGTTATGGTTCAGGAGAAGGCATTTTCCATATGCCGTAGAAATACCGACAGGAATTTGTCATGTTATACGCAAACCGTGATAACCAATCCCCCGGGATGCTTATGCCTTGCAACCCATCAGTTTATAATTTATTCGGGAGGGCCCAAAAATGAAGGAAAAGAAAAAGATACTTTTTCTATGTACGGGCAATTCATGCAGAAGCCAGATGGCCGAGGCGTGGACACGACAACTGCGAAATGATGACTATGAGGCATACTCCGCCGGTACTGCGCCCAAAGGTCTTGATCACATAGCTGTTCATGTGATGTCTGAAGCCGGGGTCGATATCTCATCTCAGAAATCAAAGAACATCGACTCACTGGGAGGCATTAAGTTTGATTATGTGATCACCCTGTGCGATAGCGCCAGGGAGTCATGCCCCTATTACCCTGCAAAAACTAAATTGATCCACAAGGAGTTTGATGATCCGCCCAGCCAGGCGAAAGGGGCAGAAAACGATAAAGATATTATAAACATCTACCGAAGGGTCAGGGATGAGATAAAGGAATATATCATGAATCTGTCCTGGTAGATCCTTTTTTATCCAGCGCAATACGTATGGCCCGTGCCAGGTCATTCATTGCTACAGGCTTCATGACAAAGGCCTTTATACCTATGGCCCTGGCGCTCTCCTCATCTATTCTTTCGCTGAATCCTGTGGATAATATTACGGGCATATCCGGCCTTATGGATAATATCTCCACGGAGAGGTCCTTTCCGGTCATGTTGGGCATGGTCATATCGGTGATGACAAGATCAAATCTGTTTGGATTATTGTGAAAGACCTCAAGGGCCTCGACACTGCTTGTTCTGGCTGTCACATCATATCCCAGATTTTCCAGCATGCTCTTAAGGACATCAACCACTATCCTCTCATCATCAACTAGGAGTATCTTTTCATCCCCTTTTTGCATTTCATCCGAGATCTTCCTGTCAGAAGGTCCAGTCGCCTCGATATCCTTATTTGACGGCAATAGGATACTGAATGTTGTCCCCTTTCCCAATATGCTCTCAACGGCAATATCGCCTTTATGGTCCATGACAATGCCATGGACAACGGCCAATCCCATCCCTGTGCCTTCTCCTATGCCTTTTGTGGTGAAATAGGGATCAAAGATCTTTTCCATGACATCCTGTGGCATGCCTGTCCCTGTGTCGCTCAAGGTGAGTCTAAGATATCGACCCTGGTTCAGGTTGCTGAATCTGTGTGTGTTGCCCTGGTCAATGATAAAGTCATCCAGGTCGATCTTTAACAGACCTCCATATTCTCTCATGGCATAGGCTGAGTTTGTACAGAGGTTCAAGATCACCTGATGGATCTGCGTGGAATTGGCAAGGATAGTATCTGCATCGGTCTTTATGTCATATTTTATATCTATAGTAGAGGGTAGGGACCCCCTCAGGAGTTTGACCGTATCTGTAATTATATTTCCTAACCTTACCGGTTTCTTTTCCTGTATGTCTTTTCTGCTGAAGGCGAGGATCTGTTTGATCATTTCTTTGGCACGGTTTCCTGCCTGGTAAATCTGCTGCAGATTGTATTGAATATGGCTATCCGGGGGAAGCCCCATCATCAACATCTCGGCGTGGCCCATTATGGGGAGCAGGACATTGTTGAAGTCATGGGCAATGCCGCCTGCAAGCGTCCCGATAGCCTCCATCTTATGTGCCTGCCTTAACTGGGCCTCCAGTTTTTTCCGCTCCGAAACGTCCCTTATGGCAAGTAGTTTGACACCTCTTCCCTGATATTCAAAATTCCTTGCCTTGATCTCAGCAGGAAATAATGTCCCGTCCTTCTTTTTGGGGTATATGGCAATGGTGTATTCATCATCTGTTTTGGATTGCCTGCCGGATAGATCAGAGGCAGGGATAAAATCGCCCTCTTTCATGTTGCATAGCTCTTCGTTTTCCAGTCCGAAGAGATCCATGAAGGCATTGTTGGCATCCAGGATATTTCCATTGTCGATATCAATCATGGCAAGGGCATCCGACTCCATGTTGAATAATGTCCTGTACTTTTCCTTATTCTCCTTTAGTGAAGTTTCTGCATGTTCCCGTTGATCGATCATACTGTTGGCCGAAATGGCGAGGTTTTCAAATTCTGAGAAATTAACACCCGTTAAATCGATTTTTACGGATTCGTCTGCCGCCTTTTTAAAAAATGAGGAAAATATGATAATGCTTTTTTCTATCCGCCTGGAGATATGTTTTGCCGTCAGGAACGTCGCTGCAATCAGGAATAAAAGGAGTATTGAGACCTTGATCAACTGTTGTCTCATCGTCTGTTCCAGGAGCACCCTTTTATCGCTGATAATTTTATCGATTTCATCCACATATACTCCCGCTCCCACCATCCATTCCCAGTCTTTAATGCCTTTCATGTAAGAGATCTTCGCCGCCGGCTTTGCCTCGCTGGGTCTGTTCCAGACATAGGATATAAAACCACCCTCCGGATTTTCAACGGCCTTTCTTTCCTCCTGGATTACCTTGACGCCATTTGGATCGGTTAGTTCCCATATATTTTTCCCTATCAGCTCCCTTTGAAGGGCATTCATCAGTGTAACACCGTCAAAAGAGACCACAAAGATATAGCCGTCCTTACCAAATCTTATCTCCGCTATCCTGTTAAGTATTAATTCTTTGGCATTATTTTGAGCGTCATCAATATATTCCCCTGTCCCAATAATCCAGTTAAAAGGTTCAAATATTCTTATATAAGTCAACTTGGAATAATTATTCCCCTCCAGTCCCGGTTTTGTCCATGTATATTCACAAGAGCCTTCCTTAATGGTCCTTGCCGTATGGATCATATCCTTTACAAAGTATTTCCCGTTTGTATCGCAGATGCCGAGCATATTTCTGCCTTCTATGCTAGGCCTGTCAACAGAGAGCTGTATAACGCCATCAAGGGACACTGCGAAATAGTATCCCCTCCTGTCACTAAAACGAATGGGCCTCAAGGCATCTTTTACAAGCTTTTTAATTTCTTTTAAATCTCTCCCCTTATTTTCATTGTATATATTCATGGCTATGTCATAGGCCTGATCAACCTTGCTTTTTAAATTGTCCTTCAATCCTTCCTTATTCCTCGATTTCATGTATTCGATATAATCGACTGCTTTATCCACCTCATTTTTGATTATTGCCTTTTGGCTCTCCATGAATTCATCCCTCAGTTCCTTGGATACTCCGTTAAAATTGGAATAGTCATTATGTATCATTAGAATCCCAAGGAGTAGGATGGAGATAACGGCTATGCTGATCATGCCGATAAAGATTGTCTTGACTAGGCTGTTATTGGTTCCCATGTTAATCCCGTTATTAATGGTATTAAAGACATTATCCTTTTATATGATAAACGATAACCGCTGCAGAAGGTAGAACCGTTAACAATGAGCGCATTTCATTATCTCTTACATGAATTTCATGCTTTTCCTTTATTGTTGCTATCTAGTATTTCTCTGATGTTTTTCAATAGGTCAACAATAGTATAGGGTTTCGAGAGTAAAGGTAGATTCCTGCGTTTGATCTCATGTCGTTCAACTTCGCTTTCACTATAACCGGTTATAAAGAGAGTCTTGATTTGAGGCGCTTCTTTTATCATGTCCAGGTATACATCAAAGCCCTTTTTGCGCGGCATCATCAGGTCCAGTATCGCCAGATCAATCGTATTCGGATGCTTTTTGAAAAGGTTTACGGCAGTTTCACCGTCTTCTGCTGTGATGATATTATATCCATGCCCCTTCAATAGATCGCTCATCATGTTCCTGATCATAGCGTTGTCCTCAGCCAGCAATATCGTCTCAGGCCCCCCTTTGTAATCGATAGTTGGAGGCAATTTATCTTCAGCCTCAATATTGCCGTTCATCAAAGGCAGATAAACGATGAATGCAGTACCGTTGCCATATTCGCTTTCCACAAAGATCATGCCGTTATGTTGTTGAATAATCCCATATGCAACCGAAAGCCCCAGGCCGGTGCCTTTTCCTATCTCCTTGGTTGTAAAAAACGGTTCAAAAATTTTTGCCTTGGTGTCCTCGTCCATGCCTATCCCCTTGTCAGAGATTTTAACAACGGCATAATTGCCTGTTTTATACTCTTCATGTAGGTCTATAAAGGCATTATCGATACAAACCATATCGGTTGAAATGTTCAGAGGCCCTCCATTAGGCATCGCATCCCTAGCGTTAGTTACAATATTGATTATTACCTGCTCGATCTGATTAGGATCGGCCTTTATCGGCAAAGCACCGGCAAAAGGCATGAATGTCAGGGTAATATCTTCACGTATGAGGCGAAGGAGCATTTTTTGCAGGTTCGTTATTATATCGTTGAGATTTAGCTGTTTCATATCCAGTATCTGTTTTCTGCTGAAGGCGAGAAGCTGATGTGTGAGGCCGGCTCCCCTCATAGCGGCGGATGCAATTTCATTGACATAACGCATGAGGGGATCGGCACCGTTCATGCCCGTTTGAAGCAGCCCTGCAAACCCTGTGATGACCGTAAGGATATTGTTGAAATCATGAGCTATCCCTCCCGCGAGATTGCCGATGCTCTCCAGTTTCTGTGCGCGGTTCAATTGTTCCTGTAGTCTTTTCTTTTCAGTTATATCCGTAAAAAGGACGATGTAAAGGTTATCGATTACGGCCCCTATCACAGAGACATCACGAAAGGTCCCGTCTTTGCAGGTTATGTGCACATCAAAAGGTTTGGCGGACATACCGGTTTGCCGTGCGGTCTCAATTGCATTGATCCGGGAGTTGGTGAGTTGTGTGCGTCTTTGCAGGTTAGGACATGCCCTGCGAAATAAATCATTACTTGTCGGGATATCCTCAACGCTATAACCGAAGAGTTCTGTGAATTTTCCATTTACATATTCAATCCTGTCAGCTGCCGCGTCTCCCCAGGCCAATCCTACCGGCAATGAGCTGAGAACATTGCAGAGTCTTTTTTCGCTTCGGCGAAGATTAATTTCAGTCATTCGACGTTTTTCAATCTCCCGTTGCAATGTCAAATTTGCCGATTCAAGGTCTTTGACCTTGTCCTCGAGTTTATGAAACAGGACCTCGTTGTATTGTTTCAAGGTGCCAATTTCCTCTTTTGGAACGTCCTCATGTCCGGGCCTCTTTATTCTGCTTTCCGCCAAGACCTCAACCAAGGTCTCCAAAAGCATCCCTGGTTCCATAGGCTTTATCAGAAATCGTTCAGCGCCCAGGCCTAGTCCAAACTCAATATCTTTGGGGTCTGTGTATGTGGCAGTGTAAAATACCAAGGGTATATGGCCGAGTCTCTCGTCGGCCTTCCATTCCCTGCAAAGGGTAAAACCGTCCATGACCGGCATAAGGATATCGGTAACGATCATATCGGGTTGGATTTCACGGGCTTTATCAAGCGCCTCTTTTCCGTTGCTTGCCGATATGATTTCATAGCCGTTTTTTCTCAAAAGAACTTCCAGTAAATACAGGTTTTCTTTATTGTCATCGGCTATTATTATCACGGCCATCAGTTCTTCTCCTCTGGTGTTTTCCTATTTTACGAAATGCTCTTCCACTTGGGCCATAAATGTCTCAGGATTGATAGGTTTTTCAATATAACCGCTGCACCCTGATTCAAAGGCCTTTTCACGGTCGCCGACCATGGCGTAGGACGTGACTGCAACTATAGGAGTATCTGCAAGGCTAGGATAACTCCTTAACCTTCTCGCTACAGCATATCCGTCCATAACCGGAAGCTGTATGTCAAGGACAATAAGGTCGGGTTTGATTCGAAGCGCCGTTTCAATGCCGGTCATGCCATCCGTCGCGGACTCGACCTCATAACCGTGTTTTTTGAAAATAAAGGTTATAAGGTAAAGATTCTGTTCATTGTCTTCTATGATCAGGATTCTTCTTCCCATATATCATTCCCTTCATGCGGCAAGGTGAAACAGAACGTGCTGCCACTGCCCCATATGCTGGTCGCCCATATCTTTCCATTCAGAAGTTCAGCCAGTTTTTTACAAATATGAAGTCCAAGCCCTGTGCCGTCATATCTCCTCGTAAGTCCCGTATCAACCTGTTGAAATGCCTTGAATAGCTTGTCCATATCCTCTTCCTTTATGCCAATCCCCGAATCTATAACGGATATCCGTATATGTCCGTCCATTTTTCTGCATTCCACCGTTACCTTGCCGTATTCCGTAAATTTTATTGCATTGCTCAACAGATTAAGCAGGATCTGTTCAACACGCCGGTAATCGCTTAATACATTTTCGATATCAGGCGATATAATCATTGAGAGCGTCAGACCTTTTTTATCGGCGGACGGGCGAGAAGACTGTACAGCCTTTTCAATAAGGTCACGCAGATTGAAATGTTTTAAAGAAACCTGCAACTGTCCTGCCTCTATCTTTGAGATATCCAGTACGTCGTTGATCAGCGACAGGAGATGATTGGCGCTGTTTCGAACCATATTGAGCTGTTTGGTCTGCTCATCATTTAACGGGCCTACATACCCCTGGAGGATAATGCCGGTGAACCCGATAATTGAGTTTAGAGGCGTGCGCAATTCATGGGACATGGTAGCGAGAAACGCGGATTTCAATCTGTCTGAGGCCTCTGCACGTTCCTTTGCGATCTCCAGTTCATCACGGATTGCCTTGAGACGATCCTCTGCTACCTTCCTGCGTGTGATGTCATTTCCAACAGAAAGGACCTCAACAATCCGTCCGTCCTTATCCAGGATAGGGGTATTGGTCCATGCGATCCAGACCCTTTCGCCGTTTTTTTTGATATTTTCATTTTCGTTTACGGCGAATGCCTTCGGATCATCAAGAAGATTGTCTATTAAAGAGGAAAGGTCCCTTCCTGTCGATTCGATATTGGGGACGATCGTGCCGATGATATTTTTTCCTAGGATCTCGTCTTCCGGATAGCCGAAAAATTCCTGAGCGAATTTGTTTATAAAGGTTATACTGCCGTCCCTGCTCCATCTCAATATTACGCTGTTTGCCCCTTCCACAAGATCGCGATACTTTTTTTCGCTTTCCGTGAGTATGCCTTCTATCTCCCTGCGCTTTCTCACTTCCAGCATGAGTGTCTCGTTAATGCCGGTAAGCTGGGCCGTCCTTTCTTTTACAATCTCTTCAAGATTGTTCCTGTATTCTTCGAGGCCCAATTGCGCCAGCCTTCTTTCCGTTATATCAATGCCCGTGCCTACAACATACTGACGGCCGTTATTATCTATGCGTTTGCCTGTAAAAAGAAAATAACGGGTGCCTTTTCTAGTTAAAATGCACGCCTCCGCCTCGGATTCTCCTTTCTCAAACGCCTCGGATATCTTGGTAGCTATAAGTTCTTTGTCGTCTTCATGGATATTTTTCAGGCTGTTCATGCCGTTTACCATATCCGGGGTTAGATTGTTCAGTTCGCCAAGGACATTATTCCATCTGACCAGTCTTCCATTAATATCAAGGAGATAAAATGCGCCCGGGATGCTGTCAATGATGGCATCGTTAAATTTCTTTTCATCCATCAAGGCACTTTCGGTCCGTTTTTGCTTGCCGACGGCAACAGAAAGGAAAAGGGCTGTAGCGGAAATGACGCCAATGTAAGATTGAATAAAAATAAATGCATTGTTAAGGTCTTTTCCTGATAGACCGACAGAGGACTTGAGCGTGTAGACGATGGCCACCCCTGATAACAGTGCGATCGAGAGAGATGTTTCGAAAATATCAAAACGAAGTATCCCCCACAATAACACAGGTATTAATAAAAATCTGACTGGGTATTCCCATTTGAATGCTAAGGTCGACATCAGGATAAGGACAAGAAACATCAACAAGACCTCTATTTTTTTCCTTTTTTTCCATTTAATAGATTTCCAGTCAGGTATTGAGAGAATCAGAGGGGCAATCAGTATAGAACCCGTTGCATCACCCAGCCACCATGTCAACCATATAAAACTGTAAAATGTCCAGCTTCCTGTGGCGATAGAGAGGGCGGTTGCCCCTATAGTGGCGCTGATCGTTGTGTTCAATAGGGCTCCGAAGAGAATGAATTTCAGGATATTTCTTTTATTGTCAAAGAAATGATTGCCATTATTGAATCTGAGGATCAGAAATGCACCGGCAACCGCCTCCATTGTATTCCCGAAGGCTGTCATAAGCGCAGAAATGATTGATGAGGACAGGGGGATTTCCAACCCCATTAGTATAAGGACATTTGCAAGAAAGGCACCGATAAATATTCCCGGTGTTATCCGGTATCCTGCTATGAGCACAGCAGCAAGGGCAAACCCGGCGGGGGGCCAGACAGGGCTTGCATTCGTCTGCTCAAAGGCGAGAAAAAGGGAGAGACGTGCCGAAATAAAATAGACTGAGGCAGTGATAAGGATGGAGATGCATGTCGCCTGAGACGATTTTTTCATATGAAAAGCCTGCCAACAGGTTGGCATGGTTTCAGAAAATTCTCCGGACATTGACCGATCCTTTCGGTATCAAGATTAAGTGTTTTTAGTTTTAGGAGCTGAACTATTCCGATTGAGAGTTATATGCTTTTGGTTAAACCGATATAAAAATGTTCTGCCGGTCTGATCTCCATTGAGCAGCCAGGATGGTAACAGGTTTTATCAATTAAAAAATTTTTATATTAAATATGGTAGACTGTCTATGTCTTGTAAATACGACGGCAAAATTCAATAAAGTATAAAAACCTTTGCCCTCTGTGTCAAGGAAAACCCCTGTAATTAAGATTAAAAAGATGATCTTTATAAAAATAACTTGTTGAATTACTTTATTTTTAATGTAGAATCCTATGCGTTAAGTTTTGATCAAAAGAACAGGTAGTGATTTTAATATTTTGAATAAGGAGTTATATATGTTGGAAAAGTTGTTTAAACCTTCTTCCGTTGCAGTTATCGGCGCCTCTTCCGTGCCGGGGAAGATCGGATATATGGTGCTCAACCATCTAGTTACTCAGGGGTATAAGGGAGAGATAGTCCCGATAAACCCTAAAGCGGATTCTATACTTGGCCAAAAGGCCTACAAGGATCTGGCCAGTCATACGGGCGCCGTTGATCTGAGCGTGATCACGGTTCCCACAGAACACGTAAAGAACGCCGTAATTGACTCAGTGGAGGCCGGCGCAGGGGCGCTTATTGTCATTACTGCAGGCTTTAAAGAGGTAGGTCATAAGGGCGCAGTCATGGAAAAGGAGATTGTGGATATCTGCCGCAGTCATAATGTCCGCATGCTCGGGCCCAATGTTCTGGGGCTTATAAACACATACCATTCGATGAATGCAAGCTTTGACCCCCACATGCTTAAACAGGGGAACATCTCCATAATATCCCAGTCAGGGGCCATATGCGGGGCCATGATCCGATGGGCTGACCTCAAGCAGATAGGCCTTGCCAAGGTCATAAGTATCGGCAACAAGGCGGATATCAGCGAGATTGACCTTCTGGAGGCCCTGGCGGATGATGAGGAGACAGAGGTTATAGTGGGGTATCTGGAAAGCATCGTCGACGGACAGGAGTTTATAAGGGCGGCTGAAAAGGTGACCCAGAAAAAGCCTGTTATACTGTTCAAGGCAGGGACATCCTCTGCCGGCATGAAGGCGGCATCTTCTCACACAGGTAGCCTTGCAGGCGCCGATGTGGCCTACGGCGCCGCATTCAGACGTTCGGGTGTAATCAGGGCCGAAAGCTTTGAACAGCTCTATGATTATGCCACTGCCTTTGCTATGCAGCCTGTACCCAGGGGGAAATCCGTGGCCATAGTCACAAACGCAGGTGGTCTCGGTGTAATATGCGCCGATGCGGTTGAAAACTTCGGTATGAATGTAGCTCAGCTTGATGAAAAGACAATGGATGACCTCAAAAAGCAACTGCCAAGCGCGGCAAGCGTCGGAAACCCCATAGACGTCCTGGGCGATACGGATGCCCCTCGTTACAAGGTCGCAGTAAAGACTGCAGCCGAGTCCGATGCGGTGGATGCCGTTGTGGCGCTCCTGACGGTCCAGGACCTTGCAAAGGGCACAGAGATAGCATCGGTTCTTTCAGAATGCAATAACAGCACAAAGCCCGTTCTTGCATGTTTTATGGGCGGCAAGGACGCTGTCCCAGCCATGGCGGAACTGACGGCCAGAAATCTCCCTGATTATCCGAGCCCGGAAAGGATGATTGCAACATTAAAGGCCATGTATGAATACAACCTCTGGACCCACAGGGAACCAAGGGTTGTAACCCGTTTCCCTGTTAATAAAAGGAGGGTGGAGAGGGTATTTAACACATACAAAAGGATGGGCAATGTCCAGGTAGGTGAAGTCGATGCCAAGAAGGTCCTGAGGGCCTACGGGTTTTCAGTGCCTAACGGCGCCCTGTGCCTGTCTGTATCCCAGGCCGTTGATGTGGCCGAATGGGCCGGTTATCCGGTTGCCATGAAGATAGTCTCAAGAGACATCATTCACAAGAGCGATGTTGGAGGAGTCAAGATCGGTCTGCAGAATAAGGAGGCAGTCAGGGATGCATTTGATCTTATGATGATGCGAATACCCAGCGTTATGCCGGAGGCCCGCATTGACGGCGTTTATGTGGAGCAGATGGCGCCCAAGGGCAGGGAGGTGATACTGGGCATGACCAGAGATCCGCAGTTCGGGCCCATGATGATGTTCGGGCTTGGTGGAATTTTTGTAGAGGTGATGAAGGATGTATCCTTCAATCTCGCTCCTATAACCAAGGAAGAGGCAATGCAGATGCTTGCTGCGACAAAGTCCTATGCGCTTTTGAAGGGCACAAGGGGACAGGCCGCAGTCGATATGGATGCAATTGCCGTAAGCCTTCAGTATATAAGTCAGCTGGTGACGGATTTCCCGCAGATAATGGAAATGGATATCAATCCCTTTATTGTAGGGAATGTCGGAGGACCATCCGTGACTGCCGACGCAAGAATAACGCTTTCAGAAAGTTGGGTAAAAAATGGATAGAAATAAGAATAAAACAGCAAGTCAGGATTGGCAGAAGAGATTTAATTTGGAAACTGTGACCGCTGAAGAGGCGGTTAAGAAAATATCGCCGGGGCATCGCGTCTTCCTGGGCACGGGTGCTGCCCAGCCGTCAATGCTAATCAATGCTATGACGGCTCGCGCCGATGAACTGGTCGATGTCGAGATCATACAGCTGGTAACGATGGGCAATGCCCCGTATGCAAAAAAAGAGCTATCAGGCAGCTTCAAGGTCAACAGCTTTTATATCTCCGAGGAGAGCATCCGGGCATCCATCAGCGAAGGGCTGGGGACCTATACTCCCATTATGCTTTCAGATATACCGAAGCTTTTCAAAAACGGGCAGATACCCCTTGACGTATCCATGATCCAGGTGTCTCCTCCGGACGAAAGAGGGATGTGCAGCATGGGTATATCAGTGGATGTGGCAAAATCGGCGGTGGAAAGCTCGAAGATAGTAATCGCCCAGATCAATTCGCTGATGCCCAGGACACTTGGCGACAGTCTGATTAATATCTATGAGATAGATATGCTGGTGCAGGGCGATGAGCCTCTCCTTGAGGCCCCGAAGATGGAGATAAACGAAGGGGAGGCCAGGGTCTGTGAGTACGTCTCATCGCTTATCGATGACGGTTCAACCATTCAACTGGGTTTCGGAAAGATACCTCAATTCTGCATGGATTATCTAAAGGATAAAAAGGACCTGGGCATACATTCGGATATAATTACGGAGAAGATCGTCGGCCTGGTCACATCAGGGGCGGTTACAGGAAACAGAAAAACCATTAATCAGGGAAAGATCGTGGTGAGCTTCTGTCTGGGGACTAAGGAACTCTATGACTTTATAGATAACAACGAGATGTTCGCCTTCAGGAGGACAGAATATGTCAATGACCCGGCCACCATACGTCAGCATAATAAAATGGTTGCCGTAAATACCGCACTTGAAATAGACCTTACCGGCCAGGTCTGCTCTGATTCCTTCGGGACCCAGTTCATCTCCGGGATAGGCGGTCAGGCGGATTTTATCCGCGGGGCCAATGATTCCATCAGGGGGACCAGCATCATAGCGCTTCCTTCCACGGCAAAACACGGGACCGTTTCAAGGATAGTGGCCCAGCTGACCCCGGGCGCCGGAGTGGTCACCCCCAGGGGCGACGTGCATTATATAGTTACAGAATACGGTATAGCATATCTCCACGGCAAGAACGTCCAGGACCGGACCATGGCACTCATAAGTATCGCCCATCCGGATTTCCGCGCAGAACTCCTTAAAAAGGCCATTGAATACGGGTATGTTGTCCCTGAATTGGCAAAGGTTGAAGGGAAGCTTGTCCTCACTCCAAGCAAGATGCTTTCAACGACCATGTATCTGGATGACGGGACAAAGATAAAATTCCGGCCTATCCATCCTACCGATGCAAGCAGGATGAGGGACCTGTTCCATAAACTGAACAGCTCGGCCATTGATTACCGTTTCGGATGGGACATGAATAAGCTGCCCCAGAAACAGATCCAGGACTTTATATACATCGACCACAGGCAGGAGATCGGAATCGTGGGCACAATACCCAATCAGGCGGGGACAGAGGAGGAGATAATCGCCTTCGGCGGGTATTATCTTGATGACAAGACCAACCGCTCTGAGGTGGCGCTTGTTGTGCAGGACGAGTGGCAAAACCGCGGCATCGGGTCCTTCCTGATAAAGTATCTGTCCAGGATAGCCAAAAAGGACGGTATCCGAGGTTTTACGGCCGGGGTGCAGTCGACCAATAAAAAGATGCAGGCTGTCATGCATAAACTGGATGGAAAGGTTGAGAGCGCACAGGGCGGCAATGTCTACAACATGAGCACCGATTTTACAATAAGTGATTGATCTTTAACGTAGGCCAGGGGCAGTCAGCGGTCGACAATCAGCCGGTTGGTTGTTTTAATTGGTTGGGTCAAGGGTTGATCGCTGATTGCCTTATCATTTCAACATGGCAACCGTGCCGAATCTTCCGGTGTTGCCCTCCGCCCTGTATGAGAAAAAGAGGTCTGTATTACATTTAGTACAGACGTCTGCTGTCTCAATGTTATCGTTCATCAGGCCTGACCGCAGAAGCTGCATCCTGCTGATCTCCCAGAGATTGAAATGATTGTTGCCGACATTAAACTCAGTGAATTCTTCAGGGAATATATCCATGTATGTTTTAAATTCCGCGCAGCATGGACCCAGTGAAGGGCCGATGGCTGCCAAAAGATCCCTGGCCATGCAACCGTATTCCTGTTCCATTCTCTTGACTGCGACGCCCAGGATGTCCTGGACATTGCCCCTCCATCCGCAGTGGACTACGGCGACAACCGATCTTATCCTGTCATATATGATTACACCCTGGCAATCCGCCTGTTTGACCAACAGACCCATCCGGGGGACATTGGTGATAATCGCATCAGCTGTTCGTATCCCCTGGTCATGGTCAATGTCCTTATGGAGTGTCAGTATCTCTGTCCCATGCACCTGGTTCATTGAGATGATTTGTCCTGCCCCGATCCTGTCCCTTGCAAGATCGATGTTTTTTTCTACATTGTCATGGAGATCGCCTGTGTTGAATGATACGTTCAGGCTGTCATAGGGTGCCTTGCTTACGCCGCCTTTTCTGGTGAAGACCATATGCCCAAGTTTGTCATGTGCCAGAAGTGAATCAAACTGGAGACAGGGGATCTCACTGTAACCGTCATCGGCCATATTTTTATTGATTGATGTTAGATTGATATCCATAACCGGAGGGAAAAGTCTTGAATAGGTGGCCTTAAGCGATAAATGGGGTAAGTGTCCGCTGAATGCCCTGAGCAAAAATAGATTCCGGCACGACACAAACCGCCTTATTTACCGCTGCTTCCTTCCGGATCTGACGGGGTTCATAAGCGTCTGTCACGTACGGTCCACTTTTCCTCAAG
>Ga0153915_10003132_pt1 | contig 15119 bp, 12 predicted proteins | sample Opewatmetagenome_2_FD_107003 | JGI IMG/M metagenome (GOLD analysis project Ga0153915, IMG submission 107003) | Freshwater wetland microbial communities from Ohio, USA - Open water 3 Core 3 Depth 3 metaG | ecosystem: Environmental > Aquatic > Freshwater > Wetlands | place: USA: Ohio, Lake Erie...
ATGTTTTGAAAATGATATTAAAACAATGGCAGTTTGTTCTTCTCTTATTGTTTATAAACCTAAAAGTATTGTTCAACGAGCGCAGAGTTTAGAATATGACATGTCTGTATATACTAAAAAAATGTTTGGGTTCATGGGGGGGATTAATGTAACCCCTGGGCCATTTTCTATTTTTAGGAAGAAAGTTTTTGACGAATTAGGTCCATATAGAAAAGCTCATAATACTGAAGACCAAGAGATTGCACTTAGAATGCAGGAGAATGGTTATAAGATAGACCATTGTCATGATGCTTATGTTTACACAAATGCCCCTAAAGATGCTCGCAAATTATTAAAACAAAGAATAAGATGGGCTTATGGTTTTATCAAGAATGCTACCGATTATAGGCATATTTTGTTTAAGAAAAGATATGGTATGGTTTCTACCTTTACATTGCCGTCACAAATTATTGGTATTGCTAGTGCTATATTTCTCTTAGGAATTATATTCTCTAATATCATTAAATATTTATATAATAAAACTATTGAATTTAAAACACTTGGTTTTTCAAATTTTTTCAATATAAATTTGAAATTTAATTTTGACTGGTTCTTTTTAAACACTAAAGCAACTCTTATATTTACTTTAATCCTAACTATATTAGCAGTTACTTCAATACTTTTAGGGAGAAAGATGGTAGAAGGGAAAAAAGGTGTTCCAGTTTTGGATTTTATATATTTTACAGTAGTTTATAGTATAGTTGGCCCATTGTGGATATTAAAAGCAGTATATAATGCGATTCTTTCTAAGGAAACCAATTGGGCTCTTGAAAGGAAAGCTAATAAATAATTATGCACGAACACGAAAAAATTGATTGGGGAAAATATATTATAGTTTTCTTTATAACCTTAACATTATTTGTTTCAGGATTATGGTTTTCTAGTTATTTAAATAATAAAAAAATAAGTCAATTAAAAAATATTGAAAATAAAATATCTTTAGATCTTATGTCTTCCGAAACGCAGTTTTCGTTATTACAAGAACAATCCTGTAAAGATGTTTCAAATACAATTTTATCTTCAGAGTTAAATTCTTTGGCTGATAAAATATCTTATAGTGAAAATAATATTGGAGCTGATGATACTGATGTTGTCAGCCTTAAAAAATATTATTCATTACTTGAAATTAAAGATTATCTTCTAATGAAAAAATTAAAAGAGAGATGTAATGAAGATTCAATCTTTATTTTATATTTTTATCGTAATAATGATTGTGATGATTGTACCAAACAAGGTTATGTTTTGACTTCTCTCCGTGAGAAATATCCAGATTTGAGAGTTTATTCTTTTGATTATAATCTTGACCTTTCAGCTATTAAAACGATGGTTTCAATATATAAAGTTGAAAATAACTTACCAGCAATAGTTATAAATGGTAAAGTTTATAATGGTTTTCAAAGTTTAGAGGACATAGAAAAAACATTCCCGCAATTAAAGACTATCGAAAAGAAAGATACTACAACAACTACCACAACATCAAAAAAAGAAACAGCTACTAAAACTTCTTCAAAATCTTCAACAACGAAAACAGCCACAGACATAACAACTCCTGTTACAACATCTCAAAAATCAGATATTGTAACTCAAGTTAAAGAATTGCTTAATAGTTCATCATCAACTTCTGTTACAGAGAATAATATAAGTACAACAAAAGCAGATTCTTCTCTGCAAGATTCTAATTAGTCTCTAAATTTTTTTGAGCCGCTTCTCAGACTCGAACTGAGGACCTTCGCTTTACAAAAGCGTTGCTCTACCAACTGAGCTAAAGCGGCATTATTTAAATGTTATCTATACTTTCCCCTTTTTCTAATTCTTTCTCATGTTCCTTAATGATTTTTTCTTTCATATTTCTAATTTTTATTTTTGATTCAATGACGGCTTTATGTAAGAAAGAATTATTATTAGGTTTATGCTCTCCAGATTTTTTATTAAAGAATTTATTAATTTTAGGAGATTTATCTTTAACCCATTTACAAATTTTAGTGTATAAAATAAACCAATATTTAACAGTAATTAAAATAACCCATTGAACAGCATACTTGGTCAAATATAGCATAATCTTTTCAAGATGTCTAAAGTAGATTTTAGGTAATAATTTTTCTTTGTCTTTAGGTTGTTCAATTTTGGATGTTTTTATTTCCCATGCTCTAAATGAAACCATGGAAAGTAGAACCAGGATAGATGCCACAAAAATAATTATTAATACTGTTATCATATTAATTTATTGATTCATAAATATAAGATTCTAGTTGAGCATTATTTTCTTTAAGCATTTTTTCTATACTCAAATCAGGATTTTTTATAAACATCTGATTCATAAGAGTTAATTCTTTGAAATAAGAAGAAATTTTTCCTTCTAACATTTTATCTTTTATCTCTTGAGGTTTATCAGAAGTTTCTACTTCTTTTTTATATACTTCAGTTACTCTTGCCTTATCTTCATCAGTAATATCATCTTTAGTTTTATATACAGGTTTCATTGCAGTAATGTGCATTGCAATATCACGAGCTAATTCTTTAGTTCCACTAGATAGTACAACGATAGCAGCAATTTTTCCTCCACTATGTACATAACTGCCAATTATATTTCCTTTTATTTCAGAAATTTCTCCAAGTTCAATCTTTTCTCCCACTTTTTGAATAATTTCATTTATCATTCCCGTTGATTGATTTTTTACAGCTCCAATTCCGTCTTTTATAGCAATATCAGCAAGTTTATTTGCTAAATTAACAAAATCAGAATTTTTTGCGACGAAATCAGTTTCTGAATGTAAGGCAAGCAAGATAGTTTTTTGGTCATCTTCACGAACAATAATTAATCCATCTTTTGCATTACGGTTAGCTTTTTTCATTGCAATACTGCTAGATTTATTTTTGAGAATAATTAAGGCTTTCTCCATATCACCCTCAGCTTCTTCTAATGCGTTTTTACATTGCATTACTGAAACTCCAGTTTTGTCTCTTAAATCTTTTATTAAATCAATAGTTATTTTTGTAGGCATTTTATTTATTGTTTAATTTTTATAAATTATTTTGTAGAACCATTTAAATAAGCTTCTTTTATCTTTGATAAAAAGAATGAAATGCTAGGCCCCGATGCATCGTTAGCTAGAATAGGGTATTGTGTTTGCTTAATATTGCAGTCAGTATTTAAAATAGAAATTACTGGAATACCCATTTTAATTGCTTCTGTAACAGCCATTTGTTCTTTCTTAGGGTCAACAACAAAAATGACATCAGGGATACGAGTCATCCCAACTAATCCTTGAAAATTTCTATCCATATTTTCCATTTCACGCCCAATTAATAGTCTTTCTTTTTTAGTGTATTTTTCAAAATCACCATTTTCTTTCTGTTCTCTGAGTTCAAGAAGCTTTGCAATTCTTTTCTTTATTTCTGAGAAGTTTGTAAGTGCTCCACCAACCCAACGTTCAGCAACATAAGGCATTCCAAGAGCGAGAGCGACCTCGGTAATTTGCTGGCTAGCTTCAGGTTTAGTTCCAATAAATAAAATTGTTTTACCACTAGCCCCTAAATTTTTTATATATTCCAGCGTTTTATTTAAAAGTTCTTCGGTCTTTTCTATGTTAATGATATCAACTCCGTTTTTGGTAGTGAAGATATAAGGTGTAGTTGATGGATGTCTACGACTTTTAGAATATCCATATTGAACACCGGAGTTAAACATTTCTTCTATATTATTTTGCATATATTTTTCTATGTGTTTCCATCCTCTTGATGGATCTACCATCGTGGGTAGAAATTAATTATTAAACTATCCGTTTTTAAGCATTCCAGCTTGACTGACCAGAGGCCTAGTCTATTTACAGGGATTCTTAAACAAAAAAACTCCCCACGGAAAGTAGTCACATAGTATCAGAAAAACCATTATTTTGCAAGAACCCATTTTTGACTATAGGTACCTTTTAGGGTAATATGTTGGTATATATGAAGCAATCACAATTATTTACTAAAACTAAAAAAGAGAGTCCTTCTGACGAGCAAGCCCTAAATGCTGAATTACTTATTAAGGCAGGTTTTATAAATAAAGAAATGGCAGGTGTCTACTCTTTTTTACCTCTTGGATTAAGAGTAATAAAGAAAATAGAAAATATAATTCGTGAAGAGATGAATAAAGTAGGAGGAGTTGAAATGAAAACTTCTGTTTTTCAAAATAAAGAAGTATGGGAGAAGTCTGGTAGATGGAGTGATGATATTGTTGATGTATGGTTTAAAACCAAGTTAAATAATGGAACAGATTTAGGTTTATCATTCACTAACGAAGAAGCTTATTCAAATATATTAAAACAGTATATAAATTCATATAAAGATTTGCCTATTTATGCCTATGATTTTAAAGAGATTTTTAGAAATGAGACGAGAAGTAAATCTGGAATTTTAAGAGGAAGAGAATTTTATTGGAAGGCTTTATATTCTTTCTCTAAGGATGAGAAGGAACATGATGAATTTTATGAAAAAATGAAAGAAACCTATAAAAATATTTTTAAAAGAGCTGGTATTGGACATTTAACTTATATAACTTTTGCTTCTGGTGGAAGTTTTTCAAGATTTTCTCATGAATTTCAGACGTTAACTTCTGTTGGTGAGGATACAATCTATTTAGATCAAAATAAAGGTATTGCTATAAATAAAGAAGTTTACACTGATGAAGTTTTAGATGACCTAGGAATTAAAAAAGAAGATCTTGTTGAAGAAAGAGCTATTGAGGTAGGAAATATTTTTTCATTAGGAACTAAATTTTCTAAACCTTTTAATCTAGTTTATAAAAATGAAAATGGGGAAGAGAAAGAAGTAATCATGGGATCTTATGGGATAGGCCTTGGAAGATTGATGGGTACTGTTGTTGAGACTCTCTCTGATGATAAGGGTATTATTTGGCCAGAATCAATTGCTCCTTTTAAAGTGCATTTGCTAGTTTTAGGTGATGATGAGAGTGTTAAAGATGAAGCTAATAATTTATATAAATACTTATTAGATAACAATATAGAAGTTTTATATGATGATCGTATTGGTCCTAGTGCTGGGGAAAAATTTGCCGACTCAGATTTAATAGGTATTCCTTATAGAGTTGTAGTTTCAAAACGTAGTTTAGAAGATGGGGGTTTTGAAATTAAGAAAAGAATTGAGAAAGGTGGAAAAATTATGAACAAAGAAGAATTATTAAAGTTTTTAAAATAATAAAAGGTTAATTTGTATGTTTAAAAAAGTTTACAAAATGTTTTCAAATGATATTGGAATTGATCTAGGGACAGCAAATACCTTAGTTTATTTGAAGGGTCACGGAATTGTTATAAATGAGCCATCGGTTGTTGTTGTTAATCAAAAGACTGGTCAAATTGTTGCCATAGGATCTGAAGCTAAGCAAATGCTTGGACGTACACCAGGACATGTGAAAGCAGTAAGGCCTATTGTAGATGGGGTTATTTCTGATTTTGAGGTAACAGAAGAAATGATTTCTTACTTAATAAATAAAACAGAAAAAATTTCAAAAAAGTTTATTCGTCCAAGAGTAATTGTAGGAGTTCCAACTGGTATTACGAATGTTGAAATAAGAGCAGTTGAAGATGCTGCTCATTCAGCTGGGGCACGTGAAGTTTACATTATTGAAGAGCCAATGGCTGCTGCAATTGGTATACGTTTACCAATTAAAGATGCAGTTGGCTCGGTTATTGTTGATATTGGAGGAGGAACAACGGATGTTGCTGTTATATCTTTATCAGGAGTTGTTTGTTCAAAGAATATAAAGATTGCCGGTGATTTATTTAATTCAAATATTATTAGTTATATGCGAGATGAATTTAAACTTTTAATAGGAGAAAGAACTGCAGAAAATATTAAAATTGCGATTGGAAATGTCTTAGAAGGTGAACCAATGGAAGCAGAAGTTCGGGGAAGAGATCTTGTCACTGGTCTTCCTCGCCAAGTCATTGTAACTGATACTGATATTCGTGAAGCAATTATGCCTTCTATCTTAGGTTTAATTGATGGAATTAAAGAAGTTTTAGAAACAACTCCCCCAGAGCTCCTCTCTGATGTTATACACCGTGGATTAGTTCTTACGGGGGGAGGTGCTCTTATCAAAGGACTTGATACTTTATTACAGAATAATCTTAAAATACCAGTTTATATTGCTGATGATCCACTAACTGCTGTTGCTCGTGGAACAGGAATTATTTTTGATGATTTTGATAACTTTGAAGAAGTTTTATTAAATACAGATGATGCATCAGTTCCTAGATAAAAGACAAATAACAAAGAAAAACAAAACTATTGAGAAAATAGTTGTTTTAGTTTTGTTTATTGTTTTATGTGGATTGGGGTTTTTGACTATAACAGGAAAATTTTTTAATTTTATAGGAAGACCTATACTAGAAGCTAAAAATTCAATAATTTCTGGAATTGATAACATTAGTTATTATTTTCAATCGAAAGAATCACTTTTATTTGAAAACAGAAGATTGACTGAAGAAAATACAATAATGAAACTCCAAATGATTAATTATAAAATTCTAGAAGATGAAAATAATGAATTAAAAGAAACCTTGGATTGTTTACCTGATAATAAAAATTTTGTTTTAGGAAATATTTTAGCTAAACCAAGTAATTCTCCTTATGACACTATTATTATAGATATTGGAGAGGGTGATGATATAAAACAAGGTGATATAGTTTACGCTGGAGGAGAAATTCCAATTGGTTTTATTGATAAGGTTTATAATAAGACTTCTCTTGTTACCTTATATACTAGTCCGAGTCAAAAAACCGAAGGATTCATTAATGGTTCAAATGCGAGTGTTGAATTAATTGGTAGAGGAGGAAGTAATTTTGAAATGATTATCCCAATGGAGCTAGAAGTTGAAAATGGAGAAATGATTTATCTTCCAGGTAATAGTTCTACTGTTATTGCGGTTGTTAATGAAGCTATTTCTGAATCGACTGATCCATTTAAAAAGATTTTACTAAGCTCACCAGTTAATATTCAAAATCTAAAATGGGTAGAAGTAGAAAGAGAAAATTAAAAAATGAAATATATAGAGCAAATTCAAAAATATTATAAAGATGAAAATAGTAGTGAGATGTCATATCGCACACCGTTTCAGAATTTTCTTGAGACTATTTTTAAGAAAGAAGACAAATATATAATTCAGCATGACCAGAAGGCAATAGATGGTAATAAACCAGATTTTATTGTTTTAAAAAATAATATCCCTGTTTTATACATAGAGGTAAAGAAAGTAGGGGAAGATTTAGATAAAATAGAGAAGTCAAACCAAGCCGATAGATATTTTGGTTATGATAATCTTATTATTAGTGATTATGTAAATTTCAGATTTTATAGATATGGTAAAAAGTATGAAGAAGAAGTTTCATTAGGGAAGATAAATAAAAATGAAAGAAATATCATAGGAAATGATAAAGAAGAATTACTTATTAAAACTATTTTAGATTTTACTAATTCTCACAAAGAGGAAATTAAATCAGGGAAACATTTAGCAGAGATAATGGGAGGAAAAGCTCTTCGTATAAGAGAGAATGTCTTTTATATGCTTTCTTCGCAAAATGATAGATTTGAAGAATTAAATAAAATTAAAGAAGTTGTAAAAGAAAATCTTATCAGCAATATTTCAGATAAAGATTTTGCAGATATGTATGCCCAAACACTTGTTTATGGACTTTTTGCCTCAAGATATAATGATAAAACTCCAGATAATTTTTCAAGATATGAAGCAATAGATTTGGTTCCAAAAACAAACCCATTTCTTAAAAAGTTTTTCGGACATATTGCAGGTGAATCTTTTCCAGATCGTCTTCGTTTTATTGTGGATGAACTTTGTGAAGTCTTTTCTCATGCAGATGTTCATAAGCTTCTTATAAACTTTTACGGTAAAGAAAAAGATAATAAGGATCCAATTATCCATTTTTATGAAGATTTTTTGAAAGAATATGACAGTAAAAAGAAAATGGATATGGGTGTTTTCTATACTCCGAAGCCAGTTGTGGATTTTATCGTTCGTGGAGTTGACTATATTTTAAAAAATGATTTTGATTTATTAGATGGCTTAGTAAGTAAAGAAAAAATAAAAATAGAAAAAAATATAATAGATACAAAAACTGGCAAAGAGAAAAAGATTGAAGAAGAATATCATAAAGTCCAAATCTTAGATATTGCAACAGGTACAGGGACATTCTTAAATGAGACAATTTCTTTTATTTACAATTCTTTTAAGGAAAATGGTCAGCTTGGTAGTTGGGAGAGTTATGTGAATGAACATTTACTTCCAAGACTTCACGGCTTTGAGATAATGATGGCATCATATACTATTGCTCATTTGAAACTGGGTATGACTTTGGAAGATATGGGTATAGACACAGATAAATTAAATAAAAGACTAGGGGTATATCTTACAAATACTTTAGAAGAAGCAAAAGATTATTCAAATCAAGGAACTCTTTTTGGTTTTATGGATTCTATTGCTGAAGAAGCCAAGAATGCCTCCAAGATAAAAAAAGAATATCCGATAATGTGTGTTATAGGTAATCCACCTTATTCTGGAGAATCAATGAATAAAGATTATACAGACAATGATGTTTATAAAGTAGAAATTGGTGGTAAGGAAAAACTTAAAGAGAGAAATAGTAAATGGATAAATGATGACTATGTGAAGTTCATTCGTTTTGCAGAAAGTCTGATGGAGAAAAATAAAGAGGGGATTGTAGGGATGATTACAGCCCATGGATATATAGATAATCCAACTTTTCGTGGTATGCGTTGGCGCTTGCGAAATACTTTTGACAAGATTTATATTTTGGATTTACATGGGAATAGCCGCAAGAAAGAAACTACACCAAATGGAGATAAAGATGAAAATATCTTTGATATTATGACTGGGGTTTCTATTATTTTTGGAATTAAAAAACCAGAAAATAAAGAGAAAAAATTAGCACAAGTTTATAAAGCAGACTTTCATGGATTAAGAAAAGAGAAATTTGAAAAATTAGATAATTTAAGTATTGATAAAATAGATTGGACAGAACTTTCAGAGAGTAATGATATCTGGGTTTTGGAAGGCAAAGGTAAGAGTGAATATATGAAAGGATTTTCTGTTTCAGAAATTTTCCCGATAAATGGAGTTGGAATTACGACCGCCCATGATGATTTTGTGATAGATGAAGATAAAAATAAATTACTAAAAAAATTTGAAGAATTTGTAAATTCTGAAAGAAATGCAGACATACTTCATAAAAAATTTAATGTTAAGAAAAAAACTGGGTGGAATATTTTACAAGGATATGACAACATAAAAGATGAAAATAATTTAGAAAAATTTATACAACCAATTTCATATAGACCTTTTGATGATAAATATATTTTTTATGAAGATAAACTTGTTTGGCGAGCTGTAAAAAAAATAATGGATCATTTTAACAGGGAAAATATTGGATTGTGTTTTACCAGAAATGTACAAAGATTCCCAACAGAAGCTTTATTTTTTTTATCAAAAAATATCTATGATGCCCATATGTTACCTGGATTAGGCTATATTGCACCACTTTATATTTACGAAAATGAAGAAAAAATTCCAAATATAAATAAAAAAATTTGGGAAAGGGTAAATGAAAAAGTTGGGGAGACGACACCAGAAAATATTTTAGATTATATTTATGCTTTTCTGCATAGCCCAAAATACAGAGAGAAATACAAAGAATTTTTAAAGATTGATTTTCCACGAGTTCCTTATCCAGAAGATAAAGAGAAGTTTTGGAATTTAGTAAAAATTGGAGATAAGTTACGAGGTTTGCATTTAATGATAGATAAATCTGTAAATGATTTTATAACTACTTATCCCGTGTCAGGCGATAGCTTGGTAGATAAAATTTCTTATAAGGATGAAAATGTTTATATAAACAAAGACCAGTATTTCGGTAATGTTCCAGAAATTGCTTGGAATTTTTACATAGGTGGTTACCAACCAGCACAGAAATACTTAAAAGACAGAAAAGGAAGGACTCTCACAAGTGACGAGATAGAACACTATCAGAAAATAATAAAAGTTCTCGTCGAGACGGATAAAATAATGGAGGAGATTGATGAAATATGATTATACAAATATTAAATTTTTTTGAACATTATTCAAGTGCAATACAAGCCATAAGTACACTATTTTTAGTTATGGTTACAGTTTATTATGCAATACAAACTAGAAATACTGTTGTTGCAATGAAAAAATCTGATGAATTAAGAAATAGACCGTCAGTTTCTTTATTTATAAAACAAAGAGAAGAATGGGTAAATTTTGTTGATTTAATTATTATAAATACTGGAAATAATTTAGCTAAAAAAATATCTTTTAATTTAAGCAATGATTTATTGTTAATAAATAATAACTATTTATCTCAAACATCAATTTTTAAAAATGGTATTAGTATTTTACCTTCTAATGAAACAATAAGGATGCCATTGATATCTCTTATTGGTAGAATTGAAGAATTAGATAATTTTGAAACAGAAATTACAATAAATTATTATGATAGTAATAATAAAAAATATGAAGAAGAAATTTTAATTAATTTTAAAGGGTTAATTGATCATTCAATAGATGAACCTCCTTTATATAAAATTGCTAATAATTTAGAAAAAATTAGTAGATGTATAGAAAGGATTGATAGAAATATAGAGAAAAAACAGATAATTTATTCTAATAAAAATTAATTTATGGAAGAAAACAACAATCAAAAAATTATATATGTATTTATAGATGCATCAAATCTTTGGGAAACACAAAAGGTTAAAGGTAAATTTTTTGATTTTGAAAAACTTAAATTTTATCTAAAAAAAATACATAATGCTAAAGATATTAAAATTTTTTATTATACAGCTTATCCCGCTGACGGAACCAGAGATTATAGTTTGAGTGGAAAACATAAATTTTTTACTTATTTAAAGAAAGGATTAGTTTTTATTGTAAGGAAAAAAGAAATAAAAAGAATTTCAATTCATAATGAAATAGGAGATTTTATAGAAGAAAAAGGGAATATGGATGTTGAAATTTCTATAGATATGATACATTTTAAAAATCATTATGATGAAGTAGTCTTATTTTCTGGTGATTCTGATTTTCTTGCTTTAGTAAATTATATAAAAAATGCAAATAAAAAAGTTTATATTTATTCTTCAAAAAATAATATTTCTGAAGAACTTAGAACTGGCGGGAATGGATATAAAGATATATTAAAAATAGAAGATGATATTTGGGGAAGAGAATTAAAACATAGAGAGCAAAATGATAAATAAAAATAGCCCTCCTCGCGGAAGGCTACTCTTGGATGTAAAACCCTTAAAGTTTTATGGAAAAACTCTAAGACATATATATTATACATAAAATTTAAATGAAGTCAAAATTATCCACAGGTTAAAAATTTATGAAAAAAGCTTTAGAATTTAAAATAGAGAAAAGATTAAATGGAGCTCTTGGACGAGCTGGGAAGATAACCACACCACATGGAGTTATCAAGACCCCTTCTTTTGTTGTTGTTGGAACTAAAGCCACAGTGAAAAGTGTTCTGTCTGAAGATTTAGAAAAGAATGGAACTCAAGTTGTTCTTGCAAATACTTACCATTTATATTTACAACCAGGAGATGAATTAATTAAAAAAGCTGGAGGTTTGCACAAGTTTATGAATTGGCAAGGTCCAATGATGACAGACTCTGGAGGTTTTCAAGTATTTTCTTTGGGGGTCGCTTATGGAAAAGAACTTTCAAAAGTTGTATCTATTAAAGATCCATCACTTCTTATTCCTGAAAGATCATCGGCTGATGATGGAGTTCCTAGATTAGCGACAATTGGTAACGATGGAGTTTCGTTTCGTTCTCATTTAGATGGTTCTCTTCACTATATAACCCCAGAGAAATCAATTGAGATACAGCATAACTTAGGGGCAGATATTATTTTTGCTTTTGATGAATGTACTTCGCCGACAGAAAATAAAAAATATCAAGAAGAAGCTCTTTCTCGAACTCATGTTTGGGCAAAAAGAAGTTTAAAAAGACATTTAGAATTGGAAGCAGATAAATCGCTTGGGGATTTTGCTGAGACTCAGGTCCTCGGACGAGGGGGACGGGAGCCGGTGCCAGACCATTCGTCTCAGCAAAATCCCCAAGCTCTTTTTGGAATTGTTCAAGGTGGACGAAGTGAAAAATTACGAAAAAGATCAGCAAAAGAAATTTCTGAAATGATGATAGAGGGTGGGATAGACCCCATGACAGGTGAAGCCTATTTTACGGGGTTTGACGGCTTTGGTATTGGTGGATCATTTGCTAAAGAAGATATGTCTTCTGCGGTTAAATGGGTAAATGAAATACTTCCTGAGGATAAACCACGTCATTTACTTGGAATAGGCGAACCTGAAGATTTATTCATGGGGGTAGAGAATGGGGTAGATTTATTTGATTGTGTTGGTCCTACTCGTATTGCCCGTAACGGAAGTCTATTTACTTCTTTTGAAAAAATAAATATCATGAATGCAAAATTTGTAGATGACATGAACCCAATAGAAAAAGGATGTCAGTGCTATACTTGTCGCCATTATACAAAAGCTTATCTATCACATCTTTTCAGGGCTAAAGAAATGCTTGGAGCAACTCTCGCCTCAATACACAATACTTATTTTATAAATAAATTAATTGCTGATATGCGTCAAGCTATTTTAGATGATAAATTTTTTGAATTCAAAAAAGAATTTTTAGATAGATATGAAAAATAAAATATTTAAATTAAAAAGTTCATATCAACCAGAGGGTGATCAACCTGAGGCTATTTCAAAGCTGATTAATGGATTAAAAAAGGGTATGGAAAAACAGACATTGCTTGGAGCTACTGGTACGGGGAAAACTTTTACTATTGCAAATGTTATAGAAGAGTGTAATAAACCGACACTTGTTATTGCTCATAATAAAACTTTAGCGGCTCAACTTGCACAAGAGTTTAAAGAGTTTTTTCCAGAGGCAGCGGTACATTATTTTGTATCTTATTATGATTATTATCAACCAGAAGCTTATATGCCGATAACTGATACTTATATTGAAAAAGATGCACAAATAAATAAAGAAATAGATCGCCTAAGACATGCGACAACAGAATCTCTTCTTACTCGTCGTGATGTAATTATTGTTGCGTCGGTTTCTTGTATTTATGGGCTTGGAAGTCCAGAAGAATATGAGAAGGTAAATTTAAGACTTGAAAATGGAATGTCTCTTGATCGTACGGGGCTTATGAGAAAATTAATAGAGATTCATTTTGAGAGAACAAATGCAGATTTAAATTCTGGAACATTTAGATCTATCGGCGATAAGGTTGAAGTGATGCTAACCTCTGAAACATTTTTGTACCAAATTAATTTTAAGAATAATAAGATTCAAAATATATTAAAAATTGATCCAGTGTCTTCTAAAATTCTTGAAGAAAAAGATAATATCTTTATTTTCCCCGCTAAGCATTTTATTACCGAAAAAGACCAATTAGAAGTAGCAATAAAAAATATAAAAGTAGAACTTAAAGAACAACTTAAAAAATTTGAAAAAGAAGGGAAGTTACTTGAAGCTGAAAGATTAAAAAGAAGAACTAATTATGATTTAGCGATGATTCGTGAAATTGGTTATTGTAATGGAATAGAAAATTATTCTCGTCATTTATCTGGTAAGAGAGAAGGAGAAGCCCCAGATACTCTTCTTTCATATTTCAAGGAAGACTTTCTAACTGTTATAGATGAATCACATGTAACTTTGCCTCAACTTGCTGGTATGTATGCAGGAGACGCTTCTAGAAAAAAGACTTTAATTGATTTCGGTTTTCGTTTACCATCAGCAAAGGATAATAGGCCACTTAAAATAAAAGAATTTGAAGATAGAATAGGGCAAGTTATATATGTTTCTGCAACTCCAGGGAAGATAGAAAAGGAAGAAAGTTCACAAATTGTTGAACAGATAATTCGTCCAACTGGGCTTGTTGATCCTGAAGTTATTGTAAAACCTGTTAGTGAAAGTGGAAAATATTTAGGTCAGATTCAAGATCTTATTTCTGAAGCAGAAAAAACAATCAAAAAAGGGTATCGCGTTCTTGCAACAACTTTAACTAAGAAAATGGCTGAAGATTTATCTCTTTACCTAAAAAATAAAGGATTAAAAGCTGAATATTTACATAGTGATATAAAAACAATTGAAAGGATTCAATTACTAACAAAATTTAGAAAGGGTGGAATTGATATTTTAGTGGGGGTTAATTTACTCCGCGAAGGATTAGATTTACCAGAAGTTGCTCTGATCGGAATTTTAGACGCTGATAAAGAAGGCTTTTTGAGGTCAGAAACTTCACTTATTCAAACAATTGGACGTGCAGCTAGGAATGCTGAAGGTAAAGTTATCCTCTATGCTGATGTTATTACAGGTTCACTTAAAGAAGCGATAGACGAGACGAAACGCCGTCGAGATATTCAAACTGCTTATAATAAAAAAAATAATATTACTCCAAAAACTATTATAAAGAAGATTAAAGATATAACTGAAGAGCTTGAGGATAAACATGAAAAATCAGTAAATGCTGAACTTGATCTTGATTTAGAATTATTTAAAAAATCTTTTAATAAAAGTAAAACTAATAGAGGAAAGAATGAAAAAGATTCAATAAAAAATTTAATGCTTTCAGACGAAGAAAGAAAGATTTTTGTTTATGAGAAAATAATAAATATTAAAGAGAAAGAAATGAATAAAGCGGTGAAAGAGTTAGATTTTGAGACAGCCGCAATCTTAAGGGATGAAATAGTTGTTTTGAAGAATAAAATAGAAGATAAAAAATAAAGCCCCGAGTCATCACGACTGGGGGCTTTTTCTTAATAAAAAATCAAAATCATGAACACCTTCTTGTTATCAATAATACTTACTTAAATATCTTTGTCAAGGGGTATATATTGTGATAGTATAAAAGTACAACCGAATAAGGTTATACCTCTATATAAGCATTATAGAGGTTAGTTTGGTGTTTAACAGATAAAATATGAAAAAACAA
>Ga0153915_10003133_pt1 | contig 15117 bp, 6 predicted proteins | sample Opewatmetagenome_2_FD_107003 | JGI IMG/M metagenome (GOLD analysis project Ga0153915, IMG submission 107003) | Freshwater wetland microbial communities from Ohio, USA - Open water 3 Core 3 Depth 3 metaG | ecosystem: Environmental > Aquatic > Freshwater > Wetlands | place: USA: Ohio, Lake Erie...
AATGAGTATGGGGGGAGGGAAAATCTTCACGCCATGCGCTTCCTGCGCCGTCTCAACGAGGCTGTTTACCGCGATTTTCCGGACGTGCAGACGATCGCGGAGGAGTCAACCGCGTGGCCTATGGTCTCGCGCCCAACCTCCGCCGGTGGGCTGGGTTTCGGCTACAAGTGGAACATGGGTTGGATGCACGATACGCTGAGGTACATGGCGCAAGACCCGATCCACCGGAAGCACCATCACGATGAGCTTACCTTCAGCATGTGGTACGCGTATGACGAGAACTTCATCCTGGCGCTTTCGCACGACGAGGTGGTGCACGGGAAGGGCGCACTGATAGGCAAAATGCCCGGCGACGAGTGGCAAAGATTTGCCAATCTGCGCCTGCTCTACGGTTATATGTGGGCGCATCCCGGCAAGAAGCTGCTTTTCATGGGAGGGGAGTTCGGCCAGTGCCGCGAATGGCAGCATGAGGAAAGCCTCGAGTGGCACGTGCTGGCATATGACTTTCACCGCGGCGTACAGGCGTGGGTCGCCGATCTCAATCGGACATACCGCGCGCAACCCGCGTTGCACGAGCATGATTTCGAACAGTGCGGCTTCGAATGGGTGGAAGCCCAGGACCGGGACAACAGCGTGTTGAGTTTTCTGCGCCTGGGCCGCACGACCCGTGACGTGATACTCGTCGTCTGCAATTTTACCCCGGTAGCGCGCGCGGCCTACAGGCTGGGCGTGCCGCGCGGCGGCTTCTGGCGGGAACTGCTCAACAGTGATGCCGCGGAGTATGGCGGGTCGGGCATCGGCAATCTGGGCGGCGTCGAGGCCGAGCGCGAACCGTATCACGGACGGGAATGGTCGCTACGCGTCACTTTGGCGCCGTTTGCGGCGCTGTGGCTGAAAAGCCCGGACGGCGGCTGACTCGGTACGCACTCGCACACTGGAGGAGGACCCGTGACGAAACCCTTGGCTGACGACGGCCGGCGCAGAGTCGTCATCGAGTCGGTGGTGCCCGCGGTGGACGCGGGCCGGTTTCCCGTAAAACGCATCGTCGGCGACCGCGTGGTCGTGGAGGCCGACGTTTTCGCGGACGGGCACGATACATTGCGCTGTGTGCTCCAGTATCGCAAGCAAGGCGCACGCGCCTGGGGAGAAACCGAAATGGCGTTTCTCAACAATGATCGCTGGCGCGGCGCGTTTGAGGTTGCGGAACTGGGCTGTTACCAATACACGGTCGCCGCCTGGGTCGACGCTTTCCTGTCGTGGCGCCAGGACCTTGTCAACCGCAGCGATCCTGCTGACATTGCGCTGGCGCTGAAAGTGGGCGCCAAACTGATCGAGGAGGCGGCGGCGCGCGCCGAGGGTGCTGACGCGCGGGCGTTGCGCGCGTTCGCCGAGGCTGTATGCACGGACGCCGATCCGCAGGAACGGCGCGGACTCGCGGTGGGAGACGAACTCCTCGCCCTGATGGCGCGTTTTCCCGACCGCAGCCTTATGGCGTCTTATCCGCTCGAGCTGGAGGTCGTCGTCGATGTGCCGCGCGCGCGCTGCAGCGCATGGTACGAAATGTTTCCGCGTTCGTGTGCGCAGAAAGCCGGGAGGCACGGCACCTTCCGCGACTGCGAAGAGCGTCTCGACTACGTGGCGGAAATGGGCTTCGATGTGTTGTATTTCCCGCCCGTGCATCCCATCGGGAGTGTCAAGCGCAAGGGCCGCAACAATGCGCTGCAGACGCGGCCGGACGATCCTGGCAGCCCGTGGGCCATCGGCGCCAGGGAGGGCGGGCACAAGGCGGTGCATCCGGCGCTCGGCTCGCTCGAGGATTTCCGAAGATTGGTCGCTGTGGCGCGGGCGCGCGGCATCGAGGTCGCGCTCGATATCGCCTTCCAGTGCGCTCCGGATCATCCCTATGTGGACGCCCATCCGGAATGGTTCCGACGGCGGCCCGACGGCTCGGTTCAATTCGCGGAGAACCCGCCAAAGAAATATGAAGACATCTATCCGTTCAACTTCGACGGCGCGCACTGGGCGGAACTGTGGCAGGAATTGAGGAGCGTATTTGCCTTCTGGGTCGAGCAGGGCGTGACGATTTTTCGTGTCGATAACCCGCACACCAAGCCTTTCGCGTTTTGGCAGTGGTTGATCGCCGGTATGAAGAAGGAGCATCCCGAGCTGATCTTCCTGTCGGAAGCGTTCACGCGCCCCAAGATCATGCATCGCCTGGCGAAGCTCGGCTTCACGCAGTCTTATACGTATTTTCCCTGGCGCAACACCAAGGGGGAACTGACCGAATACTTCAGCGAACTCGCGCACAGCCGCTCGCGGGAGTATTTCCGTCCCAACCACTGGGCTAATACGCCCGACATCCTTACCGCGTACCTGCAAAACGGCGGCCGGCCGGCATTCATGGCGCGCCTGGTGCTGGCAGGCACGCTCGGTGCCAACTATGGCATATACGGTCCGGCGTTCGAACAATGCGAAAATGTTGCGCGCGAGCCCGGGTCCGAGGAATATTTCAACTCGGAGAAGTACGAGGTGCGGCACTGGGACCTCGGCAAGGCGGGCAGCCTGGCGCCATTGATCGCGCGGGTCAATCGCGCCCGGCGCGAGAATCCCGCGTTGCAGCAGGACTGGAATCTGCGCTTCGTGCCGACCGACCATCAGGAGGTGATCTGCTACGGCAAGTTCAACGACGAGCGCTCGAACGTCATCCTGGTGGCGGTGAATCTGGATCCGCACCATACGCACTCCGCCTTCGTCGAGGTGCCGCTCGACGAGTTCGGCATCGATCGCGAACGGCCGTACCAGGTGGAAGACCTCTTGAACGGCGCGAGCTACCTATGGCAGGGTTCGCGCAACTACGTCGAGCTCGATCCCAACGTTTGTCCGGCACATGTGTTCCGGGTGAGACGGCAGTTGCGTTCGGAGAAAGACTTTGAATACTTCGCGTGACATGGTTCCCGCAGACACGGCGAATTCCGTCCACGACGACCGCCATGGAGACGATCCGCTCTGGTACAGGGACGCGGTCGTCTACCAGCTGCACGTCAAGGCGTTCTTCGACTCCAACGACGACGGCATCGGCGATTTCCGCGGCCTCGCGTCAAAGCTCGATTACGTCAAGGACCTAGGCGTGAACGCCATCTGGGTGCTGCCGTTCTATCCGTCGCCGCTCAAGGACGACGGCTACGACGTCGCCGACTACCACAACGTGCACCCGCAGTACGGCACCCGCAACGACTTCCGTATCATGATGCGCGAGGCGCACCGCCGGGGACTGAAAGTCATCACCGAGCTGGTGGTCAATCACACCTCCGATCAGCACCCGTGGTTCCAGGCGGCGCGCCGCGCGCCCAAGGGCTCGGCGAAGCGCAATTATTACGTCTGGAGCGACGATCCGAAGAAATACGCCGGCACGCGCGTCATCTTTACCGACACTGAAACGTCCAACTGGGCGTGGGATCCGGTCGCCAATGCGTACTACTGGCATCGCTTCTTCAGCCATCAGCCGGATCTCAACTTCGACAACCCCAGAGTGCTGAAGGCCGTATTTCGGACCATGCGCTTCTGGCTCGACATGGGCGTGGACGGCTTCCGGCTCGACGCCATTCCCTATCTCTGCGAACGCGAGGGGACCAGCAACGAAAACCTGCCCGAGACGCATGCTGTCATCAAGCAGATTCGCGCCTCGCTCGACGCGCATTACCGCAACCGCCTGCTGCTTGCCGAGGCGAACCAGTGGCCCGAGGACGTGCGCGAATACTTCGGCGACGGTGATGAGTGCCACATGGCGTACCACTTCCCGCTGATGCCGCGCATCTACATGGCGATCGCGCAGGAGGACCGCTATCCGGTGGTCGAGATCATGCAGCAGACGCCCGATATTCCCGAGGCCTGCCAATGGGCGATCTTCCTGCGCAATCACGACGAGCTCACGCTCGAGATGGTGACCAGCAAGGAGCGCGATTACATGTACCGGATGTACGCCGCGGACCCCCGCGCGCGCATCAATCTGGGTATCCGGCGCCGGCTCGCTTCCCTGATGGAGAATGACCCCGAGCGCATCAAGCTCATGAACAGCCTGCTGCTGTCGATGCCGGGTTCACCCATCATCTATTACGGCGACGAGATCGGCATGGGCGACAATATCTTCCTGGGCGACCGCGATGGGGTGCGCACGCCCATGCAATGGAGCCCGGACCGCAACGCCGGCTTCTCGCGCGCCGACCCGCAGCGTCTCTACCTGCCACCGGTCATGGACCCGGTGTACGGCTACGAAGCGGTCAACGTCGAGGCGCAGTTGCGCGACCCCTCTTCCCTGCTCAACTGGATGAAGCGCATGCTCGCCGTGCGCGGAGGCAGCCAGGCGTTCGGTCGCGGGCGGCTCTCCTTTCTCAGGCCGGGCAACCGCAAGATCCTTGCCTACCTGCGCGAGTTGGGCGAGGAGGCGATCCTGTGCGTGGCGAACCTGGGACGCTCCGCACAGCCGGTGGAATTGGATCTCGGGCGCTTCCGCGGACGCGTGCCGGTCGAGCTGATCGGGCGTACCCCTTTCCCCCCGGTGGGGGCGTTGCCGTACATGCTGACGCTGCCCGCGCACGGCTTTTACTGGTTCCGTCTCGCTGCCGACGTCGAAGTGCCACACTGGCACGAGGAGCGCCTCTTGCGCGAGGACCTGCCGGTGCTGGTGCTGTTCGACGGCTGGATGAGCTTCTTCCGCGACCGTGTCGTGCCGTGGCGCATCGGCATGGCGGAGCAGGTGCGCGCGCAGCTCGAGGCGGACGCACTGCCGCGCTACCTCGAAACACAGCGCTGGTATGCCGCCAAAGGCGAAAAGGTGAAGCGCGCGGCACTGGCCGACCACGTGCTATGGGAAGCTGAACGGCAACGGTGGTTGATTTCTCTGTTCGACGTCGAAGGCGCTTCGGAGTCAACGACATACTTCCTGCCGCTTGCGCTCGCCTGGGAGGACGGCGAGGAGGATCGATTACGCAGTCTCGCGCCCGCGACGGTGGCCAAAGTCCGCCAGCAGGCGAATGTCGGCGTGCTGGGCGACGCGTTCGCCGACGAGGTTTTCTGCCGCGCCGTGGTCGAGGCGATCGGCGCCGGGCGGGAACTCGCCAGCGCGCGTGGAATGCTCCGCTTCCATCCGACGCGCGCCTTCGCCGAAATTGCGGGCAAGGACATCGGCCAGCTGCCGGTGGGCCGTCCACAGACGCAGAGCAGCAACACCATCGTCACGTTGGGCGAGCGCCTGTTCCTCAAGGGCTACCGTCGGCTGCGGCCCGGGGTAAATCCCGAGCTCGAAATCGGCCGTTTTCTCACGAGTGTGGCGCGCTTTGCCAATTGCGCGCCGCTGGCGGGCGCCGTCGAGTATATCCGCGCTGACGGCGCGCCGATGACCCTCGCGCTGCTGCAGGCCTACGTCCCGAACCAGGGCGACGGCTGGACTTACACGCTCGACTATCTCGAGCGGTTCCTCGATCAGTGGCGCAACGTGGCCGAGGCGCCGCCGGCGGACGTGCACGGCGGCTACCTTTCGCTCATGCACACCCTGGGGACCCGCACGGCCGACCTGCACCGCGCGCTCGCGCTACGTACCGGCGATGCAGCCTTCGACCCTGAGCCGGTTGCCGAGAGCGACCTCGCCGACTGGAAGAAACGCATACGCGAGGAAGCGCTCGTCACCCTCGATCTATTGGAGCGCCGTCTGGGCGAGTTGACGCTGCCCCCGCGCACCGACGCGAAGGCACTGATCAGGCGGCGCGAGCAACTGCTGGCACGCATCGATGCCTGCGCCGCGCCGGCGGGCCGGACGCTCAAAATCCGCTATCACGGGGATTATCATCTCGGGCAGGTGCTGCTGACGAAGAACGACTTCCTCATCATCGACTTTGAAGGCGAGCCGGGACGCACGTTCGCCGAACGGCGCGCCAAGCATTCACCGCTGCGCGATTTGGCCGGCATGCTCCGCTCGTTCAACTATGCGCATTGGACCGCGCTGCGGGGTGCCGTGCAGGCTCACGAGGACACCGCCAGGCTCGCGCCTCTGGCGCGCGCTTGGGAAGAGGACGTGCGCCGCGAGTTTCTCGAGGCCTACGACCAGGCGGCGCGTGGGAGCGGCCTATACGCTTCCTTCGACGAGGTGCGCGGACTGCTCGCGTTGTTTGAAATGGAGAAGGCGTTTTACGAACTGCGTTACGAGATCAACAGCCGCCCAGGCTGGGTTGCCATTCCGCTGCAGGGAATCCTCACCTTGGCCGGCCTCGGTGAGGGCGTAAGAGCGTGAGGGCGTGGGGGCGGGAGCGCGGGAGGGCGTAAGAGCGTGAGGGCGTGAGAGCGGGGGAAGGAAAGCGAAGTAATCCACTCACGACTTCACGATCTCTCGATCTCACGATTAACAGGGAAAGGAGGGCTCATGGATAAGGTTGACATGTTGCTGGAGCCGGCACGGGCGTTCCTCGTGCAGGTCGGCCAGTTTCTGCCCAAGTTGGCGCTGGCCGTGGTGGTGCTGATCGCCGGGTGGGTGCTCGCGAAGCTCGCGAGGTTCGCGGTGGAGAAGGGCCTGCGCGCGATCAACTTCAACGTGCTCACTGAGCGGGCGGGCATGGACGGTTTCCTTCAGCAGGGAGGCGTCCGGAGCGACACCACCCAGATCTTCGGCGTTCTGAGCTATTGGCTGGTGATTTTCGCGGCGCTGATCATCGCTTTCAACAGTCTCGGGCTCACCTACATCACCGACGTGCTTGGCAAGGTGGTGCTGTTCGTACCCAAGGTTTTTGTGGCACTGCTGATCCTCGCTTTCGGCGCCTACTTCGCCCGCTTCGTGGGCACCGCCGTGATGACGTATTGCAGAAACATCGGCATCCAGGACGCCGACCTGCTCGGGAAGCTCGCCCAGTACGCGATTGTCACCTTCGTCGTGCTGATCGCGCTCGACCAGGTCAACGTCGGCGGCGAAATCGTCCGGCAGAGCTTTCTGATCATTCTGGCGGGCGTTGTCTTCGCGCTCGCACTGGCCTTCGGGATCGGCGGGCAAAGATGGGCGGCGGAACTGCTCGAACGGTGGTGGCCGAAAAACAGCAAAGAGGACAAGTAAATGTCGGCGGTGTGGCTCGGCAAGCCCGGGCCGCTCGGTGCGACCTGGGACGGGCAGGGCGTGAATTTTGCTCTTTTCTCCGAGCATGCCGAAAAAGTCGAGCTGTGCCTGTTTGATCCCAAGGGACGGCGGGAAACCGAGCGCATCGTGATGCCCGATAGGACCAACCAGGTTTGGCACGGCTACCTGCCGGAGGCGCGCCCAGGGCTTTTGTACGGCTACCGCGTCTACGCACCCTATGCTCCGGAGCGCGGCCATCGCTTCAACCCGCACAAGCTACTGATCGATCCCTACGCCAAGGCATTGGCAGGCGCACTAAGGTGGAGCGACGCTCTCTACGGCTATCGCGTCGGCGGTCCACGAGAAGACCTCTCGTTCGATCGCCGCGACAGCCACGCCGGGATGCCCAAGTCCAAGGTGGTGGACACCGCTTTTACCTGGGGCGACGACCGGCCGCCACGCACGCCGTGGTCCGACACGGTAATTTACGAACTGCACGTCAAGGGCTTCACGGTCCGCAACCCTGACGTGCCGCCGCAGCTGCAAGGCACTTACGCGGCGCTGGGCTGCGCGACGGTCATCGAATATCTGAAGCGGCTCGGGATCACTGCGGTCGAGCTGATGCCGGTGCACGGCTTTGTCGACGACCGGCGCCTGGTGAGCCGGGGGCTGCGCAGTTATTGGGGCTACAACTCGATCGGTTATTTCGCACCGGACATGCGCTACTTGCGGTCAGGGGAGATTGCCGAGTTTAAAACCATGGTGAAGGCGTTACACGCCGCCGGGATCGAGGTCATTATCGATGTGGTTTACAACCACACCGCCGAGGGCGACCACCTCGGCCCGACCCTCTGCTTCCGCGGCATCGACAACGCGGCCTATTACCGGCTTTCCGATGAAAATCCGCGTTATTACAAGGATTACACCGGCTGCGGCAACACGTTGAACATGATGAGCCCGCGCGTGCTGCAGTTGATCATGGACAGCCTGCGCTACTGGGTGCTCGAGATGCACGTTGACGGGTTCCGTTTCGACCTGGCCGCGGCGCTCGCGCGCGAGCTGCACGAGGTGGACCGGCTGGGCGCGTTCTTCGACATCATCCACCAGGATCCGGTGCTCTCCCAGGTCAAGCTCATCGCCGAGCCGTGGGATCTGGGAGAAGGCGGCTACCAGGTCGGAAACTTTCCGGTGGGCTGGACCGAGTGGAATGGGCGCTATCGCGATGCGGTCCGCGCTTACTGGAAAGGTGACGGCGGCATGATCGGGGAACTCGGCTACCGCTTGACCGGTTCGAGCGACCTCTACGCGCACAGCGGCCGCCGCCCCTATGCCAGCATCAATTTCGTGACCTGCCACGACGGCTTCACCCTTCACGACCTGGTGAGCTACAACGAGAAGCACAACCAGGCGAATCTTGATGACAACCGCGACGGCGAGAACAACAATTTGAGCTGGAACTGCGGCGTGGAAGGTCCGACGGAAGACCCCGCAGTGCTCGCGCTGCGCAAGCGGCAGAAGCGCAACTTCCTTGCCACGCTGTTGCTTTCGCAAGGGGTGCCCATGCTGCTCGCGGGCGACGAGGTCGGGCGCACGCAACTGGGCAACAACAACGCCTATTGCCAGGATAACGAGGTAAGCTGGATCGACTGGGACCCAGATCACGCCGATCGCGATCTGCTCGCCTTCGTGCAGCGCCTCGTCGCGTTCCGCCGCCGTCACCCGCTGTTTCGCCGGCGGCGCTTCTTCCAGGGCCGCTTCATTCGCGGCGACGACACGCGGGACGTGACGTGGCTTAATCCCGACGGACGGGAGATGAGCGAGGAGCAATGGCGGCAGTCGTTTGCCCGCTGCCTGGGGGTCCGCCTGTCGGGCCGCGCCATCGATGAGACCGACGAACATGGCCGGCCTGTGACGGACGACGAATTCCTGCTGGTGCTCAACGCCCATCACGACGACATCGCATTCACGCTTCCGCCGTGCCAGGCGGGCGGAAGCTGGGGCATGGTTCTCGACACGGCGCGCGAAAGCATGGGCGAAGTACTCACGTATTGGTCCGGAGAAACCTATTCGCTTGCAGGTCGCTCGCTCGCGCTGCTGCAGGAACAGAAGCTCGCGGGCCCCGGCGCGCTTCCCGGCACCGCGCGCGCCGCTCCCGCGGGAAGGAGCGAATGAGCAGATTTCTCTGGTCGCGGCGGATCGAGGCCTATGAGGAGCTCATCGGCGCCGGAAACGTCGAGCGCATCGTGCGCAAGGCCCAACGCCTGCACGGTCTGCGGGTGATCAACATCAGCTCGACCTTCTACGGCGGTGGCGTGGCCGAGATCCTGTCATCGCTGACGCTCCTGCTGTGCTCTCTTGGCATCCGTGCCGACTGGCGGCTGATCCAGGGCAGCCCCGATTTTTTCAGCGTGACGAAGAAACTGCATAACGCCCTGCAGGGCGGCGACATCAACCTGAGCGAACTGAAGCGGGAAATTTACGAGAACGTGGCGTTCGAGAACGCGATGCGCATGGACCTCGACGCGGACGTGATCGTGGTGCACGATCCGCAGCCGCTGCCGATCGTCCGCTACTTCCGCCACACCTGCCCCTGGGTGTGGCGCTGCCACGTGGATCTCAGCAACCCGGGTGGCGAGACGCTCGCCTATCTCAAGCCGTTTATCGAGGAGTATGACGCGGTCGTGATGTCGCTCCCGGAATACGCCCAGGAATTCGCGGTGCCACAGGTTTTCTTCATGCCGGCGATCGACCCGTTTTCGATCAAGAACCGCAAGCTGAACGACGCGGAAATCAGCGACCGTATCCGGCATTACGGTATCCCTACGGACCTGCCTATCGTCACGCAGATTTCGCGCTTCGACCGGTGGAAGGATCCGGAAGGAATGATCCGTGCGTTCCGTGTTGCCCGCCGCAAGGTTGACGCAACCCTGGTGCTGCTCGGGAACGTCGCCACCGACGACCCGGAGGGGCAGGAAGTGTTCGAGTCGCTGATCAAATGCAAGGAGGACCGCATCATGATTCTCACCGCGGAGGACAGCGCGCTCGTCAACGCTCTGCAGCGCCGGTCCGCCGTGGTAGTGCAGAAATCGCTGCGTGAAGGTTTCGGGCTGACGGTGACCGAGGCAATGTGGAAAGGCGCCGCGGTCATCGGCGGCAATTGTGGCGGGATCCGGCATCAGATCGCGGACGGCGAAAACGGTTTTCTGGTATCCTCGGTCGACGAGACCGCCGAGCGCATCGTGGAGTTGGTGAACGACGAATCGCTGCGCGCGCGGCTTGGGCACAACGCCCGCGAGCGCGTCCGCAGCCACTTCCTCATGTGCCGGCTCGCGGAGCAGTATCTCGATCTCTTCGGCGCGTTCGAATCGCGCTTCACATTGAACCGCCGCGACCGCCCAAACCCGGCGCCCGGGCCCGGATCGGGCGTCGCGGACAAGGGTGGTCGGTAAACGCGCTCCGGCCACCTCAAACAATAGCGGCTGGGCGATCGGAAAGCGGTCAGATGGCTGCTGAGCGAATTGACCTGCACCGGCACGATATGCCTTTCGGCGCGCAACTCATCGCGGACGGCGCCGTGCGCTTCCGCCTGTGGGCGCCGCGAGCGCCGAAGGTGATGGTATGTCTGGACTCGCCGGGAGGCGAGCAAACGCTGCCGATGGAACCCGTAGCCGGCGGCTGGCACCAGCTGGTGACGAAGCGCGCTGTCTCGGGGACGCGTTACCGTTTCGAGATCGGCGCAGCAGTCCATGTGCCGGATCCCGCGTCGCGCTACCAGCCGGAGGATGTGCACGGGCCCAGCGAAGTCATCGATCCGTGCGCCTACCGCTGGCGGGATGCAGGGTGGCGCGGGCGTCCCTGGGAGGAAGCCGTGATTTACGAGCTCCATGTCGGTGCGTTCACTTCCGAAGGAACGTTTCGCGCGGTGATTGCGCGACTCGACGATCTCGCCGATCTGGGCGTCACGGCGGTCGAGCTCATGCCGGTCGCCGATTTTCCGGGAACATGCAACTGGGGCTATGATGGCGTGCTGCCGTTCGCGCCGGACAGCCGCTACGGCCGGCCCGGGGATCTGAAGGCGCTGGTCGACGCCGCGCACGCGCGCGGCATGATGGTGTTGCTCGACGTCGTCTACAACCATTTCGGTCCGGAGGGCAACTACCTGCATTTGTACGCGCCCGATTTCTTCACGCAGCGGCACAGGACGCCGTGGGGCGAGGCGATCAACTTCGACGGCCCGAATGCGCGCCCGGTGCGCGATTTTTTCGTGCACAACGCGCTCTACTGGCTCGCGGAGTATCACATGGACGGTCTGCGGCTCGACGCCGTGCATGCGATCGCCGACGATTCCGACCCCGACATCCTGCTCGAAATCGCCGCGAGCGTGCGCCAAAGCGTGGCCCGCGAGCGCCATGTGCACCTGGTGCTGGAAAACGACCGGAACGAAGCGCATTACTTGAGGCGCGATCCGGACGGACGGGCTCAGCATTACAGCGCCCAGTGGAACGACGATGTGCATCACGCGTTTCACGTGCTGCTCACGGGCGAGACCGGCGGCTACTATGGCGATTACGCGCAGGATCCGACGCGACATCTTGGGCGGTGCCTCGCCGAAGGGTTCGCATACCAAGGCGAGGTTTCGGCATATCGGGACCGCATGCGGCGCGGAGAGCCAAGCGCGGGACTCGATCCCGGCGCCTTCGTCTCGTTTCTGCAGACTCATGACCAGGTGGGCAACCGTGCGTTTGGCGAACGGCTCGCGACGCTTGCGCGCGAGCAGGCGTTGCGCGCGGCGACGGCGGCGTGGCTGCTTGCGCCCAGCCCGCCGCTGCTTTTCATGGGCGAGGAGTTCGGCGCGGTGACGCCGTTCCTGTTTTTCTGCGATTTCGCGCCGGAGCTCGCGGCGGCGGTGACCGCGGCGCGCCGGCGCGAATTCGCGCGCTTCGGGCGTTTCAGCGATCCGGCGGCCCGCGAAAGCATTCCCGATCCCAACGACCCGGCAACGTTTGCGTGCAGCAAGCTCGACTGGAGTTGCCGTTCGCATCGCCCGCACGCGGAGTGGAGAGCGCTCTACCGCGCCGTGCTCGCGGTCCGCCACAAAGACATCGCGCCACGGCTGCGCGGCATGCGAGGACACGCAGGACGCTTTACCGTGGTGGCAGAAGGCGCGCTCGCGGCGGAATGGCTGCTCGGTGACGGCAGCCGCCTGCATCTGCTTCTGAACCTGTCAACGCGCGAACACGCGTTGGGCGCCTGCCCGCCCGGTGACATGATTCACTGCGAACCGGCGGCCGCCGCGGCTGCATTGCACGCGGCGCGACTGCCTACCGCTGCGGCGGCTTGCTATCTTGATCGCGGTCCAGGGGTGATATGAGCGCGGCGGATCTCGATCGGTTGTGCGAACTTGCGGGTATCGGCGCCGAGTACGCCGACATCTGGGGCCGGACGCACCGGGCTCCGGACGGCACACGCCTCGCGCTCCTCGAAGCGATGGATTTGGTCGCGCGCGGAGCCGACATCGCGGCGGCGCTCGGGGCCCGGGAAGAACAGGCGAGAAGCAAAGTGCTGCCGCCGGTCGTGGTCGTCCGCGAGGGCGCAACGCCCTATCGTGTTTCCATGCGCTTGCCTGAACGGTCCTCGCAAAAGACTCACCGCTTCACGCTCGCGCTTGAGACGGGCGCGGTGCGCGACGTGGAATTCCGCCCCGCCGACCTGCCGCGGCGCGCTGCGCACGAAGCGAGTGGCGGACGTCACGTCGAGTTCGGTTTCGAATGGCGCGAGCGCCTGCCGCTCGGCTACCATCGTCTCGAACTTCATTTGCCCGATGGGGAGGGGACGGCAACGACGCTCGTCGTCGTTCCGGAGCGCTGTTACGTTCCGGTGGCGCTCGAACGCGAAGGGCGCACCTGGGGACCGGCGCTGCAGCTCTACGCGGTGCGCTCGGAGCGCAATTGGGGGATCGGCGATTTCACCGATCTGCTCGCCGTCGTGGAGCAGTGGGGCCGGCGCGGCGCGGGCATTGTCGGTGTCAATCCGCTTCACGCACTCTATGCGCATAACCCGTCGCACGTGAGTCCGTACAGTCCGTCGTCGCGCCTGTTCCTGAATGTGCTCTACGTCGATGCCGAGGCCGTGGAGGACTTTCGTGAAGGCGCCGCCGCCGCCGTACGTTCGGCGCAATTCCAGGCGCGCCTCCGGACGCTGCGCGAGGCCGAACGGGTCGATTATCCCGCGGCTGCGGAGGCGAAGTTACCGGTTCTCGATGAACTCTACCGGCATTTCCGTGCCCGGCATCTGGCGGCTGACACGCCCCGTGCCCATGCTTTCCGGGAGTTCCAGCAGCAGGGCGGCGAGCGGCTGCGCAGGCACGCCCTGTTCGAAACGCTCTTCGCGCGGTTCCGTGCCCAGGATCCCTCGGCATGGGGCTGGCAGGCGTGGCCGGAGGCGTATCGCGACCCCGCGTCGCGCGCAGTCGCGGACTATGCCGCAGCGCACATCGAACGGATCGAGTTCCATGAATACCTGCAATGGCAGGCGGATCTGCAGCTGGGTGAGGTCGGTGCGCGTTCCTATCAGCTCGAGCTGGGGATCGGTTTGTACGAGGATCTCGCCGTTTCGATCGACCGCGGCGGCGCGGACGCGTGGGCCGACCAGGATCTCTACGCGATTGACGCGAGCGTCGGCGCGCCTCCCGATGACTTCAACCTCGCGGGACAGAACTGGGGCCTGCCGCCGATGCGCCCGGCGCGTCTGCGTGCCGCCTCCTACCAGCCGTTCATCGCCCTCCTGCGCGCCAACATGCGTCACGCCGGCGCGCTCCGCATCGACCATGTGATGGGGCTTGCGCGCCTGTTCTGGATTCCGCCGGGCGGCCGGCCTGCCGACGGCGCCTACGTTCACTATCCGTTCGAAGATCTGCTCGGCGTCGTGGCGCTCGAAAGCCATCGCAACCATTGCGCGGTGATCGGCGAGGATCTGGGCACGGTGCCCGACGACGTGCGCCACGCCCTGGCACGCACCGGAGTCCTTTCCTATCGCCTGCTCTATTTCGAACGCACGGCGGCGGGGGATTTCAAGCCGCCCCCGGAATATCCCGCCGACGCATTGGTCGCCGCGAGCACCCACGATCTGCCGACGCTGGCAGGATTCTGGGAGGGGCACGATCTTAACCTGCGGCACGAGCTTGGCCTGTTTTCCGACGACGCAGTGCGACAGGCGCAGGTGGTCGCCCGCGCACAGGATCGCGCGCGACTGCTGTTCGCCCTCGAGCGTGAGCAGCTGCTGCCGCAGGGCGCGAGCGCCAACCCGGTGTTGCTGCCTTCCATGACGCCCGAGCTTACGCTCTCGATACACGAGTATCTCGCGCGCACTCCGGCGCGCATCCTGGTGCTGCAGCTCGAAGATCTGCTCGGCGTGCGTGAGCAGGCGAATCTGCCGGGGACCATCGATGAGCACCCGAACTGGCGCCGCAAGCTTCCGCTCGGACTGGAGCAACTCGACCGCGATCCGCGGTTCATCGCGCTCACGCGGGTGCTGGCCAGAGCGCGTCCAAGGGCGCAGCTCACGCGGTACCATCCCGGTGCGCGCGCAACCCCCCGCATCCCGCGCGCCACCTACCGGCTTCAGCTCAATCGCGATTTCGGTTTCAGGCAGGCCGCCGCGCTCGTTCCCTACCTCGCCGAACTGGGCATCAGCCACCTCTACTGCTCGCCCTGTCTGCGGGCGCGGCCGGGCAGCACGCACGGCTACGACATCGTCGATCATCGCACGCTCAATCCCGAAATCGGCTCGCCCGGCGAGTTCGAGCATCTGGTTGCGGTTCTGCGCGAGCATGGCATGGGCCAGATTTTCGACGTGGTGCCCAATCACATGGGCGTGATGGGCAGTGACAACGACTGGTGGCTCGACGTACTGGAAAACGGAATGTCGTCGCCGTATGCGGGTTTCTTCGATGTCGATTGGCTGCCGGTCAACGCAGAACTCGCCAACAAGGTGCTCGTGCCGGTGCTGGGGGACCATTACGGAGC
>Ga0153915_10003134_pt1 | contig 15116 bp, 11 predicted proteins | sample Opewatmetagenome_2_FD_107003 | JGI IMG/M metagenome (GOLD analysis project Ga0153915, IMG submission 107003) | Freshwater wetland microbial communities from Ohio, USA - Open water 3 Core 3 Depth 3 metaG | ecosystem: Environmental > Aquatic > Freshwater > Wetlands | place: USA: Ohio, Lake Erie...
GCTCGTACTCCGCCTCGCGCATCTCCTTCTCGGACTTGGTGGCCAGGTACGCGCCGCTTCCCATGGAAAGGGCGGAGGCGATCATGGAGGCGAACCCGCTGAGCAGGACGAAGGAGCTGTTCACGTGCGTGGCCCCGGCCACCCCGCTTACCACGCCGAAGGCGGCGCCCAGGCCGTCGTTGATGCCGTAGATGGCCTGGCCGATCCACCCCCCGCCGGACACGTGGCGCTCCCTGCCCAGGATGCGATCCAGCGCGCTCCGCGGGTGCTCGGTCCGGGTGGTCATGTCCTTGAGCACGCGGTCGTGGGCGCGCTCGGCCCGGCCGGCTTCCAGGAAGGCGGCCCGGTCCTTTTCCGTCGGTGCGAGGGAGGCAAGCACCTCGTAGGCGCCGTCCGCATTGCCTTCCGCGGCGGCCATGGTGGCCGCGATGGTGCCCGGGTCCCGGGTGACCAGCTTCCGGCGCTTCTGCACTTCCGCGGCGGTCTCCGTGTAGTCCCCGGGGGCATCGCCCAGCTCGCGCAGGCGCGCCTCCCACCGCGCGGCGTGCTTCTCCTCTTCCGCCGCCATGCGCAGGAAGATGTCCCTGCGGCGCGCATCTTTTTCCTTCTCCGCGGCGGCCGCGTAGGTGAGTGCAGCCCCCTTCTCGTCCCTCCAGGCCCGGCGAAGCTCCTCGACGAACCGTCGGTCATCGGCCATTCGTGACTCCTCCGTGTGCAGCTCAGAGACTGAAGAGAACTATACCCGAGAGGATCAATCCCGTCCCCGCCCAGGCCAGGGGGTGAATCCGTTCCCTGTATATGAGCATGCCGCCGACAATCTGCACGCCGACCGCGGTCAGCCCCTCGGTGAGGGGGTAGGCCACGTGCAGGGACATGCCGCGCAGGATGGCGGTGTAGGCCAGCACCCCGAGGAGCGCGGCGAGGTTCCCGAGGATCTGCCAGAGGAGGAAGCGCTTCACGTCCCGGGAAACTGCGGAACGCTTCAGGCACACGTGGGCGCCCGTGTTGGCCATGACGTCGGCCAGGAGGAGGAGCACCGTCCTCATCCGACAGGCCCTTCCCGTGCAGCGGGCGCCTCGCGCGAAGCCGGCGCCCGGGGGGCCGAGGCCCCGACCAGGATGATCCCGGCAGTCACCAGCGCCACGGCGACCGCCTCGCGCGCGGTGAACGCCTCGTGGAAGTAGACCAGGGCGGCGAGGAGCTGCACCCCGAGCACGCCCAGGCCCCGGCTGAGCGGGAAGGCCACGTGAAGGGGAAGCGTGCGAAGCAGGCCGGTGTAGGCCAGCACTGCCGCGAACCCGGCGAGGTTGCCCACCGCGAACATCGGCAGGATGACCCAGGTCTCGCGCGCGTCAGCCGAGAGCTTGAGAAGGACGTTGGACCCCGTGGCGAAAAGGAAGTAGCACAGAAGGAGCGCGGCGTTCCTCATCGGCCCCCGGTGCGCTCGAGGATGAAGGCGCGGATTTCGCGGAGCGCCTGGCCGCGGATGGCGTCCGTCTCGATGAGCATCTCGTGACGCGCGCCCTCAAGGAGCACGCGGCGGGCGGCGGGCACTTTCGCGGCGAACGACTCGAGCGACCGCGCCTGCACGTACTCGTCCTGCGAGGCCTGCAGCACGAGGAGCGGCACCGTGATTCTGCCCGCCCCGGCCTGGATGGACTCCGCCATGCGGCGGGTCTCGTTCATCCAGTGCACGGTGGGAAAGCCCATTCGGGTCTCCGGGTGGTCGGCGTTGTCCTGGAACTTGCGCAGGTGGCGCACCTGGCTGTGCGTCTCCTTGTTCGCCTCGAACGGCACCACCGCGAATGGCCCTCCCCCGGGCACGTACCCCGTGCCGCCGAAGAGGTCCATCAGGCCCAACAAGGCCAGCGCAAACCCGCCGACCTTGTGGCCCACGAGCGGTGCCGAGAGGATGGCGGAGTCCACGTCCGACGCATGCTGCTCGAGGTAGGCCGCTGCAATGCCTCCGCCCAATGAATGCCCGAGGGCGATGATGGGGGCGTTGGTCCGCGCACGGACCACGGTGTCCACGAAGAGCTTGAGGTCGGCCACGTAGTCCTGCCAGTGGTCCACGTGGCTCTTTTCGCGGTCCGCCAGCAGCCGGTCGGAGGATCCCTGTCCCCGAGGATCCAGCGCGTAGATCGAAAGGTCGAGGTCGCGCAGGTCGTAGAACAGCTCCGCATACTTGCGGAACGACTCCGCGTGACCGCCCAGCAGGACCAGGGCAGCCCCGGGATCGGGCTGCTCGATTGCGAGGTATCGAAGGACCACCCCGCCGGCTCCGGTGACCTCTCCCACGACGGACCGTTCCGCGACATACGGAGCCACCTGCTGGCTCCAGCCGCGCGCGAAGTCCTGCTCGTCGATCGCGTTCAGGGCCATGGGAGGAATGACGGCAAGGAGGACCATCACGTTCTTCATGACCAGCTCCTCGACCTGCACGACGCGCAGGTCACGGCGCGGGCGGCCGGTATTCCGGGCCCGCCCCCGGAGACTACCACACCCGGCGAGAGCCTCACAGTCCTTTGCCTCCGTGCAGGCAAAGGGCCGTATCGACATTCGGAGGCTTGCAGCATGTTACCGTTTCAGGTATATTAATTGAACCTTCAGTTATTATTTAGGGATGGATGGCAACTCCATGGCGAGAACAAGAGACAAGGAAAAACCCGCACAGATCATCGAGGCCGCCTTCTCCGTGTTCGGCGAGATCGGCTACGAGGCGACCGTCATGAAGGACATCGCCGAGCGCGCGGGTATCTCCTCCGGCACGATCTACACCTACTTCAACGACAAGAGGGACCTCTTCCGCGCAACCGCGCAGGAAGGCTGGAACCGCTTCCTGCGGCAGATCCGGGAGATCGCCGAGTCCAGCGAGCCGGCCGGGGTCCGCGTTCTGCGAGTGATCGACGTGGGGTTTCGCAACCTCAAGGACTCCCTGCCCCTGCTCCGGGGAATGCTCTTCGAGTCCTCCCAGATGCGCATCCTCCAGCATAGCCTCCTGGAGCTGTGCCGCCTCCTGGACCGGATGTTCGAGGACCGGCCCCAGTCCTCCCCGCGCCTGGCCGCCGACCCGGTGCAGCGCCGGTTCCTGATACGGGTCACCGTGATCGGCGTGCTGTTCTCGGCTGCGCTGGCGGAACCGGGCGATGTGGATCGCGAGATCGACCTGCTCAAGAGCACGATCATCAGGATGGTCGGCGGGAACTAAAATGGGCTTTCGCCGTTTCCAGGGCCCTGCCGGTGCACTGCTCTCCCTGGCCGCGCTGTTGTGTGCCGCGGCCCCGGCGGACGGGGCCGCCGGCCTCACGATCGACCAGGCCTACCAGCTTGCGCAGTCCGCCTCCGAGGCCATCCGGATCAAGGACCTGGCCGTGAAGAAGGCGCGCCTGGCCCAGCGCGAGGCGGAGGCCCGGGCGTGGCCGCACGTGGACCTGCAGGCATCGGGGTCCTACCTCGTGAACCCTCCCACCGGCTACACGGTGAAAGCCGGGTCGCTCGGATCGATCCCGGTTCCCGGGGTCGGTCTGGTTCCGATGCCCACCTCGGATTTCTCCATCGGCGCGCAGCCCTACGACTACTTCTCCGTTGCCGCCACGTTCTCCCAGCCCCTGTTCACGTGGGGCAAGATCCGCGCGGCCATCGACGCGGCCGCGCTGCAGGTGCAGTCCGCCGGCACCGACCTCGTGGCGCAGCGGCGGGACATCGAGCGGGAGGTGCACCGGGCCTACTTCGGCGCGCTGCTCGCCCAGGAGTCGACGAAGGTCCTCGCCGCGCTTTCCCAGACCGCGGCCGAGATCGTCGCGGACCGGCAGGCCGCCCTGGACGCGGGGACGGGCACGCGGGAAAGCGTCCTGGAGGCGAAGTCCCGCAAGGCGCAGGTCGACTCCCGGCTGGTCGAGGCCGAGCAGTCGGGCGCCACCGCAAGGGAAAGCCTCGGCATGCTGACGGGGCTGGACCCGGCCGGCATCGTGCTCGCCACGGGATTCCGGGACGCTGCTCCGGCGCTGGACGAGGCCGCCCTCCGAACACGCGCAGAGGACGCGGGCACGGACGTGGCCGGTTCCCGGATACGGCAGGGGCAGGCGCAGAAGAAGCTGGAACTGGAACAGGGAGGCGCGCTCCTGCGGCCCGACCTCGCCCTTGGGCTGAGCTTTGCCGCCACGGGGGCACAGAACTACCTCGTACTGAACGGCACCGCGCCGAGCTCCAACGCCTCCGCCTCGTGGACCTGGGACCTCGTCATCTCCCTGAACGTGAAGATGAGCGTGTTCGACGGCGCCGAGTCCGCTTCCCGCATCGGCGAGGCCGAGCAGGACGTGGAGGCGGCCGGCCAGGCGCTCGCACAGTCGCGGAAGCTCGCGCGCCTGGCGGCGCGCCGGTCCGTGGAAGCCGCCCGGACAGCCGACGCGGACCTCGCCGACAAGCTTGCCGCCGAGGACTACGCGGGGGAGCGCGAGAAGAACGCGCGGGCCGCCGTGGACAACGGGCTCGCCAGCCGCGCCGACCTGCGCTCGGCGGAGATCCTCCTGGGCAGCGCGCGTCTGGATCGGCTGTTGGCCCAGTACACGCGCGAGGAGGCCCTTGCCGACATCGCCCGCCTCACCGGAGAACGCCTGTGAACCTCACCGAGCTTTCGGTTCGCCGGCCCACGGCCATCCTCATGGGAGTGCTGCTCATCCTCGGCCTGGGCGTCGTGGGGTACGCGAACCTCGGCGCCGACCTGTTCCCCGCGGTGAACACGCCGATCATCTCCATCACTTCCTCCTACGTCGGCGCCGGCGCCGAGGAGATCGACAGGGAGGTGATCAAGCCCATAGAGGACGCGGTGTCCGGCATCAATGGCATCGAGACCATCCGCTCCACCTCGGGCACCGGCTTCGGCTACACCATTCTGCAGTTCACCATGGCGACGGACATGAACGCCGCGGTCATCGACGTGCAGAAAGCGCTGGACGGCAGCGCGGACCGGCTGCCCCGGGATGCCACGCGCCCCGTGATCCAGAAGTTCGACCTGAACAGCCAGCCCTTCCTCATCGCCTCGGTCACGGGCAGTGGGACGCCGGAGGAGCTGGCCAACCTCGCCGACCGGGTGCGCGACGACCTGGAAAGCCTTCCCGGGGTCGGCAACGTGAGCGTGCTGGGCTCACAGAAGAAGCAGCTGGAGATCATCCTCGACCGGACCGCCCTGCAGTACTACGGAGTAAGTCCCACCACGCTGCTGGGCGTGGTAAAGGCGCAGAACCTCAACATGCCGGCCGGCGACCTCAAGCAGACGGCGCGGGAGCTGCCGGTGCGCCTGGTGGGCGAGTTCAGCGGCGTGGACGACGTGAAGAACCTGCTGGTCCCCACCGCGGCAGGGGGCAGCGTGCGCCTGTCGGAGCTCGCGCAGGTGAAGCTCGACTACCCGGATCCGTCCTACGGCACCCGGCTGAATGCCCGGCCCACCATCGGCATCTTCGTGCGCAAGCAGAGCGATGCCAACGTGGTCACCACGGCGAACGCGGTGAAGAAAGAGATTGCCGCACTGCAACCGACGCTCCCCGCGGGCGCCTCCGTCACCATCGCCAGTGACGCGACGCTCTTCATCAACTCTTCCCTCGCGGAGACACGGCTGAACCTGCTGGAGTCCATCCTGACCACCTCGCTGGTGTTGTTCCTGTTCCTCCGCAACTGGCGCTCGTCCGCCATCGTGCTCGTGGCAATCCCGGTGTCCCTGGTAGGGACGTTCTTCGCCATGTGGGCGTTTCACTTCACGCTCAACATCGTGTCCCTCATGGCGCTGGGGCTGTGCATCGGCATCCTGGTGGACGACTCCATCGTCATCCTGGAGAACATCGACCGCCACATCGGGCTGGGCGAGCCCCCCCGCGAGGCGGCGGTGAGCGGCCGCCGGGAGATCGCGCTGGCCGCCATCGCGATCACGCTCTGCGACGTGGTGGTCTTCGCGCCCATCGCGTTCATGACCGACATCGTCGGCCAGTTCTTTCGTGAGTTCGGGCTCACCGTGGTCAGCGCCACGCTGCTCTCCCTGCTGGTGTCCTTCACCGTGACGCCGATGATGGCCTCCCGCATGCTGCGTCCCGCCGCCGGACGCGCCGGGAGCGCCCCCGGCCTCCCGGAAACGCCGGGCACGGAAGAGCCCCGCGGCGCGTTCGGCCGCTTCTTCGAGAGGCGGATCAAGGGAACCTACCGCCGCTTCCTCCTGTGGTCGCTTGACCACCGGGCCGCGGTGATCGTGCCGGTGGCGGTCCTGGTGGTGGCCTCCATCGCTCTCATTCCCCTGAAGGTCGTGGGGACGGAGTTCATGCCCACCGCGGACCAGAACAAGCTCATCGTGGACCTCGACCTCGGGGCCGGAGCGGGCTTTGCTCAGACCGACGCCAAGGTGAAGGTCGTGGAAGCTCACCTGCTCGGCCTCCCGGAAGTGGAGGACGAGTTTGCCGTCATCGGCAGCAGCACCACACCGTCCACCGCCGAGATCGTCGTGAAGCTCAAGGACAAGGCCCGCCGGCGCGCCAGCGAAGCCGAGGTGGCGCGCGGGCTGCGCGCCTGGGGCCGGGGGATGTCGGGGGTGCTGTTCTCCGTGACCGAGCCGGGGATCATCTCGCGCACCTCCATCGAGGGGACCAAGCCGCTCATCGTCAACGTTACCGGCCCCAGCCGCGACGTGCTGCGCCAGCTCGCCGGCCGGGTGGAGGAGGTAGTCCGAAGCATCCCCGGAGCGGCGGACGTGGACAACACGATGCGGGCGGCGCAGAACGAGCTCGCCGTACACGTGGACCGGCTGGCCGCCTCCAGCTACGGCCTGGCCGCCGCCGACATCGCGCTGGTCCTGCGCACGGCCCTGGCGGGCACCAACGCCGGGGTCTACCGGCACGCGGGGGACGAGTACGACATGGTGGTGAGCTATCGCCAGGACCAGCTTCGCCGACCCGAGGACCTCGGCGCGCTGAAAATGACCAACCCTGCCGGCCAGCAGATTTCCCTTTCCCAGGTGGCTAGCTTCGAGCGAACGGACAGCGCCCGCGAGATCCTGCGCCGGGACCGCCAGAACGTGGCCACGATCTCCGCCAACACGGCGGGCCGGCCCCTCGGGGCGCTCACCGCGGACATCAAGGCGCGCATGGCCGGCGTTCGCATCCCCCGGGGCTACGAGGTGACCTACACCGGGGACCAGGCCAACATGGCCAGCTCCTTCCGCTCACTGTCGTGGGCACTGGCCGCCTCGCTGGTCCTGGTGTTCATGATCCTGGTGGTGCTGTACGAAAGCTTCCTCACGCCGATTATCCGGATGCTGTCCATTCCCTGCGGCGTCATCGGGGCGCTGGGTGCCCTGGCAATCACCGGCAAGGCCATCGGCATCATCTCCTTCATCGGGCTCATCATGCTGGACGGGTTGATCTCCAAGAACGGCACCCTGCTCATCGACTACACCCACACGCTGACCCGCCGCGGCTTGTCCCTTCGCGACGCGCTGGTGGAGGCCGGCATCACGCGCCTTCGGCCCATCCTCATGACCTCCGTGACGATGATCGTGGGGATGCTCCCCCTTGCCCTGTCCATTGGCGCTTCCAGCGAGATCCGCTCGGGAATGGCCGTGGTGCTCATCGGGGGCCTGGTGACCTCCACGATCCTCACGCCCATCCTGCTGCCGGTGGTCTACACGATGATCGAGGAGGCGCGCTCCTCGCGGGCGCGCCGACGGCAGCTGGCTTCCAACGACGGAGGGTACGCCTCATGAACGCCAGATCCACGGGGCACCGCGGCGCCCTGCACGCCCGGCTTGCCGCCGCGGCCCCTGCCTTGCTCGCCGCCCTGCTCGCCGCCGGCTGCGGCGGGAACCGGCCAACGGCCACCCAGGAGACGAAGACGGTCACCGCGGTCCGCGCCGCGAGGACCACGATCTCGGTTTCCATTGAGTACGCCGCCCGCATCCGGCCCAAGCAGGAGATTATCGTCTCGCCCAAGGTCGCCGGGCGCGTTGCGTCGGTACGGGCGGACGTGAGCCAGCCCGTACGCCGGGGGCAGGTGCTGTTCACGCTGGAATCCAGGGATTACGAGGCGCAGGCGCGCCAGGCCCGAGCCGCGGTGGACAGCGCGAAGGCCAACCTCACCCGCACTGGCGACTCCTCCCTTTCCGCCCAGGTCATCCAGGCGCAGGCCGCGGTGGACCAGGCCCAGGTCCAGTACACCGACGCGAAGGACCTCGCCGACCGGATGCAAAAGCTCTTCGGCCAAGGCAGCGTCTCCCGCCAACAGCGGGACGACGTCCGGGCACGGGCGGACAGCGCCCGCATCGCGCTGGACTCGGCGAAGCAGAGCCTCAGCCTGATCCAGGAGAAGGGCGGTCCCCAGTCGACGGGCCTGGCCTCCACCCAGGTGGACCAGGCGCAGGCCGCGGCAGACCTCGCCGACTCCCAGCTGGACAACGCGGTGATCACCTCCCCGATCACCGGTGTGGTGGCCTCCCGCGGGATCGACCCAGGGGAGCTCGTGGCGGCCGGCTCGCCGGTCTTCGTGGTGATCGACGTGAGCAGCGTAACGGCCGAGGCCAGCGTGGACGAGGCCATGGTGCAGAAGGTCCGGCCCGGCGAACGTGTGCCGGTGAGCGCCGAGGCGGCGGGCGGCGAGCCGCTCACCGGAGTGGTGGACACCGTCAGCCCGGCCGCGGACCCGCGGACGCAGGGCTACCTGGTGAAGATACGCATCGACAACCCGGGCGCCGAACTGCGCCCCGGCATGCTGGCCCGGGTCTCCTTTCCGATGGAGCGCCGCACAAACGTGCTCGCCGTCCCCTCGCAGGCGCTCGTCATAGAGTCCGGAGTGCAGTACGCCTACGTCGCGGCGGGCGGGGCAGTGAAGAAAGTCGCCGTGCAGACGGGCATCGCGGACGAGACGATGACCGAGATCACCGCGGGGCTTTCCGAGGGGGACCTCGTGATCACCGAGGGCCAGAGCTTCCTCAACGAGGGAGAAAAGGTGACCGTCGCCAAGTGAACACCGTATGGCGGCGCATGCTCGGGGGAGAGAACGGTCGTTCCTGCAGGGATTGTGCTACACTTTGGTGTAGGGTCGAGGGGCGCAGCGGGTGTGTGCAAGAGAAACAGGCAGGAGGGCGCCCAAGGTCGCAAGATGACAAGACTTGCCAGTCCTGCTGCCAGTGCAGACAACCTGCATGCCGGTCCGGCAGCCGCGTCATGGTAGCTGACCAGAGGCCTTGGACAGCTCGATCGATACGAGCCGGCCTTTCCCCGCGCAGCGCGATATTCGCGGCAGCCATGGCGCTGTTCCTGATCTCGAATCCGCCCGTCCTCTACCCTGAGCAAGTCGTGCTCCACCGGTTCAGCTCGCAACATCCTGATCTGCAGTTGGAGGAGGTCCTGTATCTGGCTGCGGGAGCGGCCTTGATGCAAGCCGGCCTCTCCAGCATACGGGAAGGAGATGCGGGGGATTACGTCCTGGTGGCCCAGTACACCTCAGAAAAGGAAGAGGCGGAAGTTCAGTATACGTTCTTTCGCGCTCAAGCACCGGAGGATATTCTTGCCGACATGACCGTCGATCTGCGCGTCGATGGCAGTCTCGACGCCCGGGTCTCGGCCGCGGTGCTTCGGCTGCTTCAGACAGCCGCCATTGAGCTTGTACCTTCCCCACAGGCAAAGATCGAAGGACTTCTGCCGGACTCTCCTCCGGCGATCGTGGAAGGAAAAACAGAACCCGGGGAAACGGCGACCCCGGCGCCAACCGACGCGACGGCGCAGGAAGCCTCTGCCGACGCGACGACGCACGAGGCTTCAGCCGACGTAGCGGCCCAAAAAGCCTCCGCCGACGCGACGACGCGCGAAGCCTGGGCGATGAAATTCGATTCCTCGATTTCTGCATCGGGGGTGATACTGTTCGGCGCGGTCACCGAGTTCCTGCACTACGGCGTCGGAGGTTTGCTCCGAGCGGGTGTCACATGGCCGCGAACGTCGTGGAGCCTGACCCTGGACGCCGAAGTGTCGTTCATTCGGGCGTTCAATGACGTGGGAGTGACGGGTGGACCGCTGTCGCTATCCGCGGCAGGCCTCAGGGTGCAAGTGGGCACCGGGACAAGCACGCCCTACCACGTAGGCGTCGGCGTCTCGGGCGGCGCGGCAATGATAATCGTCGAGGGGGCGGGGAAACCCATGATCAAGACGGCGCCCTACGCCGAAACCGCGGTGCAGGCCGCTATTCCGTTTGGGGGAAATGTGCTCTTGGGGGCAGAAGCGCGCTTTCTGGCAATCATTGCAGATGATCTGCTGATCCTGGCCGTCGCCCCCGCGCTCCTACTGAGAATCGAGCTGTAGCGTGAGCAGGCAACGAACACTCTTTCCTGTGATTGTAACGCTCACAATAGTGCTGGCGGGTTGTGATTCATTTTCGCTGATGGGCCAGTTTCACAGGACTTTTTCGCTCAGCCTGACCCTGCAAAAGGGCTCGGTGCAGCAGGGCGAGACGATCAGCCTGTATCCAGTTGGCGGAGCGCCTCCGTATTCGTTCGGCCTCGTTGCAGCGAACCTCTACTATACTGGCACCCTCGGCTCGATTACGAACCAGGCGTACACTGCAGGAACCTCGATCGGGAACGTGACGATCCATCTCACTGACGCAGACGGCAGCAGCGTTGACTCGCAGGTCACCATCATTCCGCCGACGCCAACGAGCTTCAATGTGCAGAACAACACTGGGGGGCCGGGCAACGACCTTCTTTTGTCGTGGGGCTACGGCAATACATCGCTGAGCAGCGGGTTTCAGATACAACGATCTACGGACGGCGTGACATTTACAGACCTGGTGAGCCAGCCCACCACGGCAACCAGCTATGTCGACTCACCTCTCAACCCGGGTCAAACGTACTACTATCGGATGTATGCCGTCGCTGGCCCCTACCAGTCACTCCTGACGGGGGTGATGGGAGCTTCACCGTCCTGATGCGCGGTCTCACGGCGCCCCCGCCTGCCCGGCGAGGGGCTCGAGTATCGATTCCGCGGAAGCGTAGGCTTCCTGCTGCCCGCCAAGCCGTTGCTGCAGCGCGTAGAGCTCGAAAAAGCGATCAAGGGATTTCAGAAGATCCGGGTACGCAGCCCGAATTTCCGGAGAGCCTACGAGGGCCCGCACAAGCGCCTGCGTCTTGAGGTCCCCGATGCCGAGGGGCTGCGCGGGACCGGTTTCCCGGGCCAGTTGCTGCAATTCGGCGAGGGCAGCGCGGACCTCCGCGTCTTTCCTCGAGACCGTCGCCGCCAGTTCACTGATTCGCGCCATGTTCTCTCTTGCCGCATCGTCGTATCTTTGCACAACCTGCTGTTGAGTCGAGACGAGGGCCATTCGTTCCTTGCCAAGCGCATCGATGAGCGCCCGACTTCTGTCCAGCTGCGATTGCAGGTCTACAATCTGCTTTTGCAGGAGTCCGGTGAGGGCAGGCTCATTCGATAGCGACAGCTGCTCCTTCAGAGACTCCCCTTGCGCGGAACCCGTGTCGGCCGTTGTGAATATGCCGCGCGACAGGATCGCCTTGCGTTCGTCTTTCGCCTCGTTGAGCTGATCACTGACGTGCTGCAGCTCTGACGGCGGCGCGTTCTTCTGGATCAGCTCCATGTAGAGACGATACAAGTCGGCTATTTCCTTGTCCTTCTGGAAGAGCTGTTGATCGGTCTGCGCCTTCAGCTGCTCCAGCAGACGCCATTCTGTCGTGAGAAAAGAAGACTGTGACACGGATATGGCCATGATGCGGTCACGGTAGAGCGACACCGCTGCCCATACAAAGGCCAGGGTGAACACGAGCAGGGCAAGGTTGGAGATCCACAGAACGTGGTCCTTCCTGGGGCGTTCCTGCGAACCATCAACGGAAGTGTCCATCATGCTGCGCTCAGCAGGGAAATAATACTATGGACTTCAGTCGGATGGTATACTTCACGTGATGCAGAAGGGCATTCGCCTGAGATCCAGACTATACCTGATGGTCCTTCCTCTCGTGGTGGCAGCCGTCTTTCTCAGCGGAGTTCTTGCTTCCCTGGACTCGCGCGTGGCGCTCACCCGACTGGCAAACCGACTCATGGCCTTCAAGGCGGAAGCGCTCCGGGACTATTTCGAAAGCGAATGGAAAGTCCTGATGCAGCTTGGTCTTGACAAGGATCCTGCGTACCGAGAGGCGGTGGAAGCATCCCTTCGTTCCTACGCCGCATCCCTTTTGCGAAGCGAGTCGGAGATGGTCTTCGCGTTCGATGCCCAGGGAAACACGGAGATGCAGATAGGATTTCAGACGCTGTCCTCCAAAGAGACCCGGCAGCAGCGTTCCGCCGAAGCAGTGAAGCTTGCGCCTGGCTGGTTCACCGAACGGCTCCTTGGACAAGACCGGGTGGGGGTGGCCTTCAGATTGGAGCCTCTTGGGTGGACGGTGGCGGTGACTGAACTGGAACCCGCCTTCTTTTCGGATGTCCGCGCCATGCAATACACGCATCTATGGATCCTCGTTGCTTCCGTGGTCGTGGTGGCAATTGTTCTTTCACTATTCATCCGCCACATCCTCGGCCCGGCGGAACGTCTGACGAAAACGATCGAGCGAATCACCGTGACGAACGATCTCACTCCGCGGGCCCGGATCGAGTTTGCCGACGAAATCGGGACCCTGGCCCGGGAGTTCAACACCATGATTTCGAGCTTGCAGACGAACTACCGCAGGCTGGAAGAGACAACCCTGGCTGAAATACGGTCTCGGCAGCTTGCCGTCGAACGTGAGGTGGAGACGCTGTTCCTTCTTGGCAGGGTCTCGGATTTTCGCGACGTAGAAACGGGAGCGCATCTGAAGAGGATCGGCTCCCTGTCTGCTCTGATGACCACCCTGCTAGGGCAGAGTGGGGAGCAGGAGAAACTGATGCGAGACAGCTCACCGCTGCATGACATTGGCAAACTGGCGGTGCCGGACTCGATCCTGTTGAAGCCCGGAAAGTTCAGTCCGGAAGAGTACGAGAAGATGAAGCTCCATACGGTTCTTGGCTACGAGCTGCTGAAGGACGCGCACAGCATGTACCTGATCGAAGGGGCAACGATCGCGTTGAGCCACCATGAGAAGTGGGATGGAACCGGATATCCGTCTGGCTTGAAAGGCGAGGACATACCGCTTTCCGGACGAATTGTGGGCATTGTGGATGTGTTTGACGCGCTCACATCGGCTCGCCCGTACAAGGAGGCATGGAGCTTCGAGAGCGTCCGCGCCTACATCGCCGAGCAGCGCGGGAAACACTTTGATCCTCGGCTTGTGGATATTCTCCTGGAAAACTTCTCGGCTTTTCAGGAATGCATAACCGGCAGCGAAAAGGTGACAATCTCAAAGTGAAGAGAGTATCTTAGCGCATGCAGCTCCTTCTCGCGTACCTCCGTCCATACCGGGGGAGGGTGGCGCTCGCCATCGTCCTCGCGGTGATCAACCAGGTCTTCTCTCTCCTCGATCCCCAGATCTTCCGCATCATCATCGACAAGTACGGCACGGGCTTCGGGATCATGCCCTGGCCCGAGTTCATCCGCGGAGTGGCGCTCCTCATCCTCGCGTTCATCGGCGTGGCCATGGTGAGCCGTATCGCCAAGAACTTCCAGGACTACTACATCAACGTCGTATCGCAGTCCGTCGGCGCGGCGATGTACGCGGACGGCATCGCTCACTCCATGCGGCTGCCCTACCGCGCGTTCGAAGACCAGCAGAGCGGTGCCGTGCTGCAGCAGCTTCAGAAGGCCCGCGCCGACAGCCGAGACATGATCGGCCAGTCCATCAACAGCGTCTTCGTCTCCTCGCTCACCCTGCTCCTTGTTCTGGGGTACTCGTTCTTCGTGCACTGGTCCATCGCGGTGGCCCTGCTCGTGCTGGCGCCGCTCCTTGGCTTCCTGGTTTCCTCCCTGGGGCGAAGGATCAAGAAGGTGCAGGCCACGATCTTCGGCCAGACCAACGCGCTGGCCGGCTCCACCACGGAGAGCCTGCGCAACATCGAGCTGATCAAGAGCCTGGGCCTGGAGACGCAGGAGATCGACCGACTGAACGCCACCAACCAGAAGATCCTTGACCTGGAGCTGGCCAAGGTGAAGACGGTCCGGATGCTGATGTTCTTCCAGGGAACGGCCATCAACTTCTTCCGCGCGCTGTTCCTCCTGCAGATGCTCGTTCTCGCATACTTCAAGCTCATCACGCTGGGGGAGTTCTTCAGCCTCATGTTCTACTCCTTCGCCATCTTTTCCCCGCTGGGGGAGATCGGGAACGTGGTCACGAAGTACTCCGAAACCAAGGCGAGCCTGGAAAACGTGGAGAAGATCCTCGCGCAGGAGCCGGCGCCCCGGAACCCTGGCGGCGCCGTGCCGGACGGCATCGAGTCCCTGGAGTTCGCCGGCGTGACCTACCGCCATCCCAGCGCCCGGGAACCGGCCCTGGCGGACGTGAGCTTCTCCGCGCACTCCGGCGAGAGTGTGGCCTTCGTGGGCCCGTCCGGCGCGGGCAAAAGCACGCTCATCAAGCTGCTGCTCGGGCTGTACCAACCGGACGGCGGCCGGATCTTGTTCAACGGCGTGGATTCGGCGGAAGTCAACTACGACCTGCTGCGGACGCGCGTCGGGTTCGTTCCCCAATCCATCGAGCTGTTCGCCGGCACCATCCGGGACAACCTGAAGTTCGTCCGCCAGGAGGCGACGGACGATGAGTGCATGGCCAGCCTCGAGGCGGCCCAGCTGCGCGGGCTCCTGGAGAGGTCACGGCAGGGGCTGGACACCCGCATCGGGGAGGGAGGGCTCAAGCTCTCCGGCGGCGAGCGGCAGAGGCTGGCCATCGCGCGCGCCTTGCTGCGGAAGCCGGACCTCCTGATCTTCGACGAGGCTACCAGCTCCCTGGACACGGAAACGGAGAAGGAGATCACGCGCACCATAGACGCGATCATCCGGACACGGCCCAGTTTCGTTACTCTCCTCATCGCCCACCGGCTTTCCACCGTGGCGGGGGCCGACCGGATCGTCGTGCTGAAGAGAGGGAAAGTGGTCGAGCAGGGCTCGCACCTGGAGCTGCTCAGGAAACGCGGGCTGTACGCCACGCTGTGGAGCCAGCAGGGACTGGAGCGGGACGA
>Ga0153915_10003135_pt1 | contig 15114 bp, 11 predicted proteins | sample Opewatmetagenome_2_FD_107003 | JGI IMG/M metagenome (GOLD analysis project Ga0153915, IMG submission 107003) | Freshwater wetland microbial communities from Ohio, USA - Open water 3 Core 3 Depth 3 metaG | ecosystem: Environmental > Aquatic > Freshwater > Wetlands | place: USA: Ohio, Lake Erie...
ATATATGGAGCCAATTAATGCGCTTGGAAGAAGAAAAGCAGCCGTTGCCAGAGTTTATTTAAGTGATGGCAAAGGGAAGATTACTGTGAATGACAGGGATTATAAAGAGTATTTTGGTGCTGAGACATTGCAGTACGTCATTACGCAGCCGCTTGTGGCACTGAACGTAACTGACAAATTTGATATTAAAGTAAATCTTGTCGGCGGCGGTGTAAAAGGACAGGCAGAAGCTCTTCGTCTTGGTATCACACGGGCCCTTATAAAGCTAGATGCAGAAAACAAAACGGTGCTTAAAGCGAATGGGTTTGTCACACGCGATCCGCGTGAGGTTGAACGTAAAAAACCAGGACAACCGAAAGCCCGTAAGAGATTCCAGTTCAGTAAACGTTAAGGATTGACACAAGAGTCAATATAGATGCAAGTTTAGTATCTAAATTGCAGAGACTTCCGCAGGTTGGCGGAGCTACTCTGTGATTGATTGAACAGAATGTAAACTTAAAAATTATAAAAATGCCAAGAACAAATTTCCAGGAATTACTCGATGCAGGTGTTCATTTCGGACATCTGAAAAGAAAGTGGAATCCTGCTATGGCTCCCTATATTTTTATGGAGCGGAACGGAATTCACATCATTGATCTTGAAAAGACTATTATTAAGCTTGATGAAGCTGCTTCAGCAGTGAAGCATATAGCAAAATCAGGTAAGAAAATCCTGTTTGTCGCTACAAAAAAACAGGCAAAAGAAATTGTAGCTGAAAAGGTTAAGCAAGTTAATATGCCTTATGTTACCGAGCGGTGGCCGGGTGGTATGCTTACTAATTTTCCGACTATCCGTAAAGCGGTGAAGAAGATGGGATCTATAGATAAAATGGCCACGGATGGTACATTTGCCAACCTTTCAAAACGTGAAAAACTCCAGGTAACCAGGCAAAGAGCGAAGCTTGAAAAAAACCTTGGGAGCATAATCGACCTTACTCGCCTTCCCTCAGCTCTCTTTGTAGTTGATGTATGTAAGGAACACATAGCTGTCAGGGAAGCAAAAAGGCTTGGTATTCCGGTCTTTGCAATGGTTGATACCAATTCAGATCCTTCCGATATTGAATTCCCGATACCTGCCAATGATGACGCATCAAAGTCAATATCTCTTATCATTAACATTTTATGTCAGGCTATTGAGGAAGGCCTTAACGAAAGAAAGCTTGAGAAAGATAAGGAACCCATACAGAAGGATAAGAAATTCATCAGAAAAGAGCTCGAGACCAGGGATCTCCCCGAATCGGTAATCGAAGCTATAGTTGAAGAAGAAGAGGAAGTGGAAACTGATGAAGAGACTGTTTCAGAAGAATCCGATGAGGAAAATGAAATTCCGGCCGAGGTTGATGAAACTGATGAAGAATAATATATTTATTGATCTTAAAACAGAAATTAATTACAATGCCTACAATAAGTTCTGCAGAAGTTGCCAAATTGAGGAGAGTCACACTGGCCGGAATGATGGACTGCAAAAAAGCTCTTGAAGAATCAAACGGTGATTTTGAAAAAGCAATTGAAATAATACGTAAAAAAGGTCAGGCAGTCGCCAACAAAAGAGCCGACAGGGAAGCCAGCGAAGGGGTTGTGCTTGCGAAAGTAACTCCGAATGCTAAAATGGGCGCACTGATCGTACTTAACAGTGAGACTGATTTTGTTGCAAAAAACGCTGAATTCAATTCCCTTGCAAACAAAATACTCGACTTTGCAGTTTCAAACAATCCGGCAAATCTTGAAGAATTAAAATCCCTTAAGCTTGACAATACAAAAATTGCCGATAAGGTGGTTGAATACGTTGGTATAATCGGAGAGAAGCTTGAGCTTGCATATTATGAAAAAGTAGAAGCTGCACATGTTCAGGCTTATGTTCATCCGGGAAACAGGCTTGCTGTTCTTGTCGGTTTTTCAAAAGCTGGCTTTCCTGCACAAGTATATAAAGATGTGGCAATGCAGGTAGCAGCCATGAATCCGGTTTCTATCGACAAGAATGATGTCCCTGAAAAAACAATTGCACAGGAGCTTGAGATCGGAAAGGAACAGGCCAGACGTGATGGCAAGCCCGAAGAGATGCTTGATAAAATTGCACAGGGAAAACTTACCAAATTCTATAAGGAAAGTACTCTCCTGAACCAGGAGTTCGTAAAAGATAATAAGATGACTATCAGACAATATCTACAGGTGTCTGATAAAGATCTGACTGTGACTGCATTTAAACGGTATACACTGAATCTGTAACCGTAAGTTCATAATTGAAGATTCTCGTAGCAGGCTACGAGAAATCTTCGATCCCAATTTGGAATTTTTTGTTTTAATGCTCGCTAACCCCACAACAAGCAGCGGGGAATGCGCTCGTTGGGATTAAACCCCCTTCAGGCCTGTCCTGACCAAATCAAAGATCTCCGACTAAACACCGTTTGTCGGAGCAGGCCTGACCGTAGCGTCAGGAGCGTCAGGGGGGAAGGAGGTGAAAAGGGGAAGTTAAGAAGGCGGTCATATTTTTCTTTCCCCCTTCAGCTAAAATCACTTACATTTTATTACTTTCGGTAATCTGTTTTTCGTAACTTATCAGGATACAGATTTTTAATGAAAAAAAGGGAAATTATCCATTATGAAATATTCCAGGATTTTACTTAAACTAAGCGGAGAATCACTTTCAGGTAGAGGGAACCACGGGATAAGCAATGCTGTTCTGGAAGAATATGCAAAACAGGTGATTGACATAGTCGCAAAAGGCTGCGAGGCCGCAATAGTAATAGGAGGCGGTAATATTTTCCGGGGTCTGAGTGGTTCCGAAACTGGGTTTGACAGAGTTAAGGGGGATCAGATGGGCATGCTGGCAACAGTGATAAACAGCATCGCTTTTGAGGGGGCAATCAGCAAATTGGGTGGAAGGGCAAAAGTTTTCACTGCCGTCAGGATGGAGCCGGTGGGGGAACTGTATAACAGGGACAGGGTTATTGAAGCAATGAAAAACGGTGTTATTTGCATTCTGTCCGGCGGTACCGGCAATCCTTTCTTTACAACCGACACAGCTGCCGCGCTAAGGGCAGTGGAGATTATGGCGGATGTGCTTTTAAAAGGCACCAGGGTTGACGGAGTCTATACTTCAGATCCTGAAAAAGATCCTGAAGCACAAAAATTCGATAATATTTCCTTCGGGGAAGTGATTGACAGGAGGCTTAAAGTAATGGACTCAACAGCATTTACAATGTGCCGGGAAAACAATATGCCAATTGTGGTTTTTGATATGAATAAACCCGGAAACCTACTGAAAGTTGTAAAAGGCACTGAAATTGGGACACTGATTTGTAACTGAAAGAGTTAGTTATTTAAGTCTTTTTTATAAATTTGTTTAAATGTAATTGCATAACCCAATCCCTTTCATATGAACGAAGAAGTTGAACTAATAATAGAAGAGGCCAAAGACAGGATGGAGAAAGCCCTGGAACACCTTGAACATGAGCTTGCCCGGCTTCGTGCCGGAAGGGCTACACCTGCCCTTCTTGATGGAATTACCGTTGATTACTACGGTGTCAACTCGCCCCTGGCACAGGTCTCAAATATCAATACTCCCGATCCTAAGACCATCCTAATTCAGCCCTGGGAAAGAACAATGGTGGGAACCATTGAAAAGGCGATTATGGCTGCAAATATCGGCCTGACCCCGATAAACAACGGGGAAGTTATCCGGATCAACATTCCACCCCTGACTGAAGAGAGGAGGCATCAGTTAGTAAAACAAGTCAGGAACGAGGGTGAAACCGCAAAGATCAGCCTGAGGAATGCACGCAAATGGGCAAATGATGAGCTGAAAAGAATGTTGAAAGAAGGATTGCCGGAAGATGTGGAAATGAATGCCACCGAAAACATTCAGCAGATGACACATGACTTTGCTGCCAAGGTTGATAAGGTCATGGCTATGAAGGAAAAAGATGTAATGACTGTTTAATTGCCAGGAATCAGTTTAAGTGTATATTTTACACTTGCTTTAACTGCCTTCTCAGAAAAAGCATCCTTATAAAATCCACCCCCCAGGTAAGTCGTGTTTTGCGAAAGGTAAAACTCACTCGTCGGGATCCCGGAATTTCCGGCAGGTATGACTGTAAAAGATTCATCCCAGTCGGCAGTATTGAAAATATGCCGCTCCGAAGCTCCGTCATTAACGATAAATCCTTCTTTGTAAGAATATGGGCAGACAGTGTGGTTGCTCCCGCCTATTCCATACCGGGGAGAGTTTAATTCAAAAATACGGTCAAGGATTTTCTTTACTCCAAGCGGATGCGCCAGTGTAATGGTGTGAATGCTTCCCCAGGTCCATTTGTTTACCTCATCTCCATAGTTTATGGATAGTGTTTTTACTCCGTCCTGAAAACTTCTGAATAAAATATCTTCAATAGATTCTGTTTCCGGAGTGTTTATGTCGTCCACCCAGGCATCAGGGCCGGTTTCGAGGATATGGAATATATAATAATCCCTTATCGATCCAGGAAGTTGATTGTACAGATCTCCAAGTTCATCCGCGAGAAGGTTTTTTGCCAGGCTTTTTGTGAATAATTCAAAAACTGAAGGGGCCACTTTGTCTTTATTCATTTCATAATCCCATCCCTCCATCGTCGCAAAAGCATCAGCTTCAATCTGGTTCATTTTACTAACCCTCCCTTTAAGTTTTAAAATAAAAGGTGTCAGGAGTCTGGCATAATCTGAATGCTGATCTGTAATCATCCTTTTAAAGTCTTCCATCGCATATGCTTCTTTTTCCTCCAGCATTTCCCTTATCCGGCTTATTCTGTACGGGACATAAAATCCGAAAGAAATATAGTACGGATAGTCATTGCTGACAGTTTTATTATTTGCAGATGAAACATAACCTTTTGCAGGATTGAAAACGAATGGAAGCTGATCAAAAGGAACGTACCCTTTCCAGTCGTACTCATCAGTTTCACCGGTCCTGATTATTGAACCATAACCTTTTCTGACAGGGATACCGCCTCCTGTATTTATGCCGATGTTGCCATCAACATCGGCATATGCGAAATTCTGGCTTATTGAATTGAAATGACTTATGGCGGATCTGAAATCGTCCCAGCCAGAGGCCCTGTCAATAAGATAAACTGACAGTATTTCATCGCTCATGTCAAAACCGGACCAGCGCATGCTTAATGACGCATCACTGATATCATAATTTTTGAAACCTGAAATCACAGGACCTCTGTGAGTATATTTTATAATCATTGTATCGGGTTTGTTTCCCTTAATCCTGATGATTTCCGGCTTTAGCTTCATATTTCTCCATTCACCGTTGAAGTAATACTGATTGGAGTTTTCAGGATTAATTTTTTCCAGGAAAAGATCAATATCGTCAACCATAAGGTTTGTCATTCCCCACGCAATCCTTTCATTATGACCCGCAACAATAAATGGTTCACCCGGGATTGCTACTCCTGTCACATTCAGCTTACCCGGAATAACCTGATGCATCTGGTACCATATTCCAGGATTTGAAAGCCCAAGGTGCATGTCATTGGAAAGGACAGGCTTTCCGGTTTCAGTCTTCTTTCCGGCCACGGCCCAGTTATTGCTGCCTTCAAATGATGAGATCCCGAGCGCCTTAAGCTTGTCCAGGGAAGAAATGACTGCAAGTGCTTCTCTTAATTTATCATCCCTGAGCCTGAAACCAGAAAAAACGGATGATGTATCTGCTTTCCAGTCAGGGATCAGGTCCATTGCTTTATCGGTTCCCAGCTTATTAATCAGCCTGTAGTTAAAAATATCAGCATTCAGATTGCTGCCAGCCAGGTCCCAACCCATGTAACCTATAATGTTGCCGATATCCTCAAGCTTCCAGGGATCGGGCTTGTATCCCAGCAGCCTGAATTCGGGTGGCAGGTTCTTTCCTGAATCTTTAATGTATGCGTTGACTCCGTCGGTAAAGTACTGAAGCCCTTCCAATATGGTACTATCTTCATTGCTCAGCACCATTTTTGATTTGGCCGTCATGTTGAGGCTCCTGAGGAAAATGTCAGTTTCAACGTAGTCTTTGCCAAATATTTCGGATAACCGGCCGGTTGTTGCCCTTCTTATAAGATCCATTTGCCATAGCCTGTCCTGCGACATGACATACCCGACAGTAAAATACAGGTCATGGTCATCTCTGGCATAGATATGCGGCATTCCCCTATCATCGCGGTATACGGTGACATCTGCGGTAAGGCCTTTAAGCTTTAATTCTCCGTTGTACTGAGGCAATCCGCTCCGTTTTATTCCTGAAATATAAACTGTTCCGGCAATTAATAAAATAGCAACTAAACATAATAGGGAAAGAAGAACGATTTTAAGAGCTTTCACGGTAATTGTTTTAAATTTCATGTTAAGTTACAACTTCTTTGATTCTATTAACAATAAACCCTTTTTAATCCTGAAGTGCAGTTCCTGCAGATATCAATCCTCTTCCTTCCTGTCAGGATTTGTCTCCTGAACTCTGTATAAAGCTTACTGTTCCATATCGACCTGAATGATTCTTTATTGAGGTCCCCCATAATAAAACTTGCATCTTTGTCATAGCAACAGGGTAAAACTTTGCCATCCCATGTAATAACAGGATTCAGCCATAATCTCATGCATCTATCTGGTAATTTACTCTTTATAATAAACTTATTGTTTTTCTTTTCGTAACGTCTGAATCTGTTGGCCGAAGGAAGCCATTTTTCGATATCATGATTATTAATTACCTGCATTGATTTTAGCTTTAACCGGGCTCCAACCTCTTTAGCAAATCGTTTAGCATCCCCTATCTGGTACTCATTATTTCTATTTACCAGGAATTGAATCTCCAGTTTCATAGAGGATCCATATTTATTCCTGGCAACAGCGAAATTTCTTATCCCGGAGATTACTTTGCTTAAATCGCCGTCTTTTCGATACTTTGAATAGGTTTTTTGGTCCAACCCGTCAAGTGAGACAATAAGTTTTTTCAGACCAGAGGCAACCAGCTTCTCTGAATTTCCAGTGCTCAAAAAATGTCCATTTGTGGATACAACGCTGTAAGCATCACCCGCAATTTCAGGGAATAAAAAAAATCGTGGATGCATCATAGGTTCTCCCTGAAAATAAAGATTTATATAATAAAGGTATGGCCGAAGTTCATCAGTTACTCTCTTATAAAGTTCGATATCCATGAATCCTCGCTCCCGATTCATAAGGTCCGCTCCGGAGGCACATTCAGGGCAATGGAGATTGCAATGGTTGGTAAGCTCAGCTGAAACTGAAACAGGCATTCCGTTAACCAGTGGCTTTCGGGTTACGGAACTCGCCAGGAAAGAATACCCCGCCTTGAGCAAGTTAATTTCCTTATTTAAGATTCTCTTCATGTTTCACCCTGAAATATTGAAGTAAGATAGAAAAATATTTTGCAGACAGTATAGGGTAATACAGGTCTTCGTTGGTCTTATGGCTGAAAAGAAAACAATACTGTATTGGAAAAAGAAAGAAATAATTGTTAACTTAATGAATTAATGCCATGAAAAATTTTAAAAATTTATCGCTCATTGCCCTGTTTATATTGTCGGCCTTTGCAGCTGACACTTTATATGCAGGCACTGCTCCTGACAAAAGGAAAAATGATCAGCAAACCGTGCTTACTTACAGAGGCAAGGTTGTTGATGCCGAAACAGGAACTCCTCTGGTTTTTGCTACAGTTGCCGTTAAGGAATCAAACGTGGCAACCGTTACCAATATTGATGGTGAATTTGTTATCAAGATCAGTGAACCACAGACGTCCAAAAACCTTGAAGTGACTTACCTTGGATTCAAGAATAAGGTGGTAGCGCTTACTGACCTGAGGCAGGAAGGATACAAGAATGTCATCTCAATGACTCCGGCCCCGATTCCAATTAAGGAGATCATTGTAAAACCTCTCGATCCTGAAGCTATCGTGAGAAATGCAATTGGCAGGATAGGCAAGAACTATGTTGATGAACCTAACCTGATGACGGCATTCTACCGTGAGACAATCAGGAAGAACAGGACATATGTTTCTATCGGTGAAGCTGTTGTTGAGATATTCAAAGCACCTTATGCCAATGACCTTCGCTTTGATGGTGCCAGAATATATAAAGGGAGGAAAGGATCTGATGTCCAAAAAATGGATACTGTTCTTTTTAAACTCCAGGGCGGCCCGGTAAGTGTAATGCAGCTTGATATTGTCAAGAACACCGAATCAATTCTCACAATGGACGCAATGAAATACTACGACTATTCCCTTGCAACTGTGGTTGAGATTGACAATAAGCCCCATTATGTAATCTCTTTCAAACAGAAACCATCGGTTGACATGCCACTGTTCATGGGTAATCTCTACATAGAATCTGATACCTATGCAGTTACAGAAGCTGAGTTTGGATTCAACCTTGAAGACAAAGCTGCTGTTTCATCTATCTTTATTAAGAAAAAACCGCTTGGCATGGAAGTTACTCCCGAAATTGCCTCCTACAGGGTAAAATATCGCCAGCAGGATGGCAAGTGGTATTTCGCTTACTCAAGAGCTGAAGTTAAGTTCAAGGTGAACTGGAAGAGGAAACTCTTCAATACTTACTATACAACGATGTCGGAAATAGCTGTAACCGACCGCACAAATGAAGAAGTTATTAAATTTGCAGGAAAAGAGAAACTCAGATACAGTGATGTATTTACAGAAAAGGTTGGAGCTTTTAAAGATCCTGAATTCTGGGGAGATTATAATGTGATCGAACCCGATCAGAGCATCGAAGCTGCCATCCGCCGGCTGAGCAGGAGGCTTAAGTTCAGCGACAGAAATGAACAATAGATTCAGCTAATCTATGGTCAGGGATTATGAAATAATAAGGAGGATCAGGCAAGGTGATACAGGACAGTTTGAGTCACTTTTCAGATCCTCCTATGTTTCCCTGGTCAGATACGCAAAAACACTGATAAGAGATCACGATACAGCGGAAGAGATTGTTCAGGATTTGTTTTTTACAATCTGGAGAGATAAGGAAAAACTACATATAGAAAGTTCTTTGAACGGGTACCTTTACAGGGCAGTGCACAACCGCTGCCTTCATTATATCGATCACACCAGGGTTGTAGAAAAGTATGCCAGGGAAATGGCATCAAGCAACCAGGTAAATAATGAAAGCCCTACTGAAATACTTCACTATAAAGAGCTTCAGTCCAAAATAGCGGGCATATTGGAAAGGCTCCCTGAAAAATGCGGAAGGATCTTCTGTATGAACAGGTTCGAAGGTTTAAAATACTCGGAGATAGCCGAGAAGCTTTCTGTTTCAATTAAAACGGTTGAAGCAAACATGGGCAGAGCACTAAAAGAATTCAGAAAAGCACTTGCAGAACAATGAAAGAAATGAATAAAATAGAACAATACACTGACAGGGAGTGGGAGGAGCTTTCTTCTATTCTTTCAGATGAACAGAATGATAACAAAGATCTGCTCAGCCGGTTTATGGCTGATGACAGCCATAATACAATTAAAACCTGGAAAGAGTTAAAAGAGATGAATACCGAGAAGGAAATAAATGTCGATAAAGCCTGGGACAAGCTATATTCAAGGCTGAAAGAGAATGGGCTGGTTGAAGAGACACCGGTCATCAGAAGAAGTTTAATTAGAAGCACGTGGTTCAGGATTGCGGCAGTCGTTCTTATTCTTGCAGGGATAGGAACAATGATCCAGTACCTTAATGACTGGAGCCTGCTTAGCAGGAAGATCGTCGTAGCCACATCCGATAACCAGAAAAATCTGCAGGTAACTCTTCCTGATGGAAGCAATATTTTCCTGAACCGGAATACCAGATTAAGTTATAAATCCAATTTCGGCAAGCATGGAAGAAACGTAACTCTTACAGGGGAAGCTTTCTTTGATATCACGCATGATGAACATAGTTCATTTTCAGTGGATGCCGGGAATGCCAGCATTAAAGTTCTTGGCACTTCATTTAACGTTATTACGAACAACTCCCAATCTGAAGTTGAAGTGTTCGTTCAAACAGGACAAGTAATGGTTTCGAGCGGTACTGGTACACAGAATCTGGTTCTTGAACCAGGTTATATCGGGAAAGTCAAATCCACGCTTTCTGAAAAGAAATTTAACAATGATCCGAATTATATGGCGTGGAACACCGGAAATCTCGTCTACGACGGACAGACTCTTGATATAGTTTTCAGGGATCTTAAAAGAGTCTATAATATGGATGTCATTGCCGATAATCCGGATATCCTTACAATGCCATGGACCGCTCCCATTGATAATCAGCCACAGGAAAAAATTATTCGCTTAATTTGTGCTAACTTTAATCTCAGTTATACAAAAGATGGAAATGTTTACCATCTTGCGAAAAAATAACCAAAGATTAAAAAATGTTAACCTGCAATGGTAATATTGCTAAATATATTCAGGCCATTGCTTTATTGATATTTCTGGTTCCACCGCTTGAAACCGGATGCCAGGTAAGCATTCTTGATTCTGCCTTTACCTTCAGGGCCGGTATAATAAAAACCGGGAATGCATTAAATCTTATTACACGGCAGACTGGTTACCATTTTACTTATGACAGCCGCCTGGTCAATGCTGAACGAAAGACAGAGATGAACTTCAGGAATATCAGGCTGAAGCTTATCCTCGACAGCATCCTTAAAGGCGATTCGCTTGCCTATTCGGTTATTGATGAGTTTATTATCATTTCCAGGGAGATACCTCCCACACCTCTACCTGCGGCTGATACTTCAGGATTCACACGTTTAAGTAACATTTCAGGCACCATTACAGATGGTGAATCTTCAGAGCCTTTACCTTACGCTACCATTGCACTAAAGCATGAAGGAAAAGGAACGGTTTCAAATGGAAACGGAGAATTCGCGATTAAGATCTCACCCAATAATTACAGCGATACGATACAGGTATCCTATCTCGGATATTACAGCAGGGAAATACCAATCCGGCAATCACTGGGCAATAAATTCAGGATAGATATGAGGAGGGAGTTTATTTCAATTCCCGAGATAATCATAAAGAACCAGATCCCCCAGGAAATTGTCTATAAAACCCTTGTTGCTATACCACACAATTATGGAAATACTCCGGCAGGTATGACGGCCTTTTACCGCGAAGGAGTTTCAAGAAAAAATGAGCTTCAGACATATTCGGAAGCTATCCTGGACATTTATAAAAGCTCTTATTTAAGCACTTTTGTAAACGACCAGATCAAAGTTTTTAAGAGCAGAAAAATTGAAAATATCAGAGTAAGTGATTCAATAACCGTGAGGCTCAAAGCAGGGCTCAGCACATGCCTTGAACTTGATGGTATAAAGAACGGTTTCGATTTTCTCTCCAAAGAGGGTATTGCGGAATACAGTTACAGGCTTACTGATATAGTCTCCTTTGATGAGGAATCGGCTTTTGAGATTGAATTCGGACAGAAGGAAGGGGTTGAAATGCCAATGTTCAACGGATCAATTTTCGTAAACACATCCGATTACGCTTTGCTGAATGCCGATTTTGAAATAAATTCCGAATATCTGCGTAAAATGAAAGAGACATTTATTTCGAGCCCTACAAAAGGCTTCACAACATGGCCTGTTTCAGTAAAGTATTCTGTCAGCTACCGGAAAATTGATAACAGGTATTACCTGAACCATGTCAGGGGAGACCTTGTTTTCTCATCAAGGCAAAAGAGAAAGCTGTTCAATACACAGTTTAATGTGTTCTTCGAAATGGCAGTCACAAGTGTTTCGCTAAAGAATGTGACCAGGTTTGAAAGGGAAGAGCTGGCTCCCATTCACTCTGTTTTTTCAAAAACAATAACAAATTACGATCCTGTATTCTGGGAAAACCAGGATTTTCTTAAACCGGAAGATAATCTTATCCAGGCCATTAAAAACATGAAGGTGAGGCTTCAGGAATTCTCGGAATAATTGCAGCTGCCCCCTGCCCCCTAAACGGGTTCAGAAAAATCCCCTTTAGGCCCGCCCTGACTGAAGCGTCAGGGGGGATGGATTTAGGGGTAAACCTATTAATATTTATCTATTAGTTTATACAGCTCTGTCAGATCCGGGGCAAGGATGATTTCGGTCCTTCTGTTTTTCTGTCTTGCTTCCGGTGTATTGGTTTCATCAATTGGTTGATATTCACTCCGGCCGGCTGCAGTAAGACGCTCGGGCTTTATCTTTGATCCTTCAAGCAGAACTCTTACTACCGTAGTGGCTCTTTTTACACTCAGGTCCCAGTTATCCTTCAGCTGGCTGCTCCCGGGATTATACGGAACATTATCTGTGTGTCCCTCAATTGTTACCTGTATACCCGGATTTTTCTCCAGGACTCCTGCCAGTTTTTTTAGGGCGTTTCTTCCATTTACATCAATATCCCAGCTGGCAGTTTTAAATAACAGCTTCTCATCAAGCGATACATAAACTTTACCGTTTTTATTAGTCACTGTAAGACCATTGTTTTCGAATCCAAGAAGTGCATCCGATACTTTATTCTTAAGATCCTGAACAGTTTTCTTCTGGGCATCAAGAATTTTCTCGAGTTCGGCCAATCGGGCATTTTTCTTTTCCAGTTCATTGGTCAGTTCATCCAGCGATACCTTTTTAAGGTCCATTGATTGCTCAAGCTGCCTCATAATATCTTCCTTCTGCTTCAGGTTTGCCTCAGCGGCCTGGAGATCGGTAAGAAGCTTTTTCGTTTCAGTCAGGTTTCCCCGTATAAGCTCATCCTGTGCATCCTGAAGACTATTATATCTTTCCGTAATGACATTCAGCTCCTCTTTTGCCTTGTTTCGCTCAATCTCAGCCAATGCAAGATCCTGCTTGTTTTTTTCCATTTCTTTTTCGAGGGCCGCTATTTTTGCCTCAATTTCCCGGTTCTGCATTAAAAGAGTTAGATTCTCCGCTTTGAAATCGTCCCGGTCAATCATATTTTGCCTGCTTGTATTCTGAAGCTCCCTGAATTTTTTCCCCGGGACACACGATGTGATCGAGCAAAAAAACAGCACAGCTATAAGGGTAACAGCAAATGGTTTATTCATGATCAGAAGAAGGTTTTTGATGTGGGTTTCCCGGCAAAAATAAGAAAATCCCGTGGAAGCCTCAGCAAACATCAGGGAATAATAATTGTTATATTTGCACTGTCAGTTTTTTACCCATTTTATAATGAACGAGGAGGAAAATCTTCTCTTTAAAATATCATCACCTGAAGATCTAAGGAAGCTTAAACCTTCGGACCTTGTAATAGTTTGTGCAGAGCTCCGGCAGTTTATTATAGACATGGTAAGTAAAAATCCTGGCCACCTGGGAGCCAGCCTGGGAGTTGTTGAGCTGACTGTGGCGCTTCATTATGTTTTTAACACGCCATACGATAAAATAATCTGGGATGTCGGGCACCAGGCATACGGTCATAAGATTCTTACCGGCAGACGTGAAGCATTCTCTACCAACAGGAAATATAAAGGGATCAGTGGATTTCCCAAAATGGTTGAAAGTGAATATGATGCTTTTGGTACAGGGCATTCTTCAACTTCCATATCGGCAGCCCTTGGAATGGCTATTGCTTCAAATCGCAAAGGAGAAAAAAGACATGTTGTTGCAGTTATTGGTGATGGGGCTATGACAGCTGGGCAGGCATTTGAAGGACTTAACAATGCAGGAATAGCAAAATCGGATATTCTTGTAATATTAAACGACAATAATATAGCAATCGATCCTAATGTAGGAGCCCTGAAAGAATATCTCCTTGATATATCAACAAGCAGGACCTATAACCGTTTCAGGAACAAAGTATGGAATTTTCTCGGCAGGTTTGGCAGGATAGGACCGAACGCACGAGTTATTGCAAGTCAGGTCGAAGCTGGTTTTAAAAGCACTCTTCTTGGGAAGAGTAACCTTTTTGAAGGAATGAATTTCAGGTATTTCGGTCCAATCGACGGGCATGATATTATGCACCTTACAGGAATTCTTGATGACCTTAAAAGAATCCCCGGACCAAAACTTCTGCATTGCCTTACCACCAAAGGCAAAGGATTTAAACAGGCCGAGCAGAACCAGACCGTGTTTCATTCTCCTGGTAAATTCGACAAGGAGACCGGTATCTTACTCAAATCTTCGGAATCCGTTTCTCCTGCTACCTACCAGGAGGTTTTTGGCAAAACAATACTCGAACTGGCCCGTGCAAATGACAGGATTGCCGGTATAACACCGGCAATGACAACCGGCTGTTCTCTCTGCATAATGATGAAAGAGATCCCGGACAGGGTCTTTGATGTCGGAATTGCAGAACAGCATGCAGTTACCTTTTCAGCAGGACTGGCCACTCAGGGAATGATTCCCTACTGCAATATCTACTCCTCATTCATTCAAAGGGCGTACGACCAGGTTATCCACGATGTTGCTCTTCAGAACCTTCATGTAGTATTCTGTATTGACCGTGGAGGTCTTGTTGGCACCGATGGTGCCACCCATCATGGGTTTTTTGACCTGGCCTTTATGCGAAGCATACCAAACATAATAGTTTCTGCTCCGATGAACAGCCTGGAACTGAGGAATCTTCTATATACGGCCCAGCTTGATAAAATAAAAGGTCCTTTTTCAATAAGATATCCCAAGGGAGGAGGGATGGTGGCAGACTGGCAACAACCTTTTACTGAAACTGAGATTGGTAAAGCAAGGCTGATAAGTGAAGGTGAGGATCTTGCTGTTTTGAGTATTGGCCATCCTGGTAATTTTGTCATGGAGGCAGCTTCCAAGCTGGCTATGGAAGGGATCTCTATTACACATATTGACATGAGGTTCCTTGCACCACTTGATACTGAAGTACTTTCCGATGTTTTTAAAAGATTCAGCCGGATAGTCACAGTCGAAGATGGCGTGCTGAAGGGAGGCCTGGGAACTGCGGTAATTGAATTAATGTGTGATCTGGGTTACTCGGCAGAGATAAGGCGTCTCGGAATTCCCGACTATTTTGTAGAACAGGGTACTCAGACAGAGCTTATCAAGGAGTGCGGATTTGACGCAGAAAGTATAGCAGCAACGATAAGGGATATGGTGTGGAAGGGGGCAAAGGCAC
>Ga0153915_10003136_pt1 | contig 15114 bp, 13 predicted proteins | sample Opewatmetagenome_2_FD_107003 | JGI IMG/M metagenome (GOLD analysis project Ga0153915, IMG submission 107003) | Freshwater wetland microbial communities from Ohio, USA - Open water 3 Core 3 Depth 3 metaG | ecosystem: Environmental > Aquatic > Freshwater > Wetlands | place: USA: Ohio, Lake Erie...
CCTCGCCTTTGCCTCCGTAGGATTCCTCGTAGGTGCCGTTATCGAAATCCCACTGGGCAACCTTGCGGGCCACATCGGCTTTGGCTTCGAGGTCTACACCGTAGCCGCCGATCTTCACGCCCACCTTGAGCTTCACCCCGAGGCTCAAGGAAGTCTCCAGTTTGTTATCGACCATGTCGTACTTGAGACCCGCACCCGGCCCGAATAGCCAAGCTTCAAACTCGATCGTTTTCGCCGTGATCTTCAGCGACAGGAACTCCCCAGATACTTCGAAGGTCGCGTGATCCTCGATCCATTTGGACCAGTCAATCCCGGGGTCCCGAAAGTCTTTCTCCATTTGCGGCTTTTTCCGTCGGGCCTCCGCCTCTGCGGCACTGATATCCCTCGAGAGCTGCGCCTCCTCCTCCTCCGTGGGGCCCTGGTATCTGAATTGGTCGCCGCCAGCGATCAGCGATGTGGCATACAAGGCGTAGGTCATATACGTCCGTTTCACCTTGGCATATTCCCGCTCCATGACTCTCGGGTCGTTCATGATCCGAACGTAGAGCATGCAGATGTTCCAGAACGCATCCAAAGTCGGCTTCATCTTCTGCGCATACTGGGGCGCGTAGAGGTTGACCCAATCCTTGTAGTAGTAATCGGCGATCTCGTTCAGCTTCTTCACGTGCCTCAGCATTTCTTTGCGGCAAGGAATGTCGTCCTTGCCATGCCGCCCGTTCGGGTGCTCGTCGTCCGCCGGGAAGTGTTCGGTCTGGAGCTTGTCCCAGCGCGGATTAAAGAATTCATCCTCCTGCTGCACCTTCTCATCGTATAGGGGGAAGATGGCGTCCACCTTCTCTTGAAACTCAGAGTAGTACTTGGCGAAATAGATCGCGTAGACGCCGTAGATGCGGAGGTAGTTGCCGTAGTTGGCTAGAACCAGTTGCGAACCGGAGTCGTTCAAGGCCGCCGGAGTCTCAGCTGCAGAGATGTCTCCCGCCGTGATCCCTTGCTCTTGCATTTCCTTCTTCAATTCCGCGATCGTCCGGTTCAGTTCCGCCTGGTTGGCGCCCGGCAGGCTTTTTGCGCTCTCCAGCATCTGAAGCGCTTGTCGCATCGCTTCCGTGGCCTGCTTTTTCTGCGCGGCCTCTTCCTGAGCCCGCTGGACTTCCCCGCTGGCCTTCGGGTCGATGCCCCGCCGTGCTGCGTCTTCCTTCTCAAACTCATCGCTCCTGTCCTCAATGACTTCAGCCCACTGCGCGATGATCGGCTGGTTGCGCACGTAGTCCACAGTCGTGTTCATGTTCAGCTCCGGCAATCTGGGCATCACCATCTTCTCCTGGTCCACGAGCTTGCCGTACTTGGCGCGAATCCGGTTCGCCTGGCTCGGGAACTCGTCCTCGATGATGTCCGCGGTCGTCAGGGGCACTTCCTCCTCGAGCTTTCGGGCCTTCTGTTCCAGCACCTCCGTTGAGTCGTTCGTCCCTCCTGATTTGTCTTCGATCTGCTTTTTTTTGCGATCCAGCTTATTCTTGACATACCCCTTGAACTTCGACGCCTTCAGAAGTTCAGCCTGGAACGCTCCCAAATTGTGCTTCCCGTACCAGTAGGTCGCCAGAACGCGGTGTGCGGCCATGTTGTCGCTGTCCTCAAAGACGACCTTATCGGCGAGTGCCTTGGCCTTCTCATCCTCTTTCACATCGAGGTAGGCGTTGGCCAGGTTGAGCTTGGCGAGCGTGCTTTCCGGTTTAAGGGAGAGGGTGTATTCAAGAACCGTCACCGCATCGCGCAGCTGGTCCGATGTATGCAGTGCCGATCCAAACAGGTTCGCCGTGCGCGGATTGCCGGGAGCGGTTTGAACCAGGATGGCCGAAGCCACCATCAGGGTGTCGAGTTTCTTCAAACCCGCGAGGGCGATGGTGAGCTGGCTCACCAGTCCGTCGATCATCTGCTTCTGGAGGAATGGAACGCTCTTGGTCGAGGTCAGTCTCCGGTTGATTTCCTCGATGATCTGCTTGCTCTTGAAATCGAGATTCGCTTCGCAGACCTTCCGGTGTTTGTTGGCCAGCGCGAGCACCGTTTCCTTGGTCGGCTTCGGCTCTCCTGCCAGGAGAACGACCCATGACGCGAGGCAGGACATTGCCACAACGAAAAGTTTGGACGGTTTCCTCATCCTCTCCTCCTTGAATCCATGCCCGTCGCGGCGCTCCGTTCAGCGGGTCGGCGCGATCCACCGGCATGACTCGGATGGCTTCAAGGCATAAGATTTTGGTTTTTGCGATTGCTCGAGGTCTGACCACTCTGAGCTACAAAACCATGCTGCCTTGCACGAAAAAATTGTATTCCCAGCCGTTGAACGATGTCAAGAAAGTGAATGGGGTCAGGTCTGACGTGATTAACTGAGTTTTTCTCGGGGAGGAACGCCGGCCTCCCAGAAGTCGACGATGCAAGGAAGAGGTCGGCTCGGCTGAAATAAGAAAGACGAAGCAGATACAAGCGCTTTCCAATAAAACTGTTTGGTATCAAATTGACAACGAATCGGCAGTATGAATAAGATGGCTGTATTATTTTAAATCGACGATGGAGGGCCGCTTCCAAGTTATGCGGGTGATTCAGCGAAAGGACCTCTGAAGAGAAGGAAGAAAGGCCGAAATTTTAGAAAATCTTAAAGGGGAGGCACGCATGAAACGAAATTCCAAGACCTTTGTCAGCCTTTGGGTCTTCCTGTTCATTGCTTTCATTCCGGGTCTCTGTGGACAAGAACCCTTTGACATTCGGGCGAACTACATAAAGTCCGAGCACATGGTCCCCATGCGCGATGGAGTCCGGCTCTTCACGATCGTCTATACGCCGAAGGATAAGTCTCAAAAGTATCCGATCCTGTTCAATCGAACACCGTACGGCTCGGGCCCCTACGGGCCTGACGCATACCGGCGATCCCTCGGCCCCTCCGCAGATTTCGCCAAGGAAGGTTTCATCTTTGTCTACCAGGATGTCCGCGGGCAATTCAGATCGGAAGGGGATTTTGTCGTTATGAAGCCGATCAAACCGGACAAGCGGGGCAAAACCGACACGGATGAATCGAGCGACGTCTATGACACGATCGAGTGGCTGCTGAAGAATGTCTCCAACCACAACGGCCGCGTTGGACAGTGGGGAATCTCCTACCCGGGCTCGCAGACGGTCTGGGGGATGATCGAAGCCCATCCCGCGCTCAAAGCCTCTTCGCCCCAGGCGCCGGCGATAGATATGTTCATCGGAGACGATTTCCATCACAACGGCGCTTTCCGCTTGATGTACACGTTCAGCTGGCTCCTGGGCAGCGCTCGTGTTCGAAAAGAGCCTGCCGACAGCCGAGCGCCGCTTTTTGATTACGGCACGCCCGATGGATACCGATTCTTTCTCAATCTGGGCAGTGTTGCCAACATCAACGAGAGATATCTCAAGAACGAAGTCCCCACCTGGAACGAGTACATGGAACACCCGAACTACGACCAGTACTGGGAAAGACAGAACCCGGTCAAGTATTTGAAGAACATCCGTCCTGCCGTTTTGAACGTGGCGGGATGGTTCGACGCCGAAGATTTCTACGGGCCGCTCGAAACCTATCGCAATATCGAAAAATACAATCCCGGCAACAAGAGCACGATCGTCATCGGACCGTGGCGCCATGGAGGCTGGAGCTCCATGCCCGGGGACAGCCTGGGGGATATTCGCTTCGGCTCCATGACCGGCGAGTACTTCAGGCAGAATGTCGAGCTCCCCTTCTTCAAGTACTGGCTGAAAGACCAGGGAGACCCGAAGCTTCCGGAGACGTTGGTTTTCGTGACCGGCGCCAATGAGTGGAAATCTTATGACCACTGGCCGCCGGCCGGCGCCGAGGTCAGGAACCTGTACTTTCAGCCGGAGGGAAAGCTCTCTTTTGCTCCTCCCTCAAGCCCTGCGGCCGATGGCTTCGATTCGTTCATCAGCGACCCGGCCAAGCCCGTGCCCTTTAGCGCCGAAACCCGGCTTTCCCAGGGTCATTTGTGGATGGTCGAAGACCAGCGCTTTGCGTCGACGAGGCCGGATGTCCTGGTTTATGAGTCCGAGCCTCTTTCGGAAGACGTGACCATCGCCGGCCCGATCACTGCCACGCTCTTTGTTTCTACGACCGGCACCGATGCGGATTGGATCGTCAAGCTCATCGATGTCTATCCCGGCGACGCTCAGGACAACACGCCGAATCCCAAAGGCGTTCGGATGGGAGATTTCCAAATGCTCCTGGCGGGGGAAGTCTTCCGCAGCAGATACCGAAATAGTTTTTCAAATCCCGAGCCGCTCGTTCCCGATCAACCGACCAAGATCGAGTTCAGCCTCAGGGACCGCTGCCACCGATTCCTGAAGGGACACAGGATCATGGTTCAAGTCCAAAGCTCCTGGTTTCCCGTGATCGATCGCAATCCCCAGAAGTTCATTAACATCTACAAAGCCCAGGCTACGGATTTCGAAAAAGCCACCCACAAAGTCTACCGCTCCGCACAGCTATCGTCCCATCTTAAACTGGGAATATTGCAGTAACAAAAGCTTGGCTTCCTTTTTTTGACTTCCCATTTTTGTCGTGGTATAAGATTTCGGAAAAGGATCGTAACGAGGTGAGCCATGAAAGACCAGGCTGTGAATCCGGGAACCGTCGGCGATGTCCGCAAGTTCAAGCGTGATCTGAACCTGTTTGACTCGTCGATGATCGTCATCGGGTCGATGATCGGCTCAGGAATCTTCATCGTCAGCGCCGATATCGCCCGAACAGTGGGGTCGCCCGGGCTGCTCGTCCTCGTCTGGCTGATCACCGGCCTGGTGACGATCATCGGCGCCCTGAGCTACGGCGAGCTGGCCGGCATGATGCCCCATGCCGGCGGCATGTACGTCTACTTGCGCGAAGCCTACTCCCCGCTCATCGCGTTTCTCTTCGGCTGGACCCTTTTTCTGGTGATCCAGACCGGAACGGTCGCCGCCGTAGCCGTGGCGTTTTCCAAATTTACGGGTGTCCTTCTGCCGTGGGTCGGCGAGAAGAATATCCTCCTCACTGTGTTTGGCTTAAAAATCTCGGCCGCCCAGTTGCTGGCCATCGTCGTCGTGGCTTTCTTGACCTATGTCAATTTGCGCGGCGTCCATACGGGCAAGCTCGTTCAAAATTTCTTTACGGTCACCAAGATTGGTATCTTGGTCGGCCTCATCCTCCTCGGTCTTACCATCGGAGCGAACGCCCCGGCCATCAAGGCTAATTTCGCTAATTTGTGGAAGGGAAGCTGGGTTCAGGCCGACGGCACGGTCCTGTTTGGATCCCTTTCGGGTTTGATGGTGCTGGCAGCCATCGGGGCGGCCATGGTCGGTTCGCTGTTCTCGAGCGATGCCTGGTATGATATCACCTATGCCGCCGGCGAGGTCATCAACCCCAAGAAAACCATTCCCCTCTCCCTCTTGATCGGCACGGGGTTGGTCAGCCTTTTCTATTGTCTGGCCAACGTCGCCTACATCTTGATTCTTCCCCTGCGCTCTATTCAGTTTGCTTCGAGCGACAGGGTCGGGACGGCCGCCGCTTCCGTGATTTTCGGCGGCCCCGCCGAGGTCATCATGGCCGTTCTGATCATGATCTCGACGTTCGGCTGCATCAACGGCCTGATCCTGGCCGGAGCGCGCGTCTATTATGCTATGGCCCGCGATGGGCTGTTCTTCAAAAAAGTCGGCGGGCTGAATAAAAAGTCCGTTCCGGGAGTAGCCCTCATCATCCAGGGGGTCTGGGCCAGCCTACTCTGCCTTTCGGGGACTTACAGCAACCTCCTGGATTATGTCATTTTCGCGGTGCTTATCTTTTTCAGCCTGACCGTGACCGGCATTTTCATCCTGAGAAAAAAGAAGCCCCAGGCCGAGCGGCCTTACAAGGCCTTCGGCTATCCCGTCATCCCGGCCCTCTATGTCATCATTTGCATCGCCATCGCCGTCGACCTCCTGCTCTTTAAGCCCGGCTACACCTGGCCGGGGCTGGTCATCGTCCTGCTCGGCATCCCTGTGTTCTTCTTGTGGCGGGCGTTTGCCAAGCCCTCGGCCTTCCAGGATCAGTGATCCCAGGGAGCGCCGCTTTTTCCGGAGACGTTGCAATTTTCCCCGGTCTCCCTTATAATCTTTTATGGAAAGAAACGACATGGGGGCGAACGGATTCGACGGAGATAGTGAAGCAGAAAGCTCATGTCGAGATTCCATCCACCTCGTAAAACGGTGGACCAAAGTAAGTGCAGAAGCACAACCTGTAGCTGCCTAAAAGTAAGGCATGCCGTTTCTCAGGTTCTCTCCTGCGGTTCTTGAGAAGCGTCGATGAGCAGGATAGCCGGCCGGGTCGGCCTTGAGCCCGGCAGGCGAAACACTTTCGGGGCTGGTTTCGCGGCGCCCTTCCTCTTCGGGCCCCGGGGAACGAGCAGAAAGAAGAGGATATGCATGTAGAGGCTTTCTGCTGAATGTCTTCGGACGCGGGTTCGATTCCCGCCGCCTCCAAAAATTTCGAACATTGAATATGGCGAAAAGAAGAGCCCAAATTTTATACGGGCCCGGTCTCGTCCTTTTGGTCCTTGTCTTAGCCCTGTCCGCGGCCGGAGTGTCCGGTTCAAAAGAGATGAAGACCATCGTTATCGACCCCGGCCACGGCGGGATGGAACCCGGCGCAAAGGGCAAGTTCGGGACGCTCGAAAAGAACATCACGCTGGCCATCAGCTTCAAGCTCAAGGCGCTCATCGAGCAAAACCTACCCTACCGGGTGGTCCTGACCCGAGACAAGGATATCGACGTTTCGATGGACAACCGGTCGGCGATCGCGAACAATAATGACGCTGTCTTGTTCGTCAGCATTCATACCAACGGGTCCCAGCGGAAAAAAGCCCAGGGCTCGGAGACGTTTTTCATGAATTTGAACGCCTCCGATGAAGAGACCCGGAAGCTGGCTTATATGGAAAACACCTCCGCCGAGCTCGAAAAACAAATCGAGGATAAGAACAAGGACGAGGTCAAGATGATCCTTTGGGACATGGCCCAGTCCGCCTACATCAAGCAGAGCAGCCAGCTGGCCGAGGAAATCCAGAAGGAACTCAACATCTTCCTGGGAACGGAGAACCGCGGCATCAAACAAGCGCCCTTCAAAGTCCTCAAGGGAGTGGCTTGCCCGGCCATCCTGGTCGAAGTGGCCTTCATCTCCAACCCGGAAGAAGAGCAGAAGTTGATCAAGGATGATTTCCAGCAAAGGGTCGCGGCGGCCATCTACCAGGGCTTGAAAAAATACACGAAGCTTTTTTCTTAAGGAAAACAAGGATCATGGACACAAGAAAAGTGATTCTCCTGTCTGTCCTTGTTTTTCTGCTGGCCGTTTTGGCCTTCCTCTTCTTTAAAAACAGCGGCAGAGAGCGGATCGAAAAGGCGGAAGAACTCCCCAAGCCCCCGGTTTCGACCGAGGCTCCCGCCGAGAAGGCGATGAGAAAAGTCACCCTGTTTTTCCTGCGGGAGGAGGATAGCAAGCTCATCCCGGAGGAGCGGTGGATCGTTTCGGATCCTTCGGCCGTCCGCGAGGCGGAGGAGGCGATGGCCGAGCTCATCAAGGGATCCCAAACGGGCTTGGTGTCATCCCTTCCTGCCGAGACCAAGCTGGTTCAGCTGTTCATAACCAAAGAAGGCGTCGCCTACGTTGATTTTTCCAAGGATCTGGTCGATAAGCATCCGTCCGGGTCGACGGCGGAAATTTCCACGGTCTACTCCATCGTCAACTCGCTGGCCTACAATTTCAAGCCCATTAAAAAGGTTTTTATATTGATCGAGGGCGAGGAAAGGGAAACACTGGGCGGCCATATCAGCCTGGACCATCCTTTTCTGCCGGATTATTCTTTGATTAGCAGAGAGTAGCCCGCCCCTGTCGCTTCGGCCATGAACTCCGATCGGATGAAAAAACTACCTCAGGTCGTCATTTTGGGTTTTCCGAACGCCGGAAAATCGACGCTGTTCAACAAACTGCTCGGGGAGCGGAAAGCCCTAGTCCATTCCCTTCCCGGGATGACGAGGGACCGTGTCGTTTCCCCCTGCACGCTGCGCGGAAAGAGGTTCGAGCTGGTCGATACGGGAGGTTTTTTCGATTCCCAGACCGATCGCCTCTCCTCCGAAGTCAAAGCCAAAGCCTGGGAAGCGGCCAAGACCGCAGACCTTCTCCTCTATCTTCTCGATGGAAAGAGAGACCTCCTGCCTGCCGAAGAAGAGCTTTTTCTGTCTTTGAAAAAGCTGGGGAAGCCAGTCCTCGTCGTCGTCAATAAGATTGATGCCGAATCCCAGAGGTTCGCCGCGGCCGACTATTACAGGCTCGGAGAAGACACGATCTTTTTTATCTCGGCCGAGCATAGGATCAACCTGGACGAGTTGGAGGAGGCCATCGCCGATGCTCTTCCCTCCGGAGCCGAAGCGGAGCCCGACGCCGGCGAGCCTCGGCCCCTCAAGATCGCGATTGTCGGCCGGATCAATGTCGGAAAGTCGTCGCTGGCCAACCGGCTGTGCGGAGAGGAACGATTCATCGTCAGCGAGATCCCGGGAACGACCAGGGACAGCTCGGACGTCCTGATCTGGAAAGAAAACAGATCGTACCTTCTTATCGACACGGCAGGAATCCGCAAGCTGGCCCGGGTTTCCGACGAACGGGAAAGCGCCGGGGTCATCAAAGCCAAGAAGAATATTCCCCAGGCCGATGTCATCTGCCTGGTCCTGGATGCGAAGGAATTCCCGACCCGCCAGGACACGGCGGTCGCCCGCTTGGCCCGTGACTCGGGAAAGCCGCTGGTCCTTGTCCTGAATAAATGGGACATCGTCCGGGAAAGCGAAGTCTCTTTGGCTCAGGTCAGGGACATCATTTTTCAAAGGCTTGATTTCATTAGCTACGCACCGCTGCTTACTGTTTCCGCCCTGACGGGAAAGCGGGTCACGCAGATTCTCGACCTGGCGGAAAAGGTCTATCAAAACGGCCTTAAGAGAATCGGGACGTCTCCCCTGAACAAGTTTTTGGAGTCTGTCCAAAAGACGAATCCGCCGCTCTCCGACACCCGGAAAAGATTTAAAATCAAATATATGACCCAGAAGGGAGTGCTCCCGCCGACGTTCGTCCTGTTCACAGGCTCGGCGACGGCGTTCGCCCCCGCCTATGAGAAGTATTTTACACAGCGGATGAGAGAAAAATTCGGCCTGTGGGGAACCCCGGTCAAGCTGATTCTCAGGTCAAGCTAACTGGACCTCCTGTCGCAGACTCTTCGTTTTTCTTGACTTTGCGGTGCCGTTCGTTTATAAATTTAGTCTATTATAAACAAGGGACTCTCGATGTCCAAGGAGGTCAGGATGTCTTGCCGACGGACTCATCGGATTCTTGTTGCGATGCTCGCGCTGGCAGTGGTTTTTGCCTTTGCCGCCTGCCAAAAGCTGAGTATAAAAAATTTGCAGGGCAACTATCATTTCAACAAGGCCAATCAGCTCTTCAAAAAAAGCAAGTTCAGCCCGGCAATTGTCGAGTATGAACTCGCCCTAAAATATAACCCTACGCTTGTCCAGGCCCACCGCTTCCTGGGCGAAAGCTATAAAAGCCGTTTCATTCCCGGCAAAGATACTCCTGACAACATGGCCTTGGCCGAAAAATGCTTGGCAGCCTTGAATAAGGCCTACGAGATCGATCCCAACAATAAGGATATTATCTACTCCCTCGGCGACATATACGACAAAATGCGGAATTTTGACGAAGCCGAGAAGATGTACCTGAAGATCGTCGAGCTCGAGCCCGGCAACATGAACAACTATTATGTCGTGGCCGGGCTTTACAAGCGCTACACGAGCGAAAAGCCGGAACTAAAGAAAAAGACCATTGATATGTATCTCCGGAGGATCGAGACCGACCCGGAGAATGTCCAGGGCTATGCTTATATGTATAACTATTACGACGAGCTGCCGGTCGGCGATAATAAGGACAAATTCGACCGGGCTTATTATTATGAACAAAAACGCCTTATGATCGAGCCAAACAGCGCCGAAATGTATTACACGATCGGCGTTAACCGCTTTAATAAAGCCTACCAGCTCCAGAACTTTTTGAGCCAGGTGGAAAGGGAAACCCTGGCGGCCGAGAGCGAAAAGAACCTGTTCAAAGCGATCGAGCTAGACCCGGCCTATCCCGAGCCCTATTCCTACGTCAAGATCCTGTATATCAATGTTCACGCGGTTCTGTATCCCGAGAAAGAATCCCGGTACAAAGCCGAAGCCGACCGCTATGGAGAAAAATATACCGATGCCAAGAAACGGCAGACGGACCGTTTGAAGCTCGAAAAAGAACTGAAGAAGACAACCTAAGCGCCGGATTCTGGGTCTCTGAGATCAATCCTTTAAATTAGCTCCCTAATCGAGACCAGGACCATGTTTATCCCCTTAAAAGATGAAAACCCGACGGCGAGGTTTCCTTACCTCACGCTCCTGCTCATCACCCTTAATTGCCTGATCTTTGTCTTTCAACTGTTTTCCCCGCAGGGCTTACCGGGCTCCGTCCTGAAAATGGGGGCTATCCCCTATGAGATCACCCATTTTCAGACGCTCCAGGGACTTCCCGTCACTCGAATTTCACCGATTCTGGCCCTTGTCGTATCCATGTTCATCCATGGCGGGCTTTTTCATCTGGTCGGCAATATGCTCTACCTCTGGATCTTCGGCAATAATATCGAAGATTTTCTAGGCCCCGCGAGGTTCATCATTTTTTATCTCATCTGCGGACTGAGCGCGAGCTTCACCCACATCCTTTTTAACCCCAATTCCACGGTTCCTATGGTCGGCGCCAGCGGCGCCATCGCCGGCCTTCTGGGAGGCTATTTCGTCCTTTTCCCGGCGGCCCGGGTGATCACCCTGGTCTTTATCTGGGTGGTCCCCGTCCCGGCGGCCATCATCCTGGGACTCTGGTTCCTGATGCAGGTCCTCAACGTGGGGTTGGGCGGGGGAGTGGCCTGGTTCGCCCATATCGGCGGATTCCTTGTCGGCATCTGGCTCATCCTGATGTTCGCCAGGCGAAAAAGAGTCGGTGCCTTTCATTAATCCCTTCGCCAGGATGTAATTGATTGAAAGCAAAATAGATGGCACTACTTTGCTAGCATCCTCGCTTTTTTTCCCGGGCGAGGGATTTCCCTCGCCGGGGAAAATCCGCGTGGCTTTGAGCGTCATATCCCGAGCCCTTATTGTTGACTTTCCGGTCGGTTTTTAGTATCTTATTGCATCATTTAAACTTATCCTTATTGTAGAGAAAGTTTAAAAATTCATAATTTTTGAGGTTTATGAGGATGAAGACATTTGTCCCAAAAAAGGATGCCATCGAGAAGAAGTGGTGGTTGGTCGACGCCGAAGGCAGAATCCTGGGCAGACTGGCCACGGAGGTGGCGACGCTGCTCCGCGGAAAAAATAAGCCCCAATTTTCGAGCTTCCTCGACACCGGCGATTTTGTTATCGTCATCAACGCCGAGAAAGTGAGTGTCACTGGCAAAAAGCTGGCTCAGAAAGAATATTATTCTCATTCCCAATATCCGGGAGGGCTGACGACGAACGTCCTCCAGGACCTCCTGGCCAAAAAGCCTGAAGAGGTGATCAAAAAGGCGGTTTGGGGAATGATTCCCAAGAACAAGCTTGGTCGCGCCGTCTATAAAAAGCTCAAAGTGTACCGCGGCGCCGAGCACCCGCACCAGGCTCAGAATCCCCAGGAATACAAGTTTTAGGAGGAACTGTTGAGTCTAATCCAGTATTACGGAACAGGAAAACGCAAGACATCCGTGGCCCGGGTCTTTCTCCGGTCCGGAAAAGGCGAAATCACTCTGCTCGTCAATAAAAAGGCGCGCCCCTTTGTCGATTATTTTCACCTGGACTCCTACAAGCTGACCGTCCGGCAGCCGTTGATGCTGACCGAGACGGAGAACAAGTTTGACATCTTTTTGCGCGTCGAGGGCGGCGGCGTCCGGGCCCAGTCCGAAGCCATCCGGCTGGGAATCGCCAGGGCCCTCGTCGAGTTCAACAGGGAGCTCAGGCCGACCTTGAAATCGGCCGGCCTGTTGACTCGGGATGCCCGCATCAAAGAACGGAAAAAATACGGCTTGCTGGGTGCCCGCAAAGCCCCTCAATATCATAAACGGTAGTCTGAACGGAGGAATGCCCTTGGTCTCAGTAACAATGAAGGAACTCTTAGAAGCCGGCGTTCATTTTGGCCACCAGACCAAACGCTGGAACCCGAAGATGAAGGAATATATCTACGGTCAGAGGAACGGTATCTATATCATTGACCTGCAAAAAACCATCAAGGTTTTTAAGGAAGCTTTGCAGTTCATCAAGACCATCTCCGAGAACGGAAAGACGGTCCTGTTTGTCGGCACCAAAAAACAAGCCCAGGATATCGTCAAGGACGCAGCGGCCAAATGCGAATCCTGCTATGTCAACCAGCGCTGGCTGGGCGGGCTTTTGACGAATTTTAAAGTGATCCGGGGCAGCATCGATAAGCTTGTCGAGATGGAAGAGATGAGGGACGACGGCCGCTGGGACCTGCTGTCCAAAAAAGAGCAGTCGAAAATGGAGAAGGTCTACCGGAAGCTCGCCAAGAACCTGGGGGGCATCAAGGCCATGACCGGCGTTCCCGGAGCCCTTTTTGTCATCGATTCTTCGAACGAGGAGATCGCCATTTCTGAGGCTCAGAAGATGAACCTGCCCATCGTGGCCGTGGTCGACACCAACGGCAACCCGGACAATATTCACTATCCGATTCCCGGGAATGACGATGCGGTCCGAGCCATCGACCTCTTCACCTCGAAGGTGGCGGACGCGATCCTCGAGGGCAAAAAGAGCAGGATCGAAAAAAGCATGCTTCAAGACAAGAAAACGGAAGAAACGGCGGCCGAGACGGTCAAGCCCGAAACCGCCGGGAAGGGCGGCGGAGGAAAGGAGAAGCTCTGAATCCATTCCTGATTCGGAACACAAGAAGGAGAGAACATGGACATCACAGCGGAACGGGTCAAAGAGTTGCGCGAACGGACAGGGATCGGCATGATGGAATGCAAGAAAGCCCTGGAAGAGGCCGGCGGGGATGCCGAAAAAGCCATCGACATCCTGCGGAAGAAAGGACATGCCCGGGCTAAAGACAAGGCCCACCGGGAGACCTCCGAAGGGATGGTCGGGTCCTATATCCATACGAATGGAAAGATCGGCGTGCTTGTCGAACTCAACTGCGAAACGGACTTCGTCGCCCGCAACGAAGAGTTCAAAGATCTCCTGAAAAATATCGCTATGCACATCGCGGCGGCCCGGCCTAAGTATATCGCCCCCGCGGACGTCCCGGCGGACGAACTGGAGAAGGAAAAGGATATCATCCGCGAGCAGTTCAAGGATTCCAAGAAGCCGCCCCAGATCGTGGAGAAGATTGTCGAGGGCAAGCTGGCCAAGTTCTACGAAGAAGTCTGCCTGCTCGAACAGCCTTTTATCAAGGATGACAAAACGCGCGTCAAGGACCTTCTCACGGCCTTCATCGCCAAATTCAAGGAGAATACGAGAGTCAGCCGGTTCGCCCGGTTTGAGCTGGGGAAGTAAGCCGAGGAGTCCATGCCCGCATCTAAGCCAGTCTACCATCGGGTCCTGTTGAAACTCTCGGGCGAATCGCTCCTGGGCAAGCTCCAGTATGGAATCGATTACAAGACAACATCGGCCATCGCCCGGGAAATCAAGGACGTTCACGACCTGGGCGTCCAGATCGGCATCGTCATCGGCGGCGGGAACATCTTCCGCGGCTATCGCGGCACGGAGGAGGGGATGGACCGGGTTTCGGCCGACCAGATGGGTCTTTTGGCGACCGTCATCAACGGCATCGCGCTCCAGGACTCGCTGGAAAACCTGGGTGCGGTGACCCGCCATATCTCGGCCATTGAAGTCAAGGCCGTGGCCGAGCCGTTTATCCGTAGGCGTGTCCTGCGGCACTTGGAAAAAGGCAGGATCGTGATCTTCAGCGCGGGGACCGGCAATCCCTATTTTACGACCGACACAGCGGCCGCCCTAAGGGCTCTGGAAATCAAGGCTCAGGTCATTCTCAAGGCGACCAAGGTCGACGGCATTTACACGGCGGACCCGATGATCGATAAGACCGCGAAGAGGTTCCGTTCTATCCGCTATATGGATTTTATCAGGCGCGGTCTGAAGGCCATGGACACGACGGCGATTACGCTCTGCAAAGAAAACGATCTTCCCATCATCTTCTTTAACTTGAAAAAGTGCGGCAATATCAAGCGGGCGGTCCTGGGCGAGGATATCGGCAGTAAAGTCTATTAGATCGGTCCGGGCATGGAGCTGTGCGACAAAGCGACCTCCTCTGGCAGCCGGTTACGACACATTGAATTCTGGGGGTGAACTATGGTCAAAGACGTCTTGAAGGATCTCGAAAAAAGGATGAAAACATCTCTCGATCACTTCCGGAAAGACCTCGGCAAGCTCCGGACGGGACGGGCCAACCTTAGCATTTTTGAGGATATCAAGGTCGAGTATTACGGCGTCTTGACGCCCGTCAACCAAATGGCCAAGATCGGGGTGCCCGACCCGAGCCTGATCACGGTCCAGCCCTACGACACGTCGCTTTTGGAAGCCATCGACAAGGCCGTCAAGGCCGCCGATCTGGGCTTGAACCCCATCAACGACGGCAAAGTCCTGAAAATCCCCGTCCCGCCCCTGGACGAGGAACGGCGGCGGGAGATCGTCAAGAAAGTCAAAAAGATGCTCGAGGACGAAAAAACCGCCCTCCGCAACATGCGCCGGGAGAGCAAGGAGTTCATCGAGGAGCTAGAAAAAGAGAAAGAGATCACCGAGGACGATAAGTTCAAGGGTTTGGACGAGCTCCAAAAAATCACCGACGACTATACCAAGAAGATCGAGGACGCCGCCGCCGTCAAAGAAAAAGAGATCATGCAGATCTAATAGGCTCGCGGCATACCCCTCCGACCTTTTTGACGTCCCCCCTTGATTGGTCAAGGGGGGTTCGGGGGGATTAATAAAATTAAAATCTTTATTCTTAATCCTGCTTTTCTTAAAACGTGATGGACC
>Ga0153915_10003137_pt1 | contig 15109 bp, 10 predicted proteins | sample Opewatmetagenome_2_FD_107003 | JGI IMG/M metagenome (GOLD analysis project Ga0153915, IMG submission 107003) | Freshwater wetland microbial communities from Ohio, USA - Open water 3 Core 3 Depth 3 metaG | ecosystem: Environmental > Aquatic > Freshwater > Wetlands | place: USA: Ohio, Lake Erie...
CAAAATTCGGGTCTTCAGAAAGGTTGGAGCTACCCTGAACAGACCAGGTACCGCTGGAATCCTGAGCAACACCGACAAGTGAACTACCTGAATCAGAAATATAAACCGGCGTTGAGGTATTCAGTAAAGCTATTGCAGACCCGAGATTTACCATCGGTTTCGTTATAGCTACTTTCGTATCAGTTACAGAAGTACCGGTAACCTTTAAAACATTCTCTATCTGTGCAGGCGTAAGTGTTTCACCAAGAATTTCTGCTGCTGCACTTTGAAGAGCTGCTACACATCCAGCCGCGAACGGGCAAGCAGAACTTGTACCGTTGAATGAATCATAATAATCGCCTGTACTATAACCGCCCGAACCAACTATATCTGTGGTATAAACCGGGTCGGCAGGAGCAAGGATATCAAGATTGTTGGCAGTGTTCGAATAATCCGTTACCTGCCCTGTCGTGTCATATACAGCACCAACGCTGACAACATTTGACATTGCTGACGGCCAGGAAATACCATCTCCCGCGAAACCATCATTACCTGATGCGGCGAGAATTGTTATGCCGGCATCAACAGCTTTCTGAGCGGCTTCAGTAAAGGCCGGTGCAAAAGCATCAGCGTCTTCTTCATTATCGATTGGATAATCAGTATATCCCCAGCTATTGCTCATTACTCTGATTGGATATGAAGAGTTGTCATCTTTATGTGTTATACACCAATCCCACGCAGATAACGCGGCGTCGGTAGTAAGGGTATCAGACGAACCTGAACTTATTTTTAATGCATATAATTTCGCGCCGTAAGCAACGCCGCCGATATAATCCTCGACAGTTCCAAGCGAACCAGCCGCAATACCGGCACAACAGGTACCGTGAGCACTGCTGACCGGTATCGGGTCAGCATCACTATCACCGAAATCATAACCACCGATAACTTTAGTATTCGGGAAACTGGCACCGCCGAGTTTTGAATGAGTATAGTCAATACCAGTGTCTATGATAGCAATGGAACAATCCGCACCATTATAACTAGAGCGAGTCTTAAGAGCATTACCAAGCGGAATAGCCTGTGCCAACATAGGATAAACGGTTCTAACCGGCTCAATATGAGCAACCAGTGAATTACTCAGCAATGTTGTCAAACCAGATGCCGTTACAGTACCGCTGAATATTGCTGCATTTTCCATTTGATAACGCAAAGTAAACGCACTGGAGCCAAGTGTTGAGAGCACTTTAGTTTGACGAAGTGCAACTGCGTTCTGCAGAGTGTTTATAGATGCCGCTGAAGACCAGTCTGTTGTTACATCAACATCGGCAAGAGTAACTATAACATTCGCATAACCATTCGTATTGATTTCACTATAAATAGTGTCCGAATCTACCAGCGTACTTGCGGTTGAAGTCGAACTGGAACTTGAACTATCTGACAAATCTACTTCTGTCTTAGCGCTCAAATCTATATCGCTGTATATAATGGTCACAGATGATGGCATATCTGAATATTCATCACCGTTGGTTACCGCAATCTGTGAACCGGCAATACCGGTGTTTTCCCATAAGATAGTATCCTTTACAATTACTTCCGCTGCATAAGATGCTAAAATACCGCCGCCGTTACCGTTTACATCAGTTACACGATTGTCTACGATTGTACAATTCTGAATCGTCGGCTCTGCGTAATAAGTCGCAGCAATACCGCCGCCTTCATAAATGGATGCGTTATCAGTAATGAGACAATTCATAACTATTGGCTTCAATGTAGCATCAAGCCACCAGTCACCATCGATGCAAATACCGCCGCCGGTTACCTTTGTAGAGTTTCCTGTGATTGTACAGTCATTTATGTCAACCAAACTCGACATATTATAAATACCACCGCCCGAACCATACAGGACTTCATCCAAATTCGCATCTTCAACAGTCATAGTTCCAGCAGCATTGTTCTGTATAATAGAGCCGATAATCAAACCATTTGAGTCAAGGGTAAATATACCGCCGCCTGAATATGAAGTATTATTTGCGATATTACTGTCTATAATTTTTACGCTCGACCAGTCGGTATAAATACCACCGCCGGTTGGTGAAAAGTTTTCAAAAATATTGCAGTCTTTAACAATAAATGTCGCAGAGTACGCACCTAAACATCCGCCGCCGAAATCATCGTTTTCCGAAACGACGGTTTCACGGTTATCAGTAACCAATATTTCATTGTCATTAGCATCGCAGGCCGTAAATGTTGCTGTTGAACTCTCATCACAGAAAACACCACTGCCATAAGAGGCCTGATGTATATTTTTGCGAGGAAGCTGCTGAATACCACTACCGCCATTGCCGCCTAATCCGGTTATACAACCTTCAGTTGTATTGCCCGAAAATTTACAATTGATGAAAGTGGCAGTACTTAGTCTTCCGACATAAACACCGCCGCCATAAGCACTATAATCTGATATATCAATCGTCCAGCCTTCATAAACAAATTCGCTGCTTTTTGCCCCCGTCCAGCCGTTTGCGTCAGTACGATATTTGTTCCAGGCATCTGATTCAGATGTAAGGCCGCCATAAGCACCTGATTTTCCTTCTCCAGAATCACCACCTGTACCACCAATTCCGCCAACAGCATGGCAATTTTTAATCGTACAATTTTCAAAAGTCGGACTCGAACCCGTCCAGCAAGTAATACCACCGCCATAAGCAGGACCCGGCAAGCCGCCCTGACCACCTTTACCAGTCGGCTCAGTATCACTATCATAACCGTTACCACCATCACCGCCATTGCCGCCAATTGCACAACAATCCTGAACAATTGTATTTGCGATATATGGCGAACCACTGAGAATCATTATACCTGCCATCGCCCATCCGCCGTCGCCGCCATATGAACCTTCAACAGTAACGGAATTCCCATCCGCACCATCTCCGCCGTCGCCGGCTATGACCGTTATATCACGTACAACACAATTCAAAATTTTATGATTGCCGTTCGCAAGATATATACCTTCTCCATAATTGTAACCACCTGAATTACCATCAACGGCAGGGTCATCAGAGTCGCTGCCATCGTTAGGTCTCGTGCTTGAATTAGCAATGGTTACACCATTCAGCGTACAGGAACTCGTACTATAAATATAGAAACCGCCGCTTATTTCATCGGTGCAATCTATCACTACATTCTCAGGATTCTCCGGGTCACCGACAATGGAAATAGATTTCGATCCACTGACATAAAAACCTGTTCCGATATAAATGCCGGCAGGAATTTTGACTATGTCGCCACTTTTGGCCATATCCATTGCATTTTGAATGCCATTACTATCAACGCGAATCACTCTGCTCGAGCCGGTTTCAAACAAAACTTTTACAGTCGTATTGGAATCCATCGTTACATTATATGTCGTAGTATTCCAATTGCCCATATTAACTGAATTAACCACCCAACTGTTAACTCTGTAACCATCGGCTGGCGTCGCGGTAAGTTTAACAATCGTGCCCGCAGCATAATAACCGCGTTTTGGCAATACCGTACCGTTTCCATCTGTAGTTGTAGTAAGCAAATACTTTTGATATTTGAATTCAGCAACTATCGTTTTATTCGCATCGATAGCTTCCGTTAAAGAATTACCCGATGGTGCAACAAGCTCATAAGTAGCAACATCGTTAATATCAAATACATTTGTATCACCCACATACCATTGTTTCAAAACATAACCGCTGTTCGGCGAAGCTGTAACTGTTGCCGAAGTATTTTGCGGAATGTAATAAACTGATGAGTCATCCTCGTCAGGATAATCATTCGGGTCAACACCAAGTATAGAACCGTTTCCACCTTTAACATAAGTGGTTAATTTATAAGTCGCATCTGAACCAAACTGCGCAGTTACAGTCTTGTCGGCATCCATCGTAACAACATAGACACTATTTGTTTCTTCTACGATTGTGCTGCCTTCAAGCCATTTCATAAATCTGTTTGTGCCGGCGGGTGTAGCAGTCAATTTAACTTCTGCATACTGGTAATAATACTGTCCCGCTGTAAGATTCGGCTCAATTGTGCCTGTGCCGGAAGGCGTAACAACTGTTTTCAATTGATACTGAACTGGTGTACCGGAAACATAGTAGTGATAACCCATATCTACCATACTGGTGATAACTTCCGGGTCATCGTGTGTACTCGTAGTATATGATGAATAGTCTGTACCAAAAATAGCTGTAACCAGCTTACCGCCGGCATTAACGCAATTGCTGTCAACAAGCTGACCCGCTGAAATTTGACTCAAATAATAATCACCTGAAGGACCTGTTCTGAACAACGGGTCTTTTTCAATATTTTTCGTTCCGCTGTAACCGTTCTCAACACAGGAATATGTAACTGTATAGTTCTCTCCGCCCAGGCTTGTGCCGTTATTCCACAAAATTGAATTCAATACTGTTACAGTTGAATCTGCGGAATAAACGCCGCCATAGCTATTGTCGCCGGTATTATCAGCAATGGTACTGTTTGTTATATCCATAGCTGCACCGTCATAAATATCTATAATGCCTTTACCGGCAGCCGTATTTGAATAAATAAGACAATTTGTAATCTCAGATGCGTCACCCAATACTGATTCGCCCGCACATTCGATTACCGCACCATCAAAACGTGATGCGTTTCCCGCCATAACGCAATCTGTAATAACCGGAGCAGCATAGAAAATATCTATCGCACCACCGTAGTCAGCAGAACAATTTTCTATAACGCAATTAGTAATTGTCGGCGACGAACCTTCACATTCTATTGCACCGCCGTAAGTAGCATAACCGTTTACAATGGTAATACCCTGAATAACAGATGCCTCTGTTTCGCCGTTATGAAAATAAAATGCTCGCGCAACACCACCGCAATTGATAATACATTTGCTCGGGTCGTTGCTTGCACTTCGGAACTGCAGGTTTACACCGCCAAAATCAAGATTTCTGGCGTTGTCGTAAGCGTAAGTCCCATTAGCAAGCTCGATGATATCGCCATCACTGGCACCATCTATCACGGCTTGAATGTCATCACCGGACGAAACACTCCATGTTGCGGCTGAACTTAATGCGGTTAGACAAAGGGTTAATACGAGGCTCAAAACAAGTTTCTTACTCATAATAAATTTGCTCCATTCTGACAAATTTACGCAGGTTTCGTATCTTTTCATATTTATCATATCTCTATAAAAAAAATTACAGTTTAAGCGCACTATCTTTCTGTTTCAGGCTGAGTCTTTTTGAAAAAAATCCCTTGTAAGTACTTCGCAGCCGCACGCTTCCAGCAAATCCGTTTCTTTAAATCGGCAGCAAGTACCCTCCGTCCTTACCCCAAATAAGCGCCGGGATTTTACCAGATTAACTACCTGATTGCAAGACAATTTTTTAATAGCAAGCCTTTCTGCTAAAAGAACTTCCGTTATTTGTTGACAGTCAATTAAACTGCCTGTAATTTAGCTTACACAATATAAAGTTGTGAAATATATCGGCAATTTTTTGGTGCGATATAACTTGTTCGTTCTAATGAATTTATCGGAGCAGCAATGATTAAAATTAATGAGAATTATTTAAAATTACAATCAGGCTATTTATTTCCAGAAATCGGCCGCCGAGTCAAAGCTTTCGCAAATAATCATCCAAATGCACATATTATCAGACTTGGAATTGGCGATGTAACGGAACCACTGCCACCAGCAATTATAGAGGCTATGCATAAAGCCGTTGACCAGATGGCCAACAAAAAAGAATTCAAAGGCTACGGCCCTGAACAAGGTTATGACTTTCTAATCAATGCCATAATAGCCAACGACTACAACAGCAGAGGCGTAAGTCTTGAAAACACAGAGGTTTTTGTCAGTGACGGAGCAAAATGTGACACCGGAAACTTTCAGGAAATCCTCGGCCTAAACAATATAATAGCCGTAACAGACCCCGTCTATCCCGTTTATGTCGATACAAATGTAATGGCTGGCAGAACACGAAAAATAAACAAAAAAGGTCGATTCGGTGGCATAGTTTATATGCCCTGTACGCCCGATAACAATTTCGTACCTGAACTGCCGACAGAAAAAGTTGATTTGATTTATCTTTGTTATCCGAACAATCCAACCGGTGCGGTCGCTACAAAAGAGCAGCTCAAAAAATGGGTCGATTACGCCCGCGAGAACAAATCTATGATTTTATTCGATGCTGCTTATGAGACCTTCATTTCCGACGAAACCATTCCACATTCAATTTACGAGATTGAAGGTGCAAAACAAGTTGCTGTAGAATTCCGCTCGTTCAGTAAAACAGCCGGCTTTACCGGCGTTCGGTGCGCATTTACCGTTGTGCCGAAAGAATTGAAAGCCTGGACAAAAGACGGCAAAGCGGTTGACGTTAATCCAATTTGGAACAGACGGCACTGCACAAAATTCAACGGAGCAAGTTACGTTTCGCAGGCTGCTGCCGCTGCAATTTATACCGAACAGGGAAAACAGCAGGTTCGCAAAATTATCGAACTTTATATGTCAAACGCCTCGCTCATCAGACGAACACTCGAACAAATCGGTTACGAAGTTTATGGCGGCGTAAACGCTCCGTATGTTTGGCTCAAAACTGCGAAAAAAATGAATTCGTGGAAATTTTTCGATTATCTGCTCGACAAAGCAAATGTTGTCTGCACGCCTGGCAGCGGTTTCGGAACAGCAGGCGAAGGATTCGTAAGATTGAGCGCATTCGGCGACCCGGCAAACGTTGCAGAAGCGATGGAACGAATTAAAAAACTGTAAAATTGTAAAGGAATACAAATGCCCGGCGAGGCAACCGTATATATAGGCCTTGGCAGCAATCTCGGCGGCAGGCAAAAGAATATCCGCAAGGCACTCGACGCAATTGCAACTGCGAAGAATATAAAGCTTCTGCGCGTAAGCACCGAAACAGAAACGAAACCACTGGCTGAAAAAAAACAAAATGATTATTTGAACTGCGTCGCTCAAATACAGACCAAATTGAAACCTGAAAACCTGTTGAAGGTTTTAAAAAAAATCGAAACGTCGCTGGGCAGAAAAGCACAAAAGGAAAAATGGACAAGCAGAACTATCGACCTTGACATACTTTTGTTCGGCAAAAAAATTATTCGCAAGAAAGACCTCGTTATACCGCATCCGCAGATGCATTTGAGGTCATTCGCATTAAAGGGAATTTGTGAAATTGATTCGCAGGCCGTTCATCCTGTTTTCGATGAAACGGCGGCGACCCTTTACAGCAGACTCGGCGGAAAGGATTTTTATTTTGATGAAAATCGGCCGCAACTGATTTCCGTCGCAGGTGTAATCGGAGCAGGAAAAAGTACGCTCGCTATGGGATTGGGCAATATATTCAACTTAAAGCTGATAAAAGAAGCTTATGACAGCAATCCGTTTTTGGCCAGGGTTTACGCAGGTCAGAAATCTTTCGCACTCGACAGCCAGTTATATTTTTTATTGAGTCGATGCGAGCAGTTGAAACCTGAAAATATCGGCAGTGCAGCCGCTGTAAGCGATTATATAATGCAGCAGGAAATGATTTACGCGCGTATGTGGCTCGATTCGGTACAATTTGAACTTTATACAAAAATTAACGCTGTGATGACTAAAACGGCCGCTGTGCCTTCGATTGTGATATACTTGAAATCTTCGCCTGCGACTTGTCTGCAGCGTATAAGGGAGCGAAACCGCCCTTACGAACAGGATATCGATTTGAATTTTCTCGAAAGGCTTCACGGCAGTTATGAAAAACTGTTCGAGAAATTCAACTGCTGTCCGGTCATAACGGTTGATGCGGATTCGGTTGACTTCCGTCAAAAACAACAGGTTGAAGAAATCGGCAGAAAAATAAATTATTATATTGGATATAAAAAATAATGGAAATCATTGAAACAATAGACGGAATGCGAAAGGCAATTGCGAAGGCAAAATCTACCGGCAAAAAAATCGGGTTGGTGCCGACAATGGGTGCGCTGCACGCGGGTCATATTTCGCTTGTGAAAGCCGCAAAAAAAGAAACTGATTTTGCGGTTGTCAGTATTTTTGTGAATCCAACGCAGTTCGGTCCGACAGAGGATATCGATAAATATCCGCGGCCGTTTGAGGCTGACAGAAAAGCCTGTAAAGACAGCGGCGTTGATATTGTTTTTGCACCGACGGTTAAGGAAATGTATCCGCAGCAGAATATTACGTGGGTGAATGTTGAAAAACTCAGCGAGCCATTGTGCGGCAAAACTCGTCCGATTCATTTCAGGGGCGTCGCAACGGTTTGCACAAAACTTTTCAATATCGTGCAGCCTGACATCGCATTTTTCGGTCAGAAAGATGCACAGCAAACTGTCGTCATCAAACAGATGGTAGCGGATTTGAATATGCCGCTGAAGATTGTCGTTTGTCCGACGGTTCGTGAAAAAGACGGGCTGGCAATGAGCAGCAGAAACAAATATCTTAATGCCGAACAGAGAAAAGACGCTCCTCTGTTATATGCCGCACTGCAGGAAGCTGAGGTTTTCATCGGTGCCGGCGAACGAAAAAGCAGCTTTTTAAAAGAACAAATGAAAAAACTTTTGAGCATAAGCAGCCGTACTGAAATAGACTATATTAGTATTGCTGACGCCAAAACTCTTGAAGAAATCGATGAAATTAAGGGTAAAATTCTGATTGCGATGGCGGTAAAACTTGGGCCCGCCCGGCTGATAGATAATATTGTGCTTGATGTTGAGTAATCCTTTATTAAAATACTACGGTTTATTTTTTATTATTTCTGGTGATATAAAATGTTGATAAAGGTATTAAAGAGCAAGATTCACAGAGCAACAGTTACGGATTCACTCATAGATTATCCGGGAAGTATCGGCGTAGATTCCGCACTGATGGAAGCTGCCGGCATACAGCCTTATGAAGTAGTTCTCGTCGCAGATGTTACCAACGGCAATCGGCTTGAGACGTATGTTGTGCCGGAGGAAGCAGGCTCAGGAAAAATTTCTATACTCGGTGCAGCGGCCAGACTTATGAAAAAGGGAGACATTGTAATTATTATGGGGTTTGGCTGGCTCACTTCTGACGAAATAAAAAAACATAAACCAAAAGTTATCGTCGCAAACGAAAAGAACGGTATTAAAGAGATTCTTTAATTATGCATCCGGAACTTTTCAGGATTCCGTTTACAGATTTGACTGTCAAGAGCTACGGCCTTTTGATGGTCTGCGGTTTCATCTCAGCCATTTATGTCATTCGCAGATTATCACGTGATTTCGGCGAACATTCAGAAGACATCACAACGGCTGCGTTATATTCACTTATAGCGGGCATTGCAGGCGCAAGAATTTTTTATGTGATTCATTACTGGCACCAGTTCAGCAACAAAGGCTTATTAGAAATTTTCGCAGTCTGGAAAGGCGGACTGGAACTTCTCGGCGGCGTACTGTTGGCAATTTTTGTTATTGTCATTTATTTGTGGGCAAAAAAACTGCCTGTCAGACGCTATCTCGATATTCTCGGCGTCGGTTTAATGCTGGCGCTTTGTTTTGGACGACTCGGCTGTTTAATGAACGGCTGCTGTTTCGGCAAACCAACCACGTGTCCTGTTTCAATACAGTTCACTTACGGCTCACTCGCGTATGAAAGTCAAATCAGACCGGACACCGCCAGACACAGAGAAAAACCATACATTGAACTGCCGGCGGATTTTTTTGATACATATCCCGACAGTGATTATTCCTATCTCAAGCCATACAGTTCATTAGATGCGCAGCAGAAGCTGGAAGTTACGCAAGGTCCGTATCGCTGTCTGCCGGTGATACCAACGCAAATTTACGAATCATTATCAGCCCTCGTCGGCTTTTTCCTGCTCTATCGGCACCGCAGCAAAGGACTGCGACTCGAAATGCGATATGGATATCCGCCGTTTTTTTACAGGCCCGGCATAACATTTTCGCTTATGTTCGTATATTATGGTATAGTTCGTTTCTTTGTCGAGTTTTTGAGAGACGACAATCCAATTCAGTTCGACGGCCTGACTGTCTCACAAAACCTGAGTATTATACTCATAGTTGTTAATTTGGGTCTTATTTTGCTTTTCGCAAAAATGAAGCCCGATAATTTCACTTTTAAAAAGTCGTAAAATATGTTTTGCATATTTCTCCGAATTTTTTGGAGAAATATGCAATATAAGTAAACAATCATTCGTCTTTAATAATGAAAATGCGAAATATGGCGGCCTCCGAGCAAATTATAAATATCGTTTGTTTAGCCCAAAAGGGCGATAAGGATGCGTTTTCCAGGCTCGTTGACTTATATTCAGGCCGTTTATACGGTTACTTTTACAGATTGACGTACAACAGAGACGACGCCAACGAATTATTAAGTGAGCTCTTTTTAAAGATGTTTGAGAAAATCGGCGCCTGCCGGCCGGAAACTTTCGAAGCCTGGCTGTTCAGAACAGCATCCAATTTATTTACGGATTTTTTGCGTACGAAAAAACGCCGTGAAAAATTGATTTCGCACGCTCAGCAGGATATTAAGACTGAAATCGAGCCGGAAAAAACCGGCGACTTTCTGACTGACAAGCTTACCGTGCAGTTGCGAAAGCTCGAACCGGAAGTCGCTGAAATTATCGTGATGCGATACTACTCACAACTAAGTTTCGAAGAGCTTGCAAAACTCCGCGGCGAACCGATTGGAACAGTGCTCTCGAAAGTACATCGAGGCATAAAAAAACTTAAAGAATTAATGGAACAGTCCGATGACTGAAAATAGAAATGAAAATATTGATGAGTTGCTGGCAAAATTTTTTGCACCCGGCCAGACCGAACAGGTAAAACGCGATTTATCCGATGCTGAGCGACTTTTCGCAGAATTTCCCGTTCCGAACCCCTCCCTCTCGGTTATAGAGGAAATAAAGCAGAAGATAAATCGCAGACAAAAACCAGTCGCCTTTACAGCAATCCTGGCTAAAACCGCAGTGGCGGCGGCTGTTGTAGTAATCGTATCAGCTTTTCTGCTGCAGGATATTCACAGAGAAAAATCGGCCGAACAATCTCAGAATGTCTCTACAGCATCTTTAACACAGGTCGATACGACTATAGCCGCGTTGGAAAAGGAAGCAGAACTTCTAAGCGGAGAATTCCGTGCTGTCAGCCTTAACGAAGATAACGGCACAAGCAGCCTGTTATCTGACAGCGTCGGAAATGTAGAAAATGAAATATTAGATACCGAACTCTCTTTTTGGAAAGGGTAAAAAAAATGAGAACCACAATGAAACTATTATTGCTATCCGGCATTATTTTTCTGAGTTGTAATTTAGCTATGTCCGCAGAGCCTGTTGCTCCGCCGGATGCACCGGAAACAGAATTAGCTCCTGCAGGCGATGATATGGCCGCAGACACACCTATGCCGCCAGATAATGAAATGCAGGCTACTGATGAAGGTTTCGTTACGAAAATTCTGGAAAAGATAAAAAAAGATAATCCAGAAGAAGCGGCGAAACTTGAGAAACTGCAGAAAGATAACCCAAAGCAGTTCCGTATAGAACTTAGAAAATATTGCCGTCAGTGCAAAATGGCCTGTGAAGGAAATGAGCCGAATCGCTGCCATTTCCGCGGCGATGATATGCAGGGTAATATGCCGGGCCCAGACGGCCAGCGTGGTCAGCAGGGACCTATGGGCGGCAAAGAGGGTATTCGCCAGCAAATTCAGGAAAAAGAAACTGAACTGATGACCTGGCTCAATAAGAACGACCCGAACGAGGCAAAAGAACTTAAAGCACTGAAAGAAACAGATGCACGCGCCTACGCAAGAAGAATGATGTTTGAGATGAAAACATACAGAGATATTATGTTCGCCGAACAGACCAATCCGGCACTTGCCGAGGTATTGAAAAAAGATTTGGTGCTCAAACAAAAACGCAATGAACTGCTCGACCAGATTAAAGCTGCAACTGATGAAACAAAGAAAAAAGAATTAACGGTACAACTTAAGGATGTGCTCGGCCAGAGATTCGATTTGATTGTCCAGAAGAAACAGCTTAGATATGAGGAACTCAAGACAAAACTTGTGGAACTACAGAAACACGTTAACGAAAGCCAGGCTGAACTTGAAAACATCAAGACCAAAAAAGCTGAGCAGGTCGATAAGTATCTCGATAAGTTACTTAACCAGTCGGAAGAAATTGACTGGAACTAAAATAAGACAAACAACCCCCCTCCTCCTTTTAAGCCTCTTCTATCCGAAGGGGCTTTTTTTGTTTTCTCACTTTATCGCTGTCCTGCTCTCCACTGATACCCACAATCTCCATAACAGCGATAATCATAATCGTATCGATAATAATTATTATCAACGGCAGCCATTATATAAATAAACATTGTTCCGGCCGACAAACAATCCCTATTTACGCATTGCCATCGGTTTATAATTTGCTTTTCATCTGCTCTAATTTTGTCGCTTCAGCAAGCGTTTTTTTCTCTTTTTTTGTCAGGCTTGCGATACCATGCTCATTTACTTTTGCAAGGATTCTATCAACTTCCTCCTGTAATTCGTTGTATGCCTTGATTCTCTTCTCCCAATCGTCAACTTTGATAACAGGTTTGCTATATTTAAGTTTAAATCTCGGCCACAGATAGACATAGCCTGCACCTGCAAGCATACCTGCAAGGTGGGCCGCGTCGCCGCCTGCGTTTGTGCCGCCAATAAATATATTAAAAATATAGAGCAGTGTAAGTATTACCGCCGCTATTCGTATCGGCACAGGAAAGAAAAGGAAGAACACAACGAATTGCGGAAACATAATTGCACACGCTGCCAGCATTCCGAGTATCGCTCCCGATGCGCCTATCAACACGCCTTTGTGTATAAGGCCTAAATTTGAAAGCAATATATAAAACACTCCGCCGACCGCTCCGCACACAAGATAAAAAATCAGAAATTTTTTACTGTGCCAGAATCTCTCAAGCGTCGGCCCCATAAAATAAACGCCAATCATATTAAAAATCACGTGCCACGGATTCGACATATCGTGCAGAAATTGGTAGCCAATCAGCCGCCAAATCTCAAGTGAATTTAAAACGCTTCTCGAATCAACACAATTCCAACTGTAAATGAAATAGCCAAGCGGTTTTATAATGATACTAAGAAGATAAACGCTGATATTTATAATCAGCAGATACTTGACCACAGGCGTCAGTTGCGGAAGCCTGATATTCATCTGCGGAGACTGTCTTTCGTACTCCGGCTGGGAATAATCTCTGTCGTAAACGCTCATAATATTATCCAAAAATCATTGTCTTATTGCTTAGACTCTTATAATATCAGGAAAACTCCATACTTTTCAATGAGAAAACTATTAAATGGCCGATTTTGATTTTATTTTAAACGAACTGAAAGAGCTTAAACAGCAGGATTTGCTAAGGCAGCCGATTCATATCGACTCCGCCTGCGGCACAGTAATATGCATTGAAAACACTGAAAAGGCACTTTTTTGCAGTAATAACTACCTCGGCCTTGCCGAAGATACTCGCCTTATCGCCGCGGCAAAAGATGCTATGGAAAAATATGGCTTCGGCTCTGCCGGTTCAAGACTTATCAGTGGAACAATAACACCGCACATAGAACTGGAACAGAAACTTGCCCAACTGTTCGGCAAAGAAGCTGCTCTTGTTTTTCCGACCGGCTATATGACAAATCTCGCTGTTTTGCAGACCATTCCGCAAAAAGGTGACCTGATTCTGCTCGACAAACTCGACCACGCTTCTATTATCGACGCCGCCCGAAGCAGCGACGCTGAATTCAGAACTTATCATCGAACACAGTTCGACAGAATTGAAAAATTTCTCGCATCAACTGAATACAATCGCAAATTCATCGTTACCGAAAGTGTCTTTTCAATGGACGGTGATTTCGCCGATTTGAAAAAACTTGTCGAGCTGAAGAAAAAATATAACGCATATTTAATTGTCGATGAGGCACACGCCTTCGGCTGTTTCGGAAATAACGGAGCAGGACTTGCCGAAGAACTTGGCCTGCTCGACGAAATCGATATTGTCGTTGCAACGCTGAGCAAATCCGCCGGCTGCAGCGGAGGGTTCGCAGTCAGTAAAAAATGTGTAATCGATTATTTAATCAATAAAGCAAGGGCATTTATTTACACAACCGCGCCATGCATTGCAAATTCAGCCGCTGCCCTTTGCGCTGTTGAAATCATCATTAACGCCAAAAGCGAAAGAAAACGATTAAAGGAAAACAGCGATTACCTGAGAGAGAAACTTAAAAAACTTGGCCTCGATGTCGGCGCAAGCGCAAGCCAGATAGTTCCGGTAATCATCGGCGATAATAAAAAAACGCTCGAAATATCAAAACAGCTTTTTGAAAAAGGATTTTTGGTAGTAGCGATTCGTCCGCCAACCGTTGCCCCCGGTACAGCAAGACTGCGGATTTCCCTCCAATGCGACCATACAAAAAAACAAATCGATTCGCTTTGCAAGGCAATAGTCGATAGCCACTAAGACACGAAGTTAATTTTTAATTTTTTCTAAACATCACAGATTATTATCAGCCTAAATTAAGCCTGTATATTCTATACGATTGCGCATAACTGTACCCATTATTGCGCAAAATAGCCTTGATTTGAAAGTTGTTTTTTAATAAAATGTGGTTGTGAAGGTAACGAATTAATATTACTTTGTTTAGGAGGCTGAGAAGATAAGGTTAAAATTAGTAATTGTCATTTCAATATGTATCATGGCAGGCAGTGTCAATGCCGCTAGTATTTACATCACAGGTTCGGGGAATTGGACTACTTCGAGCCTATGGAGTACAGGAACAGTTCCAGTAGCAACAGCTGGAGATGAACTCAAACTCTGCAGTTCGGGTTCAGACACATCCGTCGACAATATGGTCGTCACTATCAATTCAAATGTTGGATCTTTTACTCTGAATACTGCTAAAATTTCAATCACCCGAAACACAATATTGCAAATTGTTGATGGCGGGTATATTGGCTACGCTGGGACATTTATTGTAGGCAGAGCAGATACATCAAACTACGGCACTGATAATGGCTATGTCGTTCAGACCGGCGGAACCGTGCAGCTTGCCGCATTGGGAGTATTAAGTATC
>Ga0153915_10003138_pt1 | contig 15108 bp, 16 predicted proteins | sample Opewatmetagenome_2_FD_107003 | JGI IMG/M metagenome (GOLD analysis project Ga0153915, IMG submission 107003) | Freshwater wetland microbial communities from Ohio, USA - Open water 3 Core 3 Depth 3 metaG | ecosystem: Environmental > Aquatic > Freshwater > Wetlands | place: USA: Ohio, Lake Erie...
CACCGGCCGGTCAGGTAGCTCAGGTGTTCGCCGAAGTTGAGCGTCGTGACGGCGGTGTTGCCGGCCGTGTTCACGTATCCCAGATCGAAGGCGAGCCGGAACGAATCGACGGGAGTCTGCGCCGCCGCTCGCTGCGCGCACACCGCGACCAGCGACGATACCCACCAGATGGAGGGACGGGAACCGTGCATGGCAAAGCTCCTGAAGCGAAGGTCTCGTGCAATGATAGCCTCGACATCGCGCGGCGACCGGGCGAATGGTGACGGGTGACCTCGAGTCAAGGGTCGGCGGGCGGGAACCTCCAGTCCGGGCGGGGGTCATCCTCGTCGTCGGGGACATACGAATGGGAGGGGACCATGAAATCTGCTATCGCCATGACACTCGCGGTGAGCGTGCTGCTGACCGCCTCGACGGCCACGGCCCACGCGCAGCGCTCGCATATCGGGCCGCACGCCGGATACAATTTCGACGTCGACCGTGCGCTGATCGGCGCACAGTTGCTGTTGCCCGTGGGGCGGTCCGTGGAGCTGTATCCGTCCTTCGATTACTACTTCGTCGACCAAGGATCGCTGGTCGGCTTCAGCGGTGACTTGAAGTTCCGCTTCCCGACGGGAGGTCCGTCGATGGTCTATTTCGGAGGCGGCGTCAACTTCCTGCGGACATCGGCCGGTGGGAGCTCCGACACGGACACCGGGTGGGATATTCTATTCGGACTCGAATCGCGCCGCGGAATGACTCACCCCTACGTCGAGGGACGGGTGCTCAATCACAGCGGCTCGTCATTCCAGCTGGCCGCCGGACTGAACTTCACGCTCTTCTGAGGTGCGGCCAGGGGCTGGCGTGGAGCCTGCTCAGCGCCAGCCCCGCAGGCTGCGGACGTAATCGTGGAGCACCAGGAATTTTTCGAACACGATTACGCCCTTGCGCTTGCGTCCGAACTCGCCGAACAGCTCGCGCAGCCGTCCCCGCCGGGTCACGTAGAAGCGGAACGTTTCGGCGAAGTCCTCCTGCGGGTGTGTGCCGGCGTAGCGGCTCACGTAATCGACGAGGGTCGTGGCCACACGGCGGCGCTCGAAATCCACCCAGTGCTCGTCCGCCACGCGGTAGGCCTTGCGGACTTCTCCGAACGTCCGCCGGAACCGGCCCGAGCGCGTCCAGCTCCAGTTGTGGTAGAGGAACGAGTGACCCAGCTCGTGCAGAATGAGCCCGGTGAGCATGTTCCACGAGATCTCGTCGCGGCGGCGCTTCCCTGTCACGTAGCGGCGATCGATCTCGATCACCTTGGGAGCGAACGGGGACACGCCGGAAACGCCGGGCCGGAGCAGGATACGGTAGTCCCAGTCTTTCACGCGCGACACGATGAGCAGTCTCCGCACCCGCCGCAGCGCCTGGCGCACGAGATCGCGTCCCGTGGCATCCTCTCCGCACCACGGGCACGTCTCCATCCAATCGTCCACCCCGCGATCGCAGTGCGGGCAGTTGTTCTGGAACCGCTCGTACTTCCAGTGCTGGACCTTGCCGCACCACGGGCACCACTGCATCGGGTACTGCAGGCCCCCGTGGCAGCGGCGGCAGCGGCGCTCGTACTTGAAGCCTTTGGGTTTCTTCAGCGGCTCGAGACTGGATTGCTCGTCGGCGATGTTCCGCCCGCACCAGGGACAGAAGGAGAAGCTGTCCGACACGATCCAGCGGCAGTAGCGGCACTCGGCCCCGGTCTGCAGCTGGGAGTCGCCCCACACGAGCGCCTTGCTGCAATTGGGACAGTAGTACCAGAAGCGCTCGATCTCGGCGCTGCAGCGCGAGCAGCGCAGCTCGGGCCTGGGTACCTCGCGGCGCTTGATGAGCGTCCGGACCGTGGACCACATCGTCGACCCGCTCATCGCCGCAGAGCCTCATCCACGATCCGCTGGATGAACGCACGGTAGTTCATGCCCGCCTTCTCGGCCGCGTTGGCGAGCTCGTGGCCGTAGGCGATGAACGGATTCGGATTGGCCTCCAGCACGTACACCTCGTGGTCGTGCGTCAACCGCAGGTCGAGGCGGCCGTAGTCCTGCAGCCACAGCGCATGGAAGGCCGTCTCGCACACGGTGCGGAGTTTCTCGCGCACGGCCTCGGAGAGACGGGCAAACCCCGAACGGATATGGTGGCGCTCACGGTACTCGTCGTCCCATTTCGCTTTGTATGTGACGATGCGCCGCTCCGCTTTGGGGAGTTTGCCGAAGTGCAGTTCCACCACGGGCAGCATGTCGAGCTTGTCGTTGCCGATCAGGCCGACGTACAGCTCGCGCCCCTCGACGAGCTCCTCGGCGATCGCTGCCTGGTGAAACTTGTCGTGAATGAACGCCACCCGTTCGGCGAGGCTCTCGTCGTCGCTCACCACGGACGCCTGCGAGATCCCGACGGACGCATCCTCCAGCATCGGCTTCACGATCAGGGGAAAGCGCAGCGTCGACGGCCGCAGGAACGGGTCACCCGCGTGAAACGTCGCGAACTCCGGCACCCGAATCCCGTGGTGCTTGAGGATCTTCTTGCTCATCGACTTGTTGCGCGCCACGAGCAGGCCGGTGGGGGTGGATCCGGTGTGCCGCCAGCCGTGCATCTCCAGGACAGCGGCCACCGCGTACTCGTATTGGGCGCTGCCGCGGAATCCCTCGCAGCAGTTGAACACGAGCGCCGGCTCGAACGCGCGTAGGCTGTCCACGAGCGGCCGCACGTCGTCCACGATCCCCAGCAGCAGCACCTCATGGTCGTTCTGCATGAGGGCCCGCGCCACATCGTACTCGGCCTCCTCCACGTTCCCTGCGGCGACTTCCCGCTTGTAGTCCGCGTCCTCCCACTCGGGATGCGGCGTGTCGAACACGACCGCGATCTTCACGCGTGCCGCTGCCGCGCCATGTCGCGCGACACCGTGCGGAGGGCGACCAGGAGAACGAGACCGCCTGCCAAACCCGCCGTGGGGAGCAGCAGCATCGCCCGCCGCAACGCCTCATCGGCCGGCAGATGCCACACCATCTGCAGGCGGTCGGACAGATACCCGATCAGTGGCGGAGCGATCGCGTCGCCCGCCAGGTGCGAGAACAAGAGGAACGCCCCCATCACCGAAGACCGTACGGCGGCCGGCACGACGTCGAAGATCACAGCGGCGAGCGGACCGTTGTACCAGGTATAGAAGAAATAGATGCTGAACACCAGCGGCGCGAACAGGCGGAGGTTGTTCGTGAGGATGAGAATCACGCACACCGGCGTGCCCAGGAGGAAACCGGCGCCCGACACTGCCACCCGGGCGCCGTTCCAGCGCTCGAACAGGCCGTCGGCGAGACGGCCGCCCACCAGGGCGCCCAGGGCGCCGCCGGCGAGCCCCCAGACCCCGAATTCGCGCCCCACCTCGCTCACGGAGAAGCCGTGCACCCGCTGCATGAAGCTCGCGGCCCAGGCGATGAGTCCGTTCACCGCAAACGTCACCAGCGCGCCGCCCACGAAGACCCAGATCAGCGTCGGCACGCGCAGGACGATGGTTGCCGCCTCCACAAATTCCTCGAACGCGGTGGCCGCCACTTCCTGGGCGCCCGCGGTGCGCCGCAGGGCCAGCGGCACGAGTCGCGCGACGGTCCACGCCACGCCCACGCCGACGAACATCCCGAACACGGCGACGTCCATTTCGGTGGGCATGCTGTGGATCAACGCCAGCACGCCGCTCACCACACCGCCCAGCGCCGAGAGGCCGATCAGCGGGGCGGCATACCGTAACGCGCTGCGGAGACCGGTCGTGGTGAAGCGCCGCAGCGTGGTCGCAATCGGCGTGGGGGGCCGGCGGGCGGGCTCTCGCAGCCGGGACGCGAGCACGGCGAGTACGAATCCGGGAATGCCGAGCCACAGGAACGCGAGGCGCCAGCCGTAGGCCTCGGCGAGGAGTCCACCGAGCCAGATGCCGATCACGCCCCCCAACGCCATCCCCACGGAGTAGATGCCGATGGCGAGCGCGCGACGCTTTTCCTTGAAGTACTCCGCGATCAGCGCCTGGGAGGCCGGGGCGTACCCCGCCTCGCCGACGCCGACCATGGCGCGGCACACGAACAGTTGCCAGAAGCCGCGGACCGCCCCGCCCAGCGACGTGAACAGGCTCCACAACCCGACGCCCCAGGCGATGACGCCGCGCCGGGTGCGCAGGTCACCCAGCACGCCCAGGGGTAGCGCCGCGAGGGAGAGGACGATGATGTAGGCCGAGCCGATCCAGCCCAGCTGCTGGTCCGAGAGCTGGAGATCCCGCTTGAGCGGCTCGAACACCGCGAACACGACATTGCGGTCCGCGTAGTTGAAGAAGTTGATCAGTGTGAGCAGCGCCAGGACGTAGACGGCGTACGCCCGGGTGCCGCCCGCTGGCCGTGTCACGTCAGCGCTCGTGCCCGCCGCTCGCCGCGCGCGCGCGCGCGTCCCGTTTCGCTTTCGCCGCGAGGTACGCCTTCCGCAGCTGTGCCATGAATGCGTCGCGCCGGTCGTAGAGCCGTTTGAGCGGCCGGGGCGGATGCCGCGCGAGCGCGTACGCGGCGAGAATCGGGAACGCGACCGAATTGTCGAGATAGCACACCACCGTGCCGGGGAGCTGCTCTGGATCCACTTTTCCCCAGCTGACGGCTTCGGCGGGCGTCGCGCCCGAGAGACCGCCGGTATCGGGGCGGGCGTCGGTCATCTGCAGATAGTAGTCGTGGCCCTTCTCGCTGATCCCCAGCACCTCCTGGATCTGCGGCTCGGTCTGCAGCACGAAGTTCTTGGGGCTGCCCCCGCCGATCAACAGCACGCCGCTCTTGCCACCCCCGGTCCGCACCTTCGCGTCGAACACGATCGCAGCCGTTTCGTTGACGTCCGCGCTGACATCGAAGCGCAGCTGTGAGCCCGCGAGCGCCTGCTCGGCGACGTTCATCCCGATCGACGAGTCCCCGGGCGACGAGGTGTAGATCGGGACGCCGCATTGGTGCGCGACCGCCAGCACCGAGCGGCGAGACAGACCCAGCGCTTTCTCGCGCTCGCTGACGTAGCCCCCCAGGAGGTAGTGGTATTCGGCGGTGCTCATGGGGCGCTGAAACTCGGGGCGCTCCGACACCTCGCGGATGTAGGCGTCGGTGGACAAGAGCACGTCGTAGTGAAAGAAGATGTCGTAGATCCGGACGACGCCGGACTCGCGCAGCTCCACGTCGTCGGCGAACGGCGTGCCGCGGTGCATCGCGAGACCCAGACCGAAATGGGCGTCGTGGTACAGGTTCGCGCCGGTCGACACGATCCAGTCGATGAATCCGGCTTCGATGAGCGGGATGATGGTGCTCATCCCCAGGCCCGCCGGCGTCATCGCGCCGGTCAGACTCATCCCCACCGTCGCCTCGGGGGCCAGCATGCGCTCCGTATAGAGCCGGCACGCCTCCGCCAGCCGCCCCGCGTTGTAGGCGAGGAAGGCATGATCGACGAGATCGGCGACCGTCTCGTGGCCGGTGATCGCCCGGGGGTCGATGCGCGCGCCCCGCAGGAAGCCCGACGAGGTCATCGCTCATGACCTCCGGTTGGGCGCGAGTGGGCGCGTTGCTCGCGCGCCTTGATCACCAGCCCCACCGCTTCCGCCGGGTGGTCGGTCACATGAAACAGATCCAGGTCCTTGGCATCGATCTTCCCCTCCCCGGCCACCCGGTCCGCCAGCCAATCGACCATCCCCTTCCAGTACTCCCGTCCGAACAGCACGACCGGGAAGTTCTTCACCTTCCCCGTCTGGATCAGCGTGAGCGCTTCGAACAACTCGTCCATCGTCCCAAACCCGCCGGGAAACGCGATGAACGCGGTCGAGTACTTCACGAACATCATCTTGCGGACGAAGAAGTAGCGGAAGTTGATCGACCGCTCGACGAAGGGGTTGGTCCCCTGCTCGAACGGCAGCTCGATGTTGCACCCGATCGAGAGTCCGTTCCCCTCCTGCGCGCCGCGATTGGCAGCCTCCATGATGCCCGGCCCGCCGCCCGTGATGATGGGGAATCCCTGCTTGGAGAGGAGTCGGGCGGTCTCCACGGCTTTCTCGTAGTACCCGTCATCCGGCTTGGTACGCGCCGATCCGAAGATGGAGACGGCATAGCGGACGTCGGAAAGGGTGTCGAAGCCCTCGACGAACTCTCCCATGATGCGCAGCACGCGCCACGGATCCGTGTGCACGAACGCCCGACGCTCCGTCGACGGGACGGTCGTGAGCAATCGTTCGTCTTCAGTGATCCCGGTGCGTGGCGAGTCGCTCGAGTGCTGCGACATGGTCATCCTGGAGGTTGTAGAAGAAAGGAGAGAGCCGGACATGCCCCGGCCGGGCGTCGGCGACGACGCCCGCCTGGGCGAGGTGCCGCACCGCCGCGGCGGGATCCCCGTACGGCAGCATCACGATCGCCGAGCGCGCGTCCGACGTCGCCGCCACCTTGGGGCGAAATCCCGCCGATCGCGCCCGCGCCACCAGATCCTCGACGAGGCCCGCCGTCACCTGCCGGATCGCCGGGACCCCGATCTCCTCGATGTACTCGAGCCCGCCGAGCTGGGTGTACACGGCCGCGAGCGCCGGCGTGCCCTGCTCGAACCGCCGAGCGTCGTCGTGGAACTCGAGCGCGTGCGGCTCGAAGCCGAATTGGTCCCGGTGTCCGAACCACCCCGCCACGGTCGGCGTGAGCGTCGGCGCGAGCCCGTCCCGCACGTAGCAGAATACGATCCCGGTGCCGCCCAGCAGCCACTTGAGACCGCCGGCGATGAGGAAATCCACGCCGGTGGCCGGCGCATCGACCGGGATCTGGCCCACGGCCTGGTAGGCGTCGACGAGGCAGTACGCACCGCGCCGGTGCGCCACTTCGGCCACCGCGGCGATGTCCTGAATCGCACCGCTCGTGAAGTAGACGTGCGAGGTCGCCACCAGCGCCGTGCGCTCGTCCACGGCGCGCGCGATGGCTTCGATCGGAACGCTCACCTGGTCCGGGCTCTCGACAACTACGACGTCGACGCCGTGGGGTCGCTTGGCGAGCCACTGATAGATGACCGTCGGGAAGTCGAGGGAGGTGACGACCACCCGGGGGCGCTTGGCGTAGTCGAGGGCGCTCGCCACCCCTGCCACCGCCGCCGAGACGCTGGGGGCGAGCGCGATGTTCCGCGCCTCGGCGCCGACGACCCGGCCGTAGCGCGTGCGCAGCTCCGACAACGCGGCCCACCAGTCGTCGTACCACGCCGCGGCCCCGCGCGCCTGCCAGGTGTCCAGGAACTCCGTGACCTTGCGCCGCGCCCGGATCCCCAGCGCGCCGAGCGAGCAGGTATTGAGGTAGATCCGGTCGCGAAAGATCGGAAACTCGCTCCGGTAGCGGCTCAGGGGATGCGCGCCGGCCACGGGGCCGGCGGGGCCGCCCGCGACCCCGCTTGCAAGCGTCATAGGGGGTGAATATACAGAAGCCATGCAGACTCCCGCGAGTTGGACGGCGCTCGTCGCCCGCCTGGCCGTGCGCGCCGCCGTGCGGCCTCGCCTCGCGCTCGACCTGTTGCGCCTGGCGTGGAGTTTCCGGGCGCGCGGCTGGTACCGCCGACCGCCGTTCCTGCCGCTCCCGCCGCGGGAATACATTCGCTGGCGCATGTTCACCGCGTACGGCGACGAAGGCGCCGTGCCCCCGGTCGACGACATCATCCGCTTCGCTCGCTGGCGCCGCGAGACCATGCACGTATGACCGCGGTCGAGGAAGCCGTGGAGCTCAAGCGCCGGGCGCTGTCCTTGGGTTTCGCATCGATCGGGATCGCGCCGCTCGAGCCCAATCCGCACGCGAGCGAATTCGATGCGTGGCTGGATGCGGGGTACGCGGGCACGATGACCTACCTGCACCGTCAGGCCGCCAAGCGGCGGGACCCGCGCCTGATCATGCCCGAGGCGCGCGTCGCCGTGGTCACACTCACGAACTATTTCCACGGCTCGGGCCAGCCCGGGGCGAGCGCGAAGGTCGCGCAATACGCCTGGTCCCGCGACTACCACGCCGTTCTGGGCGAGCGCCTCGAGCGATTAGCCGCGGCGATTCGCGAGATATGTCCGGGGGCACACACACGTGCATACGTGGATGCCGGCCCGGTCCCGGAGCGTGAGCTGGCCCAGCACGCCGGGCTGGGGTGGATCGGCAAGAACACCATGCTGATCGATCCCGAGATCGGCTCGTTCACCTTCATCGGCACCGTCTTCACCGACGCCGACCTGCGGCCCGACCCGCCGTTCGATGCCGACCGCTGCGGCTCCTGTCGCGCCTGTCTCGATGCCTGCCCGACCAACGCCTTCACCGCCCCACATACACTCGACGCCCGCCGCTGCATCTCTTACCTCACCATCGAGCATCGGCAGGAATTCACCGACGCGCAGCAAGCGATGGTAGGCGAGTGGCTGTTCGGTTGCGATGTGTGCCAGGACGTGTGCCCCTGGAACATCCGTTTCGCGCGCTCGACCCCGGACGCCGAGCTCGCCCCTCTGCCGATCGCCGATTCCGAGGATTGGGCGGCGATCGACGCCGCGGCCTTCGACCGTCGCTACGGAGCCACGCCCTTTGCCCGCCCCGGTCTCGCCGGCATGCGCCGCAACGCCGCGGCGGTTCGCGCCAACGGCGCCGGACACCGCGCATGACGGCAAGCCGCATCGCGGGGATCCAGCGCCAGCTCACCGAGGGCCTGGCCCGCATCGATCCGCATCACCGGTTGCTGGGCCGCCCCACGACCTATCGCGTCATCGACGGGCAGACACTCGAGATCACGTTTCGCGACGTCACGGGAATCGCCGAGGCGGAAGTGCTCGGCGTGAAACGGTCGCTGGGCGGCGAATGTTACTGCACCGTCTCGCCGCAGACGGCCGAGCACGTCACGGTGCGGTTCGTGGTCCCGCTCTAGGCGGGGTCCAGACGCAGCACCGGCAGCTCGGGCGGATTGCCCCACCGGATCGGGATCGCGGCGGACCCCACCCCCGCTGACACGTACAACCACGTATCGCCGACGCGGTGCAGCCCGTGCAGATAGCGACCGCCGAACTGCGAAGGCACCGACAACGGCCCGATGAGCGGCCAGTGGATCTGCCCGTTGTGGGTGTGCCCCGAGAGCATCAGGTCGACACGACTGCCCGGCGGGAGATACTCCACCAGGTCGGGATTGTGGGACAGCAGGACCACGGGGGTCGCGGCGGGAACACCGTTCAGCGCGTCGCCGAACCGCACGGCGCCGTGCGCGAGGTCGTCCACCCCGGCCACCGCGAGGGCCGTCGCGCCCCGCCGAATCAGGCAGTGCCGATTCAGCAGCAGCTCGATCCCGGCGCCGCGCACCACGCCGGCCACCAGCTCCGGCCCGACCCAGTGGTCGTGATTGCCGAGCACCGCGACGACGCCGTCGGGCGCGCGGAATCGGGCGAGCAGCGCTTCGAGACCCTCGAGGTCGCTGCGCGCGTGGCTCACGAAATCGCCGCCCAGCGCGATGAGGTCCGGGGCCAGTGCCGACGCGCGTTCCGCAGCTCGCTCCAGCCACCACCGCGGCACCGCCGGACCATGATGGAGATCCGTGACCAGCGCGATGCGGTACCCTGCGAACTCGCCGGGCAGCCCGGCGATCGGCACCGCGACTTCCGGCGTGCGCAGCGCTGCGTGCTCCCAGCGACTCAACGGAGCGGCGAGCCGCTCGACCAGCCATCCGATCGGGACCTTCACCCGGCGCTCGAAGCGCGGCGGGCGCGCCACCTCACTCGGCGGCCGCCGTCGTCGCTGATAGATGATGGGCCCGATCACCGCGACTCGGCCGCGCCCAGCTCACGGGTCTCGCCGTGCGCCAGCTGCCAATAGCGCTCCACCGGCAGCCCGGCGGCGCACCAGCTCGCCAACGCCCGCGCGGGAGGCTCGTCCAGCGGCTCGTCGGTGAGCTTGAACGTGCCCCAGTGCATCGGGACGAAGCGCGGTGCTCCGAGGTCCCGCGCCGCCGCCACGGCCTCCTCGGGAGTCATATGGACCGGCTGCATGAACCAGCGTGGCTCGTAGGCACCGATGGGAAGGAGGGCCACGTCGAACGGCCCGAACCGATCGGCCACCTGCGCGAATTCCGGATGGTATCCGGTATCGCCGGCGAAGAACAGTCGCCGGCGCTCGGTCGCCACGCACCAGCCGCACCACAGCGTCCGGTTCCGGGTCCAGGGCGTGCGGCCGCTGAAGTGCTGTGCCGGGGTGCACCCGATCGAGATCGCGCCGAGCGCTGCCTCCTGCCACCAATCGAGCTCCGTGATCTCGTGCACCCCGCGCCGTTGCAGGAACGAGCCGAGGCCGAGCGGTACGAACCAGCGCGCGCCGGGGTCGCGCGCCTCCAGGCGACACACCGTCCCGTCGTCGAGATGATCGTAGTGGTCGTGCGACTGGAGCACGACGTCGATCGGGGGCAGCGCTTCGAACGGCACGCCAGGCGCCGTTCGTCGCTTCGGGCCGACTCCGGGCACCGGCGACGCACGGTCGCTCCAGATCGGGTCGGTGAGGATGTTCAAGCCCCCCATCTGGACCAGGAACGTCGAGTGGCCCACCCAGGTGATCGAGACGCTATCGTCGGCGGCGCGCGGCACGGCGAATCCCGGCGTCGCCCGCGGGAACGTCGCCGGATCCGGATCGGGTGGGGGCGGGTGGCGCACGCGCTCGACGAACCACCAGCGCAGCAGCCCCCCGAGGCGGGCATCCAGGCTCGCCTGGGTCCAGGGATTGGTGAAGCCGCGTGGTCGGTGGTGTGCTGGCAGAACGCCCTCCGCAGCACAAGCTACTGCGGAGGGCGTCTCGATGCCGTCGTCACGGAACCGTGATCGTCGCGTCCTTGAACTTGCTTTCGCTTGCCGCCCGGAGGTGCGTCGAGCCGTGACTACGCCCGTACACCAGCGCAGAGGTGCCCGACGCCCAGACCAGATCGGCCACTCCCGACGAATCCGTGAGGAACCAGGAGACTTGCCGGTTCGTGAGGAGGTTACCCGCGGAGTCCCGCAGCTCCGCGGTGAAGGCGCCACTGTCATTGACCGCGATGGTTCTGCTCGCCGGAACGAGGGTGACGCTGGCAACTGGATTCGATGGCGCGAGATTGACGACCTCGATCGACACCGAATCCTGGAGCGCACCGCTCGTGGCGACGATCCAGGCGCTACCGGCGCTTCGGCCGAGCACCTGCGCGAAGGCCAGAGAGTCGCCCCCGAACCCCGAATCCTGGAGGACGAGAGCAATCGAGGTGTCGCGACTGAGCCAACTCACCTGCGGGAACGGCACGGGAATCCCATTCGAGTCGCCCACCGCGGCAGCCAGGCCGATCGTGCCGCCGACTCCAACGGTGTCGGGCCCCGCGATGCGAATGAACGTGCCGCCGGCGCCGGCGCGGGGGAGGAAGACCGAGAGCGACGTCGTCCCGCCCGCGGTCACCACGACGTTCGGTGTGGTTACCGGGTCGAGCCCCGGGAGATCGGGTTGCTCGATGCGCACGATCCACGTCCCCGCCGGCAGGAAGGCCACCGTGTAGTTGCCCTGCGCGTCGGTACGGCCGGTGGCGAGCAGGTACCAGGTGGCGGCCGACCGGCTCGGATCGCCGCCGTAGACGGTTACGTTCGCGTTCCGGACTGGGGTCGGGTTGCCCTCGATGTCGGGGGCGGTGACGAGGCCCGCAATCGAGCCGGTCGCCGCGCTGTTCACCGCGCGCAACACCGGGAGCATCACGAAATCCTGGTTGCCCGTCAGATTGTAGAGGAAGCTCCGCCCCACGTCGAAGTCGATCACGATCTCGGCGCCCGTCGCCGAAACCGCGAGCGGCTTCTCCACGAGGGCGTACAGGATGATTTCGCCGTGTCCCGGATACGGCCACTGGACGACCGCGTTCGCACCACCCGTGTACTTGATGGACGACTTGTCGACGTCGATCGTCATGCGAATCGCCGCATATTTCCCCGCGTCGATCGTTCCCTGCCCCACGAATGCCGTGGTCCCCTGCTGCAGCGTCAGCAGGTCGAACGCCTTATTCGGCGTCGCGATCGTCACCCAGGTGTCGCTGCCCGTCGTATCGAGCGTCGTGCTGGCCTCGATGCGGCTGACGTAGATATTCACGCTGGCGATGGTGTCGAACGGGAAGGGGTCGTCGGTTATCAGGACCTTCGTCGGGGCGATCGCTGCCGGGTGCAGGGTGTCGTCCTGATAACAGGCGATGCCGATGCAGCCAGCCAGGACCAGGGATGCGGCGAGGAGGCGCTTCATGAAGGCTCCAGAGTCTCGAAAGGTTCGCTGGCGCATACCCTCCCACGACAGCCGGGGTCACAACGACGCGCTGGTGACCCAAGCACGAGGCCCCTGGGTATATGCAGGGGTGACAAGCGACGCCGAAATAGTACGCCGGGTGCGCGAGGGCGATACGGCCGCGTTCGCCGTGTTGGTCGCGCGTTACCGCGACCGGCTCGGCCGCTACGCCGTGCACATGCTCGGCGACCGGAGCGATGCCGAAGAGGCGCTCCAGGATGCGTTCGTCCGAGCCTATCGTTCGCTGGCGCGTTGTAGAGAGGACGGACAATTCGGGCCCTGGCTGTTCGGGATCCTCGTCAACCGGTGCCGCACCGCCGGCCGGAGGGCGGCCCGCCGCCACCGGATGTTCGTCCGTGACGAGGTTTCCCTGGAGCGAGCGAGCGCGCCCGAAACGTCGGACCGGGCGGAGTGGGACGACACGGTGCGGTGGGCGATGGAGCGGCTGGCTCCTCCGCTGCGGGAGGCGTTCTTGCTGAAACACGTGGAAGACATGGAATACGAGGAGATGTCACGGTTGACCGGCACCGGAGTGTCCGCGTTGAAGATGCGCGTCATGCGCGCCCGTGAGCAGCTGCGCGCCCTATTGACCGAGGTCGAGCGTGTTTGATCGCGATGAGGACGTGCTGGATCGGGTGATCGACCAGCTCCGCCAGCCGGTGGAGATGGACCCGACGCTCGATACGGCCGTCATGACCCGCGTTGCGGCGGGCGGGGAGCGCCTGGGCCGCCTCGCGGCGGTGTGGGACTGGGCCTGGCGCCCCCGGGAGATCTCCGTGAGCCCGCTCGCGGGCCTGGGGCTTGCGGCGGCGGTGGTCGGAATCGTCGTGTGGCTCGCCGGACGCAACCCTCAGGTCGCCTCACCTGCGGCCGGTCCGAATACCGTGCAGTTCGTGGTGGTCGCTCCCGGTGCCGCCTCCGTTTCGCTGGTCGGTGACTTCAACGACTGGGACGGCGGGGCGACTCCGATGCAGGCCGCCAAGAGCGGCGCGCTCTGGAGTGTGACGGTTCCGCTCACGCCCGGTCGCTATCGGTATGCGTTTCTCGTCAATGGCTCGCGCTGGCTCGCCGATCCGGCGGCGCCCCGCGTCCAGGATGACTACGACGCACCGAGCTCCGTCGTGACGGTAGGAGGATGATCCGCATGCACTGCTCGCGCTGGCTCGCAATGCTCCCACTCGCAGGCGCGCTGCTGATCCTGCGCCCCTCGACCGCCGCGGCGCAGGACCCGCGGCTCGAGCGTCGACTCGACCCCGCGACGCTGGAGTCGGTGACCGCCACGATCGATTCTGCCCGCCTTCAAGGGCTGCCCGTCGAGGCGTTGGTGCAACGCGCCCTCGAAGGTGCGGCCAAACACGCGGCGCCCGCCCAGATTGCCGCGGCCGTCCGCCGGCTGGCCATGGAGCTCGCCACGGCGCGGCAAGCGCTCGGATCCGTGTCGTCGCCGATGGAGCTCGAGGCCGCGGCGGGTGCGCTCCGGGCCGGCGTGCGCCCGGCCGATCTCACGCGGCTGCGCCATCGCCGCACGCAATCGCTCACCGTCGCGTTGGCGACCCTTGCCGACCTCGTCGCCAGTGGGGTGCCGCCCGATTCCGCCGCGGCTGCGGTGATCGCCCTCGCCGCTTCAGCCGGGGACGATCAGATGGCGGACTTTCGCCGCGCGGTCGAGCGGGACATCGCGCTCGGCGCCCCGCCGGCCGTCGCGGCGGCGGTTCGCGTCGATGCGGCGTTGCGACAGACGCCCGGCGCCAGCTCCCGGAGGCCGTGATCGCATGATGTCCGGCGCGTGAAGTTCGGTCGCCCCGCGTGGGCGGCCACGGCCGTCGTCGCCTGCTCCCCCGCCACCGTTTCGACGCTCACGGCGCAAACCGGGGCCACCATGGACCTCGGGGTCATGGACGTGCGCTACGACGGCTTCTTGCCGAGCGCCGGCGCGTCCATCTCCCCCGAGTTCCGACTCGAGCGGCCCCACCTGCTCGCGTGGGCCCGCGGGACATACCTCCACTTCGAGAGCGGACGTCACAGTCTCCAGGCCAATACCGCCGGATCGCTGCTGAGCGGACGATGGAGAGGGCTTCGTGCGGAGATTTCCGGGCACGCCGGGACCAGCCAGTACGCCGACTTCGCGAGTTTCTCCCACCTCCTCGCCAGTCCACGCGTCCACCTCATGGGGTCGCGGGCGGGCGGCTGGATGGGAGGCACCGCGGGAACGACCTGGCTCGGCGGGGCAAGCCGCCCGGTCGCCGGCGCGGAAGTGGGGGCGTGGGCGCGCCGCCTCGGCATCACTTGGCTCTTCAGCGCAACCAACACGCACGTGGGCGACACGACCTACACCGACATCCAGGGCGCCTCACACGCACAGCGCGGTCGACTCACGTTCGATGGGTCGCTGGGCGTGCGCGCCTGGAGCCGCGGCGGCGGACACGGCGTCTATGGTGAGGCTAGTGGCGGTATCGCCCTCAGCCCGTGGCTTTCCCTGATCATCTCAGGAGGGCGGTATCCGACCGATCCGACCCGCGGCAGCGTCTCGGGCCGCTATCTCGGACTCGCGTTTCGAATCAGCGCCCTGCCCCACCGTCAGGGCCTCGCCCTGCCGGTCCGGCCATCCCATGTGACCCACCATTCCGCGCCCGATCCGGCGGACCCCGTCTCCCCCACGATCGAGCTCCGCGCCTGCCGCTGCGCCGGTGTCGCGTTCCTCGTGCATGCGCCGGGGGCGGTCCGAGTGGAAGTGGCGGGCGACTTCAGCAATTGGGAGCCCGTGACGCTCTCCCCAGCCGATGGCGGCGCGTGGACGACGGTGCTGGGGCTC